>Ga0070738_10003543_pt1 | contig 20184 bp, 21 predicted proteins | sample Coa_R2_2_FD_66446 | JGI IMG/M metagenome (GOLD analysis project Ga0070738, IMG submission 66446) | Surface soil microbial communities from Centralia Pennsylvania, which are recovering from an underground coalmine fire - Coalmine... | ecosystem: Environmental > Terrestrial > Soil > Unclassified ... | reverse complement strand
TTTTGTGAGGAAAATCAGGGGATTTTCGACTATTTTCTTAAATTTAAAAAATTAAGCAACCATTTCCTTTAGTTTCTTCAGTGGCTTAATCTTAACAACTTTACGAGCTGGTTTGGCTTTGAATACCATTTCTTCACCGGTGAAAGGATTACGACCTTTACGAGCAGGTTTTGCTGGCTTTTTCACCACGACAATCTTCATCATGCCTGGCATCACGAAGGTACCGGGGCCGCCAGTTTTGATGTGTTTTTCGATTAGTTGAGCGAAGCAGTCCATTACAGCCACGACGTCTTTTCTAGCAAGACAAGTGACATCGGTGATTGTTTTAATCACGCCGCTTTTAGACAAAGGTTCTTTAATCGTTGGGATTTTAGCTGGGACTTTCTTTGCTGAAGCTTTAACTGCAGCTTTCCCATTGCCAGACTTCCTTTTCATTTTGTACTTCTTCACTGCCATATCAGTTCCTCACTAAATTAAGTAGAAAGACACTAAATAAAATAACATTTTTGTAGAATTTTGCGAGTGTTTTTTATCAAAAATCTCGAAAAATAACAGGATTTTAGCCATTTAATCGTTTAGAAGCGGTCACAAAATGCTACTTGCGTGTTTCACTTGCTTCCTATACAATTCTCGCGCTTTAAGTAGGGTTATTTTTCGACTCCATAGGATTAACGATGAAAACGTATTTTGCTACCAATGAAAACACTGAACACAAGTGGTATGTAGTTGATGCCACTGATAAAGTGCTAGGCCGATTAGCCACCCAAATCGCGAAAGTGCTTCGCGGTAAACACAAGCCTGAATATACCCCCCACGCTGATGCTGGGGATTATGTTATAGTATTAAATGCTGCTCAAGTGAAGGTAACAGGCAATAAGCGAGATGAAAAAATTTATTATCGCCATTCCGGTTATCCAGGCGGTTTAAAAGAAGAAACATTCGAAGAAGTACAAGCGAAAGATCCAGCTCGGATTATTGAAAAAGCTGTCAAAGGAATGTTGCCAAAGAATCCCTTGGGTCGAGAAATGCTGCGTAAATTGAAGGTTTACGCTGGTGCTGAGCATCCACATGTTGCCCAGCAGCCGATTGAAATCAACCTTGATAAAGAGAAAGCAGAGTAGGATAACAACATGGCAGAAAAGCAATTTTATGGTACTGGCCGTCGTAAAACATCGACAGCGCGGGTGTTTTTAAAACCAGGCAAAGGTAGCATCGTGATTAACGATCGTACGTTAGAAGAGTATTTTGGCCGTGAAACAGCCCGTATGATCGTGCGTCAGCCGCTTGAAGTGACCGACGTGCAAAGTAAGTTTGATATCATTGCCACGGTCGATGGTGGTGGGATTAATGGCCAGGCTGGTGCAATTCGCCACGGTATTGCACGTGCATTAGTTCAATATGAACAAGGCGAAACGGGTGATGCTGAAGGTGGTAGTGGTGATGACAGCATAAAAAGATCGCTGCGCAGAGCAGGTTACTTAACTCGAGACGCGCGTGAAGTAGAACGTAAAAAAGTGGGCCGTCATAAGGCTCGCAAGGGCACACAATACTCCAAGCGATAAGTTGTATTGTTTTACCTGATTTTGGGGGATCGTCTAGTGGTAGGACCGCGGATTCTGACTCCGCTAACCTAGGTTCGAATCCTAGTCCCCCAGCCACGAGAAGAGAAGGTTAGCATGGCAGTAGTCGCAAATAAACGATCCGTTATGACGCTTTACTCCGGTGCCTTGGATATCCTCAGCCACCGTGTGCGCATTGTCCTCGCAGAGAAAGGGGTTTCTTACGAGGTCATGAATGTAGAAGCTCGCAACAAGCCGGAAGAACTGTTAGAAATTAACCCCTATGGAAGTGTTCCCACGTTAGTGGATCGTGAGTTAGCGTTATACGAACCCAATATCATTGCTGAATATCTGGATGAACGGTTTCCTCATCCTCCTTTAATGCCTGTGTATCCTGTAGCACGTGCGAAAGCGCGCTTGATTATTTATCGTTTTGATCGTGAATGGGTGCTATTGGTTCGTAAGTTAGAAGCGGGTAAGACGCCGGAAACAGCTCAGGCTACTAAGGAGTTGGCTTCTTATATCAGCCAGTTAGTGCCAGTGTTTAATTCTTCTCCTTACTTTATGGGCGATGAATTTACCCTGGTTGATTGCTGTCTCGCACCTGTTTTATGGCGTTTGCCAGCGTGGGGTATTCAATTGTCATCTGCTGAAACCAAAGCGGTTAATAAATATACGCAGCGTGTTTTCGAGCGGGATTCATTCCAAGCTAGTTTAACGGAAGCAGAGCAAGAATTACGTAAATTAGCGAACTCAGAAATAGTTTAAGGGAGTAACAAGCGATGTTATCCAATAAACCTTACTTATTGCGGGCTTTTTATCAATGGATTGTTGATAGTACCTGTACCCCTATTCTCGTGGTGGATGCGACTAATCCTCGCTGTAAGATTCCGCAGGGTTTTGCAGAGGGGGGTGAGATTGTGTTTAATGTTTCCCCTGCCGCTGTACGGGATTTTAAAATTGCGAATGAATCAGTGGAATTTAAGGCGTCTTTTTCGGGGGTTGTGCACATTATTTCTGCTCCGATGAAAGCGGTCTTGGCAGTGTATGCGGAAGAGAATAGTGAAGGGATTTTCTTTGATGCGGAAGAAGAGACGGATGGGGACGAAGGTGGGGTGGTGCAGTTGAAAGGTATTGAAGGGATGGCTTCGGATGAGATACCGATGATGGCTGCAGATGAGCCGACGAAGGGAAAGCCGTTTTTGAAGTTGGTGGAATGAGATTAGTAAGAAAGGGAGTACCTCGCCGAGTTACTCCCTAAATATGGCCTTAGCATTTCACTTGTGGTTTATTGTTGTAAGCCTCGATAGATTGGTTAAAAATTTCCTCTTCTTTAGTGCGTAGGGGGAGGCTGGTGTGTTTATAGCCGATTAGGGTTAGAGGGCCACCACCCATATCAATACTTGGTGATGGTTGAAATTGAGGTATTTCAGTAACCCGGTAATAGCTTGCTTTAGGAGTACTATATCCTGTTACTTCGTAAAAAACCCCTTCTTTTTTATTCTTAAGTTGGATATAATGATCATCAGCTATTTTTTTAATTTCATTTTCCTGTAAATCTTCTATAAGGCTTTGAGGTTTGTTGGGAATCTTTGGGGCTGGATTGAATAACATACTCACTCCTTTTTGATTATTTTAAAATTCTCTAAAAGTATAATAGCTTTAGGAAATAGCTAAAAGTTTTTTTTAATGTAGCGTTCTAAAAGGCTCTGTATTTGATCAATGTTGATTGGTTTACTGGCAACTTCATTTGCTCCGGCTGCTAAGAAAATCTCCTTTTCTTTATCAGTGGTATAGCCTGTTAATGCAATGATAGGCATATGCTGGTTATTTAGTTCATTTCGAATTTTTTGAATTACCTGAAAACCCGTAATATCAGGTAATCCAATATCTATGAATAAGATGTCTTGACCCTTAATGCGGCTTAATGCTTCTTTGCCTGAAGAGGCAGTTTCAACAGTAGCACCTAATTCCATCAACATCTTGTGGTGAATCTTTTGTACGATAGGATCATCTTCGACAAGCAGCACTTTAAATTTATGCTGGGGGATGTTTGAAATGACTTTAGGCGTAAATGAATTTATTTTTTGAGCCTTAGAGTCATTACCTATAGTGAATTCACCTATCAAGCTGAAAGTTGTTCCTTTTCCTACTTCACTTTGTACGTTAATGCTTAAATTAAGTAATGCAGCAAGTCTTTTCACGATGGCGAGGCCAAGTCCAGTTCCGCTGCGACTTGATTGACGCGTATAGGGATCTTCTAGTTGCTGAAAAGGTTCGAAAATTTGGTTTATTTTGTCAGTGGGAATTCCTCGGCCCGTATCAGTAATCACGACTTCTATCGTTACTTTATTGCCTATTTCTTTGATGCTTCGTGCTTGAATAATGACTCGCCCTTTATCTGTGTATTTAATCGCATTCGTAATGACATTAATTAATATCTGGCGTAATAAGCGTTGGTCAGTGAGAATAAAAGGGGGTAATTTTTTATCTACTTCCAATTTTAAGGTGAGATTTTTGTTTTTGGCTAATGGAGCAAGAATACGAGAAATCCCCAATAAAAAAACTTTTAATTCGACAGGTGTAATAATGGCTATATATCTCTTTGCTTCTAATTGGCTGAAATCCAAAACATCATTTACTAAATTTAATAAATTCTGTGAGCAATTATCTAAATCTTCTACAATACTTTTTTCTTCCTCAGGCGATAAGTTACCTTTCTTTAAGAAGTTGACTAAGCCCAGGATGCTAGTTAAGGGCGTTCGTAACTCGTGATTAATAACAGCTAGGAATTGGGACTTTGCCCGATTAGAAGCTTCGGCTTTTTCTTTGGCTTCTTTTAATTCTCGTTCGATTTTTTTACGTTCTGTAATGTCAATTGAGATTCCGACGATTCCTATTACTTCTCCGGTTTTATTAAAAAGAGGTATTTTTTGGGAAAAGAAGATAGCTGGTTCTTGATTAGCATTTATGCCGGTTTCTTCAATGAATTTTCCTTCTTTGGATGCCATAATTTCTTGATCAATTTCATCTAACTTTCTGGCAAGTTCTTCAGGCATGAAATCAGAATTACGTTTTCCAATAATATCGTCAGGAGAGTTGAGTTTAAGAAATTTAGCAAGATTATTATTACAGCCTAAACTAACACCATCTTTATTCTTCCAGAAGACGTTTCCCGGCATCAAAGCGAGAATTTCTTTAAAAGAAAACCCATCAGAGGTATCATTGTAGATATTCTTTAGCCTTTCATTTTCTGCTTTCAGTTTTTCTATTTCCTGTTCATAACGAGCCAACCGCCTTGTAAGCTCGTTCTGGGGGAGGATTTTTATCTTACTCATAACTGATTGCGCCCATCCATTTAAAGATACCACTAAATAGACAATTTCGAGATTATATAACAAAAAAAGTGCACTCAAGAAGAGAGAAATGAACTAATTTTGCTAAATAACATATCATTAGGTTGAATATTATCTTTAACATTTTCCTATCTTATGGCATAAGTATTACAAAATATGTAGTATTATACCTATTTTATTATAATATAAATAATTTTTTGGGGAGGGTAAAAGATGACGCATATAATAAGTCCAGAAGCGTTTAAAAAAATACCAAAATACATAGACTACTTAGCTAAGGGAAAAAAGATTCTTATTGATCTACTAGGTGTATGGATTGAGATACCGAAGTGTATTGGGTATGAGAAAGGTTTTACTAAAGAACAATTAGCTGCAATGCTGGTCGATCTTAATGAAAATTTGAAGCCTTATGCTGGTTATATCCTGAAGTTGTATCCTAATATGGCAGATGTTAATGCTACTAAGCAGTGGTTAAAAGAAAATAAAAAAGCGTTAGATTTACTACATGAAAAAAAAATGGTTATCATTGCATGTACAAAAGAAGAATATGAAAACTTTAAGGAATTTGGATATCCCAACCTTCGGCAAATTGATGAAGCGAATATATTAGATGCTTCTACTTCTTACTATAAAGTATGCTCTGAGGAAGAAAGGATTGAAAGTCTGACACCGAGTGCAGAGGCGTTTCGTAAGCGGGGTAATAATGCAGCCATTTGGACTTTACCCCAGGCAATAAAACATGTGGAAGCAGAGCTTATAGATTGTCTTGCAATGTTAGAAAAACTTGATAGCCAAAGACCTAGATTAAACATTTTATTTAATGACGAAAAGCTCTTCCCTCCGATAGCTAATATAACAGGTGAGCGTGCGGAGGAGGTTGGTCGTAATCGAGATTCTTTTGTTAATATTACATTTAAGCTAAAAAATGACTTTCAAAAAGTTGATGAATCAACGCTTATTGAGAGTTTTGCAAAGTGTGCCTTTCCGAATCAAGAAATTAAATATCATTTTAATAATAATATTAATTTTCCAATTACGAGTAGTATTACGGGGCGATCTATGATAACTAGTGGTACAGCAGAGAGTGATGCACAAAATGTAAGTGATGAAGAGAACAATAATAAGAACAAGGCTAGAAAAGATTTTTCTCCTGGCAGTTCACCTCCAAGTTCTTCCCCAGAAATGAAAAGAAGAAAAAGTTCCAATAATGACGCCCAATTACCTTCCGAAAGTAGAACACCACAAGGAAGTAATGAAAAAAACTCTCGAAACCAAGACAAGATGCTTGACTGCTATAGTAAAACTGTTGCGAGAATGGTGAGACGTGGTGTAGATGATGTGGATAAATTAAAGAGGCTTATCACCGGTTTAGTTAAGAAAGAAAAGATTGACCCTATAGATGCAGGTGCAGCTTTTTTTGGCGATATAATGAAGGAAAATCCAGCAGCCTCAGTAGAATTGGTAGAGACGCTGATGGAGCTATATTTTGCTGAGTTAGTGGAGTATAGTCAGTGTGCTCTGGAAGGAGAGGTCAAAGAAACGAGGGATATGGAGCAAAAAACTGGGAATGCAGTTGTCCAAAATATTACATTTTTTCAACAACGGCCTCTATCACCTGTAAACAAATTGAATGGGGAGCAAGCGGGTTATGCGAATGCTTCTAGCAGTTTATCAGCGAGCCCTTCGCCTGATACCCACAATATTAAACTTTTTCAGCCATCTCCCGTAAACAACCCGCAAGTGAATGGTTATGATAAGGCGTCTAACGGTTTATCAGTTAGCACGCTGGTTCCTCCAGGCAGCCCTGGCTAACAGGACATGAAAAATATGTAAATATAGCTTCTTAAGTGTAAGAAGCTATATTTGTCAAACAGAGAATTTGCTGCAGAAATACGCTTCCGTAAGAAAAAATAATATCAATGGAGAGCCTAATGCTAAATAATAGAGTGCTTGATAACAATAACGAAAATATTTCATTTGACGCCTCTTCAAAAGGTACTTTTATTGCAGTATTTCTCGAGAATGATAATTTGAAATTGGTGGATTTGGCTGTAGAGCGGGCTACAGAAAATCAAAATAAAATGTAAGCAAATTTTTGAGCAAACACGATGCCCATTCCAACTGAAAATAACAATAAAAACCCAGAAGAAGAAATTAAATTAACCTCCTATAAACTATTCACCGAAAACCTACTCGCAGGCAACGAAAAAGCAGCTCTCCAAGCGCTAGACAATTTTATCGAAAAATATGGCCCAGAATCTTTCCATCACTTACGTCAGCAAGAGCGATTCTCCTCTAAAATACCATCTGTAAATAGAACCTATGACAAGTCCCTCCTTTATATCGCCGTAGAAAATGAACTGGTTGAGGTAGCAGCAAAGTTAATTCACTATGGCGTCCCTATTGATGAAGGCACATCAGGTTTTGATAACGAATATAATCGCATCACCCCTTTAATGAAAGCTGTAACGAGCCAGTCCCGTGCTAAGGAATTAGTCACATTACTGTTAGAACATCATGCTTCTTTGCTAGCTCAAGACGGCTTGGGTCGAAGCGTATTATTTTACTGCCGGAGAAATGATCTCCGCGATTTGCTTTTAACCAAAGCACAAGAAACTGGCTGTTATGCGAAATTATGTGCGATCCGAAGCAAAACATGGACTGTTTTAGAAAAAGCATGCTTAGAAGAAGATGTTGAGATGTTGAGGGATTTATTAAAAGTAATAGAAGATTGGTACTTCCAAGGAGATCCTGAGGCGAGAGCAGTGATGGCAAGTTCCCTGAGTCTCGCTAGAACGGCCTATTTCATGTCTCCCAGCAAAAGCACTGAATTAGATAAAATTTGCTTATCCCTCCGGAAGCTTCTTGCTCCCGCTAAGCAAGTAAAAGAATTTGTAACAGATGCTTATTCATTAGATGTAGACGCAGCTTATGTGTATTTGTTTGGTCCTAAAGCATTTAAAAAAAATATTCCCACCTCCAAAGGGGTGGCAGTTAAATTGGCTATCGCCCAATTTCATTCGCTGCTAAAAACACCACGTAATTGCATTCCCTATTTGAAATTAGCCAATAAAGAATTTCTAGACCATTACCAAACTACCCGAGCACAGCAATTCCCTGGATTAGACCACGAGACTAATCCTTTCTATTTTAGAATAATTGATCAAGTTCGCTATCCTATCCCTTCGCCGGATTATAAAGGCTTTCATCGCGGTCAAGCGTTGCAAGAATTTTTAATTTGGAAATTTATGCCGTATGACATAGCCCTAGATAAAACCATCCATCAGTGGCTTGGATTTAATGATAAAGAGCTTGGAAATGAGATGGTAAAAGAAAAATTTGTTGTTGAAGCTTCTATTTTAATGGGACTACTCCATGGCCCTCTTGCCCACATGTTGCAAAATTTAATTCTGATTTATGCAATAAAAAAAGGAGAGATTAATTTAGCTTATGTAGAGAACGGGGAAAAAGAAATCACTGTGAAGGATATTTTGCATGGCCTAGTTACATTGCTGAAATATCCCTCGCGTGTAGAAGGGGTATGGAATGCTGTGCGAGATAGGCGCGATAATGAAAAAATCGTATTTTCTGATCCCAATCGTTTTGTCTCAGAGGTGATGTATAACAGGGAAGGGTGGGAGATTAAAGCATTGGGAGATTATTTGATTGATATGTGTTGTAAAGGATTTAAAAGTAATCTAGCAGTTTTGAATAAAGTGCCTGAATTTGCCAATATGACAATGGATGAGTTTGTAGAAAAGCTGAATGATATTAATTCAACCAAATTCTTTTTGCCAAATTATTTTTTTCAGTGGGTTTTAGAAAAGGCAGCAGCTAAGGGAGCAATGGTTACGCATAAAACTCCAACCGGCGCTATTATTTCTAAAAGCGGATTTAAGTTGTTTGATCATCCTGCTATCAATAAAGAGGAACCAGATAGTTATATGATGCAGACGAGGCAATACCAGCAGAAAATTTAGGATGTAAATAGCTGGTATAGCCCATCGTTTCTAAATTATTAAATTTTAGGGCTTCTATGATCTACTGCATTTAAATCAGCCGCAACATTTTTTGTGGAAGAAAATTGTTTTTTTAATTTACGATCTACCGCATCGAAAGTTTGATACATAAACATGATGTATATTGATCGCAATAGGGTCCTTAAAAAATCCATAATTGCTAGAATAGTATTTAGCTGTGCCTACTTTATTTCTAATGCCCCAAAAGAAATAGTCTTGAAAGAGATTTTTAAGTTTTTCATGGGATTCACACATCGTTTCAGCCAAATAGCATTTTTTCCCCTCTTGGATTAACCATGCTTGGGGTGGAAATTGAGCATGCGTAGCAGCAATTGCTAAAATAATTTTCATAATGTCTTGTTTTTTAAATTCACTACAAAATTGCTCAAAATCAGGATAATTTAAGAAGTGAGAGTTTGTTAGCTTATTGTTATTGTTTGCGGGGGTGAGGGCGGTGTACATCTCCATAACGATACTCGGACTAAATAAATCTGTTTTATCCTCTATACACTCATAACCTGCTTCCGTAGGTTGGTAAAGCAATGTATTAGCACCAGTAAGGCTATATTTGCCTTCATTATCTAAACTAAATTGGTATAACGCTATAACAAGTGAAATTTGATGTTCGATAGCTAATCGCATAATTGCTAAATAGCCAGTAAAAAATTCCACTATGCGAATTGGTATCGCTGAAAACTCGGTATAAGTTGGCTGATTAAACACTTCTAAAATAGCTTCTTTATCCTCGATATGACTGTTAGCAATCAAGCTGCTTAAATAGTCAGTGATGAATGAAGCCAATCGTTTTTTAGCCGTTCCGTAGTGAATTCTTAGTTCCTTATTAGATATCTTACCGAGCTCAACAGGGCAATACTTAATATTCGTTGCTTGGGAGGTAATCATAGAAAACTCATCTCTTACAGGGGCAATCGAGTCTGTTAAAAATTTATAAATACCTAAAATCTGTAACTGCTCACGAGAAAGGTGATCGAGATCACTTTCCTGGATTAGCTTTATTAACCAAAGTGTTCGCAATTGACAGGACCAATCACCTACTAACGGGTCTAATTCATAATCATGTTTCTTTAGAGATGTGAGCGCAGCTCTGCCTAACTGTTCCATGATTTCATTAAATTTATCATTTTTATGTTTTTGACAATCAATGAGTTTATTAGAAGCGGTGACGGTTGCAGCTTTATTTTTTAAGTTTTTCTCAATTGAGGCATGAGATTGCATCGTTACTCGTCCTTTTTTATTAGTTGGCTAGAAAACAAAAAATTAAACCGTATACTAAAATATATGCCATCAACTTATCAGAACTTGGTAAGTTTGTAAAAGTGCTTGTAGCTTTCTACACCGCTACTTTTTATTGTTGGCGAATAAGGAATCCCCCGCGATTAATTATTATTTGAATTTCTTAATTGTATAATAATGCGTCTCCTCTGATTCTGCTGCCAAACAAGCCTCTTTTACTGGCGTTTTCGTAGAAGTAGAAGGTAAAGGGGTCTTTGGAACAGAGATTGCTTTCAACTGATTAACTAACTCCTCAGAAGTAGGCTGTCGGGGCTGATTAAATAATCCATACAACCCCGGTGCCTTTTGTTGAGCTGCTGGCTGCGCCATCTGTTTAATTTCTTCCTCCGTTAAATCCATCAACGTGGGTTCTAATAATTCTGCAGACGAGATAGTAGAAGCCGAGCGCTCTTCAGCTTCTTCTTCAAATGAAATTAGCTCCGCATCTTTCTTGATTTCATTCTGCTGAGTAACAGGTAATGTCAAAGCCACAAGTTCTTCCTTAGTTTCCTTCAGCAGCGGCGGATTAATGAATTCATTCCCTACTTGATAGGGATATAAACGAGAAGTAGAAGGGGAAATAAGAATACCTTCTTCATCCACGCTGGGATAGAGGTGAGAATAAGGTGATGATGGCACCGAAGTTTGGACAGGACTCGCATAGGGAGTTGAGGTATCAGGGATAGATGGAACAGGAAGCGAAGGAGGAAGGGAGCAATAAGCCTGAGCTTTCGATGCTAGCAATTCTGAGACTTGCTTTACACTCAAACCCTCATAATTAATTTTTTCTTCAAAGGCAGACTCAAATGCCTGCCTTATCCCGTTGGCGAGAGTTCCTTTATGATTGGTTAATTCCCCATAGCAAGATGCTAAAAATTCCCCCCTCGCTCTACTCGGTGCTCCTTTAAAGTCACGAAGTTTCTTTGCAACTGGTTGGTCTCTATGCCAAAAAGAACGCTGTTCTCCATATTTCTGGATATAGTCATTGCCTAAGTTTTGAATGTAACTATCAGTTAAGTGATCGAGATGCTTGACGTCATAGGAGTCAGCTATATATTGTTCTCTACTTTGAGGTAGAGGCTGTTCAACACTGCTAGTCATCTCTTCTATTTTTTCATTCAGCGGGTCTAGCTCTGCACCATAAAACAATAACAACTCCATCGCTTCGACATTTCCTTGCTCATTAGCAATTTGTATGCTGGTTTTGTTTTCTTCTTTAAAAGTATTTAAACCGGGATCTTTCTCATATTTTTTAGCATTTTCCAATAGTACACGTGTTAGCTTTACCCAACCTTTTTGAACAGCAGCAAGTACAAAACTCCCCACATTTTCAGGCGGAAGAAAATTAGGATGGGATGCAAGAGCGATAGCGAGGGATTCATCTTTTAGCTCATAGGCTAATTGAAAAGGAGTCAGAGTGGCTATAACGGTTTTAGTCTGTGGATTAATATGCTTATCTACTTGATGGGGATTAGCGCCATACTGCATCAATAATAACACCAATGCTTCATTACCCTTTTTTACAGCAATCCCCAGAGGGCTAACACCATGTCTGAGCCACTGGGTGAAGATGGTTCTGACAATTTTTTCTCCTGCTTTCTCACATAATTTTTGTGTTAATTCTAGGTCTTCATCAAATACCGTATCGATGATAGCGCTACCAATATCTGGCGTGAGAGGGACAGAGCTTTTTAGAATCAAATTGACTATATCATCATGGTGTTTGTCTCGAGCCAAGGTGAATGCACTTTCCCAGGAAGATTGTTGGCTTGTTTGAAAAGGATCAGCACCATAATCTAATAAAAGATTTACAGCCGCAGTATTTCCTTCTCTGGCAGCAATTTGTATGCTCGTCATCCCATGTGGGGTAACAGTATTTAAGCCGAAATCCTCTTTGCCAAGAAATTTTTCTGCTTCTAATAGGATGCGTGCTAAATCTAACTGATTTTTAATGATACTTTGGAATATTATTTCTCTTATATTATCTTTAACGGATGATTCTTCAAGAATGGAAAGCAGTCGATTTTGTGTCATCTTTTTTCTCTTTATTATTTTAGAATAGATAAGCTAATAAATGTGAACGTACCATAAAAACTTTTCAACTTCAAAGCCTCTAAAGTTCATGTTGGTTAACCTTTAAGCTGTGTTCTCGGAGCTATATTTGTTCTAGCGTCATCTACAAAAAGCAAAGGCCCCTTTGGAACAGAGATAGATGCCAGTTGTTTAACCAGCTCCTCAGAAGTAGGCTGCCGCACCTGACTAAATAATCCATGGCGACCCGGTGATTTTAGTTGCATCGTGGGTTGTGTTATCTGCTTAATTTCTTCCTCTGTCAAATCCATCAACGTCCGTTCTGTTAATTGTGCAGAAGAGATAGTAGAAGACAACGGCTGCTCAGGCTCTTTTTCAAATGAAATTAACTCTTGTTCATTAGCAACAGGTGGCTGAGCAGAAGTGAGTGCCCAAGCCGTAAGGTTTTCCTCAATTTCATTTAGTACCGGGGGATTAATGAATTCATTTCCTACTAGAGAGGGATATAAGTAAGCATCCCCCGTGGGTGGAGGAGTCGATGGGGGGTGAACCTCACTAACAGGCTGATTAATCAAATGGGGATACAGTTGAGAATAAGGTGGTGGAGGATCATTAGGAAATGAGAGGGGAGGGGGATAATGAGCCGCTATCTTTGACATCAGCAACGTTTCTACTTGCGAAATACTTAACCCACTATAATTAATTTCCTCTCTAAATGCAGAATGAAATAATTGTCTTATCTTTGCCGCCAGATCCCCCTTATGATTAGCTAATTTTCCATAACAAGACGCCAAAAATTCCCATCGTTCTTTGCTTAATGTTCCGCTAAAATTCTGAAGCATTTTTGCAACGGGCTGGCTTCGATGCCGACTCCAAAGAGAGGGTTCTTCTCCATATTTCTGGATGTATTCATCACCTAATTTGTGAATATAATTATTCGTTAAATGATCAGGATATTTCACACCATAGAGGTGGGTGATATATTCCACAATTATTTCTCTAATTTGCCCACTCGGCATACCATTTATTTTTTTGCTCAACTCTCCTAACCCTGCCCCATAGCCTAATAACAGTTCCACAGCAGCCACATTTCCTTGTTCAGCGGCAATGTGTATGCTGGTTTTTTCATTTTCTTTCACCGTATTTAAACAAAGATCTTTATGATATTTTCTGGCATTTTCCAATAGTAAGCGGGTTAAAGTTATCCAACCTCTTTGAACCGATTGAAACACCACTTTTGCGACGTCGTCAGGCGGAAGAAAGTCAGGATGAGAGGCGATAGTGACAGCAACAGATTCATCCTCTAATTTATGAGCTAATTGAAAAGGGGTTTTACGCACCCTGAGGCTTTTATCGGTGGGATGAGGGTACTCATCTTCCAGATGTGGATTAGCACCATAGTCCATCAATAGTAGGATCAACTCTTTATTTCGATTCCCCACAGCAATAGCCAGCGATCTCACCCCATTTATGAGCCAATCTGCGAGCACTTCTCTAGCAAGCTCTTTTTTTGCCTTCTCACATAATTTTCGAGTTAATGCTAGTTGATCAGTAAAAACACTAATAGCAATAGCTTTGGCGATTCCTGCTGAAAGAGGGGCGGAACTTTCAAGAATTGAATCCACTATTTCCTGATGGCCTCCTTTCAGAGCATAAGTGAGAGCACTTTCCTGTAAAAGCCCACGACTTAACTGAAAGGGATTGGCCCCATAAGCTAATAGAAGCTTAACTGCTGCGAGGTTCCCTTTTTTCGCAGCAATTTGTATGCTGGTAAGGCCTTTTTTAGTCGTAGCAATATCTAAATTAAACTCTTTTCTTCCATGGAGAGTTGCTTTGGTTAAAAGGGTGTTTGCTAATTTTACCCAATCACGCTTCATACATCGGAGTATGGTTTTACCTAAATTCATAGGCAGCGTGAAATTAGCACGCAAGGCCGCCTGAATAGCAGTGTCCTCTTGCTCAGGGGTTGGCTTGTACATGAAGGCTATGTCGAATGATAAGCGGCTTCTTAGCCGCTGAAAATGAGCTTTTACTTCCGGACTGAGAGGCGTTTGATTTTCTGGCATGGGTGCATCAATTTGTATATTGAAATACTTTCACTACCTTCTGTACGCCAGATACTTGGCGCGCAATATCTACTGCGATATCTGCTTGTTGGCGGCTGACAATACCCATCAAATACACCACCCCATTTTCTGTCACCACTTTAATGCTGCCTGATTTTAAATCTTCATTCGCCAGCATCAAGCTTTTTACTTTGGTGCTAATCCAAGAATCACTCGTCCGTGTTAATGTTGATGTCGGTCCTTGGATAGAAATTTGGTTATAAACGCGGGTCACGTCTGGAACGGATTTAGCAATGTCTTCTGCTTGCTGCCGTCCCTCGGGGGTGGTCGTTTCACCTGTTAACAGCACTACCCGATTAAAGACGGTGACATCAATATGACTTTCCTCGTATAACTTAGGCACAGCGCGAATTTTATCCAAAATTTTATTGGCAATCTTATTATCTTCTAAGCTATTTGCAATTGTTCGATGATCATACACCACGGCTACCGCTGCAGCGCCTGCGGCTGCACCCACGACAAAAATGCATCCTTGCAAAGATAAGGCTAGGCTAATAATCGTTAGCAATCGTTTCATACTACTACTTCTCCATGACCAAATAATCGAAAATCAATGATGTCACAAATACAGTGCACTACCAGCAAATGCGTTTCTTGAATGCGTGCCGTATCATAAGCAGGGACGCGTATTTCAATATCTTTCTCATGCAAATGGTCGACTATTTTACCACCATCATGTCCGGTTAGTGCAATCACCCGCATGTTTTTATCATGTGCTGCCTTAATTGCATTGATGATATTGATGGAATTGCCGCTCGTGGAAATGGCTAATAACAAATCATTAGGTTGACCTAATGCCCGGACTTGCTTGGCATAAATATCGCTGAAGTGGTAATCATTCCCAATGGCAGTTACCGTTGCCATATCAGCAGTAAGGGCAATAGCAGGTAACCCAGGGCGTTCTTGCTTGAAGCGATTGAGCATTTCTGAGCTAAAGTGTAAGGCTTCACACGCTGATCCCCCATTACCACAGCTCAGAATTTTATGGCCCTCTAATAATGCTTGGACAATTTCTTCCCCTGCTTCTGCAATAATATTTAATAGCGAATCCGCGGAATTAATTTTTATTTGAATACTTTCGGTAAAATTCAATTTAATACGGTCAATAATATTATTCATGCTCTAGCCTCAAATGCGTTTTTGATCCAATCAATCTGCATTTTGCCTGCTACGGGATGGATAGCAATCACGTCAAAGCGGCTATTTACCCGGTACAGCCAATTTTTAATCTGCAAAAAGTGTTTGGCTGCCTTAATCACTTTATTGATTTTGGTGGGTGTAATACTTTCCAGCGCATTCCCATAATCCGTACGCTGCCGACTGCGTACTTCCACAAACACGATGTGCTCTTGGTCCTGCATAATTAAGTCAATTTCGCCATGATAACAGCGATAATTGCGCAGCAGCAAACGTAATCCATGGGCTTGCAAAAATTTGCAAGCCTCTTCTTCCGCCTGCCCACCTTTTTCTTGCCGGTTAAAAGAGTCCATTTTGTATCGCTGTGCAAGGAACACGACGGTGGATTTGATGATTAGAAGAAAGTACTAACGCCCCTGTTGAACCATACATCGGGAAATTAGGTAGCGCAGTCAGGCGCGGTAAGGTTTGACTGAGTAAATAAGCATCTTGTCCAACGGCATTAAGACGATTCCCAGATCCTTTGCCTGCATGGGCGATTTCTCTATTCCATGGCGTATCGCAAACAATGACACCGTTTAAGTCGACATCTTGGGTTGGATTAGGTGATCCTGAATAAACCGAAGAGCTGGCGTAAATGGGGACATCATTCGCATAGTAATAACGCAGTAAGGGAATAATTTGGTGGGCTTCTTGTGATTGAGCAAAAATGAAAATGACATTGAAATCATGTCGACGTTGTTTTTCGAGGGTTGCTTTATCATTCCCTTCACGCGAGAGTTGTTTATCAGTATTGGGGTTCACATTTAAAAGCTTAGCGATCTCTTGATTAAAATTGGTATTAGCGGAGTAATACCATGTTTGTTGAATATTCCCACCCGCAGATTCCCAACGGTTAGAGAAAGCAGATACCATCCGTTTGCCCCACGCAGTGGCAGGCGCAATCACAATTGCCCGTGAACTTCCATCGCTACGGGCACGATTTGCCATTTGCGTTAACTCATCTTCAGGTAATAATCCAAATTCATAAAAATTAGTAGGGAGGGAACCCCAGCTGATGTCGGTATAATTTAGCGCCAAAGTAGGGGCATTAAATGAGCCTGATCGGCTTAATTGCTGTACATTTTCTTTTGTGAGGGGTCCAATAATAAAATCCGCTCCTTCGGATATCGCTTGTTGGTAGAGAGCAGCCATATCATTGGAAGTAGCGGTATCATAAAACTTTACACTTTGATTACCCATTTTCGAAAGGTTAGCGTAATAAGCGTTTAAAAATCCTTCTCGTACCGTTTGCCCGGAGGAAGCATAAGGCCCATGCTGCGGCAATAAGATAGCAATATGCTGCGGAGGTGGCGTCGTTTGCAACTGATTTAAGGTGGTATCGCTGGGCAATAAAGTATTTGCTGGATGGCCAGGATTCTGTTCACGCCATGCAATGAGAGCACGTGCTAATTGCGGTGTATTCGTACTGTTGTGCTTGCTGATTAATGCGAGTTGTATCCAGGCTTTTTGCTCCGGATCAGCCGTGTCATTTTGCATAGCAGTTAATTTTGCTGAAGACTGTTGCTCCAACTTGCTCCAAACGTCTGTCGGGCCGCCTTCCCATAGCGCAGTATTATACGTTCCCGTATGAGCTGAAGGGGCTGGCTTTTCTGCAGCCGAGGGTGTAAAAGAAGGGAACGAAATGGATGAGCAGCTGGTTAATCCCATGACAGTGATCATCATTAAACCTAATAGCGACTGTTTTTTCATTAGTACGGCTCTCTTATGCAAAAAGACAGAACAGGAATATTATACGTTGTTGCAACACCGATTGGTAATCTGCAGGATATCACATTGCGGGCGATTGAGGTGTTAAAAAGCGTGGACCGGATTGCAGCAGAAGATACGCGTCACACCGGCCCGCTATTAAAACACTATTCGATTGCAAAGCCAATGCTTTCTTTACACGAATTTAATGAGCGGGAACAGTTGAAAATTGTGCTTGAATGTATCGCACAAGGCGAATCTATCGCCCTCATCAGCGATGCTGGGACACCGTTAATCAGTGATCCTGGCTTTCCACTATTACGAGAGGCAAAAGCTCGCGGGATCAAAGTGGTTCCTATCCCTGGTCCGTGTGCTGCTATTACGGCACTGAGTGCTGCGGGCTTACCCACTGATCGATTTACTTTTGAAGGCTTTTTGCCTGCAAAGCCCGAGGCTCGTCGCCATCGTTTGCTACGGCTTTTACATGAACCTCGCACCATGGTTTTCTATGAAGCTCCCCATCGCTTACTTGCGGCTTTAGAAGCCATGCGAGATGTTTTTGGCCCTGAACGAAAAGCAGCCGTTGCCCGCGAATTAACTAAACTACACGAATCCATTTTAACGGCTAGCTTACAAATGCTAGCAGAGCGGTATGCGAGCCAGGCTGCCGAACAGCGTGGTGAAATTGTGATTCTAGTTGAGGGTATTGAGGAAAAAACAAGCAAAACCAAGGAGGTGATTCCCGAAGAAGTCCTGGATATTTTGCTCAAAACATTACCTGTAAAGCAGGCTGTTGCCTTAGCCAGTGAAATTACAGGTGAACGCAAGAATGTGCTATACGAAATGGCCCTGGCGAAAAAGAAGTAGTGTTATACTTTTAAATATGAGCTTGGGTTTTATAAATGATAAGGGAATAAGATAATGGAAGCGAAAAAGCTCGCATTTGCGGACGATGTTACCCATACCGTATGCGATTTATGTGAAGTTGTATTCAATATTAAATCAGACGCGCAATTTAAGGGCGTGATGGGGATGACACATGATCAAATGGAAACAGTCATTCGGAAAGTAATAGATGCTTTACCTGATCATATTTTAGATAAGTTGTATCCCAACGTCATCGAAGACATCCGAAACATTTGCGCGAGAGAGTTTCTTTTTTTCCAAGTCCAAGAAAAAGGGAATGAAGCACATTACGAAGAAGACTTGCAAAAGTTTATGGATATTTTTTCGCGCGATATCCAGCAGCGAATTGACACGTATAAAGGTTACAAGGCCAAGGTTAGGGAGGAAGGGCGCTCATGACGACACCAATCGATCTTTTGCAGGCGTCATTAAATAGTAAAAAGCTGTTGGAAGAAACTGAGAAAAAAGACATCGCTGAATTTCTTGCGAGCTGTATTAATAACCGATCAGCAAAAGGCCCGTATGCGAGCGAAATTGCTTTTCGTACTCGCTGTTTACCGCAATTAGAAATTAAAAATAAACTCTCGCTTGTTTCTTTTTCGATATTACGCGATCTATCATTATTGCATGAGCTTTTTAGTAAATTAGATAAACTGGGCATTATTAAGCATCATACTAAGCTGATTGAACTGCATGCTAAAGTGAAAGAAGCGTATAAATATGTTCGGAACTTCGAGACTAAATACCATGTTGATTTACTGCCTAAGCAGCAAAAGCCGGGTATTTCCCTATTTCACTCATCAGGAGCGCAGGCAATGGGTAAGAAAGAGTTAGTTTATCTCTTTCAGTGTGTTGCTGAGGTGACAGAGGTGCAGATGAGTCTTGACTGTTCCCCTAAAAAGCCCCGTATGTAATCTCCTCTTAATGTGCTACACTTTCCCCGAGCCAGTCAGGCAGCCGCTCTATCTTGGATAGAGAGGAAAGTCCGGGCTCCGCAGGGTGAAGTGCCAGGTAACGCCTGGAAGGTGCAAGCCTTTGGAAAGTGCCACAGAAAACAAACCGCCACGCAATGTGATGCGAGGTAAGGGTGAAAAGGTGCGGTAAGAGCGCACCGCATGGCTGGTAACAGCGATGGCAAGGTAAACCCCACTTGGAGCAAGATCAAACAGAGCTCGATAGTATGACCCGTACTGAGTTCGGGTAGGTCGCTTGAGGTGTTTGGTGACAAGCATCCCAGATAAATGGTTGCCCACGACAGAACCCGGCTTATCGACTGGCTCATTGAATTTTAATTATTATCCATTGTGTTATGGAATTATCCTCTCTTTGCGTACTACTGTCTGGTAAATAAGTATCAAAATCTGTCACCCCGTAAACCTGTGTCATCCCGGCGAAGGCCGGGATCCATCTTTAACACAAACGTGTGGTTTATAATCCTGGCCTCAGAGGCCTATTTTAGCGTGGGTCCCGGCCTTCGCCGGGATGACACAGCTTTACGGGATGACAGAGGTCCCACCCCTTGTGGCTCCCTCTTTACCCTTATTGTGGAACTTTGTGGCAAAAAGTGTTTTATTGTGGAAAATTGTGGTATATTTACTATTACCTACAAGGCATTTCTGACTGTTTTTAAGTCAAGGGTACTGGGAGAGAAGGTGAAGGCGCCTTGTGAAACTCTCCGGAGGGCAAGACCACTATGTTTCGCGGCATTACTGGAATTAAGATCGATCCCAAAGGCCGAATTGTCATGCCGACCCGGTACCGTGAGCGACTGCAATTGGATAGTCGCAATACAGTGGTGTTAACAATTGATACGGAAGAGCGCTGTTTGCTGCTCTACCCGCTGCCAGAATGGGAGGACATCGAAAGGAAGTTAGCTGGCCTACCCAGTTTTAATCCGGCTGCTCGCCGTATTCAGCGTTTGCTGATTGGGCATGCAACCGATGTGGAAATGGATGCGCAGGGCCGTCTTCTTTTACCCACGTTATTACGTGATTACGCTGGTTTAAAG
>Ga0070738_10003542_pt1 | contig 20184 bp, 16 predicted proteins | sample Coa_R2_2_FD_66446 | JGI IMG/M metagenome (GOLD analysis project Ga0070738, IMG submission 66446) | Surface soil microbial communities from Centralia Pennsylvania, which are recovering from an underground coalmine fire - Coalmine... | ecosystem: Environmental > Terrestrial > Soil > Unclassified ... | reverse complement strand
AGCCAGTTTGTGGCCAGCTTCCTGGGCAGCACCAATCTCCTGGAAGCCGAGGCGCTCGAGCCCGCTGGCTCGATGTGGCTGCTGAGCACGCCGGCCGGGCAGATCAAGGCCGCCGTACCCAACGGCGTGCAGCGCGGCAACAAGGTCACGGTCAGCATCCGGCCGGAGAACCTCACCATCCAGGCTCACGAGCCGGCCTCGGGCAACGTCCTGAGGGGCGACGTGGACATGTTCATGTTCCTGGGCGAGATGGCCGAATGTCGCGTCAGTGTCGGCGGGAGTGTGCTGCGAACGCGCCAGCATCCGAACGTGACGTTCCAGCAGGGCGAGAAGGTGTACGTGCAGATTCCCTACGAGTCTTGCACCGTCATCTCGGACGAGCATGGCGTGGCCGCGCCCGAGTACCACGAGGAACCGGTTCCGGCCTAGCCTCCTTCACCTGACCAGGCCAGCCCCGTACTTCCGGGGGAACGGGTTTGTCGCGCGCGGCAGTCTGTCCGGATCGTTGTTCCATGGGCAGGCGCGCATGGACGGCCGTCTCGCTGGTGGCTGTGGTGTCGATTGTGCTCGGCTCCATGTTCGCTATGCCGCTGGTGCCCGCGTCGCGCGCATCGTCCGGCTCGAGCGCGCCGGTGAACGTCGGTTTTACCTTCAGCGAGCGCCAGGCCGGCTACCTGGACGTCTCCTGGCAAAAGGCGTTCGAGGCGGCCATGGACCTCTCGCCCGACCTGGTCCGCCTCGGCGCGTACTGGGACCGGATCGAGCCCACGCCTGGCAAGTACGACTTCTCCGATCTCGACTGGCTGCTGGACCACGTCCCGGCGCAGAGCTCGGTGCTGCTCACCGTCGGGATGAAGGCGCCCCGCTGGCCGGAATACTTCCTGCCCGGATGGCTGCGCAAGAGCGTGAATGTGCCCGCCGGCGGGAACATCAGCCAGGATGCCACCGTCCGCTCGGCGACGCTGCGCTTCATCTCGCAGGTGGTTCAGCACGAGCGCGCCCGCACGAACATCAAGTACTGGCAGGTGGAGAACGAACCGCTGGACCCATCCGGCCCGCGCCACTGGCGGATCGACAGCGGCTTCCTGTCCGAGGAGATTGGCCTGGTCCGTTCGCTGGACAGCCGGCCGATCGTGGAGAGCATGTTCGTGGATACCAGCCCGCTTGGCGCGCTGCCGCCGTGGCACGGCCAGATCGAGGATGAGGCGCGCGAGCTGCTCGGCCTGGCCGACGTGCTTGGGCTCGACGTCTACCCCATACGGCCTATGAGCGCGAAGCCGATCCAGCTTGCGCTGAAATGGCCGGTGTGGCTGTGGGAACCTCGGTTGAGGGACCTGCGCCGGCTGGCGCAGTCGGCAGGCAAGCAGACGTGGATCAGCGAGGCGCAGGCCGAGCCCTGGCTGCCGGCACGGCTGGTGACCACTGGCTCGTCGCCTTCCCGGAACGCCGCCCCGAACCTGACCGCCAGCACCGTCGAGCGGCTGCAGGCGGATGGCTTCCACACCATCCTGCTGTGGGGCGTGGAGTACTGGTACATGCGGTCCGCGCGCTACGAGGACCCCAACTGGTGGTCCGGCATGCTGCCCTTCTTCCGGGACAGCCGCAGCCAGTCGGGCTCGCCCGGCTCGGCTTAAGACTTCTTTTTCGCCAGGATGCTCTGAAGCTGCTGGCTGATCGCTTTCAGCTTGGCCGGATCGTTGCGCTGGTAGAAGTCCAGGTCGGTCTTGACCAGCTTCGCCCCGCTCGCCTTGAGCTGATCGAGCTGCGGCGCGATGTGCGAGCCGGGCAGGAAGGCGTTGTCGGCGAAGGCGTCCTTATAGACGAGGTCCTGGCCCTGGCGGCTCATGATGAAGTTGACCCACAGCTTGGCGGCGTTGGGATGGGCTGAGTTCGCAGGCAGAGCCAGGTCCCAGGAGAAGTACATCGGGGCATCGGTGGGGATGACGTGGTCCACGGGCGCGCCCTGGGCCTTGAGCCGGTCGGCATCGCCGCCGCAATCGAGCGCCAGCAGATCGAACTCGCCGCTGGCGATTCGCTCCTGTTCGCCGCAGCGGATCAGGCCCGACACCTGTTCCGACAGCTTGGTGACGTAATCCACCGTCTTCTGCTCGCCCCACAGCTCGGGCGCGGCGAGGCGGTTGAATTGCGCCGCGTAGGTGGTGGAAGCGATGTGGCCCTTGAAACGCGGCTGCAGCAGATCTTCCAACGTCCTGGGCACGGCGTCGCCCTTGAGCTTGCTGCTGTTGTAGGCGATCCCGGGCAGCAGCGAGGCGACGTTGACGCCGTAGCCATTCGGTTCGACCAGGGCGGGATCCTTGATGTTGGGCGCCCAGCTCGCCCAGTCGACGGATTGGATGGCCTTGACCTGCAGCATGTCGCGCAGGTTCTCCGCCGTGCCGAGAAACAGGTCGCTGGATGCCGGGCGGCCGGCTTGCACCTCCTGCGCGACCTTGGCGGCCATGGCCGGCATGCTGTCCGCCGGGGTGAACTCCACCTTCAGGTTCAGGCCATAGAGCTTGTTGAAGGCATCGGCGTACTGCGCGAAGGTCGCCGAGCTGCCGACCGTCTTGTCGCTCCACGACAGCGTGAGCTGGCCCTCCTTCCGCGCGCCCTCAATCAGCGTTGCCAGCTCTCCGGACGGGCTGGCCGCCGGCGAAGCCGAGGTGGGCTGGGGGGAGCTGGCGGAGGACGAGGAGCCTCCGCAGGCGGCCAGCGCTGCCGCGGCGAGCAGCACCGTGAGCGCGGTCCATATCTTCATGCGCGCCTTTGATACCACAATTGAAGGACGGAGCACCTCGAGCTGGCCGTGCCCCCCGAGGCCGGCGGCGAACGGCTGGACGCCTGGCTGGCGCGTCAGCTGCCTGACCTCTCGCGCAGCCACGTGCAGCGGCTGATAGACCAGGGACAGGCGCGTGTAAACGCCGGAGCCGGCAAGGCCAGCCTGCGATTGGCGGGAGGGGAGCGCATCACGCTCGACGTGCCCGACGCTGCTCCCGTGGACTTGCAGCCCGAGCCGATTCCCCTCGAGGTCGTGTATGAGGACGACGACCTGCTGGTGATCGACAAGCAGGCCGGCCTGGTGGTCCATCCCGCGCCGGGACATCCGGGTGGGACACTGGTGAACGCCCTGATGGCGCGCTGGCGGAGTTTCAAGGGGCTGAAGGGCGACTTACGGCCGGGCATCGTTCACCGGCTGGACAAGGACACCTCGGGGTTGCTGATGGTCGCCAAGAACGACGCCGCCATGCTGAAGCTGAGCGGGCAGATCAAGGATCGCCGCATCCGCAAGGAGTACCTGGCGCTGGTCCAGGGCCGGCTCGAGCCGCGCGAAGGCCGCATCGAGGCGCCGGTTGGCCGCGACCCGAGCCAGCGCCAGCACATGGCGGTGGTTCGCGGCGGGCGCGACGCCACCAGTCACTACGTGGTTGAGCGCTGGTACCAGGGCTACTCCCTGGTGCGGGTGAAACCGGTTACCGGCCGGACCCATCAGATCCGGGTGCACCTGGCGTTCACCGGCCACCCCGTGGCAGGCGACCAGCTCTACAGCCGGCACAAAGTTCCTGGCCTTCGACGGCAGTTCCTCCACGCGACGCGGCTGGGCTTCTTTCAGCCCACGTCGGGCGAATGGATCGAGCTGGATTCGCCGCTGCCGGCCGATCTGGCCGGCTTTCTGGCCAGTCTTCCGGCTAGCGGTGAATGAAGACTCGGAAGTACACGACCGCCAGGACCACCAGCAGGATGAGCGCGTAACCGAGCCAGCTCTTGCCCGAGCGCGGGCTGCGCGGCGGCAGGGACGACCCGTACTTGCGCCGCTGGTAGCGGTTCACGGGTTTAATGCTCTGCGCCGGGCTCGGCGTAGCGGGTGACGGTGAAGCGGAAGAGCTGCACGTTAGCCGGCTCGTCGATGCCGGCCTTTTGGCAGCAGACGTCGAACTGCTGCTGGGCCGTGGTGATCTCCGGAATGCCCGGCAGGAGCACCCCAACGCGGTTTCCCTGGCGCACGACCATGCCGTACTCGGCGGGCTCCATCTGGGAGATGCCCGCCACGGGCTCGAGCGGGCTCAGGACGTCCACCGAATACGCCAGCGAGCCCAGCTCGGCCGCTTCCACCGTGTAGAAGCGGTAGTCGCGCGTGCCGGCGCCGATGGCGTTGTCCACGATCTCGTCGGCCAGGTGCGGACGCGTCGGCTCGATGGTCCCGACGCAGCCGCGCAGCTGGCCATTCTGCCGCAGGGTCACGAAGCAGGACTGGCGTCGCCGGAAGCCTGGTGGCAGCGCTCCTGAGATTCGCAGCCGTACGCCAACGTTGATGTACGTCTCCAGGCTGGCCCGCGCAAGGCGCAGGACCTGCTCGCCGAAGGGCTCCTCGCCGAAGGTGAACTCCTGGCGGAGGTCCACGATGGCCGAGCGGGCCGATGCGGCAGCCTCCTGGGCGCGCTGCGAGCTGGCGACAGGCGCAGCCGTGGCTGCCTTGGGCTCGACCTCGGCCGTGAGATAGCCGACTCCGTAGGGCCCCTGGTAGCACAGGACGCGCGTATCCACCTGGTCGCCCATGGCTCCGGCGAGCGTAAGGATGGAGTTGTAGCCGCACACACCGGCGCGGTCCACGAGTTCGCCCGAGAGGTTGCGTATGCGGTCCCAATCGCCTCCTGCGACGCCCGCGATGATCTCCTCGTCGAACACCTTGCCCTGGGGGTCGTAGCCCGCCGGCGCCGTTGGGATGAGGCGGTGGGACAGGTCCCCGCTGGCCACGAAGACCACCCGCCGGCCGCTCTCGTCGCAGGCCTGGCGGATGCGCTCACCGAAGGCCCGGTGGGTCGCTCGCGGCTGCCAGGAGTAGCCCAACAGCACCACGCGCACGTTGTCACCAACCAGCGGCAGCAGGAAATGCAGCGGTACGGCGGCGCCGTGATCCAGCCTGTACAGCTGCTCGTCGCCATCGGGATTCGTGAGCCGGTCCACGGGGGTCACCGGCAAGGCCACGCGCGCGCAGGCGGCCTGGATGGCGGTGGCCAGCTCCACGTCGCAGGCGGCGCGGACCTGCACTTGGGGTGCTTCGAACGGCGAGAAATCGCCCGCCGCCCTGGCTGCCAGGCCGATGGCCATGCTGTCTCGCAGCAGCGGACCATGGGGGCTGAGCAGCACCAACGTTTCCGGCTCGTAGGAGGCGATCTTGCGGCCCAGCTCCTGGAGCGCCTCTACGGTGGGCTCGACCTCGCGGGCCATGTCATGGCCTACCTCGGGCAGCAGCACCGGAGGATGCGGGACGATGCAGCCAAACAGCAGGCCGGAAGCCATAACGGCCGATAACCCTACTTACCGATGAGCTTTGCCAAGCCTATCGCCAGCAGGTAGAGCAAGCTCATGATTGTGCCCAACACGACCGGAGAGATCGGGTCAGCGCCGGGCGTGATGATCATCGAAGCGATGAAGATGATGAAGATGGCATAGCGCAGCTTCTTCACCAACCAGCCCGAGTCGATGATGCCCAGCTGGCATAAGAAGACCAGCACCAGCGGCATCTCGAAGCTGATCCCGAAGATCAGCATGATGATGCCGACAAAGCTCAGCCACTTGTTGGCTTCGGGCAAAGCCTGAAGGAGGTCTCCGCCCTGCCCAAAAAGAAAGGTGCTGGCCAGCGGCAGGATGCGATAGCCGGTATATGCGCCGCTGAGAAACAGCACCAGCCCAAGCAGGACGAAGGGCACGCTGTGCTTGCGCTCTTTTTTGGTTAGGCCGGGCGCAATGAAGGCCCACATCTGGTACAGCAGCACAGGCATGGCGATACACGTGCCAACCAGCGCGGCTACTTTGAGCCGAAGCGTAAACGCGTCGAGTGGGCCGAAGTAATAAAGCTTTCCGAGATCCTTTACCGGCTCCTCGAGCAGGATGAATACGCGATCTACGAGGAACCAGCCCGGGATCATGCCGACGACGACTGCGCCGGCGCTTACGGCTAAGCGAAAACGGAGCTCCTGGAGGTGCTCCATGATGGTCATGGTCTTCTCGCCGGTTTCTTCCTCCTCCTCAACCGGCACAGATGCCATGGGCTGTGAAAGCTCAGCCACGCTCATTCGCCCCGGAGTATATCGAGGGGGTAGCGAGCGCGAACGCTACGATCCAGCCATCGCAATCTCGCCGCAACCACGCCCCACAGAGGCCGATCCGGCTACCGGCGCGCTGCGTTTTCCATTCGCTCTCGACCCCTTTCAGGCCGACGCGATCGACGCCGTGGAGCAGGGCCATTCGGTGCTGCTCTCCGCTCCCACCGGCGCCGGCAAGACGGTCGTGGCGGAGGCGGCGATCGCCCGCGCGCTGCGCCAGGGCAAGTCCGTCCTCTACACCTCACCGATCAAGGCGCTGTCGAACCAGAAGTTCCGGGACTTCGGCCAGCTGTTCGGCCCGGAGCGCGTCGGGATCATGACCGGCGACGTGACCGAGAACGAAGACGCGCCGATCCTGGTGATGACCACCGAGATTTTCCACAACATGCTGGTCGTGCGCGACCTGAGCCGCATCGCCAGCGTGTCCTGCCTCATCTTCGACGAGTTCCACTACCTGGCCGACCGCGACCGCGGCCGCGTGTGGGAGGAGGCGGTCATCCTCTGCCCCAAGGACATCCAGGTGGTGTGCCTGTCGGCCACTATGACCAACATCGACGAGCTGGCCAGCTGGATCGGCGACGTCTTCGGCGAGGTCAAGGTGATCGTGGATAAGACCAGGCCGGTGCCGCTCCGCTATCACTACTACACACTCGGCGAGCTGCACCGCGCGCTGCGTCCCGACGGCCGTCCCAATCGCAAGCTCATGGAGCTGGAGATGTACGACAGCTACCGCGACGTGGGCGTGGACGACGCCGGCTGGGAGCGGCGGCGGCGGAGGGGCCCAGTCACTGGGGCGGTCGAAGTGGTGGAGGCATTGCTCGAGAAGGACATGGCCCCGGCGCTGTACTTCCTGTTCTCGCGCAAGGACACCGAGCGGGCCGCCATTGACGTCTCAGGGGCGCTGCCGGACCTCGCGCCGCTGGTGGCCGCCCGCATCCAGGAGGCCGTCGACCAATGCCTGCGTCGGCTGCCCTCGGACATGCAGGGTCTGTCGCAGACGGCGCGGCTGACGGGCTGCCTGCGCGCCGGCGTGGCCTTCCACCATGCCGGGGTGCTGCCGGAGCTCAAGGAGCTCGTGGAGGAGCTGTTCGGGCGCGGCCTCATTCGGGTGTTGTTCGCGACCGAGACGTTTGCGCTCGGCGTGAACATGCCTGCGCGAACGGTGGTGCTGGCGCGCATCACGAAGTTCGACGGCGAGCAGCACCGCCAGCTTACGGCGCGAGAGTTCCACCAGATGGCAGGCCGGGCGGGACGGCGCGGCAAGGACGTCCTTGGCCACGTGGTCATCGTCTCCGACCCGTGGATGCCCTTCGAGGGCGTCGGCCAGCTCATCACCGCGCCGGCGGAGCCCGTGGATTCGGCCTTCGCGGTGACCTACAACTCATATCTGAACCTCATCGACTCCTACGGCCCAAACTCGGCCGAGGAGATCGTGCAGCGCAGCTTCCTGATGCACCAGCTCTCCGGGCAGGGCGAGCGGCTGCGCCGCCGCCTCGACGCTGTCCGCTCCGAGATCGCCGCGGTCCGGGCAAAGTTCCGGGCGAGCACTCCGCAGTGCTACTTCGGCTACCGCGGAAACCCGCTGCGCCAGTACGAGTCGATGCTGCTGGATCGCGCTCGCATCGGCCACGAGGAGAAGGAGCTGAGCAAGCGCAACAAGAAGCTCAGCCGCCGCCAGTGGGATCCCGTCCTGCAGCGGCGCATCCACTCGGCGCGCGACCGCGAGCGCTATCTCGAGGGCGAGGCTGCGCGCCTGGACCTCGAGCTGCGGAAATCGCCGTGCGCGCCATGCACACGGCTGGAGGAGCATCGCAAGGATTCCCAGCGCCTGGCGCAGCTGGAGCGCGAGCAGGACCATCTGACGCATCGCCTGGCGCAGCTCGATCGCCAGCTGCAGGCGCGCCAAGGCCGAGAGCTGGAGGTCATCGAGGCCACGCTGGAGGCGCTGGGCTACATCGGCGATGGGCGGGACGAGGCCAAGGCGCACCTGCTGGGTGGCATCTTCGACGAGTCCGCCCTGCAGCTTTCCGAGCTGATCGATCGCGGCGAGTTGGACCGCCTGGAGCCGGGCGAGCTGGCGGAGGTCATCAGCTGGTACGCCAGCGCCGACCGGCAGCGCGCCACCCACGATCGCCGCACCCGGCAGCGGCACGACATCAGCGGGCGGCTCCGCTCCGTGCGCAGCGCGGTGCTGGAGCTCGGGGAGGAGATTCAGGCGCTGGAAGAGGAGTGGGGCGACCCCGAGACGGAACTCGTCCGGCCACTGTACTCAAACCTCATCCGCCAGTGGTGTGACGGCGTGCCGTTCGGCTCCCTGTGCGACGAATATGAGGCGGATGAGGGCGACATTGCCAGCCATATCGCCAAGACGGCGAACCTGCTGCGCCAGCTGGAGAAGGCTACGGCCACGTCTTCAAGCTATGAGGTCGTCAACCGTAAAGTGATTGCCGCGCGTGCTTGCGTGGAAGGCCGGCTGGCTCGATAGGCTTACGCCTTACGCGATAAGTTCCTTTTCGCCGAAATCTCCAGCTTGCGCTTTGCTTCGGCGGAGAGGCTGTCAAACGAACCACCGCCTTTCAAGCCATGCAGCCGGCGCATCTCCTGCTCTACAGCGGCAGCCGAATGCTGCGGCTTAGGACGCGCTGTTGCCGTGCCACGCCGTGCGCGCGTTCGTGGCGTGGACGAATACTTGACGAGGATGGTGCCGTCCTCACCATTGCGTGTTTCAACCGAACCGCCAAGCACTTTTGCAGCAGCTGCGAATGCTCGCTTAACCGCGGCAACGTTCTGACCGTCAGGTGAAACCTTGATGATCGGCTTCTGTGCATCGCGGTTCTGCAGCAGTTGATAGGCCTCTAACTGCAAACCACGCAAGGCCACTTTTTTCGGAAACTCGGTGAGTTGATCGACGACCTTCATGGGCTCAGATTATATGCCCTAGGTCTATGTATGCATAAAAAAGAAGCCCGGCTTTAAGCCGGGCTTGCATTAAGCGTTCGCTTCTATTGGTTCGCCTGATGTTGGATCGTCAAGCGGAACTATGGGCCGATCCTGGCGGCAGCCATCGGGCTGGCCTGCTCGGCGCATGTGATTATCGTCACGCAAGAGCTTGTTGGCGCCCTTCTTTGGTGGGTGGTACATCAAGCGCTCAACCGGGCGGCCTTCCTTCAGATGCTCGTTGACGATCACCGGAACGTCCTCAAGCGTGAGGTGGGAATACCACACATTCTCGGGGTACACCACGGCGTTCGGACCGTGTCCGCATTGGTCGAGGCAGCCGCTGTTGTTGACGCGCACGCGGCCCCGAAGACCAGCTTCCGCCACCGCGGCCTTGAAGGCTCGATGAATCTCTTGTGAATCGCCATCAGTGTGCGGGCAGTATTCGCCCGACGTGCACACAAATAAATGTCGTTCGAATGGACCTTCAGCCATTTGGTTCTCTTACTCCTCGATGATCACGGCCGCGGTCGGGCATACGCCCGCCGCTTCGCGCACTTTGGCTTCCAGCTCGGCCGGAACGTCGGTGAATTCGTCCATCTGGGCATATCCGTATTCATCCAACTTGAAGAAGTCCGGAAGCACCTTGTTGCACTTGCCGTAACCGTCACATTGAGCAGGATCTACGCGCACTCTCATGGCCAACGCCTAGTATAGCCCTGGCTAGCTGGCGGCCTGAGCTGGTTGCAGGGCGGCCTTTCCCCGCAGCGGCACGTCGCGCACGAGCAGGGTCATGAGCACCATCAGCAGGCTGGCCCCGAACAGCACCCACAACCCGGCGTGGATGGCCTGCGACAGCTCCTCCGGCGCCAGCTCGGCCACGCTGCCGCTGACGAATACGCCCAGCATGGTCGTGCCCAGAGTGGCGCCCGTCTGCCGGAACAGGGACATCACGCCCATGGTCACGCCCTGCTGAGACGGCGGCACGGCGTTCTGCAAGGCCAGGATGAACGGCACGATGACCCAGCCGATGCCGAGCCCAACCAGGATGAGGGCGCCATCCACCGACAGCTCCGACGAGCTGGGGTCCACCGCCAGCAGCCAGGCGACGCCGGCCAGGGTGGTGAGCGCGCCGGCGATCAGGGTCGGCTTGCAGCGGCCGGAGCGGCTGATGACCCAGCCCGCCAGCCCCGAGGCGCCGCCGGAGAGCACCACCGCTGGCGTAAGGTCGCCGCCCGAGCGCGTGGCCGACAGCCCCAGCACGTCCTGCAGGAACAGCGGGCCCAGCAGGATCATGCCGAACCACACCAAGCCCATGGTGAACATGCCGATGCAGCAGAACGGCACCACCGGCCCGCGCAGCAGGCCGGGCGGAACGATGGGCTCCTTGGCGGCGCGCTCGACCCTGCCGAAGCTCAAGCCCGCGCCAGCGGCCACCGCCAGGAGGGCCAGGATGGGCGGCGACAGCCAGGCGAATTGCCGGCCGCCCCAGGTGAGCGCCAGCATCAGGCACAGCACGCCGGAAATCGCCAGCGCCGCGCCACGCCAATCGACGAAAGGCCGGCGATCGGTTTGGAGCGGCGGCAGCGCGAACGTCAGCGCCAGCAGCGCGGCGACCGCCAGGGGCATGTTCAGGTAGAAGATCCAGCGCCAGGACCAGGTGTCGGAGACGAAGCCGCCAACCGCCGGCCCGATCGCGCTGGCCGTGGCGAAGGCCAGGCTGTTCACGCTCTGCCACTTGGCCCGCTCGCGTGGGGTGAAGAGATCGCCGACGATAGCCAGCGCGCTGATGATCACGCCGCCGGCGCCAACTCCCTGCACCGCCCGGAACAGCACCATGGCCAGCATGCTCTGGGAGGCGCCGCACAGCATGGATCCCAGGCTGAACAGCGCGACCGACAGCAGCACGATGCGCTTGCGGCCGAACAGGTCCGAGAATTTGCCGACCACCGTCACCGTGGCTGTGCCGCCCAGGTGATAGGCGGCGAAGACCCAGGCGTACAGCTCCTCGCCATGGAGCTGGGCCACGATCTTCGGCAGCGCCGTGCCGACGATGGTCTGGTCGAGCGCGCTCAGGACCTGGGTGACGTAGACCGCCGCCATGATGACGACGATCTGGCGGCGTTCGAGGGCGACTACCGCTTGATTCCCAGCTCGACCAGTCTCTCTTCGAATTCCTTGATGGGCAGATCGAGCATGTCGGCCGCTTTGCGGTGGTCGTCGTGCTCCAGGTCGAGCGCCTGCAACAGCGCATGCCGCTCAACCTCGGCCACGATCTGCCGGAAGGGGACGCGGTCGTTCACCCGCTGGACGACGTCTACGATCCGCTTCTCACCTGCCGGCGCGAACACCAGGTGCTCGGGCGCGATCACCCCGCCTTGCGCGGTGACGATGGCCCGCTCGATGACGTTCTCCAGCTCGCGCACGTTGCCGGGCCAGTCATGCTCCAGCAGCTTCTGCATCGCCTCTTCGGAGACTTGCGCCGGCTCGGCGTCCTTGGTCAGCCGGTGCTTGTTGCAGAAGAAGGCGACCAGCTCGGGGATGTCCTCCTTCTTCTCGCGCAGCGGCGGCATCTGCACGGCGATCACGTTCAGGCGGTAGAACAGGTCCTCCCGGAAGCGGCCCTCCTGCACGTCCTTGGCCAGATCGCGATTGGTGGCCGCGATGATGCGCACGTCGACCTTGATCGGCGTCGAGCTGCCGACGCGCTCGAACTCTCGTTCCTGCAGGACACGCAGCAGCTTGCGCTGCGTGTTCATCGTCATCTCGCCGATCTCGTCGAGGAAGATGGATCCGTGGTTCGCCAGCTCGAAGCGGCCTTTGCGCTGGATGAGCGCACCAGTGAATGCGCCCTTCTCGTGCCCGAACAGCTCGCTCTCGAGCAGCGTCTCGGGCAGGGCCGCGCAGTTCACTTTAATGAAGGGACCGTTGCGGCGCGCGGAGTTGTAGTGCATGGCGTTGGCCACCAGCTCCTTGCCGGTGCCCGTCTCGCCCCAGATCAGGACCGTCGCGTCGGACCTGGCCACGCGGCCGATGGTCTTGTAGATGTCCTGCATCTTGGTGCTGTTCCCGACGATCTTCTCCATCGGGTCTTCGGAGATCGTCAGCTCGCTGCGAAGCGCCGAGACCTCAGCCGTCAGGTCGCGGTATTCGAAGTAGCGCCGGATCGTCAGCAGCACGTCGTCGAGCTCGAAGGGCTTGGTCACATAGTCGAAGGCGCCCATCTGGATCGCCTGGATGGCCGTGTTGGCGGTGCCGTACGCGGTCATGATGATGGCGCCGACGTCGGAATGGTCGGCCTTGATCTTCTGCAGCACCTCCATGCCGTTGCCGTCGGGCATGCGCAGGTCCATGAGAATCAGCTCTGGCGGCTGCTTGCCGGCCGTCGCCTTCTCCAGGATCTGGCTGCCGCTGCTGGCCTCCAGGACGTCGAAGCCCTCGCCTTCGAGGAACGTCTTCAGGAGCTGGCGGATGGCGGCGTCGTCGTCGCCGACGAGGACGCGGCGCGCCGGCCCGCTGTCATTCGACGGCATCAGGCCACCTCGCAAGCGAAGAGGTCGTCGTAGGTTTCGCGGCGGCGTACCAGGGTGGCCTCGCCGCCCGACACCGCAACGATGGGCGCTTTGAGGGACAGGTTGTAGTTGCTGCTCATCGGAATGCAGTAGGCGCCGGTGCCGGGGATGGCAATCACGTCGCCGGGCTCGATCCGAGGTAGGCGGATGTCATTGATCAGCAGGTCTCCGGATTCACAATACTTGCCGGCGATGGTGACAGTTTCCTCTGCTGGCGCCGAGGCCTTGTTGGCCACAATCGCACGATAGTCAGCCTGATACAACGCGGGCCGGATGTTGTCAGCCATGCCGCCGTCTACCGCTACGTACTTGCGACGGCTGGGTATGTCTTTGATAGCCCCCGCCGTGTACAAGGTTACTCCGGCAGAGCCAACAATTGAGCGCCCCGGTTCGAGGACCAGCAGGGGCGGCTGCAGCTGGTGCTTGGCGACCAGTCGGTGCATGGCGCCGGTGATTGCGCCCGCCACGTCGTCGATAGCCGGCGGATCGTCGCCATCCGTGTATTGGATGCCAAGCCCGCCGCCGGGACTGATCTCGCCGAGCTCGAAGTCGTAGCGCTCGCGCATCTGCAGCGCGAAGTCCATCAGGATCTCGACCGTCTCCTCGAACGGCAGGAGGTCGAAAATCTGCGAGCCAATGTGGGCGTGGAAGCCGACCAGCTTGAGGTGCCGCCGGGCGACGATCTGCCCCACTGCTTCCGCCGCCTGGTCGGTTAAAACGGGGATGCCGAACTTGGAGTAGCTGCCACCGGTTCGCAAATACTCATGGGTGTGGGCCTCCACGCCGGGCGCAATTCTTAGCAAGACTTCTGCCACGCAGCCCCGCTGTTGGGCAATTTCATCCAGCAGGCCGATTTCCGTGAAATTGTCGAGGACGATCCTGCCCACGCCGAGCTCGAGCGCTAGGTCCAGCTCCTGGGGCAGCTTGTTGTTGCCGTGCAGGTGCACCTTGCTCATCGGGAACCCCGCGCGCGCGGCCACCGTCATCTCGCCGCCCGATACGACGTCGAGCCCGAAGCCCTCGGAAGCGAGGAGCCGCGCCAGCCACGGGTTCAGGAACGCCTTGGCGGCGTAGCACAGCAGCACGTCGGGATAGCGGGAGGAAAATGCTTGCACGTATGCCCGCGCGCGGTTGCGCAGGGTCGCTTCGTCGAAAACATACAGGGGCGTACCGAACGTCTGCGCCAGCTCCAGCGTGTCGCAGCCGCCCAGGTGCAAGTGGTCGCCGACGATTTGGGCGGTATCTGGCAGGATCACCTTTGCCTCTTGCTGGGTAGACGGTAGCTGATTCTATCGTGGGCTCCCCCCGCCTTCACTAGCGGCTGATTGCTACTTCAGGGATATACTCCAACCGTGCTGTCGGCTGCCTACGTGACCGCCCGCGGCCGCCTGCGCGAAGCTCCCGGCCGCCGGCCGATGGCCCTGCACGGTCGTCAACTGATCCCGCTCGACGAAGCTGAGCTGGTGCCGTTGCCGCGCGGCGCGGTGCTGTCCATGCTGCCGGAGCGTACGGCGCTCTCGGACGAAGGCCCCCTGCCGGGGGCTCCTGCCGCGGCGCTCCTGCCGATAGGCTTCACGCGCACGCTCTTACCGGCCTATGTCCCGGTGAACTCAGGTAAGGGCGCCGCCTATTTGCCGCTATTCGGGTACGCCGCGGTCGCGTTCAAACACGGCGAGCCGCACGTGGCCGCCATGCCAACCGACGACCCGCGCCCGTGGCAGCATCCCGATCCTGGCTACCGGCGCCTCCGCGGGCTTATCAGGAAGCGGATGGCCCAGCAGCCGGCAGGCAGCGCTGAGCACTCGCTTCTGGCCCACATCGCGCATTGCGCATTGACGTACGAGTGCCGCAGCGCGCAGCACTTGTTCTACGGCGAGGGCGAGGCCGCCCTGCCCAGCTCGCCCACCTGCAACGCGGCCTGCGTGGGCTGCATCTCGGATCAGCCGGAGCCGGATCTCCAGCCGCACGCCCGGCTCGACTTCCTGCCCGATCTGGACGAGTCCGTGGAGCTTGCGGTGCGGCACCTGGAGACGGCGCCGCGGGCGATGATCAGCTTCGGCCAGGGCTGCGAGGGCGAGCCTCTGCTGAACAACCGCAACGTCGAGATCGTCCGGCGCATCCGGCAGCGGACGAGCAAGGGCGTCATCAACGTCAACACCAACGGCAGCAGGCCGACGATGCTCCGCCGGCTCATCGAGGCCGGCCTCGGCAGCATCCGCGTCAGCATGTTCTCGGCGCGGGACGAGGTATTCCGGCGCTACTACCGGCCTGTGCGCTACTCGCTGGAGCACGTCCGCGAGTGCCTGCGGCTGGCCTCCTCGAACGGGCTGTTCACGTCGGTCAACCTGCTCACATTCCCGGGCATCACCGACGACGAGGGCGAGGTCGAGGCCATCGTCGAGATGCTGACCAGCACCGGCACGGACCTGGTCCAGCTCAGGAACCTGAACATCGATCCCGAGCAGCTGTTCGCCTCGATGGCCGGCCTGGAGTTCCGACCCATCGGCATCCGCGCCATGGCGGAGCGCTTCAAGACCGCCGGCCTGGCCATCGGGTCGTACACGCATATGCGCCATGTTTGACCGCGTCAAGATCTTCGTGAAGGCCGGCGACGGGGGCGACGGCTCGCCGCACATGCGACGCGAGATGTATGTGCCGCATGGCGGGCCCGACGGCGGTGACGGGGGACGCGGCGGTTCGGTGTTCGTCGAGGCCGACCGGCATTTCAACACGCTGGCCGCGTTCGCTCATAAGAAGCACTTCAAGGCTGAGTCGGGCGGCCGCGGCGGCCGCCAGCGTCAGCAGGGCAAGGCCGGCGAAGACCTCGTCCTGAAGGTGCCGCCCGGCACGCTGGTGCGGCTCGCGGACGGCGACGAGATCCTGGCCGACCTGGTGCAGCCGGGCGACCGGGTAATGGTCGCCCGCGCCGGCAAGGGCGGGCTCGGCAACACCCACTTCGCCACGGCGACCCAGCAGACCCCGCGCTTCGCCCAGAAGGGCGAGCCTGGCGAGGAGCGCTGGATCCAGCTCGAGCTCAAGCTCATCGCCGACGTGGGGCTGGTGGGGCTGCCGAACGCCGGCAAGTCCACCCTGCTGTCCGTCATCTCCGCCGCTAAGCCGAAGATCGCCGACTACCCCTTCACCACCCTGGAGCCGCAGCTCGGCGTGGTCCAGCGGGACGACGTGGACTTCGTCGTCGCCGATATCCCGGGCCTGATCGAGGGCGCGCACGAAGGGGCTGGCTTGGGTCACGAGTTCCTGCGCCACGTAGAGCGCACGCGGCTGTTGGTGCACCTGGTGGACGGCTCCGGCCAGGCCGGCGACCCAGTGGCGGCGTACCGCCAGATCCGTGCCGAGCTGTCGCTCTACGCGGAGCGGCTGGCGAGTGTGCCCGAGATCGTGGCCGTCACCAAGCAGGACCTGCCGGACGCACAGGAGCTGTGGCCGCTGCTCGAGGAGGAGTTCCGGGTGATGGGGGTCGAGCCGCTGCCCATCTCAGCCGTCACCCACCAGGGCGTAGCCCGGCTGCTGGACGTCATCGCCAAACGGTTGCCCGAGCTGCCTCCCACGCCCAGCTTCTTCCCGCTGGCCGGCGAGTACAAGGTGTTCACGCTGCCGGCGGAGGACGAGCTGGAGATCGTCGAGGAAGACGACGGCTTCACCGTCCGCGGGCGCAAGGTCGAACGGCTCATCGCCATGACGGACCTCAGCCGCCCTCAGGCTGTCGATTACCTGCAGACGCAGCTCCAGCGCCTGGGGGTTACCAAGGCGTTGGAGAAAGCCGGGGTGCACTCCGGAGATCGCGTCCGGATCGGCGACGAAGAGCTGGTGTGGGAGTAACTCGACCGGCATAGGATTACAAGGGCCTTGTAGTACAAGGGGATTGTAGTACACTCCTTGGCGGGGTTGCCATGGAGACGCTTTACGACCGGGATGCCGAGCTGCAGCGGCTCGACACCTGCTGGCAGAAGGCCACGCAGGGGCAGCCCCAGCTGGCCGTCATCTGGGGCCGGAGGCGGGTTGGCAAGACCTTCCTGCTGTCGCACTTCGTCGCCGGTAAACGGTCCGTCTTCTTCGGCGCCACCCAGCAGGCCGAGGGCATAGAGCTGGCACGGCTGGCCGAGGCCGCTAGTCGGGACCTCGGCTCAGCCGTGATGGACCTGGCGGGCGGACGGTTCGCCAGCTGGGAGGCGGCGCTCAGGTTCTTCGTGGCCCTGGCCGCGGACCAGCCGCTGGTGGTCGTGCTGGACGAGGTTCCGTACCTGGCGCGGTCGACGCGAGGTTTCGCCAGCATCGTGCAGGCCGTGTGGGACCACCTGCCCCGGCCAAACAAGCTGCTGCTGGTGCTCACCGGTTCGGCTTTTGGCGCAATCGCAACGATGATGGGCGCAGGCGGCCCGCTCCGGGGCCGGCCGACGCTATCGCTGCGGTTGGACCCGCTCTCGCTCAGGACGGCACGGAGCTTCCTGCCGAAGCTGAAGGCGGAAGATTTCGTCCGAGCCTACGCTGCCTGCGGCGGCTATCCGCTGCATCTGCAGGACTGGGACCAGACCGCCAGCGTGGACACGAACCTGATGCGGCTGGCGATGAGCGCCGGCGGCATCCTGCTCGAGGATGCCAGCGGGATCCTGCGGGAGGAGCTGCCGGAGACAGGCGGGTACAGCAGGATCCTGGCTGCAATCGGCTGCGGCAGGAGCCGGTATTCCGAGATTGCGGGTGCGGCCGAACAGCGGGTCGAGCAGCCGCTCGACGTCCTCGTCCATGCTTCGTTCGTGCGGCGGTCGCTGCCGCTCGCCGCGCCCAAGGCCGCTAAGCCGGCGTACGAGATCGCCGACGTCTACCTCGCGTTCTGGTTCGGGGTGCTGTATTCGGAGATCCCGCAGATCGAGGCCGGCCAGGGACGGCAGGTCCTGAAGCGCGTGCGGCCGAGGCTGGAGACGCATCTTGGCAAGGTCTTCGAAGATGCGGCCCGGGAGCATGCCCAAAGGTTGGTCGAAGCCGGCGAGCTGCCCGCCGATCTGCTGATTGGCCGGTGGTGGGCCGCGACAGGGCAGCCATGCGAAGTCGATGTGCTGGGTCTGCAGGGCTCGCGAAGCTGCCTTCTCGGGGAAGCCAAGTGGCAGGCTCAGCCGGTTGGCCGGCGCGAGCTGGACGGCCTACGGTTGAAGACGGTGCGGGTGCCGGACCCGGTGGAGGAGCCGGTCTACGCCTTGTGGGGCCGGAATGGCGTTGACCCCCAGGTCAGGCAAGCCGGAGGGCTTGGCTTCAGCCTCGAAGACATCCTTCGGTAGCCCTCCGGCTCGGAGCTGTCGCTACTGAATCGTCACCTGCGGGGTGGTGGTCAGCGTCACCATGTTGGGCGCCAGCGGCTTGTTGTCCGGGTTGCTGAAGCCGGGCTGGTTCAGCAGCTGGAACTCAGCTTCGAACGTCGCAAAGGGGTTGCTCGCTGAGATGCCGTCGGTGGCGACGGCCACGGTGTAGCCGAGCGCGTTGGCATGGAAGCTCGTATACAGCACTGCGCCGTTCGAGGCTGAGCCCACGATCAGCAGCGTCTTGGCGCCGAGCTTCTTGAGGATGTCGTCCAGGTCGGTGTTGATGAACTTGTCGGCCCTGCCGGAAACGGTCTGCTCACCCTGCTGGGGGGCGACTTCCGACACCACCGGGTTCGGCGGATTTCCTGTCGTGGAGTAGACGACCGGCATCTTGGCGTCGCGCGCCTTCTTCAGGAAGGCGGAGATGGCCGGCACTGTGGACATGCAGACCGGGTTCGGCTGGCAGACCGCGTTGTTGATGTCGAGCACCAGGTAGGCGGACGTCTTGGGATCGAGGGACACGGCTACGAGCGCGGGCAGGGTGGGCAGCGTGATGGCGCCACCGGATGCTGCCGGCTTGGCGGCCGCGGATCCGCTTGCCGCCGCGCCACTCGCCGCGGCGGCCCCGCTGGCGGCGGGCTTCGCCGAGGCCGACGCTGCCGAGCTTGCCGCCGCCGCGCCGGACGCCGCCGGCTTGGAGGCCGGGGCCGCGGCCGATGCCGGGGCTGAGGCGGCAGCGGGTTTGGATGCCGGCGCCGCGGCGCTGCTCACCGGGGAGGCGGCCGGCGCGCTCGGGGTGGCCGAGCCGCCGCAGGCGGCCAGCGAGGTTATCAGCAGGAGGGGGCTGAAGAACTTGATTCCGCGATTAACTGCTTGCATGCTGTTCAACATACCAGGGCAGGCCGCTTATTTCAACCTGCCTCGTCCAGGCGCTGGGCGGCGCGGTTGAGCCGCTGGAGTGTTTTCTCGCGGCCAAGCACCTCCATCGTCTCCGTCAATGGCGGCGATTGCGTGCTGCCGGTGATGGCCACGCGAATGGCCATGAACACCTGGCCAGTGTTCCACTCCCGCTCCGTCACCAGCGACCGCAGCGCCTCCTCCAGGGGAGCGGCCTGCCAGGGCCGGAACTCCTCGATCCGCTGGCGGACCTCCTTCAGCCAGCCCGGCACGTCCAGAGGATCGGCCTTCTTAGGCACCAGCAGTGCGGGATCGTAGTCCAGATCGTCTGCGTAGAAGAAGGCGGTGGCGGTGTGGAACTCGTTGAGCGTGCGCATCCGCTCCTGCACCAGCGGCAGCTGGCTGCGGACGTAGTCCCGCTCGAACAGGCGTTTCAGCAGCTCGTCGCCGGACAGCGAGCGCAGGTAATGGCCGTTGATGGACTGCAGCTTGTCCATCGAGAACACCGGCCCGGAGGTGACCACCCGCTCGAAGCTGAAGTTCGCCACCAGGTCGTCCAAGGTGAAGATCTCGCGGCCGTCCGGCATCGACCAGCCCAGAAGCGCCAGGAAGTTGAGCATGGCCTCCGGCAGGTAGCCCTGCCGCTCGTACCAGGCGAGCGACGTGGGGTTCTTGCGCTTGCTGACCTTGCTCTTGTCCGGATTGCGCAGCAGCGGCAGATGGGCGAAGCGCGGCGGCTGCCAGCCGAACGCCTCGTACAGCACCAGGTGCTTCGGCGTGCTGGAGATCCACTCCTCGCCGCGAACCACGTGGCTGATCTCCATCAAGTGGTCGTCGACCACCACCGCCAGGTGGTACGTCGGGAAGCCGTCCGATTTCAGGATCACCTGGTCGTCGCTGTCCTTGTAGGGCCGGCGCAGCTCGCCGCGCACGAGGTCGACGAACGAGCTTTCGCCCTCCAGGGGCATCTTCATGCGTATGACGTGCGGCTCCCCGGGCTTGGGCCGGAGGTCCAGGTTGCGGCAGTGCCGGTCGTAGCCGGGCGGCTGCTTGGCCGCGATCTGCTGCTGGCGCAGAGCCGCCAGGCGCTCCGGCGTGCAGGTGCAGTAGTACGCCTTACCGTCCGCGACGAGCCGCTCGGCGTATTCCTTGTACAGGCTCAGACGCTCCGACTGCCGGTAGGGGCCGAACGGGCCGCCCTTGTCCGGGCCTTCGTCCCAGTCGAGGCCGAGCCAGTGCAGCGAATGGAGGATCATCTGCTCCGATTCAGCGCTGGAGCGGGCCTGGTCCGTGTCCTCGATGCGCAGTACGAACTGCCCGGAATTCTGCCGGGCGAAAGCCAGATCGAAGAGCGATTGATAG
>Ga0070738_10003541_pt1 | contig 20188 bp, 21 predicted proteins | sample Coa_R2_2_FD_66446 | JGI IMG/M metagenome (GOLD analysis project Ga0070738, IMG submission 66446) | Surface soil microbial communities from Centralia Pennsylvania, which are recovering from an underground coalmine fire - Coalmine... | ecosystem: Environmental > Terrestrial > Soil > Unclassified ... | reverse complement strand
CGTCCAGCACATCTGGCAATGGGAGTGGCAGCGCCGCGCCATCGGTTCCACCGACGGCGCCTACGACATGCTCCTCTTCATCCGCAAGGATCTGGTGAGTACGGGCGTAACGCCATAAGTTTTTGCAAGAGAAGTGAGGAGCAGGCGGCTCCTCACTTCTCTTGCGTAAATCCTTTCCCCCGTAAAAACTCAACCAGCGCCCGCGCCAGTTCCTCATCAGAACCCTCCACAATTCTTGTCTGCCGTCCTGTTGTGCCGCCTGTGAGGATTTCGCCGATACGCTCGAAGGCGCTGTGGTGGCTATCTGGCGTGGGGATGTGGCGGGGAAGCGGGCGCGGGACGTGTATTTCAAGCAGGGTAGTTTCGTCGGCCTCTTCCAGCGCAGTGCTATCAAACCACATTGTGGGATCGTGGACGGGGATGTTCGCTTTGAGCGCGGCCATGTGGGCGGGCAGCGAGGGGTAGCGCGGCTCGTTCAGGTCGGCGGTGACGGCCAGAAGGACCGGGGACTGCGCCTCAAGCAGTTCGCGATAGCCCCGTTCGAGCTTGCGCGTTATCTGCAATACTGACGCACTCTCGTCTCCTGGCTCTGCCTGCTTAAGAGAAAATTGTGCAACACTGGTGATCTGTGGCAGGTCGAGCAGTTCTGCCAGGGCTGGCCCGACGATGCCTGATGACCAGTCGCCGCCACTATCGCCGCATAGTATGAGGTCGGGCGTGGGAAATATTTGCTGAATACTTGCAGCAAGGGCAGCAGCAACGGTAAATGGTCCCCATTCGGTAGCCGTCGGATTCCACAGGCGCGCGGCTTCGTCTGCTCCGATAGCAAGCGCCGCTCTCAACGCGCCCTCAGCGTCCTGTGGCCCCAGCGTCAGCGCCAGCACCGTTCCTCCTACCTGCTCCTTCAGACGCACTGCCGCCTCGACGGCGCAGGCATCGGCGGCGTTGAGAACCTGCACAAAACGCTCAAAGTCCACTTCGCCGCTGATAGGGTCAACATAGACCGAGCTGCTATCCGGCGTTTGTTTGACACATACACAGATGCGCACGATTGCTCTCCTGCCTCTATTTGTCTCAAAGATATGGCAATAGCAGTGTTACGATGCGCGGAAGCTCACGCCCCAACCGCCGCGTGGGTACTCCCACTCAATGGCCTTGCGTTCGCAGGCAACGTAGCAGGTGCCGCATTCGAGACAGTGTTCGTAGGAAAAGTGCATCTCATCACCGAGCAGCTCGAACAGGCCAGCCGGGCAGACAAACACGCACGGTGTTGTATCGCACCCCTTGCACTCCTCCGTCCGCACGCGAATGTGGGGCGTCTTGTCCACTTTGAAGCGTACCAGTTCTAATCGCTCCTCAATCGGTTGCATAGGTTGCTCCTGTCAATACTGCCATCTCGTCCCATGCCATGCTGAGCGGAGCGAAGCATCTGAAGCAACGGGCCGACCGGCATGGCAACCCGGATGCTTCGCTCGCGCTCAGCATGACATGGAGCCAATCGGTTTTCAATGGCATCCATCCTAGAAAAATAACGCCCGTCCCGCCTGCCAACCGTCACGTATCAGCGTGCGTAGTGGCACTTTGCCGCGCAGGGTGTCAAGCATGGTGCGCCCGATTTTACGGCGCGGCTTGCCATTGGAGCGGAAGGCGTTTTCCGCTATCTCGCATAGCAGTTCCGGGTAGACGTTCTGGACTCGTTCGTTCATGGCAAAGGCGGGCGCGCCCCGGAAGCGTTTGAGGTCTTGCAGCACAAAACTCTCTTCGAGCAGCTTGCGGTAGCGGGCCATGCTGCGCGCTGAAAAATCGTTTGCCGCGTGCGCCTCCTGCGCGGCCTGCGCGGCAGCCAGCCCGGAGGCAATGGCGAAATTCATGCCTTCCAGGAAGAGACCGGCGGCAAAGACGAAGGCTGCCGCGTCGCCCACGACCATCATACCGGCGCGCGAGAGTTTCGGCACCATCGACCAGCCGCTTTCAGGAATCATGTGGGCCGAGTATTCCAGCGTTACGCCGTCGCGTACCAGCGGCGCGACCGCCGGGTGCTGCTTGAAGCGGTCGAGCAGGTCATAGGCCCGCACGCGCTTCTCGGCCAGCGAGGCAATCTGTGTCACCACACCGAGGGAGAGCGTGTCGCGGTTGGTGTAGAGGAACGCGCCGCCTTTGACCTCGCCGGAGGCATAGCCCACGTACTCGTTGGTCATGCCCTCGTCTCCATTCAGGTTGAACCGCTCCTCAATGGTGCGCGCATCCAGCCGCAGAACCTCTTTCACGCCCAGCGTCATTTCGCAGGCGGAAAACTCTTTTTGCAGCCCGGCCTTCTTTGCCAGAAACGAGTTCGCGCCATCGGCGGCAATCACGATGGGGGCGTAGAGATCGCCGTTTTCGCGTCGGCAGCGCACGCCCACGACCTGCTCTCCGTTGTAGAGCAGATCATCCACTACTGTCGAGGGGATGAGCATGGCCCCGGCTTCCTCCGCCTTCCCGGCGAGCCAGCGATCAAATTTTGGACGCAGGATGGTGAAGCCGTTGTAGGGCGGTTCGGCAAAATGGTTTGTGCGAAAGTCGAAGGCGAAGGCGGCATCCTGCGAAAGAAAGGTAATTACGCGCCGCGTCAGGTAGCGTTCGACCGGCGCCTCTTCCAGATAGTTCGGCAGCAGCCCGGCCAGCAGTTGCGGCGCGTAAAAGGCCGCCCCCGAAACGTTCTTCGCCCCCGCGTACTCTCCCCGCTCGATCAGCGCCACATTCAACCCGGCGTGGGCCATTGCCAGCGCCGCACTGCTCCCCGCCGGGCCAGCGCCAACCACGATGGCATCGAATTGTTGCTTCCCCTCCATTACGGACACTCACTCCTGTTCGCCACTCTCAAATAGCTCAAGCCTTGTGGAGAGCATTATAACACCCGCGTTCAGGAATGTTCCAGCACGATTTTGCCGATGGGTTCCCCGGATTGTAGGATGCGGTGCGCCTCTGCCGCCTGCTCAACCGGCATAGTTCGGTCGATGACGGGATTGATGCGGCCATCGGCGATTTTTTGCAGGATTTCTCGCTCTCTATCCACCGTTGTGTGCATCAGGCCGCCGCCGAGGACATTGACCCGTTTGAGCCGCCAGGTTTGCGTGTCGACAGTAGATTCGCGCCCGCCCAGGTTGCCGACCAGCACGACGCGCCCATCCGGTTTGCAGGCGGTGATGCTATCTTGAAGCGTGCTGCCGACCAGTTCCAGCACGAGATTGACGCCTCCTGCTTTCTGTACCGCTTCAGCGACGTTCTCCTGACGGTAAAATATCACCAGATCGGCGCCCAGAGCGCGCAACTCCTGCGCCTTTTGCTCGTTGCTGGCGGTTGTTGCGACCCAGCAATGCTGGTCTTTCGCCAGTTGAATCGCCATCGACCCGACGCCGCTCGCTCCGGCCCAGATCAACACCCGCTCGCCCGGTTGCAGGTGACCGATATCGAACAGCCCTGACCATGCGGTGGATGAGGTGAGACCGGCTGCTACTGCCTGCTGAAAGCTGACCCCGTCGGGAATACGCACGAGGTCTTCGGCTGGCACGGCAATGACGCCCGCGTAGCCGCCACCTCCCTTCGCGGCAAGAGCATGGGTCGTCATGACGCGCTCGCCTTTGTGGAATCCGTTGGAATCGGCCATCACGACGCCTGATGCCTCCAACCCCGGCGTGAAGGGGAGTTTCTCGACCGGCCTGCTCCCGTTGCGCTGGAACATATCCAGCCGGTTGACGGTTGTCGCCTTTACCTGCACCAGTACGTCGTTGGGGCCAGGAATTGGCTCTGGCACCTCCCTCGACTGCAAGACATCAGGCTCGCCGTAATGATCGAATTGTACTGCTTTCATCTGCTTTTCCCCTTTGTAGTAAGCTGTGCTGTAATGCATACAATCATGCTCCTTCCATTGTATGCCTGATCGGGCCACAAATGCAAAGCCAGGAAAGAGAAAAGCATCATGGACATGTCATATCGTGAGAAAGCATCGCCGACATGTCATGCTGAGCGGCAGCGAAGCATCCGCGTGGGCTATCTTGAGCAAAGGGGTGCCTCGGATGCTTCGCTGCCGCTCAGCATGACATTCAGAAGGTCTTTTTCATGTTAGTAGGAGCATCTCATCATGATGAGAGGCCATTACGGGAACAGGTGAATCACCGCTTTCAGTTTGCCCTGTATCTCCCACTCGTCATCCCACTCGTCGGCGTTGACGAAGATGGGACTCATGGAGGCATTTTCCGGTTTGAGCTTGATCTGCTCCTTTTCCAGATAGAACCGCTTGACCGTTGCCTCCCCTGTCAGGCGATGCGTCGCCACCACGATATCGCCGTTCTCGACATGTTTCCCGCGTTCAACGAGGATGTAATCGCCGTTGTAGATGCCCGCGTCGATCATCGAATTGCCCTGCACGCGCAGACCGAAGATATCGCTGGCATGCGTGGGCGGAATCAAATCGAGGGTGTACTGCGGCTCCTGAGAAACGGCGAGCGGCAGACCAGCCGCGACATCGCCGTGAATGGGCAATCCCTGCTGGTATCGCGGCCCCTGATAGGGCAGGCCCTGGCAGTCCTTCAGCACCTGAATGCTGCGGTTCTTTCCCTTTTTACGCCGGATATAACCCTCTTCCTCCAGCTTCTCTAAATGGTACGCAATATGTCCAGAAGAGCCAGAGGTAATCACCATCTCGCCAATCTCCCGATTGGTCGGCGATTGCCCCTCGTTCTCTTCCATATAGTCGATAATAGCCTGCAAGATTTTCCTTCGTACCGCACTCAACTTTGTCGCCATACTTCCCTCCCTTTCTGATTAGAATATACGTTCTACATTCATTTTACGTTAAGTTGAGTGAAAAGTCAATAGCGTTTTGCAAAATATAGCTTCTCCCCTTTGATAGCCCTATAACGTGATATACTGATTTCACAACACATGAAGACAGAGAAAGGACAGTATTTTGGATAAGCTCCCATTGCTCATCGGTCACAACGATACGCTATTAAGTCTTGCCCTGTCGAAGCATGGGCAGGGACGCAGCTTTTTTGAACGCAGCGAACAGGGCGATATTGACCTGCCGCGCGCGCGCGAAGCGGGACTGGCGGGTGGCTTCTTCGCCGTTTTTGTTCCCCAGGAAGCGCAGGAGCGGCGTTCAACTCCTCCCAGACCTGAGCCGCGCAAGCCCGGTGAATTACGCCAGCCGCCTGGTATTGAGCATGCTTATGCCCTGCGCGTCACTATGGAAATGGTGGCCGATCTATACCGACTGGAAGCTGCCTCTGGCGGTGAGGTAAAAGTTGTGCGCACGACGGGCGAACTGGTGGCCTGCCTGCAAACGGGCGTGCTGGCGGCCATTTTGCACTTTGAGGGGGCCGAGGCTATCGATCCCGATCTGAACGCGCTCGAAGTTTTCTATCAGGCCGGGTTGCGCTCGCTCGGCCTGGTCTGGAGCCGCCCCAACATTTTCGCGCAGGGCGTCCCGTTCGGCTTCCTTCACTCGCCCGATACGGGGCCGGGGCTAACCGATGCCGGACGCGAACTGGTGCGCGCCTGCAATCGCCTCGGCGTCATGATTGACCTCTCGCACCTCAATGAGCAGGGGTTCTGGGACGTGGCGAAGCTCTCCGACGCTCCCCTCGTTGCGACCCATTCCAATGCCTTCGCCATCAGCCCCTCGACGCGCAACCTGACCGATAAGCAGCTTGACGCTATTCGCGCCTCACAGGGGCTGGTGGGCGTCAATTTCGGCGTGCATGATCTGCGCGAAGATGGCCTGGCGGAGCCGGACACGTCTCTCGACATCATTGTGCGCCATATCGACTATCTGGTTGATCGCCTCGGCCTCGACGGCGTCGCCTTCGGCACTGACTTCGACGGCACGCTCATCCCCACTTCCATCGGTGATGTGACCGGCATGCTCAAACTTGTCTCCGCCCTGGTCGAACACGGCTATGATGAGGCTGCTCTGCGCAAACTGGCCTACGAGAACTGGCTCCGTATTCTGGACAGGACATGGAAGTAATTCAATCCTGAAAAACAACGCTCTGCATGACACGTCCGTGATGCCTTTTCATGGGCATGCCCCGGATACGTTGTAACCAGAAAACGCCTTTCTCTGTGTAGAAAGTGAAAGTTCGTATCCCGAATTGCTTACAGACATCACGAGAAAGGAATCATAGCCATGACGGTCAGGTTAGCGATAGTTACCATCCTGGTGCGCAATCTCGACGAGGCGCTGGAATTCTATACGGAGAAACTGGGCTTTGAACGCATTGCCGAATTGCCCACCGGCAGTGGCGGGCGTTCGGTGACGGTCGCTCCGCGAGGAGGACATTACGTACAGATTGCTTTGACAGAGCCGGACGCGCAGGTGCAGGGAGAATCGGTGGCTCGCGCCCTGCGGCAGCGCGTGGGCCAGAATCCGCGCTGGGCCTTTTTCACCACCAACTGTCGAGAAACCTACAAAAACTGGCATGGACGCGGCGTCAAATTCTTGAGCAGCCCAACCATCACTCCCTATGGGGTGCAGGCTGATTTCGAGGACCTCTACGGCAACGTCTTCTCCCTGCTCGAACCCACGCCGCAGGTGCTGTCCATGTTCGAGCGTCCTTAGCAGTCGCTCTCTCTGTGTCATGCGGAGCGGCAGCGAAGCATCCGGGGCCACCATTGTAACCAGCCTGACGCTCAAATGCTTCGCTGCCGCTCCGCATGACATATCAGGGGTCGCTCTCTGTCAGCAGCCTGATCGCCAGAGGCAGGATGGTGTTGGCATCGCCGAGCAATCCCAGGTCGGCCAGGGCGAAGATGGGGGCGCTGCGGTCGGGGTTGATGGCGATAACGGTCTGCGCCTCGCGCATGCCACTGGTGTGCTGTGCCGCGCCTGAGATGCCGCAGGCGATATACAGGGCTGGATGCACGCTTTTGCCCGTTGCCCCGATCTGCCGCTCGTGTTCGACCCAGCCGCGATCGGTTGCCACGCGCGTCGCGCCGACCGCCGCACCGAGCAACCGGGCGAATGCTGCCACATGCGCAAAGCCCTCGCGCCCGATGCCGCGCCCGCCCGCCACAATACGCTCCGCCTCCTCCAGCTCGACCGCTTCCGGCGATGGAGCCTGCACGCCCAGACGACGGATGCGCTCACCCCCTTCCTCCAACGGAATTTCAGGCATCAGGCGCGTTATGGCGAGTGGCGCAACCGGATTTCCATACTCTTGCCCGGGCATGCCGCGCACGCCTGGAACAAGCGTTGCCAGTCCCGTGCGGCCATGCAACGCGGTGCGGGTCTGCGCATAGGCGCGGCCATCGTAGAGCGAGCGCAGGGCGAACAGGCTGTCATCGTGCAGGTCAAGGCTCAGGCAGCCGGGGACAAAAGGCAGGCGCAGGCGCGCCGCCAGGCGTGGCATCCAGTCCCGCCCGTTGGCCGTCGCGCTCGCCGCAATCAGCAGCGCGCTATGCTCTTGCAAAAACCACTGCAATGCATTGACATAAGTCCAGCCGGTGTAGTATGCTAAGCGCGGATGTTCCAGTATGTAGAGGTGTTGCACGCCCAGTCTGGTGAGGAGGATGGTCTCTGGCGGCACAGTATCGGGTGCGGTGAGCAGAACGGCGCAGAGCCTTGCTTGCTCTGGCCGCGCTATCTCTGCAAGTTCGGCCAGCAATTCTACGCTATTTTCCTGCAGCTTTCCCTCGCGATATTCCAGTACCGCCCAGATTTCAGCCATAGCTTCCCTCTTATCATACATCCAGCTCGTTGATGCCAACATTATAGCGTCAGAAAGAATAGTTCATCAAGAAGCATGAAAAAAGGGGCTTTGCCCACTTGTAATTAGAACAATTGTTCGATATAATAAAGGAGCAATTGTGTGAGGAAGCAGGTAAAGCCGGAACGGAACACAACGCGAGGAATAGAGAGGTAGGCACACGGTGTTCAGCGAAAAGAAAGGCTTGATGAATCGTCTGTCCGTTGTATCGATTTTTGTACGAGATCAGGATGAAGCCCTGCGTTTTTATACAGAGAAACTGGGATTGGAGAAACGGGCCGATACCACCTACGGCCCCGGCATGCGCTGGCTGACCGTCGCCCCGAAAGGCCGCAGGACGCCCGAAATAGCCCTTGCAAAACCCGATGTGTCCCTGCACGGCGAAGAACAGACGGGCGCGCTCATGGCCCATATCGGGCGCGGCACCACCTGGGTCTTCGAGACCGAAGATTGCCGCGCTGTCTACCGCGCCCTGCTCGCTCGCGGCGTCACCTTTCTTCGCCCGCCGACAGAACAACCCTACGGCATCGAGGCTATTTTTGAAGACCTCTACGGCAACACCTTTGCTCTGCTGGAACCATCGCCCGAAGTCCGTTCTCGCCTGCGCTCCTGCGAAAACGTCCATGACTGGCTCTCGGTTGCTTAGATGCTCAGCAACTGGTAGAAAAGCGTAACAAAAAACTCAAGAACGCCTGGCGCTGGTGCTAAGCCGGTGACGGAAATTCCTGCTGGCACGAATAAACTGGTACCTGTGGGTGAGATTACTCACCTTGCTCCGGCATACCTCTTTGACTGCTGGACAAAGTCGGATCTGCTCTGCAAATGGTGGCCCCGGATGGACAGGTCACGTAGAGGGCAACCACTTCTTCTCAAATCAAAACTTGAGCAACTTCAATCCTCCGCATAAAACCTCAGCAGTATACCAATAAACCTCAACAATGAAACGCAGCTGGCTGCAAAAAGCGTGCAATATTTATCGGAATACGATATAATACTGGTAGGTTCATCGTACCAATGGTGGGGACACAGGGTATGGTTGGACTATCGGCAGACCTTCGTTGTTGGTTAAATGATTGTACCATCTTCTACTTCAAGGAGGTTTTGGCGTGACACACTTCGTATTCCCAAACTCCGTATTCCTTCCCGTTGTGATTGGTTTCTTCGGCCTGGGTACGGGCTACTTCATCTGGGGTGGCCAGGCCCTGTTTGGCTATCCTGAACCCTCGCCGGAGGTCAACAAGACGATGGGCATGTGGGGTCTGTGGATGCCCGGCTTCATGCAGTTTGTGACCGGCATCGTTCTTCTGATCGGCCTGACATGGTTCAACGTCTTTGGCTACGCCCCCCCGCTCTACATGGCGGCCCTCGCCTTCACTGCATACGGCATTCACTGGTTCGCGATGGCCCACCGTCGCTTTATCGGGTCAAGTGATCTGCCTGATGCCTGGATGGCGATTGCCTTCTTCATCCTCTCCGTCCTCGGTGTCGTCGTCTTCTTCGCCGCCGGAGATGCGCCTGTCGCCATTGTCTTTATCGGCCTCTCACTGATCTACCTGACGGAGTCTCCCACGCGCTTCGGCGTCTTCCCTGGCGGCGCTCGCCTGGTTGGCCTGTGGCAGTTCCTCACCGGCATCTGGCTGATGTACCTGACGTGGGCTGTGACGCTGGACATCATTTTCAAGGCAAAGTTGTGGATCTAGCCTGCTTCGCTTTCGTGTGACCCACTGGCTCATGGAAAACAGCGAGGCCAGCGCGATCGGTCTCGCGGCAGACTGTCTGTCAACGCGCCTGCGCGCCGTCGCTATGGATTGATTGGTCTCTGTCCCCAGGCCGATCAGTCCATACTGGCGATCCTGCAGGCCACGCACAAGAGGTGGCCCTACTATATACGATGGCGCTTCGTAAGCAATGCGAGACCCGCCGTGTATAGTAGGGCCACCTCTTGTGCGTGGCCTGCGAGGTTGCCGGTTTGCTGCCATTCCTGCACGTCGCGTCTCCATGTCAGGGCAATAGCAACCAGCGCAAAGATGACGCAGTAGGCGAGGATGACGAGCAACGCCTGCGTGCTGCTGATGGTGACGAGCGGTGGCGCGCCGACGGTCTGGCCGCCTTTGGGTAGCAGGTAGTTGGGCAGGTTGTTCAGGATTGGCCCCGGGAAGTAGCCTGTGACGTTCTGCCAGAAGTCGTTGTGCGTCACCCGGAAAGCGAGCAGCATGACGATGGTGCCGATATTGTCCGCCGGAAACCAGACCAGCGACGCGCTCAGGCCAAAGACCTGCGAACGGCCAATGGCGTTCATGGCTACCCCCAACAGAATCGTGGCTCCCATGCTGAGCATGATGGTCACGATGTAGAGCCAGATATCTGATCAGCAGGGTCATCTTCACGCCGCGTTTGTGCGTGTTAGAGGTGTACAGAAAGTGATTAGCTGGAAAGAAGGTATAGAGGATATGGGAGAACATTCAGTATCGGTGACCGTTCACGCGCCTGTGCATGAGGTGTATGAATTCTTTACCCACTTCAATGACTATCCGAAATTTTTGAGTTTCGTGAAAAGCGTCACCTACCATGACCATGACCGCAGCCACTGGGTGGCCGATATTCTGGGACGTGACGAGTGGGACGCGGTAAACCAGGGCTGGGAAGAGAACCGGCGCGTAGGCTGGAGTTCCACGAACGGCTTCCAGAACGTGGGCATCATCACCTTTGAGGAGGTCGCGCCGGACAGGACACGCATCACCATGTCCATCAACTTCAAGACGCTGCCGGGAGTGGAAGGCGATCAGCAGTTCCAGGCCACGCTGGAGAAAGACCTGGCCGCTTTCGCCCAATGGGTCAATAATTATCCCGAAGGCGCGCTCAACCCCCACTCGCCCCACTACCTGCTGAGCGGCAAACGGGTCAGATTTTCAGAACTCTCGCTCAATAGCAATATTGAGCCGGGCGAGGATTACGCGGCAATGAAACGCCAGGAGATGCTCAACCGCAATACGGCAGAGGCTCCCGATGTCGCAGTAGACCCCAACGTGACCGCCGACAGCGATCTGGGCCTCGACCGCGATTACCGTGTCCCGCAGGAAGAGCAATATAATAACGGCGTAAGATTTCTCGACGCCTGATGCCCGCTTCACGGTGATCGGTACCAGTGTTAGCATGTTCTTTCCTACGGCGTAAGATTTCTCGACGCCTGATGCCCGCTTCGCCCATGTCATGCTGAGCGCAGCGAAGCATCCGGGGTGACTAATTGCTGAGTGTGGTCCACGCGGATGCTTCGCTGCCGCTCGGCATGACATAAGAATCATCCTCTGACGTGTCATGCTGAGCGCAGCGAAGCATCCGGGGTGACTAATTGCTGAGTGTGGTCCACGCGGATGCTGAGCGCAGCGAAGCATGACACGTCAAGGGGCCTTTTTCATAGCATGACATAGTTGTTGCATCCACTAAGCTACCGAGCTTATACCGGCAATGGCATGGTGTACCTGCCGTTGGGCGAAACGAGCCAGCCGGAAGCGTTCCAGCGAGACGGCAGGCTGCGTTTCGCAGATCATGCTGCTGAGCAACTCCCCCAGCAGAAGGCCAAACTTGAAGCCATGCCCCGACAGGCCGGTGGCGAAAACAATGCGTGGGTCGTCGGGCAACTTATCCAGGATGAAGTCTTCGTCCGGCGTAACATCATACATGCAGCTATCGATATGCGCCAGTTCCGCCTGCTGGAGCGCGGGCAGCAGGGCGCGCACTTTACGAGCCACTCTGGCAATCACCTGCTCCTCCGGCGGAGCAATTTCATCCGGGTCAATCGGCGAACCAAAGCTGTGCGAAGCGGCTTTGAGCCAGCACAGCCCCTGCCCATTGTCCGTACTGTGCATCGGGAAACCGTAGAGATCGCTGCTGATAAAGGCGGGGAAGGCGCCAACGCCAAATAACGAGTAGGGCAGACCAGAGAAATAGAGCAGATACTGGCGGGTCAGGCGCACGGGCAGGTGCAGGTCGCGCAGCAGTTTATGTACCCAGGGTCCCGTTGCCAGCACCACCCGCTCGGCGGCCAATTCCTCCCCGGATTGGCTGAGCAGACGCACCGGTCGCGAACGGTCATCACGTACAATGCGATTGACGCGACATCCCTCACAGATTGTACCACCCAGTTCAATGATGAGAGCTTTGAGGGTCTGCAAACAGGTAGAGGCGTGCAGAATGCCTGCCTCCTGATTGTAGGTCATCAGATCGTAGTTTTCGGTTGCAAACTGGGGAAAAAGCAATCGGCATTGCTGCCGGGAAAGCTGCTCGCTTTGCAGACCCAGCGCGCGTACAATGCGATAGGCCGGGCGGGTATATCCATCATCCATCCTTCCCAGTACGAGGACGCCGGTACGGGTGTAGATGCGCCGCTTTCCTCGCTGCTCCAATGCTTTCCAGCGTTTCAGGCTTAAACGCACCATCTCTGAGTAGAAATCATCGTCTCCGTATTCGAAGCGCAGGAGCCGGGAAGCGCCATGTGAGGTGGCGCGTCGATGATCCACAACTTCCTGCTCCAGCACCGTGACCTGCCTGTTTCCCTGAGAGAGCAGCGCATAGGCCGTTGAGAGTCCAACAATGCCTGCCCCCACAATCACCACTCTTTGCTGACGCACAATAACCATTCCTCCTCTTTTTTTCTTTGACATGCCTCAGTATACCAGAGAATACACTGAGAGTCAAGTGCAAAGAGAAATCATAGTCAAATACTCGGTATTAATAACGTACAAATTTACCTCAAAATTTATTAACAATGTAATATCTTTGTTAGTAACATGTTGTACAGAATATGAGGGAAAAAGGCAACAATGGAATAACACATGCATACAGAATGTGGTGGCAATGTGTAACATTTGTGTGAGGAATATGTTGTTCTTACGAACATGGCATTATGAGAATCATCCCCTGACGTGTCATGCTGAGCGCAGCGAAGCATCTGTGGTGACCAGTCAGGCATCGTGGCCCACCCCGGATGCTGAGCGGCAGCGAAGCATGACAGGTTCAGGTCGATTTCCTAGAGGAGCAGACAGGCCTCGGCGGCGAGCCAGAAGAGTTTTTCGCGCACGGAGGTGTGTGTATCCCAGTGGCGTGAGTCCCACTGCTCGCTGCTGAGATCGTCGCCGCCGTAGAGGAGCTGGGCGAACTGTACGCCACGGAACTGCGCGACGGCGAAAAAGGCGGCGGCCTCCATCTCGACGGTCACGCAGCCCTCGGCCCGCCGCTCGCGGACCTTTGCCGCCGTTTCACGATAGAGGCCGTCGGTTGTCCACGTTTTCGCAAGCAAATAATCGCAGTGATGATCTTCCAGTATCTTCTGGATAGCGGCGACACCCTCCGGGCTGGCGTTGACCTCGCGTCCAGGTGGCAAGTAGTGGTAAGAGGTGCCTTCGTCGCGGATGGCGGAGAATGGCACGATGATATGCCCGACGGCAATATCCGGGGCCAGCACGCCTGCGCCCCCACAGGCGATAAATTTCTTGCCGCCCAGCGCAATCACTTCTTCCAGGAAACCGGCGGCCAGTGGCGCGCCCACGCCGGGATGAAAAACGGTCAGTCGTTTGCCATCTACCTCCATTTCATAAATCGGGTGCGTGCCGATCTCGCTGCGTAGATGCCGGATAATCCTGGCTTTGTGTTCGTGGACAAGCGTGGCGATCACATCTTGAAAGAAGCAGGCTACCGCGTGTGGCGGGATATCCATTGGCTTAAATATCTTCGTAGGTTCCAGAATTGCTTCCGGCGCGCTATCAAACTCCAGAATGGGATATTGCTGCATCCTGTTTCCTCGTATCTCTTTATGATTTGCTGTGCTTACATTGGCCAACCATCTCTGGTAAATTGTTTCCTATAATGGTACAATATCTTTCGATTCATAGGAAGCGCAAATGCGTATGCAGGATACAGGAGAAGATAACGGCGGCAAAGGAGTGTGTTGCTATTCGGACCGGAAGGGAGTGCGCGTGTACAGGTTTAAATGCTTTGATAGCGCCGAGTGTGGTGATAGTATGTCCGCTTTGGAAGCGATGATCAATGCATGGATGGAGGCGGAGCGGCCTCGCATTCGGTACATGAGCCAGACCATGAGAGGGGAGCATATCCTGCTCAGCTTCGTGTTTGAGGAATCGCGAGAACTGGAAAGGCGTGTCTCCGCCCAGGCGCAGACCTCCCCGCTTCCTCGTTTCTTCGACGACGACGATTTTATCGATGATCGTCCCAGCAGCGCCCACCTTCCATCGATACAGCCGCCGCCGGTACATTAGAAAATGTTTTTTCTCGCCAGCCGGGGATTCCAGATGGTATCCTCCGCCTCTTCATACCTGTTCCCTGAAATTGTGACTCAGAAAGGCAAGCATGAAGAATAGACGTACAGAAGAAAAGATAGCCATTTTTTCAGCGTTCATCGCTGCCGGTCTTTTTACCATTCGTTTCATCATTTTCTTTTTACCTCATAGCTTGCAAGCTGGCGTAGCAGACGGGACCGTTCCAGGATTTCTCTTAGCGGTTGGCGAGCATATATTTATGCTCCCAGTTATCTGGAAACTGCGAGCCCCTCGCTGGGCAAAAGTTTGTGGAGCATTATGGGTACTGAATGATATCATTACCGATACACTGGCTCTCTCTGGAGTTTCAGCGACTGTTTTTTTAACGGAAAGGTATCTGGGGCATCTCGTATTTGCTGCTCCCTGGTTCTTTGCCGCCGGATGGTTTGCCCTGCAAAAACGCATACGCTGGTTTGGATGGCTAACAGGTTTTTTCCTGGCATTCTACACGATTCTGTTTATCCTGTTTAATGCGTCAGGTATTTTGCTCCTGCCTGTGGCAATATTCCTTCCGCTATGGCTGTTTTTCGTAGGTTTCTGGTTGAAGGAGAGTCAAGTAGTGAGAGACCAGAAAATGCAAGAAGTTGTATAAATATCTTGACCTGTCATAGAAGAGGAGTTATTGGCTGAAACATATGTCAGATAACCATAAAAATACGCCGTATCTTATCTATTGCACTCCCGATGGAGAGATACGCGAGGAGACGCGTTTGCAGGCGCTCGCCTTTGGAAATCAACCGCTGGAAGCCGCTGATCTGATTCCGTTGCCTGACGGAGTGACGCTTTCGATGATGCCTGATCGCCTGGCCGTCGGGCGAAAGCGCAACGGGGAGACGCAGGCGATTGCTCAGGCGCGGGGCTGGGCTGCTGCTGCTTTGTTGCCCATTGGCTATACGCGCACCCTGCTGCCCGCTTATGAGCAGGTGCCGGGGACGGAGCCGCTGCCTTTCTTCGGCTATACGGCCATTGCCGGAATGCATGGTCGCCTGTATGTCGCGGCCATCAAGACGGATGACCCGCACAAGTGGCATCCACGCGCCTACAACCGCCGCACGCTGACGCGGCTGGTCAGGGAGAAGCAGCAGGCTTTCCCTCATAACCGCATTGTCGGGCAACATGCCCATTGCGCGCTGGATTACTCCTGCCCGACGGCCAGCAATCTCTTTTTCGGGCGCTGGGAGATGGCGATTGCCGTCTCGCCCGGCTGTAATGCGCGCTGCGTTGGCTGTATCTCGAAGCAGGAAGAGGAGAATCTGATCTCGCCGCAGGATCGCCTGACCTTCATCCCCACCGTCGAAGAGATTGTAGAAGTGGCGGTGCCGCACCTGGAACAGGCCGAGGAGGCCATTGTCAGCTTCGGGCAGGGCTGCGAGGGCGAGCCGTTGTTGCAATACCACCGTATCGCGCGGGCCATCACCGCCATCCGCGAGCGCACCGATAAGGGGGTTATCAATATCAACACCAATGCCAGCAATCCGCGCTGGCTGCAGCGACTCTACGATGCCGGGCTGGATACCCTGCGCGCCAGTACGATCTCCGGCCATCCAGAGACCTACGCCGCCTACTATCGCCCCCTTGGCTACAGCTTCGAGGATGTGAAAGAATCGCTCAAGCGCGCCCGCGACGCTGGCGTTTATAGCTCGATCAACCTGCTCTGCTTTCCCGGTCTGATCGACCGCGAGCGCGAGGTGGAAGCTCTGCTCTCATTTGTCAGAGAGACAGGCTTGCGGCTCATCCAGTTGCGCAACCTCAACATCGACCCCGAAGTCCTGCTCCCACGCATGCCCGCGCTGGACTCAATGGGCAAGGCCCTCGGCATTCCCACTCTCATCGAGACGCTGCGGCGCGAAGTCCCGGAAGTTGAGATCGGAAATTTCTCGCGACCGGTGAAGAGAATGCGGGAAGCAGTATCATAGTCCTACCACGCACGTGGCCTGCAACCGCTGGCAGATAGTTCACTTCTTCCGTTTATTTTTCTTGCGGGCTTGCTTCGCCATCTTGCGTTTATTCTTTTCTTTCCTGTCGGCGTTACCAGCATGCGCCGCTCTCTTTATATAGGCAGTGGATGGCGGCAAAGGCGATGTAGCAGATGGAGCAAGCTGGCTGCGGGCCTGATCCGGCATGCTACTCGCGTGGGCTGCAGGACTGGCAAACAGTGCATTCGGGTCGATGTCTCGCTTTTCCTGTTCTTTCAGGCCCATAAGAACCAGTACATAGTCCAGATCTATATAGAAACTCTCCACTTTATCTACTTCGTAAGCTTGCTTGATAAGTGGCAGAGCTTCGACTTCCTTGAGTTGGGCCAGTTCTTCAATGAGAAAGGCGTTCAACTCTTTGTCATTCTGCTCGAACTGCGCCAGTTGCTGTGTAAGAGCGGCGACCGCCTGTGAACGTGCCTCTGGATGCTGGCGGGCGATCTCGGCCAGCGCGCTGGCGGCATAGCCACGATCGAAAACCTCGTGATTCGTTTCGCTCAGAAAGGTGCTGAGCGCGGGAATGGCGACCGGGCCGATCATGGCATAGATCTTCGGCATTTCTTCGCGAAACCACTCATTGTCAGGCGCTGTACTCATAAAGGCTAGAAGGGGTTCTATGGCCGCTTCTGCTTTGAGTTGTGCGAGCGCGCGCGCAGCGTGCAGGGAGGCGAAAAATTCTAGTTCGCTGCTTTCCTCACGCTGAAAATCGGGGTCTGTTGCCATCCGAATCAGTTCGGGAATATCTTCCGGCCCGAAACCGAGCGCCAGGTAATCCGGCCATTCTTCTGCATTCGCCACCTCTTCTCCGCCATACGTGAGCAGCTGGCTGACCGGCGGTGTATATGGCTGCGTACTCATTTTGCTCTCCTTATCTTCTCTACCTGTTCTGCTGGTTGTGTTTCTCGTAATAATCTGCGTGCCGCCACCGCGACGGGGTCGATGCCCAGCTGGACGAGGCAGTCGCGGGTGGCGCAGCCTTCGGGGGTGCCGAGACTGTGGCCGCGATAGAAACAGGGCATGCAGGGTAAGTCCAGGCGCACGACGGCGGCTTTGCGCTGTGGGTCGTTGCCGGTAAATGGCCCCCAGGCTTTATGGTTGGTCAGGCCAAAGATGGCGACGGTTGGCGTCTTGCCCGCGACGGCAAGGTGCATGAGCGCGGAATCGTTGCCGATGAAGAGATCGGCAAGTTCCAGCACAGCAGCAGTTACCTTAATGCTGCCCTTGCCCGCCAGACTGCGCGCAGGGACATCTGATTGCAGCATGCCCATGATCTGCTCGTGGAGTTTCGCCTCTTCCGGCCCGCCCAGCAGCAGCAATTGTCCTCCTGCTTCACGAAAGAGCGTGTCGGCCACCTGCGCGAAGCGTTCCGGCTCCCACCTGCGCGCCGTGCTATAGCCGCCGCTGCCGGGGTGCATGGCGATAATGGGGTGAGCGACCTTCTCCGGTTCTTGCTCTCCATAGACCAGTTGCCGCGCCTGCTGCCGTTCTCCCTCGCTTAAGGGGACAACCAGGCTTGTATCAGTGGTTGTTGCGCCGACAGCGCGGGCGATGGCCAGGTTGTACTCGGCCTCGTGCATGGCCCCGAAGCCCCTGTCGGGAACGCGCACATTGAGGAAGCCGCCGTGTCCATTGTCCAGCCCCGCACGCCACTTTGCCCCCGTTGCCCGCACGAGCAACCGGTGTTTCAGCCGACCGAAGGGCAGCGTGAGGTGGTGCATGAGCAGCACGGCGTCGTAGTGGCTGCCGTGCAGGTCGTGCCAGAGCGGAGCGAGCTGCCGCAGGTTGCGCGGGTTTTTGAGAATCTGCTGCGGATAGTCAAACAGATATTTGTCCAGCACGATACTGCGATTGATGACCTGCCAGCCATCGAGGATACCGGCGGAAGCGGGTGTCAGCAGCAGGTCAATCTGCGCCTGTGGATATGTCTCGCGCAGGGCGCGCAGGGCCGGGGTAGCCAGCAGCAAATCGCCGATGCCCGCCATTTTGACTACCAGAATGCGCGCGTTCGCTGGCAGCATGACCTGTGCCTCGCCGTGCGCCTCGCCGGGTTGTGCGATATCTGTTCCGCTCATGCCTGCAACTTCTCTCTCGCCACTTCAAAGACCTGTGAGGGCGTGATGTTTTTCATGCACTGTGTTGTGTAAAAGCGACAATCCGCCGTGTTCTTTGCGCGATAGCACGGGCTGCACCAGATGGGGCTGCGCAGAATCGTTGCTTTCGGGCTGATGGGGCCGCTCTGCGCCGGGTCGGTCGGGCCGTGAATGGCGATGAGCGGTGTGCCAACGGCGGCGGCGATATGCATGGGGCCGCTGTCCCCGCTTATCATCAGATCGGCTCGCTGCAAGAGCGCGGCCAGTTGCGGCAGGCTGGTCTTGCCTGCCAGGTTAATCGGTCGCTCTTGCATGCGCTTTGTGACCTCTTCAATCAGCGGGAGATCGATGGGCGCGCCGGTCAGGACGACGCGGGCATGTTGCTCGCGGATGAGCCGGTCGAGCAGCGTGGCCCAGTAGGGAAGGGGCCAGCGTTTGGATTGCCCGTTGTTGGAACTGACGTGGCAGGCGATCAACGGCCTGTTTTCATCTTCCTGCACTCCTGCTTCGCTCAGCAGCCGTTCCACTGCCTGTCGGGCTTCCGGTTCAACAAACAGGCGCGGTACGCGATCTTCAGGGGTGACAGCCGCGCCCGCTTTCTGAGCCAGTTGCAGGCAGTAATCGACCTCGTGCTTTCTATCGCCGGGCTTCCAGTGGCGTCCGGGAACGTTATCGGTCATGAAGCCGAAGTAGCTCTCGCGCCCGAAGCCGACGCGGCGAGGCGCGCCACTCAAAACGGCCAGCGTCCCCGCCCACGGACCGAAGACGCTGACGGCCAGATCATAGCGACGAGCGCGCAGGCGTTTGAGCAGCGCCCGTGCCTCGCGCCAGTTCTTCCCGCGCAAAAGCGCCTGTGGGCGCCGCCAGATATTCGGGTCGTAGCCGATGACTTCGTGCAGGTCGGGGTCGTGCCAGGCAATGGCGCCGCTGGCGGGAACGGCCAGCAGATCGATCTCCGCGTCCGGGTAGGTTCGTTTCAGGGCGCGTACAACGGTGAGCGAAAGTACGAGATCGCCGATGAGATCGAGGCGAATGACCAGGATGCGTCGGGGGTGAAAGCTTTGCGGCGTCAGGGGTGGCAGGTGTTTGCCTCGCCTGCCCGGCCAGAGCAGAAACCCGGCAATGGTCATGAGTACGGAGATACACGCCCCCAGGACACTTTTACTGATGCGTATGCCGAGCGTTCGCAGTTGCTTTTTCCTGCCCGGCGGCAGCGGATAGCCGTAATCATCCAGCGTATTGTTATGCGATTGTACTGCTGACTGCGTCTGAGTTGTTGCCATAGCTGTTTTTATGTCCAGTACCGCCTATAATTGCGCTTCCACATCATCCCGTTGCTGCCTGAGCAGGCCCAGCGCGTCAATCGCTGCCAGAACGCTCTGCTCCGGTACATTGCGCACGCAGGGATGGGCCGCCAGTTCGCCGGGCGAGAAATCCAGGCGGCCACAGGGAATGCACGGGCAGCCGGGGCAGCGCGATTGCGAGGCGACGACGAGGTGCTGCCGCGCCTCGCCCCAGGGGCCGAAAATGCGCACATCGGTCGGCCCGAAAATCGCCACAGTGGGCGTTCCCTGCGCCACTGCCAGGTGCAGTGGCCCGCTATCGACGCCCAGCACGAGCAAGGCGCGTCCCAGCAACGCTGCCAGCTGGCCCACCGTCGCGTCGGTAATCATCACTGGCGGCGCTGCCATGCCCTGCGCAGCCTCTGCGAGCAGTGGTTGTTCGCTCTTACTGCCTGTGAGGATGATACGCGCAGGCGCGGCGGTTGTCAACGTCTTCGTGAGCGTGTTAGCAATATATGTCCATGCTCCGGCTCGCCAGAGCTTGACGGCGGCGCCACTGCCGGGATGGATGACCACGACGGGCGTTTCCGCGTCTATCCCCTCTTTGCGTAGACGTTCCGCGACCCAGGCGCGTTCCTCTGGTTTCGGTTCGAAGCGCAGGGGATAGGCAGCGGGAGTAAAGGGTTCTGGCAGTGGTTGAGCGCCGAGCAATGCCAGCCCGGCGCTGGCGAGGCGCAGATTGGAGCGGGTCGCGTGTTC
>Ga0070738_10003539_pt1 | contig 20195 bp, 22 predicted proteins | sample Coa_R2_2_FD_66446 | JGI IMG/M metagenome (GOLD analysis project Ga0070738, IMG submission 66446) | Surface soil microbial communities from Centralia Pennsylvania, which are recovering from an underground coalmine fire - Coalmine... | ecosystem: Environmental > Terrestrial > Soil > Unclassified ... | reverse complement strand
CGGCAGGCTGGCCGAGCTCAGACAACTGGGTCGTAGCCGCCAGGGTGAAAGGGATGGCACCGGCCCAGCCGCTTGAGCGCCATGAACCCGCCGCGGAGCAGCCCGTAGCGGTCGATGGCTTCATAGCCATAGTGGGAGCAGGAGGGTTCGAAGCGGCAGGTAGATGGGAACAAATTCGACAGCGTCAGCTGATACAGTCGGATTGCGCCCAGGCCCAGGTACTTCATTCCTCTCGCGCTTCGGCGAGAAGTCCGCGCCGGCGCAGCAATTCTTCCAGTGCGTAAACGAATTCGGCCACGGTTGCGTCAGCGCCCGGTGGCCGTATGACTAGGAGTATATCCCAGGCTCCTGGCACCCTGGGAAGCAGCGCGCGAACCGCTTCGCGCAGCCTGCGGCGGGCCCGATTGCGAACCACCGCCCCACCCACGCGCTTGCCGCAGATGATGCCAACCCGAACCACATCCAGCTGATTGGACGCGGCGCGCAGCGACACGGTTGCATGGTGCGCCGGCGCAGAGGCCGCGAAGACACGGTCGAAATCGGCTTTGCGGGTGAGCCGGTTGGCTCGACTTAACAGGTCGCCGCCCGCGCAGGGCTTAAACGGTGAGGCGCTTGCGGCCTTTAGCGCGCCGAGCAGCCAGCACGTTGCGGCCGTCCTTGGTGGACATCCGCTTCAAAAAGCCGTGCACCCGCTTGCGAGGGATGCGCTTCGGCTGCCAGGTCCGTTTCACAACCGGGGGAGTATAGCAGCAGCCTCCGCGGCTAGCCCTCGACCTCGAACGTCAGGTATTTCGAGTGAGGCAGGTCTTCCACCCACTTATCGAAGTTCCGGCCCGTGGCCAGCTTCACCAGGTTGGCGCCCCGGCCTTCGCCGCTGAGCTGCCCGCTGTCATCCTCGGTGATGCTGCCGGCATCGCTGCCATCGGTGAACTTCAGAACGATCTTCCGCATTGCGCTGCCGATACTACCAAAAAACCCTACCCTGGTAGACAAACCTGCAGCGGACGATTATCCTATCGAGCACATGGCGTCCAGGATCGGCATCATGATTATTGGGCTCGGGGGTTTCCTACCGAGCTGAGACCTGTTTCGCCGGTCCGGTATGTTTCACCCCTCGCAGCGGCGAGGGGTTTTTTTGTTGAGCTGAAAGGAAGGGAATTTGGCCAAGCTGGAACTGTATGACACCACCCTACGCGACGGCACGCAGCGCGAAGGCATCTCGCTGTCCGTGAAGGACAAGCTGGAGATTGCCCGCAAGATCGACCAGCTCGGCATCCATTACATCGAAGGCGGCTGGCCCGGAGCCAACCCCAAGGACGTGGAGTTCTTCAAGCTGGCGGCGTCGAGCCTCCACCTGAAGCATGCTCGGCTGGTGGCCTTCGGCAGCACCCGCCGCGCGCATGGCTCGGCCGAGAACGACCCCACCCTGGCATATCTGATCGATTCCGGCGCCCCCATCTGCTGCATCGTGGGCAAGAGCTCCGCCTGGCAGGTGCGCGACGTGCTGGGCACCACGCCCGACGAGAACCTGGAGATGGTTGGCGAATCGATCGCCTATCTCAGGAGCAAAGGCCGGAAGGCGTTCTACGATGCCGAGCACTTCTTCGACGGCTTCAAGGCCGATCCCGAGTACTCCAGGCAGTGCCTCCGCGTGGCGGCGGCCTCGGGCGTCGACTGCATCGTGCTGTGCGACACCAACGGCGGCAGCCTGCCGAAAGAGGTGTTCGACATCGTGCGCGAGGCCGTGGCGACGGTGCCGCGGACGCAGATCGGCATCCACTGCCACAACGACTGCGAGCTGGCCGTGGCCAACAGCCTGGCTGCCGTCGAAGCCGGCGCCACCCACATCCAGGGCACGATCAACGGCTACGGCGAGCGCTGCGGCAACGCCAACCTGTGCTCCATCCTGCCGAACCTTCAGCTCAAGCTCGGTCACCGCATCGTCTCAGATGAGCAGCTGGCGAGCTTGACCGAGGTCTCCCGCGCCGTTGCCGAAATCGCCAATCTCACGCCCGATGCCCACCAGGCCTATGTCGGGCGCAGCGCCTTCGCCCACAAGGCCGGCCTGCACGTGAGCGCGATCCTGAAGAACGACGAGGCGTACCAGCACGTGAACCCCGCCCTGGTCGGCGGGGAAAAGCGCGTGCTCGTCTCGGAGCTGTCCGGCCGCGGCAACATCAGCTACAAGGCCGCGGAATACGGCCTCGACCTGAACGGCGGACGCGAGCAGGCGCAGGAACTCGTCGAGGAGATCAAGCAGCTCGAAGCGCAGGGCTATCAGTTCGAGGGTGCGGAGGCGTCCTTCCAGCTGCTGCTCCGCAGATCGCAGCCCAATTACCGCTCGCCGTTCGAGCTCGTCGCCTTCAGCGCCAGCACGCAGCGCCGCAACGGCGATTCCCCATGGTCCGAGGCCAGTGTGAAGGTCCGGGTAGGCGACGAGCTGTTCCACACTGCGGCCGAGGGCGACGGCCCGGTCAACGCGCTGGACACCGCGCTGCGCAAGGCGCTGGTCAACTTCTACCCCGAGCTCTCGGACATCTGGCTGACCGACTACAAGGTGCGCGTCCTGGAGGGCTCGCACGGCACGGCTGCTCGGGTGCGCGTCCTCATCGAATCGGAACGCTCCGATGGCACGCGCTGGACCACCGTCGGCAGCTCGGAGAACATCATCGAGGCCAGCTGCCGGGCGCTGGTCGACAGCCTGGAGTTCGTGCTGACGGAGTCCCGCGAGCTGGCGCCGGCACTGTCCTAACAAGCGGGCCGTCCGTCTTCACAGATTCTTCTTACACCGACCTTACCCGGCTCTCAGCGAGGGCTTAGGTTGCTGGCCTAATCTGGCAACAAGGAAACATCCGAACAGGAGTTAGGCAACAACCGCAATGGTCTTCGACAGAAAGCGCAAACTCATCCTCGGAGGCACGGTCACGGCGCTGTTCGTGGCCGGCGGCGTGTACGCCAGCACGGCCTTCGCCCAGAGCACGTCGCCTTCAGCGTCGCCGTCTACCTCGGCTTCGGCCAGCGCATCGGCGTCGGCCTCCGGGTCCGCGTCGGCCAAGCCGAATGCGCCCAGCAGCACCTTCCTGAGCCACCTGGCTTCCCGGCTGAACATCAGCCAGGATCAGCTCACCGCCGCCATGAAGGGCGCGGCCCATGACGCCGTCAACGACGCCGTGGCCGCCGGCAAGCTCACCCAGCAGCAAGCCACCCAGATCAACCAGCGCATCGACAGCGGCAAAGGTCCCGGCTTCGGCTTCGGCTTTGGCGCCCGACCCGGCGGACCGCGCGGCGCATTCGGCGGCGGGCAGGCGATCCAGGCGGCGGCCAAGGCGCTGAACATGCAGCCCAGCGACCTGATGCAGCAGCTCCGCTCCGGCAAGACGCTGGCGCAGATCGCTCAGGCGCAGAACGTCCAGCTCTCGACCGTCACCACGGCGATCACGAATGCCGTCAAGCCCGGGCTGGATCAAGCCGTGAGCAGCGGCAAAATGACCCAGCAGCAGGAAACCAACATCCTCAACCAGATCAGCTCCGGGCAGTTCCCCGGCGGCCATGCCTTCGGCCCCGGACCGCGGGGCAGCGCCCGCCCGTCGGCTTCGCCGAGCGCCGGCAGTTAAGAGAAAGCCCCCTCTCTTCGCGCAGAGAGCCGCCTCCCAACCCGGAGGCGGCTCTCTGCGTCTGGCGCGTAGAATGGGTGAAACCCAATGCACGCTGCACAACGTAGATACTATTGAATCTGTAGTAATGGAAAACGACGTTCGCGAAGTCATCATCATCGGCTCCGGGCCGGCCGGGTACACCGCCGCCCTCTACACCTCTCGGGCCAACCTCCAGCCTCTGGTGCTGGCCGGCTATCTGTCCGGCGGGCAGCTCATGATCACCACCGACGTCGAGAACTACCCCGGCTTCGTGGACGGCATCCTGGGCCCCGACCTCATGGACGTGTTCAAGCGCCAGGCCGAACGCTTCGGCGCCGAGGTGGTGCCGGTGGACGTCGATCGCGTGGACTTCTCGCAGCAGCCGTTCGTGGTTGAGGCCGCCGGGAAGACCTACCGCGGCAAGACGGTGATTGTGGCGACGGGCGCCTCGGCCAAGTGGCTAGGTGTGCCCGGGGAGGAGAAGCTCACCGGCCACGGCGTGTCCGGCTGCGCCACGTGCGACGGCTTCTTCTTCAAAGGGCAGGACCTGGCCGTGATCGGCGGCGGCGACACCGCTCTCGAGGAGGCGACCTTCCTCACTCGCTTCGCCACGTCGGTCAACGTGATCCACCGCAGGGACGAGCTGCGGGCCTCCAAGGCCATGCAGCAGCGGGCGTTCGAGAACCCCAAGATCAGCTTCACTTGGGATACCGACGTCGTGGAATTCGTGGGCAACGGCAAGCTGGAGGCGTTGCGGCTGCGCAACGTCAAGACCGGCGAGGAGACGCTGAAGACCTATGGCGGGGCCTTCGTGGCCATCGGCCACCAGCCCAACACCAAGCTGTTCGAGGGCCAGCTCGAGCTGGACGAGAAGGGCTACGTGGCCATGCCCGATCCCGGCTCGACCATCACCAACATCCCCGGCGTGTTCGCCGCCGGCGACGTGCGCGATCACGTCTACCGCCAGGCCGTCACTGCCGCGGGCGACGGCTGCCGCGCGGCGATCGACGCCGAGCGCTGGCTGGAGGAGCACAAGGACACCCAGGTGGACCGCTCCGGCGAGATGTACGCTATGGCGCCGCAGCGCGCCGACGAGCGCTGAGCCTCTGAGACGAGCGTTGATTCCCTGATCAGAGAGCTCGGCCCGGACGAGACGCGGCTGGCCTGGCAGGCCATGCATGAGTTGCGGCCGATGCTCGCCTCGGCCGACGAGTTCGTGGACCGTGTGAACCGGCTCCAGCGGCCGGAGGGTTACCGGCTCATCGCCTCCTTCGAAGAGGGCGAGGAGCAGGCCGTGGCTGCCGCAGGCTTTCGGCCCGGGAACCAGCTCGCCCGCGGCTTCCATATCTACATCGACGACCTGTCCACCCGCGCCGCCTTCCGCGGCCGCGGCCACGCCGGCGCGCTGCTCGATTGGATCGGCGCCGAGGCGCGCCGCCTCGGCTGCCGGCAGGTAGAGCTCGATTCCGGCGTCGGCGCCGACCGCCAAGCTGCGCACCGCCTGTACTTCAACAAGCGCATGCGCATCAGCTCCTACCACTTCACGCACGAGCTCTGATTTGGCGGGCGTATGATGCGCCCATGATCGAGCTGCCAGACCAGTACAACGCCTGCCAGACGTTCGTCGACGCCAACGCGGAGCGCACGCCGGACAAGGTGGCGGTCCGCTGCGAGGGCCAGTCCTACACCTACGCCCAGGTGGCGGACATGGTGGGCCGGATGGGCAACACGCTGCGCGAGCTCGGCGTTCGAATGGAAGACCGCGTGCTGCTCCTGCTGCTCGACGGCCCGGAGTTCGTAGCCAGCTTCTGGGGCGCCGTGCGGATCGGCGCGGTGCCCATCCCGGTGAACACCAATATGAAGCCGCAGGATTACGAGTACTTCCTTAACGACAGCCGCGCCGTCGCGGCAATCGTCAGCGAGCCCCTGCTGGCGCAGCTCGAGCCGGTGAAAGGCCACCTCCGTTTTCTGAAGCACACCATCGTCACGGGCAAGCAGCTCGATGGCCTTCTGGCGAGCGCCAGCCCCACCTGCGAGCTGGCGCCGACGTCCAAGGACGACGTGTGCTTCTGGCTCTACAGCTCGGGCACGACCGGCTTCCCCAAAGGCGCCGTCCATCTCCAGCACGATCCCATCTACACCACCGACACCTACGCCAAAGAGGTGCTGCACATCGGTCCCGAGGACCGCATCCTGTCCGTGGCCAAGCTGTTCTTCGCCTACGGACTGGGCAACGCGCTGACCTTTCCCTTCCGCTTCGGCGCCACCAGCATCCTGCACCCCGGCCGGCCCGACCCGGCCAGCATCTTCGAGGTCATCGAGCGGGAGAAGCCGACCGTCTTCTGCGGCGTGCCGACATCCTTCGCCGCCATGCTGGCGGGCGACGAGGAACACCATCACGATCTCTCTAGCGTGCGCATCGCCACCAGCGCCGGCGAGGCGCTTCCCGCAGCCATCTACCAGCGTTGGAAGGAACGCTTCGGCCACGAGATCCTGGACGGCATTGGCTCGACCGAGGTGCTGCACATCTTCATCTCCAATCGCGCCGGCCAGGTGCGGCCGGGATCGAGCGGCCAGATCGTGCCCGGGTACGAAGCCAAGCTGCTGGATGACGACGGCAATCCCGCGCCCGAGGACGAGCCCGGCAACCTGTGGGTCAAGGGCGACAGCACCTGCGCCTACTACTGGAACAAGCACCAGCAGACCAAGGACACCATCTCCGGCCACTGGATCCGCACCGGCGACAAGTACCTCCGCGATGCCGATGGGTTCTTCACCATGCAGGGCCGGTCGGACGACATGCTCAAGGTCGGCGGCATCTGGGTCTCGCCCGTGGAGGTGGAGTCGGCCTTGATCGCCCACGAAGCCGTGCTGGAATGCGCCGTGGTTGGCGACCGCGACAAAGACGACCTCGTGAAGCCTCGCGCCTACGTGGTGCTCAAGCCGGGCGCGTCAGCCACCGCCCAGGATCTGCAGGCCTTCGTGAAGGACCGCATCGCGCCCTACAAGTACCCTCGCTGGATCGACTTCGTGGACGAGCTGCCCAAGACCGCGACCGGCAAGATCCAGCGCTACAAGCTTCGCTCCTCCTAGCCGTCAGCGTAGGAGCACGAGGCAGACGCCCGCGACTATGCACCCCGCGGAGGCCGCCACCCGCCAGGTGATGTGGTCGTGCTGGCGGAAGAAGATTACCCCCAGAATGACGGCCAGCACCGGCTGGCTGGCGTTGATCAGCGAGACGCGGCTGACTGGCGCCAGATTCAGCACGCCGTCGTCGTGCGGCCGCTCGCGCTGGCCCATCCGCAAGTAGAAGCTGGCCAGCGCGAAGCCCCCCGCGGCCAGCACCGCGATGAGCTCCCCCAAGAACACCTCATGCAAGGGTAGTCGAAAGCGGGAAGCTGGAGGCGAGTAGACTGGGGCCACGATGGAACACGATCTCCTGATCAAGAACGGCCTTGTTGTTGATGGCTCCGGGCTCCCGGCCTACAGAGCGGACGTCGGAATCAGGGACGGCCGAATCGTGGAGATCGGCCGGCTCAACACCGCCTCCGCGGCGCGGACGATCGACGCGGACGGCCTGGTCGTCGCGCCCGGGTTCATCGACCACCATACGCACCTCGATGCCCAGCTGCTGTGGGATCCGTACGGCACCTCCGCGCCGGAGCACGGCGTCACCAGCGTGATCACCGGCAACTGCGGGCTCACGCTGGCGCCGGTGGCGGCGGGCCGCGAGGAGGACCTGGTCCAGAGCTTCGTGCGGGTCGAGGCCATGCCGCGCAAGGCGCTCGAAGCCGGCGTGCCCTGGGGCTGGCACTCCTTCGGCGACTACCTCGACGCCCTCGACGGCCGCGTCGGCGTGAACGTCGGCGTGCAGGTGGGTCACATCGCCGTCCGCCACCAGGTGATGGGCGATGAGGCCACGGAGCGCAGCGCCACACCGAACGAGATCGAGCGGATGCGCGCGCTCGTGCGCGAAGCGATGCTGGCCGGCGCCCTCGGGTTCTCCACGAACCGCAACCCACGCCACATGCGCGAGGACGGTAAGCCGGTGGCCAGCCGGCTGGCGGACGACGACGAGCTGTTCGCCCTGTGCGACGTGCTGGCCGAGCTGAACAGCGGCGTGATCCAGACCATCCTGGGCCTGAGCAAGCCCGACCACATGGCGTGGTACGAGACGCTGGCGCAGCGGACCGGCCGCCCGGTGACCTGGCAGAGCGTGCAGCACCGCTGGATCGCGCCGGACATGTGGCGCGAGCAACTGGCCGGGCTGGACGGCATCTTCGGCAAGGGCTTGCAAACGTACGGGCTGGCCAACACCCAGCCCCTGATGCGCCGCTTCGCCCTCAAGAACGCCCAGGTGTTCGACGAGTTCCCCACCTGGAAGACGCTGATGTTCCTGCCGGAAACCGCCCGCAAGCAGGCATTCGCCTCGCCCGAGACCCGGGCCAAGCTGCGTGCCGAGCTGGACGATCCCAAGCCGTCCAACTTCCACAAGCGTTGGGACCTGGTGACCATCTACCGCACGCGGGACGAGCGCTTCCAGGGCAAGAGCGTGGCCGAGTTGGCGGCGGCGCGCGGCTCCAGCGGACTGGACGCCTTCCTCGACCTCTCACTGGAAGAGGACCTGGAGACGGTGTTCGAGAGCGCCAACACCGGCGGCGACCCGGTGGCGATGGGCGAGATCCTGCGCGACCCGCACGTCCTGGTGGGCATCTCCGACGCCGGCGCCCACGTGCAGTTCGGCGCGACCTTCGGCTACAGCACCACGCTGCTCGGGATGTGGGTCCGAGATCGGCAGATCATGTCGCTGGAGCAGGCGATCCACAAGCTCACCTTCCAGGTGGCGTCGGTCTACGACATCCGCGACCGCGGGCTGCTGCGGCCGGGTTATGCTGCCGACCTGACGCTGTTCGATCCAGCGACGGTGAAGTCCGGCGAGCCGGAGTGGGTTGAAGACTACCCAGCCAGCACCAAGCGGCTTATCCAGCGCTCGGAGGGGCTGCACTACACGATCGTGAACGGCCGGGTCATCTGCGAGGACGGCCGGCTGAGCGGCGACCTGCCGGGCCAGGTGCTGCGCGGGACCGCCGCCACGGGGCGCATCGAGGCAGCCGCCGCCTGACCGATCCCGCCGGGTGGAGGCGCGCGCCGGAGCGGCAGCGCGTCGAGGCCATGTTCGATGGCCTCGTCGAGCGCTACGACCTCCTCAACCGGCTCATGACATTCGGCCTGGATGGCCGCTGGCGGCGCCAGGCGATCTCGGCGCTGGAGCTGACGCCAGGCGACCGCATCCTCGATCTCGGCTGCGGCACCGGCGACCTGCTGGAGCTGCTGGCTGACGCCCGCGCTCGTCCCACCGGCATAGACGTGAGCGCCGCCATGCTGGGGCGCGCGCAGCAGAGGCTCAGCGGACGCGCGCTGCTCGCCCGCGGGAGCGCCTTCGAGCTGCCATTCGCCGCGGGCTCCTTCCAGGGCGCGGTCAGCGGCTTCGTGCTGCGCAACCTGCGCGACCTGGAGGGCGCAATGGCGGAGCTGGCCCGCGTGATCGCGCCCGGCGGTCGCATCGCCCTGCTGGACGCGACGGAACCAGCCGGCTGGGTGCGGCCGCTGTTCGACGCCTGGTTCCGAGTCGCCACGCCGGCTCTGGGCGCGCTGGCGGGCAAGCGCGCAGCCTACCAGTACCTCTCGCGCTCGCTGGTGCAGATTCCCCCGGCCCGAGAGATGTGCCGGCTGCTCGGGGCGGCCGGCTTCCGCGAACCCGCGGCCCGCCCGCTCACTTTTGGGGCGGTGACGCTGTTTACTGGCCGGCGCGCTTAGGGACGATCAGGCCCAGCGAGGCCGTAAACCCGTGCAGGAACACGTCCCGCCCCACAGGCCCGATCTCGCCGTTGCAGAAGAAGCCTGCCAGCGGGACAGCGCCCAGCTGCTGCGCAACGGTCCGAGCATCGTGGTCCGGAAAGCCGAAGAGCCCGGCGCCGCGGCCGTTGCAGGAGCACAGCACCGCGCCCACCGGTCGGGTGTCGCCCAACGTCTCCCGCGCCGTCGCCAGGAGCTGCCGTAGGTCCTCGTCGGCGGCGGCGGCGTCCCGTATCTGGAACTGGATGGTCTGGCCCACGCGCGGCCGGGCGCCCACGGCGATGGCCCCGCTCTTGGGGTCCGCGCCCATCAGCCCGCGGATCAGGAAGTCGCCGCGGCCGAAGCTCTCCTTGTACTCGTCCATCGCCAGGCCCACCAGCAGGTTGCGCGAGGCTCGCTCCTGCTTATCCGGCGGAAGGGCGCGGACCGTTTCGACAAGGACCTCGTAGGCTGGCCGCTGAGATATCGTCTCGACGATCGACCCGTTCGCGCCGGTGATGATCCACGGCTCGCCGATGGGATCGCAGCCTTGCGAGACCACCGTCTCGATGGTGTACGCGCCTGAGAGCGCGACCGCGACGGCGCCCTGGCCATGGACGTCGCCGTTCAGGAACACAAAGGTCTGGTGCGGGTGGGTGCTGGCGGATGCCAGCCCGCCGATGATGGGCACGCCCGGATAGGCCGAGCTGAAACCGTCGAGCAGCGTCTCCACGTCGAGATGGAATGGATCGGCGAACATCAGCCAGCCGTTTGCCTGATCGGCCGCCACGCCAGTGAAGGTCCGCCAGTCGTCGGGCGTCTGGCACTGCTCCACCTGCTGCTGGCTGATGTAGCACGCCTGGAGCCTCGCGCCGGGCATTCGCAGCATCAGCAGCGAGACCGCCGGCTCGCCCTCGATCTCGCGCTCCGGCCCGATGATGCCCTGGCCGCTGCAGCCGGCTACCAGGCTCGCGCCCGTCGCACCCTGTACGCGGTGCAGCATCTCCGGCAGGTGCTCGGCATAGTCGGCGCTGGCGAAGAACAGCGCCAGGTCGGCTGCGCCCGTTTCCGCGCCGCCGCCCGTGGCCTCCTCGATAGCGCGCTCCACCGCTTCCCGCCAGTCTGCCCCGCGGGTAATGGCTGCAGTCATAGCGACCCTCCTGCCCTCCAGCATACGCCAGTTAAGATCGGCAGCGAGTGGCCGGCAACGAGATTACGACTACCGACTACCAGGCGCTCGCGGCGTACCGGTACGCTATCCGGCGCTTCCTGCGCTTCAGCGAGGAGGCTGCGCGCGAGGCGGGCATCACCCCACAGCAGTACCAGCTGATGCTGGCCATCAAGGGCTACCCCGAGCGGGACTACGCCAACATCACGGAGCTGGCCGAGCGCATGCAGCTCGATCATCACAGCGCCGTGGGCCTCATAGACCGAACCGAGGAGCGCGGCCTGGTCCGGCGCGATCCGAACCCCGACGACCGCCGCAGGGTCAACGTACGCCTCACCGCCACCGGCGAGGCGCTCCTGAAGCGGCTGGCCACGGTGCATCGGGAGGAGCTCAGCCGGATGCGCGAGGATCTGCGGCCGCCAGGCTTCGCCAGCTAGACAAGCCGGCGGGGGCTCCTTGGCTGGGCGGGACAAGTCCGGTTTCTTGACTTATGAAAAGGAACCCGTCCATAATCCAGGTAGCTGAACGCCCGTTCTGTCGCACTACGTGCCTCTACCAGCGAAGAGGCGGCGAAGCCGGAACGGGCCCGAGCTGATGAATTTTAGGCAGCTTGGGCGGAGAGATCTGCCCAAGTTTTCCCGGAGGTTGGGACCATGGCGATAGCCTGGATTATCGTCGTGGGGGTTCTTTGCGCGGCCGCCGGCTTCGCAGTCGCCTACATGGTGACGAGCAAGCAGAACGTCGACCGCTCGAAGGAGGCCGAGATCAAGATCGAGGCCATGCTCGCCGAGGCCAAGGCGGAGGAGAAAGACATCCTCCTCAAGGCCAAAGACGAGGCCCTCAAGATACGCACGGCGGCAGAGCAGGAAGCGCGCGAGGCGCGCAACGAGTACCAGCGTGCCGAGCGCCGGTTGAGTCAGAAGGAAGAGAACATCGACCGCAAGCTCGAGCAGATCGAGCGGCGGGAAAAGTCGCTCTCGACCAAAGAGCAGGAGGCCGAAGAGGCCAAGGCCGAAGTCGAGCTGATGCGGCAGGAGCAGATCCACGAGCTGGAGCGCGTTGCGGCTATGAACCGCGACGAAGCCAAGGCGCAGCTCCTGCAGGCGGTTGAGACGGAGATTCGGGCCGAAGCCAACAAGCGCGTGCGCGAGATCGAGTTCGAGACCAAGGAGGAGGCGGAGGCCAAGGCGCGCAAGATCATCGCCCTGGCCATTCAGAAGTACGCCTCGGACCAGGTATCCGAGAGCTCGGTATCGGTCGTTCCGCTGCCCAGCGAGGACATGAAGGGCCGCATCATCGGCCGCGAGGGCCGCAACATCCGCGCCCTCGAAGCGGCCACTGGCGTGGACCTGATCATCGACGACACACCGGACACGGTCATCCTGTCGGGCTTCGACCCCGTGCGACGCGAGATCGCGCGCCAGGCGCTGACCAAGCTCATCGTCGACGGCCGTATCCATCCGGCGCGTATCGAAGAGCTGGTCGCCAAGGCACGTATCGACGTGGACAACGTCATGCGCGAGGAGGGTGAGAAGGCGGCGCTCGAGGCCAAGGTCCACGGCATGAGCCCAGACCTGATCAAGGCCATGGGCCGGCTGCACTTCCGCACCAGCTACAGCCAGAACGTGCTGCGGCACTCGATCGAGATCGCGGCCCTGTGCTCCACCATGGCTCACGAGCTCGGCGCGGACGTAAACATCGCCCGCCGCGGCGGGTTCCTGCACGACGTGGGCAAGGGCGTGTCGCACGAGGTCGAGGGCCCGCACGCCATCATCGGCGGCGAGATCGCGAAGCGTCTCGGCGAGTCCAAGGCAGTGGTGCACGCCATCAAGGCCCACCACGGCGAGGAGGAGCCGGAGACGGTCGAAGCGCTCATCGTCGCAGCGGCCGACGCCATCTCGGCGGCGCGGCCGGGCGCCCGGCGCGAGAACCTGGAAACGTACGCCAAGCGGCTGGAGGCGCTGGAAAACATCGCCAACAGCTTCCCCGGCGTGGACCGCTCGTTCGCAATCCAGGCGGGCCGCGAAGTGCGCATTATCGTGCGGCCCGAAGAGGTCGACGACCTTGCCGCCGCGCGTCTAGCGCGCGATATCGTTAAGCAAATACAGGAGAACCTGAGCTACCCGGGGCAGATCAAGGTGATGGTGCTGCGGGAGACTCGGGCTGTAGAGTTCGCAAAATAACACAGGGGTAAGCGGCCGGGCGCGGGACGTGCCCTGCCGTAGGCAATGTCGTGAACGTCCTCAAAGTCGCCGCTCAATCCAAACCCACCGCCGTCGCCGGAGCCGTTGCCGGACTTATCCGTGAGGACGGCCGCGCCGAGCTCCAGGCGATTGGCGCCGGGGCCGTGAACCAGGCTATCAAGGCCATCGCGATCTCCCGCAGTTACCTCTCTCCACAGCATCTCGACATCGTCTGCGTGCCGACCTTCATGGAAGTGGAGATCAACCACAGCCAGCGCACCGGCCTGCGCCTGGTCGTCCAGCGCTGGGATTACGACGAGGTCCGCAGCATCGCCGCCCTGCCCGACGAAGCCCACCACGAATGGGCCGAAGCCGAAGAAGTAGGCGGAGGTCAGTAGAGGGGATTCGAACAGCCTCCGCCCGGGGTCCGGCGCCGAAGGCCCCGAGCACGGGCGGGCGGGTGGGCTAACGCGAAGCGTTAGAAGGCATCAGCCGGAGCGCCCAGCCTGCCAGGCACCGGCCGTGCGCGCCCAGGCGGCGTCTACCTGCTGCTCGGTGTCCTCCAGCGACCCGCCGTTATCAATCACCACCGAAGCGAGGGCGGCTTTCTCTGACTGTGGCGGCTGCGCGCGAATACGCTGCCACGCCACCTCGGTAGCCATACCGCGCTGCCGCTGCAGCCGCGCAAACTGCTGATCCGCCGGCGCGGTAACGGCCCAGACAGAGTTGCAGGCATCCGCCATGCCGCTCTCGAACAGCTTGATCGCATCCACCACCATCACTGTCCCCGGCGCCGCCTCCAGGATGCGCCGCCGCTCCTCATCCCGAACCGCTGGATGCACGATGAGCTCCAGGTCCTGCAGCGCCACCGGATCCGAGAACACCACCTGGCCCAGCTTGGCTCGGTCGAGCTCGCCTTGCGCGGTCAGGATGCCTTCGCCGAAGCGCTCCACGATTCGCTGCCAGGCCGGCTGGCCCTTCCGTTCCAGCTCATGCACCACACGATCGGCGTCCAGTACCTCGGCGCCCTTGGCCGCCAGCATGGCGTCGATGGTCGACTTGCCGGTCGCGATGTTGCCGGTGATGCCAATCAGATAAATGTCCGGCCGCCTCGGCCAATCCTCCGGGGTCATGCCTCGAGAAGCGGCGTCAGGCGCGGGCGACTTCGAGGCGCCGAGGCAAGCGGCGCGGGCGCGCCGGGCGTCGATGCGCCGCCCACGGCGACGTCGCCAGCCACTCTTCCAGCTGCTCGATCTCCATTGGCTTACCGAGATAGTACCCCTGGCCGCGGTCGCAGCCCATCACTTGCAGACGGCGCCACACGGCTTCGTCGTCGATGCCATCGGCAACCAGCTCCAGCCCCAGGTTGTGCGCCAGGCCAACCAGGGAGCGCACCATGGCCTCGCTTCGCTCGTCCCGCGGCATGTCCGCGAGGAACATGCGATCCAGCCTTAGCTGCGTGAGCGGCAGCTCTTTCAGGTTCCCCAGAGCGGACTGGCCGGCGCCGAACTGGGTCAGGCTTAGGCCCAACCCTGCGCCGCTCAGCCGATCGAGTTGGCGCAGCGCGCGTCCGGCATGGGTCACCAGGGTGCTCTCGGCGATTTCCAACGTGAGCTGTTCGGGCGCGATCTGCCAACGGCTCAGCGCCGCCTGGATGCGCTGTGGGAGTCGCTCGTCCTCCAAGGTTCGGGCCGGTATCTCCAGGGCAAGCTGCACGGGCCGGCCAGCTTCCGCCCAGGCGTGCGCCTGCTTCAGAGCGCTGTCAACCGTCCAGTCCGTCAGCTGCTGAACGATCCCCGCGCGCTCGGCCAAGCCAATGAACCGCTCCGGCTCGAGCACGCCCAGGGTGGGATGTCGCCAGCGAACCAGCGCCTCCACGGCCACCCCCGCCTCACCCGAGAAGTCGACCTGCGGCTGGAAGTACAGCACCAGCTGCTCGGTCTCGAGAGCTCGCTGCAGATCGGTAGTCAGGCGCAGGCGCTCAGTCGAGACGTCGCTCGTATGCTCGTCGTAGGTGGCGTAGCTGTTCCGGTGCTCTTTGGCCGTGTACATGGCGGCGTCGGCCCGACGCATGAGCTCGTCCAGCTCGGTGCCGTGCCGCGGCGACAGCGCGATGCCGATGCTGCCGCGGACCGACAGCGACTGCCCGCCAATCTCGAACGGGCGCTCCAGGCTGGCCAGCACCTTTGCTGCCACAATCTCCGTATCCGCGGCCCGCTGCAAGGCACTGAGGACGATGGCGAATTCATCCCCACCGAGCCGCGCCACCATGTCGGAGTCGCGCACGCTGGCTTTCAGCCGCTGGGCAACCGCTTGCAGCAGACGGTCTCCCCACTCGTGGCCGAAGGTGTCGTTGACTTCCTTGAAATAGTCCAGGTCCAGCAGCAGCAGCGCCGCCATCGAGCCGTCATGCGCGCCGGACGCCACGGCGCTCTGCAGACGCTCGTGGAGCAGCAGGCGGTTGGGCAAACCCGTCAGCGCATCGTGCATGCTCTGGTATTCGAGGCGAGCCTCGCCCGCCTTGAGCAGCCGCACCTCGTCCCGCAGGGCCAGGCGTAAGCGCACCTGGTTGTAGGCCTCACGCGCGGCCTCCGCCCCGATGAGCCCGACGACGAAGACGTAGCCCACCCGCAGGATCACCTCCAGCGGGTGCGCCATGAGTTGCCCGAGGAACCCGAGCAAGCCGACATACAGGACCGAGTCCACGACCGCGGCAATGACCGTCCGACGGTAGTCGTAGCGGAAGGCGAGACTGACGATGGACGCGTACCACAGCATGTAATAGGGCGAGTCGTATCCGCCGGTAGCTAGCAACCACAGAGTGATCAGCGCCATGTCGTCGGCGGCGGTGAATACCGCGCCCATCAGGAAGGCCATCTTGCGATAGGGCTCGAGCAGCGCCACCCAGATGCCATACGCCCAGGCGATGGCGATGATGGCCCAGGCCAGCCACTCGATGCCCTGCGAGCGATCGAACAGCGCGAAATAGGTCGCGGTGTTGAGCGCGATGATCCCGAGGCGGATCACCGCGATGCGGCGCTCGGCCGAGTAGAGCTTCTCGCGAAGCGCTTCGTCGTCCGGCCCTTGACGCCAGAAAGCCAGCTTCTTCTCTCCCAGGCTCATTGTGGGCAGCGGCCGGTGATGCAGCAAGGGGGTTTCCCCCCACGTTCCTGAGAACTTCTTATGTCTAGGTGGCGGAGAAAAGCGCCAGCTGGGGCGTCTCAACAGGCTCGCCGGCCACCAGCTTGCGGAGGGTGTCGACGTTGCGCCGGTCCGGCCCGTGGCCCTCGTAGCCCGGAACTTCGAGGATGAAGTTGCAGTCGTTCTGAGCAAGCGGCACCAGGACGTCCTGCAGACCCTTTAGGCCAATGAAGCCTTCGCCCAGGTTCTCGTGCCGGTCCACACCCGAGCCGAACCGCGCCTTGGAATCGTTCACATGTACGGCGCGGATGCGCTCTCGGCCGAAACCGCGGTCGATCTCGTCGAACATCTGCTGACGGCAGTCCGCGTTGGGATAATCGTAGCCGGAGGCGAAGGTGTGGGCCGTGTCCAGGCACACCTGCAGCAGCTCGTCACCGCAGCACATGTCGATGAAGCGGCCGATCTGCGCGAAGGTGCTGCCCAGGCAGTTACCGCTGCCGGCGTTGTTCTCGATGAGGATGGGCACGCCGTTGTCGGCCTTCCGGAGGGCCGCCTCCAGACCCAGCGCGACGGACTCCTCCGCCTCCGTGATCGGCCGCGTGAGCGCGCTGCCCATGTGGGCGATAACGCCCGCCGCGCCAATCTGCTCGGCAACCTTCAAATACTGCGTCAGCGCGTGGATGGACTTCTCGAACAGGTCGGGATCCAGCGTGCCGAAATTGATCAGGTAGATCGCGTGCAAGTAGATGGGTCCGATGCCTTCCTGCTGCGCGAGCCGCCGAAACTCCTGTGCATCCTCATCGGCGATACGAGGAACCAGCCACCGCTGCGGGTAGCTGACGAACACCTGCATGCACTCGGCGCCGATGTCCTTGGCCCGCCCAATCGCCTCCCAGATATGTCCTCGGGTAGACACATGCGCCCCGATCCTCATCGGCTAAAAGGATAAGCCCCGCTACCCTAGAAGCATGCTGGAGCTAGGCTACAAAGCTTCCGCCGAACAATTTGGCCCCCGCCAGCTCCTGGAATTCGGCGTCTTCGCCGAGCAGTGCGGCTTCGACAGCGTGCTCGTGTCCGACCACTTCCATCCGTGGGAGCACACCGGCGGCCACTCGCCGTTCGCCTGGTCGTGGCTGGGCGCCCTCGGCGAGCGCACCGAGCACGTGCGCATTGGGACCAGCGTGGTCTGCCCCACACTGCGCTATCACCCGGCCATCATCGCCCAGGCCATGGCCACACTGGCCGTCATGTACCCGCGGCGCATGTTCTTCGGCATCGGCACCGGCGAAGCCCTGAACGAAACGCCGGCGACAGGTATCGAGATGCCCCCGTACAAGGAGCGCTACGAGCGCCTGGTCGAAGCGCTCCAGCTCATGCAGCGGCTGTGGACCGAAGAGTTCGTGACGTTCGACGGCAAGTACTATCACACCCGCGGCGCGACCATCTACGATCTTCCGCCCGAAGGGGTGCAGATCTATCTCGCCGCTTCGGGCAAGAAGATGGCCGAGCTGGCCGGCCACGTCGCCAACGGCCTCATCACGACCAGCGGCAAGCCCATGGAGCTGTATCGCGACACCATCCTGCCTGCCTTCGAGCATGGCGCCCGCGAGGCCGGCCGTACGTCCAAGCGCATGGACAAGATGATCGAGATGAAGGTGTCGTTCTCCATCGAAGACGATCGCCAGTGGCCGACCAGCGTCTTAGGCCAGGACGAGAAGGTGGGCGTCTACGACCCGCGCGAGCTGGAGGAGCGCGCCAAGCACATCGACGACGACGCGCTCGTGAAGCGCTGGATCACCTCGCCCGACCCGGACTATCACGTCCAGGAGATCGAGAAGTACATCGAGCTGGGGTTCACGAACCTGGTGTTCCACGGCCCCGGCGACGACCAGGTCCGCTTCATCCAGGCTTACGGCGCCGAAGTGCTGCCGCGGCTCAGGCGCAAGTACGGCTCGCGCAGTGATCGCACCTACGCCGCCGCCAGCCGGCTCTAGAAGCGCTGCAGCTGCTGACGAGCTCAACGGGCCTCCGTCTTGCGGGGTAGACGGCGAAACAACTCGCGGAGGTCGCCTCACATGAGAAGCCTGGCGCTGCTCATCCTTCGGCTCACTGTCGGTTCGCTTATCGCCGGACACGGCGCTCAGAAGCTGTTCGGTTCCTTCCAGGGGCCTGGCATCGAGCAGGCGTCGGGCATGATGGAGTCGCTCGGCTACCGGCCAGGACGTCCATGGGCTATGGCCGCCAGCTGGAGTGAGCTCGGCGGCGGCATTCTCACCGCTCTTGGCCTGCTGAATCCGCTTGGGCCCCTGTGCGCCATGTGCGTCATGGTTACGGCCACCTTCAAGGCCCACGCCGGCAAGCCGGTGTGGGTCACCCATGGCGGCGCCGAACTTCCCCTCACCAACATGGCCGCGGCCAGCGCCATCACCCTCGCCGGCCCCGGCAACATCTCGATGGACCGCCTCCTTGGCATCAAGCTGCCCTGGTGGTTCAACGTGCTGGCCTTCGGCACCGCCGCGGCCGTCACCTACGCCGGCATCGAATCCAGCAACCGCGCTCAGCAGGCTCAACCGCAGTCGCCCCCGTCTCGCATCGCCGCTCCAAGCGGCGGAGAAGCACACCTGCAGACCGAGGCGGTCCGTCCCGAACAGCCGCACGTGGTGACCGAAGGCAGCTAAGCCGGGCCGAGATACGTCACGGGCGCGCAGCGCCCGCACGCGACTGAGCGACCGCTTCTTGCGAGAGCCTCCGGTAAGCACGACGGCCGGAGTCCCTGGTAGCCGCCAGGCGTCGTTCTCGGCCTAACTGGCGCTTAGACCTTGCCTTCTTCGCGGGCCTCTTCTTCGGCCGGGGCGACCTCGTCGCGGACGTAGTGAACGTCGCCGGGCTCGGCGGTGATATCGCCTTCGCTATCGCGCTCGATCTGCTTCACGTTGTCCACCTTGTTCCCGGTCATGCCGCCGACACGCCGCGGCTGCTCTTTGGATGCCATGCCCGGAGCGGCGCAAGATCAGCGCCACTCGCGGCCGTGGCACGGAAGTTGCGAGCAAGCGTGCTGCTATGCGTGTGGGCGTTGGCCCGCCGCTGAGGGGGGCACCGGCACGGCCACAGTTTCAACTGTCGTTACCAGAGCTCCGGCCACTTGCCGGGACTCGCCTACCGGCTCTGCCGGTTTCCGGGCGCTTGCTGATCCTGCTGGTGGGGCGGGGATTTGTCGTGCTTGCGGCGCTGGCGGTGATCGGCGCCCTCGGCCTCGCGCTGGGCGTGCTGATCGGCTGGGGCATCGGCCAGCTGGGAATGCTCGCCATGTCGCCGGGCTACCACCTGCAGTCGCCTGACACCGCCTATCTGAAGCTGCTGGCAGCGCTGCACCTGGTCCGTTAGCCGGCTTCTCACAGCATGTTGAGGCCTCCGTTCACGCTGAGCGTCTGGCCGGTGATGAAGGCAGCATCGGGCGACGCCAGGAAGCTGATGGCGGCAGCGATCTCGTCCGGCTGAGCCAGGCGGCGCAATGGCGTCGCCTTGGTCATCGCCTCCAGAATGCGCTCACTGCTGGCGAAGGCCTGCAGGAACGGCGTGTCCGTCGGCCCGGGCGCCACGCAGTTCACGAGGATCCCGTGCCGCGCCACCTCGCGCGCCAGCGCCTTCGCAAACGCGATCACGCCGCCCTTGGTCGCGGAGTAGACCACCTCTCCGGAGCTGCCGACACGTCCGGCATCAGAGGCCACGCAGATGATGCGGCCCTGCTTGCGCTCGATCATCTTCGGCAGAACGGCATGCGAGCACGCGATGGGCCCCTTGAGATTGACCGCCAGCAACCTATCCCACAGTTCCTCGTCGGATTCCATGAACGGACCAATCCGGTCCCAGCCGGCGTTGTTCACCAGCAGGTCGATTGGGCCGAGCCGGTCTTCGACGGTCTGGACCATCGCGCGGACGCCGGCCACGTCGCTCACGTCGACCTGCACGGCCAGCGCCCCGCCGGTCTCTTGGGCAGCCGCGAGGTTGAGATCCGCGACAGCTACCTGGTAACCGTCCGCCGCCAGGCGGCGGGAGGTCGCGCGGCCAATCCCGCTGCCGCCGCCGGTAACGAGTGCAATCACGAGGCCATTAAAACAAAGAACCCCCGGGCGGTGGGCCCGGGGGTTCTGGATAAGACAGCCCTGGCGATGACCTATTTTCCCAGGGGGTTGCCCCCCAAGTATCGTCGGCGCTGGCACGTTTCACGACCGT
>Ga0070738_10003530_pt1 | contig 20228 bp, 21 predicted proteins | sample Coa_R2_2_FD_66446 | JGI IMG/M metagenome (GOLD analysis project Ga0070738, IMG submission 66446) | Surface soil microbial communities from Centralia Pennsylvania, which are recovering from an underground coalmine fire - Coalmine... | ecosystem: Environmental > Terrestrial > Soil > Unclassified ... | reverse complement strand
GAGAAGAAAGAGCCGCTGACCGGACAGGCCATCCGCGACGTCGTGACCGTCAACGGCGTGCGGGTCACGACCGCCGACGGTACCTGGGGCCTCGTGCGCGCTTCATCCAACAAGCCGGAGCTCGTGGTCGTGGTCGAAAGCCCGGCCTCGGAGGCGCGCATGCGCGAAATGTTCGCGGCGATCGACGCGATCCTGCGCGAACATAAGGAAGTCGGCGCCTATAACCAGACGATCTGACTTGGAGCGGGGCGCCGATTTTCGCGCAATCCCGCGTTAGTCTTTAGGATCGATCACGTTCATGCTTTCGTGATCTAGTGCGACGTCGCCTGTGAGGCGTGCTGCAGGATCTGCCCGGTGACCTGCCCGTAGAAGCCCGGGTCGTCGCCGAGCCGTGCCGTAGGCTGGCAACGCGGCGCGCAGGTATAAGACTCCCGCTCCATGCCGCGCTGCACGATCAGCGCATTGCTGCCGGCAACGACGCGGATCGTCGATTGCGCCACCGGATTGCCGCTCCGGTCGAGCGCGATGAGATTGGTTTCGCCGAAGCCTTTGCCGGTGATCACCATCGTCCCGCCCTGCTTCAACAAGGTGACGTCGGCGATCATCGGATTACCGATGATCAGCGCACTGGCGCTCGCGGGTACTTTTACGAGACGCGCCTGATCGACCGTGACGACGAGCATGTCGTCCGAGAAGCCCTGGGCGAGCGAAGCTAGCAAGAGCGTAGCGGCGAGCCCTATCTTCGCACCAATTCGATAGAAGCGCAGAGTGAGCGGAGAACGCATGGCCTACCTCGCAATACGCGGAACTCCGCCATTTGAATGCCGAATGGTGAATTATTGCTGAAAGGCACGCTTTCACGACGTGCGCTTCTTGGAAAAACACTTGAAAGATTTCGGTCCGCTGCTGCAGCACCCGGTCCTTGCACGCGTTTCACTGCGGGCCACGGGTCATGTGATAAACACCAATCACTTCATGCACTTACAAGAGAATTAGCCGCCTTTCGGCGCAGCGGAAACGAGGCATATTCCCTAACTGGAGATTGCTCAGAACTTTCAACCGACAAGAATAATTGGCCTAACGCGTGGCCGAACGGATTAACGTGATCGCAATCAGTGCCTCCTATGTTCCACGAGGTTCCAGCCGACAGAAATGATGCCTTGCAATTGGAAATTTGTGGAAGGTCGGGAACGAGGAGTGCAAACATGAAGAAGCTTTTCGCGCGTTTTGCCGCTGACCAGTCCGGTGCTACGGCCATCGAATATGGCCTGATCGCCGGCCTGATCGCGGTTGTGATCATCAGCGCCGTCACGACGCTTGGCACGAGGATCTCGGGCAAGTTCAACGCGGTTGCTAACAACCTCACCTAATATCAGGTCGAGATCTGGCGTGACCGACGGCCCCGGAAGAGCCCCTTCCGCGGGCCGTTGGTTTATGGGCCTCGCGCCTCGCGCATCGCGGACCCGGACCTGATGACTCTTGCCGGCATTGATTAAGCTCGAACGAAGGACCGTGCGCTTCGCCCACACTGTTAACGCTTGGTAAATGGCTGCCGTCTAAGGTGGAGATCTCCTCGCTTCGGACCGACGCATGCTCATTCTCGCGACATTGATCCTTTTTCCGGCGCTGATGGTCTTCGCCGCGTTCTCGGACCTGTTCACCATGACGATTTCGAATCGCCTGTCGATCGCGCTTGCCGCGAGCTTTTTCGTCTTGGCGATCGCGCTCGGCGTGCCGGCGAAGGACATCGGCCTGCATGCCGCCTGCGGGGTCAGCGTGCTTGCCTTGACCTTTTTCTTCTTTAGCCGCGGTTGGATCGGCGGCGGGGATGCCAAGCTTGCAGCGGCAACCGCTCTTTGGCTCGGCTTCGACCATCTCGCCGATTATGGCCTCTGCGCCGCGCTGCTCGGCGGCGGGCTGACCTTGCTCGTTCTGGTCATGCGGCGCTGGCCTCTGCCGAGCTTCCTCATGAACCAGGCGTGGATCGCCCGCATCCACGACCGCGACAATGGTGTGCCCTATGGGATCGCCCTCGCCGTGGCCGGTCTTATCCTTTACCCGGACACGCGAATTTGGCTCTCCGCCGCAGGCTATTGAGTTCCCCGCGGCCTCGATCCGTTCCGTTTAGACATAATCGGTTAACCTTAATTTGACGTTTGCGTGGTCGTATCGAGCTGCGTCTCAGCGATGGCGCAAGTTGACATGGATGTCGCGCATGAAACCGGCTCGTCTCCTCATTCTCGCAACGGCGCTTTTGGCCGGAATCGCGGCCGCCTTCATGGTCGCCGGATCGAAGCCTCCCGCGCCCGTCAAGGTCATCGCCCAGGCTCCCGCCGTGCCGATGGATGAAGTCCTCGTCGCGTCCAAGCCGATCGAATTCGGCGGCACGGTTCAAGAAGACGATATGCGCTGGCAGAAATGGCCGAAGGCAAGCTTGCCGCCCGGCGTCGTGTTGCGCGCCGCCAAGCCCGATGCGATCGCCGAGCTCAAGGGCTCGTTGACGCGCGATCCGATTGCCCAAGGCGCGCCGCTTTATCCCAATCAGCTCATTCAACCGGGCACTGCGAGTTTCATGGCGGCGATGTTGCCTCCCGGCATGCGAGCGGTTGCGATCAACATCGATCAGCAGGGCGCGACGACGGCGGGCGGCTTCATCCTGCCGAACGACCGCGTCGACGTGATCCACACCTATAAGGATACGGCGGCGGCCGCTTCGGGCGGCGATGGTCTCGTCAGCGAGACCATCCTGCGCAATATCCGGGTCCTCGCCATCGGCCAGAACATCCAGCAGCAGGGCGATCAGCGCGTCGTGGTCGGATCGAATGCGACCTTGGAGCTCACCCCCCCGCAAGTCGAGAAAATCGTGCTCGCGCAGAGGAACGGGCAATTGTCGCTCAGTCTGCGCAGCATGGCGGATACCAGCGCAACCCAAACCGACAGCGACGACCTGCCATCGGGTAAATCCGGCGACATGACCATCGTTCGCTTCGGGATTCCGGTCCAGACGCACTCACAGTGAATCGGATGCCCCAAGTGAACGAACGAGCTCCAGCACACGTAGGATCGAAATCGCGCGCCCTCCTCTGCGGATTGGCGGCGAGCCTGATGATCGCCTCGCCCGGTCAGCCGATCTTCGCCCAATCGGCGCCGCAGATCGAATCCGGCAATTCGGCCATCACCCGACAAATTTCGATGGGCGTCGGCAAATCGGTCATCGTCGATCTGCCGGAGGACGCAGCCGAGATTTTCGTCGGCAATCCCAAGATCGCCAATGCGGTGGTGCGCTCCCCCCGCAAGCTTTACGTCATCGGCATGGAGAACGGGGCAACGACCGTCTTTGCGCTCGACGCGCAAGGACGCCAGATCGCCGCCCTCGAGATTACCATCGGCCGCGATATCGGCGAGCTGCAGGAGATTCTGAAAGCCGCTCTGCCCACATCCGATATCACCACGCGCACGATCAACGACACGATCATCCTGAACGGAAACGTCGATTCCCCGGAAGACGCGCAGCGCGCCGAAGACATCGCCGAAGGCTTCGTCAAAGACCTCTCGCTCGGCGGGAATGTCCAGGGCACCGTCGTCAATTCTCTCATCGTGCGCGGCCGCGATCAGGTGATGCTCAAAGTCAGCGTCGCCGAAATCCGCCGCGACATCGCCAAGCAACTGGGCCTGACCTCCAGCACCTGGGGCCCTTTCACGCAATATAACCCGTTCGGCATCAACGGAACGATCGCCACTTCGGGAAGCAACCAGACCTCGGGGATTACGCTCAGCAATCCCTCGGGCACGGTGAGCGCCACGCTCCAGGCTTTCGAACGCTATGGCGTCTCGCATATTCTCGCCGAGCCGACGGTCTCGGCCGTGTCCGGCCAGAGTGCCAAATTCACGGTCGGCGGCGAAGTGCCGATCCCGGCCGCCCCGGTCTGCTCGACCAATGGCACGGTCACCAATTGCAGCCCGGGCGGGGCGACCTATGAGCCTTACGGCATTACCTTGAATTTCGCGCCCATCGTTCTGTCTGAGGGGCGCATTCTTCTCCATCTGGCTACGGAAGTCACCGAGCTCGACTACCAGACGTCCGCCGTCATCCAAGGCGTCCCGGTCCCTGGTCTGCGCACGCGCAAGAACGAGACGACGGTCGAAATTCCCTCCGGCGGATCGATCGCCTCGGCCGGCCTGCTCGAGTCGACGACACAGCAGGTCATCAACGGTTTTCCCGGCCTCATGGATTTGCCGATTCTCGGCACTCTGTTCCGCTCCCGTGATTACCAGAAGGAAGAGACCGAGCTTCTGATCGTCATCACGCCCTATCTGGTGCGTGCGACGACCGCGGCCGCCCTGCCGAAGCCCGACGATGGTTTCGCCGATTCGAGCGATCCGCAGGCCATCCTGCTCGGCCGCATCAACCGTCTCTATGCCTCTCCCAACAATCCCGAAGCCATTAAGAGTTTCAAAGGGCGTATCGGCTTCATTCTCGACTAGGCCCCCGTGCGAACCCAGGAACGACCGATGCCGATCACGCCGCACCAGAGCGCCAAGAGCCTTGCTCTTCTCCTGCCGATCGGCGTCTTCCTGACCCTTGGCGGATGCGCCGATATCGACCGCATGTCGACATCGTCAATCCCGATGGACGATTACCGAAATCGCCATCCGATCGTGCTCGCGGAAGGCACGCGGCGGCTCGACCTCTTTCCGGCGCCGCAATTGCGTGGCCTCGACCACCGCAGCGCCGCGCAAGTCGTCGAGTTCGGCGCGCTCTATCGCGTGTCCGGCGAGGGCCCGATCAGCATTCTCTTGCCGGCCGTGCGCGGCGAAGTTCCCCGCGCCGCGGTCGCCGCTATCCGTCAAGCGCTGGCGGCCGGAGGCGCGCACGCGCCGCTCGAAGTCAGCACCTACCCGGTCGTCAATCCCGATCTTGCCTCGCCGATCCGGCTGAGCTTCGTCGGCCTCAAATCCAAAGTCGCGGACCAATGCGGCCAATGGCCGAGCGATCTCGCCTCCGGCAGTTCGATCCAAGGTTGGGCAAACAAGCCCTATTGGAATTTCGGCTGCTCCTATCAGAGCATGCTGGCGGAACAGGTCGCTGATCCGCGCGATCTCGTCGCTCCGAGAGCCGAGGACCAGCCCGACACATTGATGCTCGGTCGCAGCATTTCCGAAATGCGCAAGGGCAATGATCCGACCACGGATTGGAAGACCAAGAACACCTCGATCAGCAACGTCGGAACCCAGTAATGAGCCACGAGCCAGAGACGACGACCGAGCAGATCGCGCCGCTGCCGCGCATCTCGATGCAGGCATTTTGCGAAACCCCGGAGGTCGCGCAGGTCATCCAGGAAGCGATCGCCGACCGGCGGATGGAACGCGCGCACGTCAAAGTGCACATGGGCGGCGCAACGGCGGCGATCGAAGCCTATCGGTCGGCCGCCACGCCGAACGTGATCTTCCTCGAGACCACAGCAGCGCGCGAAGAGCTCTTCGGTTATCTCCATGCGCTCGCCGAGTTCTGCGATCCCGGCACCAGGGTGGTGGTTGCCGGACGGATGAACGACATTGTGCTCTATCGCGAGCTGATGGCGCACGGGATCAGCGAATATCTGGTCGCGCCCTTTTCGGTGCTCGACTTCATCCGCACGATATCGCACCTCTATACGAATGCCGGCGCCGAACCGGTCGGCAAGATCATTGCCTTCACCGGCGCCAAAGGGGGCGTCGGCGCTTCGACCCTGGCGCATAACGTCGCCTGGGCGATCCCGCGCCAGCTCGACGTTCAAAGCGTGCTCGTCGATCTCGACCTCGGGTTCGGAACGGCGGGGCTCGATTTCAACCAGGATCCGCCGCAAGGCATTGCCGAGGCGGTCTTCGCTCCGGACCGGGTCGATTCAAACCTGGTCGATCGCCTGCTCTCGCGCTGCGCCGACAAGATGAGCCTGCTCGCCGCCCCCGCCACGCTCGATCGCGTCTATGATTTCACCGAGACGGCGTTCGATGCGATCCTCGACATTCTGCGGGCTTCCACGCCCTGCGTCGTCCTCGACGTTCCGCATATGTGGACGGCTTGGGCGAGGCGCATGCTGATCGGCGCCGACGAAATCGTCGTCGTTGCGGTGCCCGATCTGGCGAACCTGCGCAACGCCAAGAGCATCGTCGACACGGTTCGCGCCGCTCGGCCGAATGACGCGAAGCCAAAGCTGGTCTTCAACCTGGTCGGCATTCCGAAACGGCCGGAGATCTCGACCGCCGATTTCGCCAGAGCCGTCGATCTCGAACCGGCGGCGATCATCAATTTCGATCCGAAGCTCTTCGGCACGGCCGCCAATAACGGCCAGATGATCGGTGAGGTCGAGCCGGCGAGCAAGGCTCACGAGGCGATCCTGGAAATCGCTAGGCTCGTTACCGGTCGTTTCGAAGTCCGGAAATCCAAGAAGACCCTTTTCGACCCGCTCAAGCTCCTCGGCCTCAGCAAGGCGTCTTAGCGGGTAGGCTCGAAGGCGCCGTATGGCAGCTTCTGGAAGTGCTCTGCTCAAACAAGTCGTCCGAAGTAGGTCTTTTTTAAATTCTTCCGCGATTTCCTAACCGAGGGCAGGCGGTGCCGGGCGTAAGGCTCCGATTTCGCTCCGGCGCCGGATTGAGGATTTGAACCGAGCGGCGTTTGGGGCCTGAGGGAAAGGATAAGGCGATGTTCGGTAGGCGAACGAGTATTGCCGAAATAGCGCCGACGCGGCCTGCGCCGGGCGCGACTCCGGCGTTTCGCGGCGTCTCCGAGTCCAAGAAGAGCCCGCCGACCATCATCGAGCCGAGCGCGCCGCCGGCCGAATCGACCCGTTCGGACGAATATTACGTCACCAAGAGCATGATCTTCGGCGCCTTGATCGAGGCGATCGACCTGTCGCAATTGGCGCGTCTCGATGCCGAAAGCGCGCGCGAGGAAATTCGCGACATCGTCAACGAGATCATCGCGATCAAGAATATCGTGATGTCGATCTCCGAGCAGGAGGACTTGCTCGAGGATATCTGCAACGACGTGCTCGGCTACGGCCCGCTCGAGCCGCTGCTCGCCCGCGACGAGATCGCCGATATCATGGTGAACGGCGCGATGCAGACCTATATCGAAGTCGGCGGCAAGATCCAGCTGACCAATGTGCGCTTCCGCGACAATGCGCAGCTCATGAACATCTGCCAGCGGATGGTCAGCCAGGTCGGGCGCCGGGTCGATGAAGCCTCGCCGATATGCGACGCGCGCCTGGCCGACGGATCGCGCGTCAACGTCATCGCGCCGCCGCTCGCCATCGACGGCCCTGTCCTCACCATCCGCAAATTTCGCAAGGACAAACTGACGCTTGAGCAATTGATCAGATATGGCTGCATCTCGCCGGAAGGCGGGGAGGTCCTCAAGATCATCGGACGCGTGCGCTGCAACGTCCTCATTTCCGGCGGTACCGGCTCCGGCAAGACCACCCTGCTCAATTGCCTCACCAACTTTATAGATGCCGGCGAACGCGTCATTACCTGCGAAGACGCCGCCGAACTTCAATTGCAGCAACCGCATGTCGTGCGGCTGGAGACGCGTCCGCCCAATCTCGAAGGCACCGGCGCCGTAACCATGCGCGACCTGGTGCGCAACTGCCTGCGCATGCGACCGGAACGCATCATCGTGGGCGAGGTGCGCGGACCCGAAGCTTTCGATCTGCTACAAGCGATGAATACCGGCCATGACGGCTCGATGGGCACGGTTCACGCCAATTCGCCGCGCGAAGCCCTAAGCCGCCTCGAGTCGATGATCACCATGGGCGGATTCGCCCTGCCGATCAGGACCATTCGCGAGATGCTCGTTTCTTCGGTCGACGTCGTCATCCAGACGGCCAGGCTGCGCGACGGCTCGCGTCGCATTACCCACATAACCGAGATCATGGGTCTCGAAGGCGACGTGGTCACCACTCAGGACCTCATGCTCTACGAGATCTTGGGCGAGGACGCCTCGGGCCGGATTCGCGGCAAGCACCGTTCGACCGGCATCGGGCGTCCGCGCTTCTGGGAACGGGCACGCTATTTCGGCGAAGAGGAACGGCTCGCCAAAGCGCTCGACGCCAGCGAAGCGAGGAATGAGGCATGAGCGCAGCACGACGGAGTTGTGCATGAACATCACTGTCCTGCTGGCAGCGCTATTGGCGGCCTTTGCGGCTGGAGGCGTCGCCTTCGTCTCCATCTATCCGTTTCTGAGCGGCGAGCGCAAAGCCGTAAAGCGCCAGGCGGCGTTCGCCAGCGGCCCGGCAAAGAGGACATCGGACAAACAGGCCGACGCGGCCGCGCGCCGCAAGCAGATCGTCGAGAGTCTCAAGGAGATCGAGACGCGCAATGCCCGCAAGCGCGCCACGCTCGATCAAATGCTGACGCAAGCGGGCCTCGATTGGCCACTCACCCGGTTCTTGGTCATCGCCGCCAGCGCCGGAATCCTTCTCGGCGGGATCGTCTATTTCCTCGACGGAAATCCCTACGTCGCGCTGGCTGCGATATTGGTCGGAGGCGCCGGCCTGCCGCTCTGGCTGCTCAAATTCCTGGCCAAACGGCGCTTGAAGAAATTCACGAATCTCTTTCCCGAAGCCATTGACATCATCGTGCGCGGCGTGAAAGCCGGCCTGCCGCTCGGCGATTGTCTGCGCGTCATCGCCACCGAGACTGCCGAGCCGGTCCGTAGCGAGTTCCGCCAGATAGTCGAGATGCAAGCGATGGGCCTCTCGGTCGGCGAGGCCGTCGATCGCCTCGTTGGCCGCGTGCCGATTTCCGAGACGAGCTTCTTCTCGATCGTCATCTCCATTCAGCAGAAATCGGGCGGCAGCCTTTCCGAGGCATTGGCCAATCTTTCTACTGTTCTGCGCGAACGCAAAAAGATGGAGGGAAAGATCAAGGCGCTGTCGTCCGAAGCCCGGGCCTCCGCGATGATCATCGGCGCCCTGCCCTTCGTCGTCGGCGGATTGGTCTATCTCACGAGCCCGAAATATATCGAGCTTCTTTGGACGACGTCGACGGGCCAAGTCGTCATGGGCATCAGCGCATTCTGGATGGCGGTCGGCGTTTTCATCATGAAGAAGATGGTGAGCTTCGACTTCTAATCTTTTGGCGGACGGAGCTGAGATGATCGATCTTTTGTATTCGCTGCTCGACCGGCGTGTCCTTCTCGGCCTTCTCGTCGCGATTGCAACGGTCGCCACCATCCTGACGCTCGCAATGCCGCTCCTGCAAACCGACACGCTCGCCCGCCGGATGAAGAGCGTGGCGAGCGAGCGCGAGCGCATTCGCGCCCGCGAACGCGAACGGCTCTCGAACAGCCGAAAAGTCAGCCTGCGGCAAGAGCCGAAGGCGTACATGAAAGACATCGTCGAGCGGTTCAATCTTTCGAAATGGCTGGGCACGGAAAAAGCCAAGCATCAGATGGTCATGGCGGGTTTTCGCGGCGCGCAGGCCGAAGTGGCATTTCTCTTCTTTCGGCTGGTCACCCCGATCGGCCTCTTTGTCGCGGCGCTGATCTATGTTTTCTTCCTGAGCAATCTCGGCTGGCCGCTCATGTTCAAAATCGGCGTGGCGATCGGCGCCGCCTATCTCGGAATCAAGGCGCCGGAAATCTATCTGCACAATCAGACCGCCAAAAGACAGAAATCGATGAGCCGCGCGGTCCCCGACGCTCTGGACCTCCTGCTGATTTGTGTCGAATCGGGCATGTCGATCGAGCCGGCTTTCCGCAAGGTCGCCCAGGAGATCGGCGCGCAATCGATCCCGCTCGCCGAGGAGCTCACGCTGACGACCGCCGAGCTTTCCTATCTGCCCGATCGACGGATTGCCTACGAAAACCTCGGGGCACGGACCGGAGTCGAATCGTTGAAACAGATCGTCACGGTCCTGAACCAGGCCGAGCGCTATGGCACGCCTCTCGGGCAGGCCCTGCGCGTCGTCTCGCAAGAAAGCCGCACCCGGCGAATGAGCGAGGCGGAGAAGAAGGCGGCTGCCCTGCCGCCCAAGCTGACGGTGCCGATGATCGTCTTCTTCCTGCCGGTGCTTTTTGCCGTGATCATTACCCCCGCCGTCATTCAGATCACCGGCATCTCACACTGACGCGGCCCCTTCGCCTTTCGCCACCCCCCTATTGGAGGATGTCGGCCGCGCCCACCTTCTCGGCTTGCGGCATGCGTTTGGCGAGATGACGCGGCTTCGTCTGGCGGCTTGCGACCTTCGTATCGATCTTGCGAATTTGGTCCCAAGGATCGGCCTGCGCGATCATTTGGCGAATGGCCGCGACGTTCTCCGCGGCATCGACCGGTGATAGGTCCTGCTGGGCAAGCGTCTGGGCCGCATCGAACTTGCCTTCGAGCGCCAGAACCAGTGCAAGATTTTGCCGCACGCGCATATCGGCGCCCGGCTGCGCCACCGCCTTCTGAAGCGTTGATTCGGCGAGCGGCAATTGTTTCGACAGTGCATAGGAAAGGCCGAGGTTCGAAAGAACATCTGGCTGATCAGGCATTATTTTCAGCGCCGCCTGGTAATAAGCCTGGGCCTGATCGTGATCTCCAAGCTGATCCGCCACGGCGCCTTGCGCGGAAAGGATCGACCAACTGGGCTGTTCCGGCGTATGCGCTTCCGGCAAAACGGTTGCAGCCTCGCGCAGCCGACCGTCCTCGGCCAATGCCTTGCCATAGGCGCCGAGCACTTCCATGTCGTTCGGATATTTCGCGGCGAGCCTTTGCGTGACCGCCACCGCTTGTGCATAGCGCGTGAGGGCGCGCAGCACGCGCGCATAATTCAGGGCGACGCGCTTATTGTCCGGATTGGATTGATAGCGGTCGCCGAGCGCTTCGGCGTCGCGTTCCAATTCGGTTTGGGAGGTCGGCAAGGCACCGTTCTGAGCGACGCCGGGGTCGATCCCGCCGAGGCCCATGCCCTGGCAACCGCCAAGGAGCAAAGCGGTGAGAAGAATTGTGCTGGGCCACAATCCGGCGGCTTTTCTGCGAGACCAAACGCTGAGCATGAGCGGCTTCTCTGGAGGTACCGCTTGTCAGCAATAAAATGTTAACCCTAAAAAACGGTTAAGGGCGTAAACGCCGCTCGGCGCTGGAGTTTCGAATGCCGTTTCACCTCGGTTCCCCCACTCATGCGGTGCCAATCTTCTTCGTCACATGCGAATCCTGGCCGAGGGTCGAAGCAAGCCTGCTGCCGAGTGCCGCAAATTTCGCGCGCGCCTCGAAATTCGAGCCGCGGCCAGGGCGCGTTCTCGTCCTCCCCGCCGAGGACGGCGGCATAGGCTCTGTGCTGTGCGGGCTCGAGGAGAAATCGGCGCGAAGCCGCGATCCTTTCCTGCCCGGCAAGATCGTCGGTGCCGTTCCCGCCGGCATCTATCGCTTCGCCAACGATCCGCACGATGTGACTTTGGGGGTGCTCGCCTGGGCGCTCGCCTCCTACCGCTTCCGCCGCTACAAAAAGGACAAGGCAGACCTTCCGGAACTCTGCCCGCCGGCAGGGATCGATCTAAGCCGCATCACCCGGATCGCGGATGCCGTTTGCCTCGGCCGCGACCTCATCAACACGCCCGCCAATGATCTCGGTCCCGATGCGCTGGAAGAGGCAGCGGTGACGATCGCGGCGCAATTTCAGGCGCAAGTCTCCGTCGTTCGCGGAGACGCGCTGCTTCCCGAGTTTCCGCTGATCCATGCCGTCGGCCAGGCGGCCGCAAAGGCGCCGCGGCTCGTCGATTTTTCTTGGGGGCAGATTGGCGCGCCGAAAGTCACGCTCGTCGGCAAAGGCGTTTCATTCGATACCGGCGGGCTCGACATCAAGCCAGAGAACGCGATGTTGCTCATGAAAAAGGACATGGGCGGCGCAGCGACGGCGCTCGCCCTCGCCCATATGATCATGGACGCCGGTCTTCCCGTGCGGCTTCGGGTGGTCCTGCCGATCGTCGAGAACGCGATTTCCGGCAACGCCATGCGGCCCGGCGACATCTATCCGAGCCGCAAGGGGCTTACCGTCGAAATCGGCAACACCGATGCCGAAGGCCGGCTCATTCTCGCCGATGCGCTCTCGCTGGCGGACGAAGAAGCGCCCGATCTCTTGTTCGATTTCGCAACGCTGACCGGCGCGGCGCGCGTAGCGCTCGGCCCCGACATCTCGCCCTTCTACACCATGGACGAGACCCTCGCCGCAGATCTCGCACGGTTTGCGACGCAGGCTTTCGATCCGGTCTGGCGCATGCCGCTCTGGGAGCCCTACGATAAGCTTCTCGATGGAAAGATCGCCGATCTTTGCAATGTCGCCGGCGGCCCGTTCGCCGGCTCGATCACTGCCGCGCTCTTCCTGCGCCGTTTCGTCGAAAAGACGAAGGCCTGGGCGCATTTCGACATTTATGCGTGGACGCCGACGGCAAAATCGGCGCGCCCGGAAGGCGCCGAAATTCAGGTTGCCCGCGCGCTCTTCGATCTCGTCGAAAGCCGCGCCGCGCAGGCGGATCGCGCAAGAACGGAACGGCTCTGATGAAACGCGACCCGCGGTTGACGCCGGCGCGCCCTGATCTCGCAGCCGAACATCTGCGCGACGTGATTGCAGCCGACCGCTATGCGAAGGGCCGGCCGATGCATGTGCGCGTTGGACTGGCCGACCTCCGGCGCCGGCCCTCGCAGGATGCGGCGCTCGATACCCAGGCGCTCTACGGCGAAGACGCGATGCTCTATGACGAAGGCGGAGGCTGGGCCTGGGTCCAGCTTGGTGGCGACGATTACGTCGGCTATGTCGCGCGCGATGCGCTCGCCACCGGCTTTGCCGAGCCGACCCATCGCGTCGGAGTCAACCGCACCTTCGTCTATCCGAGGCCGGACATCAAAGCCCCGGTGCTCGCCGCCCTGCCCCGCGGCGCCGGCCTGCGCATGATCGATGAGCAGAACGAGTTCGCCAAGTTCGCCGACGGCTTCGTGTTTGCGGCGCATCTCAAGCCGATCACGGAAAGGGCGGAGGATTTCGTCGCGGTGGCGCAGGCCTATATCGGATGCCCCTATCTTTGGGGCGGCAAATCGAGTCTCGGCCTCGATTGCTCGGGCCTGGTGCAGATTTCGCTCGCCGAGGCCGGCATCGCAGCGCCGCGCGATACGGATCTGCAGGAAGAAGCGCTGCGCGAGGCCCTGCCGATCAGAGATGAAGGATTAAGGCGCGGCGATCTCGTCTTTTGGAAGGGCCATGTGGGCATCATGCGCGATGCGCGCGAACTCATTCACGCCAATGCGCATCATATGCTCGTTGCCTCGGAGCCTTTGGCGCAAGTGCGCGACCGCGTTCGACAGAAGGGCGGCGGCGAGATCATGAGCATCAAGCGGCTTTAGTCTTCTCCGCCCGCGGGTGAGACTGCGTCGATCGCCGGTAAAGCGCCCATGACGCCGAATTTGGCGCCCTCACGGAATTCCTTAGGCTACTTAAGATCATGCGGGCCGAAAGGATGCGGCAGTAACTCGGCGAAGGCCAAGGTCTTGCGCCAACCCTCCGGCCCCGCGCTGTGGAGCTTCGTATCCTTCGTCGCGAATTCGAAGAGTCTCTGCCGGCAGGCGCCGCACGGCATCACGGGCTCGGCGCTCTCGGCGACAATGAGGACCTCGGCGATTTCCTTCTCGCCGGCCGAGATCATCGCGGCAATCGCGCTTTCTTCCGCGCAGATACCGACGGGATAGGCGGCATTCTCGACATTGGCGCCGGAATAAATGGCGCCCGACGCGCTGCGGATCGCGGCGCCGACCGCGAACCGCGAATAGGGCGCATAGGCATTGGACCGCGCCGCCGCGGCGGCAGCGAAGAGTTCCGAAATTGCGTCCATTGGCTTAAGCTCCCCTCGTTCCGACCGATCATAACGATACTGGCGAGACGAGTTGCCCTTTTTCTGCCGCTGGTTATCTTTGCTGCTATGGAGGAAAACCCCATGCAGGACGGCGAAGCTCAGGTCCTCCTTGAGATCGCTCTGCCGAACGGCGGAAGTTTCGGGCCGCAGGATCTTGCTTTGATCGACGCGATCCGCGCGCAGCGCTCGATCATCGGCGCGAGCCGGGCGCTGGGCCTTTCCTATCGCAAGTGCTGGCTCTGCGTCGACAGTTTGAACCGCACTTTCGAGGCTCCGGCCATTGCGACCTTCCCCGGGCGGCGCGGCGGCGGCGCGGAGGTCACCGCCTTCGGCGAAAGGCTCGTCGCGCTCTATCGGTCCATCGAGCGGCACGCGAGCCTATCGGCGAAGAAATCGCTCGAAGAGCTTACGGCCTCTCTCGATTGGTCGTTCGAGAAAGAGGCCAAGGCCGCGGGCGCGGCGCGCGATCTTGGCTGAGATCCGAGATGGCCACCGTCTTGATCATCGCCCAAGCCTTGAGCCCCGGCACGAGCGCCAAACGCTCGACCGATTCGTTCGTGATCAGAGCATTGAGCCGGGTGCGGCCGAGGTTGAACGTGGCGCGCACATAGGGCGGCACCAGCAGTTCCAGTTCGGCGATTTCGCCCGGCAGGCGATTGGTGATGGAGACGTCCATCGGCCGCGACAGCGCGACCGAGACGTCGCGCGCATCGATCCTGACTTTCACGCCCGCATCGATCGGCAGATCGATCATCGGCACGCGCAATTCGCCGTCTTCGAAGAAAAGCGTCGTCAAAGCGAGGTCGCGATCATGACGCAGGATGCGGGCGAAGATCGCGGTCGAAAGCCGCGGCGGGGCGCTCGCCCAAGTAGAGAGGGTTCTTTGAATTTCCCGCATCGGCCTGTCGATGGTTTCCGCCCCGATTCACTTTACGGCGAGTCCGCCCGCAGCGCCATTGGGGCGTGAGGTTCCCAAATCGCTCCGATTCGTATATGGGAGCGCTGCAATTGCGAAAAGAAGAGCCCATATAGGGTGAGGCCGCCCGGATGCGCCGGGCAATCGCCCTAATCTGCTGATTTTATTTGTCATTTGCGGCAAGGCGCGCGCGGCCGGTCTTGCCGGCGTGATTCGCGCGACGTGCCGCTGGGAAATTGGAAGCCTTATGAACCTGCGCAATATCGCCATCATCGCGCACGTCGATCACGGCAAGACGACCCTCGTCGACCGTCTGCTGCAGCAATCCGGCGCTTTCCGCGAAAATCAGCGCGTTGCCGAACGCGTCATGGATTCGAACGATCTCGAAAAGGAGCGCGGCATCACGATCATGGCCAAGGTGACCTCCGTCGCCTGGAAAGACGCGCGGATCAACATCGTCGATACGCCGGGCCATGCCGATTTCGGCGGCGAGGTCGAGCGCATTCTCTCCATGGTCGATGGCGCCATCGTCCTCGTCGATGCTTCGGAAGGGCCGATGCCGCAGACCAAATTCGTCGTCGGCAAGGCTTTGAAGATCGGCCTGAAGCCGATCGTTGCGGTCAACAAGGTCGATCGTCCGGATGCACGGCCGAGCGAGGTGGTCAACGAAGTCTTCGACCTTTTCGCCGCGCTCGATGCAACTGACGAACAGCTCGATTTTCCGATCCTCTATGGCTCGGCCAAACAGGGCTGGATGGCCGAGAGCCCCGACGGACCGAAGGACGGAATGGCGCCGCTCTTCGATCTCGTTCTGCGCCATGTCCAGGCGCCGAAGATCGAAGGCGAAGGCTTCCGCATGCTCGGCACGCTGCTCGAGGCCAATCCCTATCTCGGCCGGCTCATCACGGGCCGCGTTTTTTCCGGCAGCATTCGGCCGAACCAGTCGGTCAAAGTGCTCGACCGGCACGGGAGCGTCGTCGAGCAAGGCCGCGTCTCGAAAATCCTCGCGTTCCGCGGCATCGAGCGCACGCCCATCGAAGTGGCGGAAGCAGGCGACATCGTCGCCATCGCCGGCCTCGAAAAGTTCAATGTCGCCGATACGCTCGCGGCTCCCGAGGTAAGCGAGCCTTTGCAGGCCCAGCCGATCGACCCGCCTACCCTTTCCATGACCTTCATGGTCAATGATTCGCCCTTCGCCGGCACGGAAGGCGATAAAGTGACGAGCCGCGTCATCCGCGATCGGCTTTTGAAGGAGGCGCAAGGCAATGTCGCGCTGAGGGTCGAGGATTCGCCGGGCTCGGAGTCGTACATCGTCTCGGGCCGCGGCGAGTTGCAGCTTGCAATTCTGATCGAGACAATGCGCCGCGAGGGCTACGAGCTCGGCGTCTCGCGCCCCAAGGTCGTGTTCCAGAGAGATTCCAAAAGCGGACAGCTCTTCGAGCCGATCGAGGAAGTCGTCATCGACGTCGACGAAGAACATTCCGGCGTCGTCGTGCAGAAAATGGCGGAGCGCAAGGCCGATATGATCGAAATGCGCCCCTCGGGCGGCGCTCGCCTGCGCCTCGTCTTCCACGCGCCGACCCGCGGCCTCATCGGCTATCAGGGCGAATTGCTGACCGATACGCGCGGCACCGCGGTGATGAACCGGCTGTTTCATTCTTACGCGCCATTCAAGGGCGAGATCGCCGGGCGGCGCACCGGCGTGCTCATCTCGAGCGAACAGGGCGAAGCGGTCGCCTACGCGATGTGGAAATTAGAGGATCGCGGGCCGATGATGATCGAGCCGGGGCAGAAGGTCTATCGCGGCATGATCGTCGGCGAGCATACGCGCGACAATGACCTCGAGATCAACGTGTTGAAGGGCAAGCAGCTCACCAATATTCGAGCCGCCGGCAAGGACGAAGCGGTGCGCTTGACGCCGCCGATAAAGATGACGCTCGAGAAGGCGCTCGCCTATATCGAGGACGACGAGCTTGTCGAAGTAACGCCGAAATCGATCAGATTGCGCAAGGCGCTGCTCGATCCGAACGAGCGCAAGCGCGCCGAACGAGCGAAGGAAAGCGCGTAGGTCCTTCTCCGGCAAGGGAGAACCGTGCTCCACTTCCGGAGGGGCCCGCGACGGGCGAAGATCCGGGACCAGATTGCCTGGAGACCGGATCGGCTCGCCGCCCTCCGGTAAAGTGAATTCGTGGGACCGCCCCATGCGCCATTTTCCGCCGCGCCGCATCGTCTGCCTCACCGAAGAAACGGTGGAAACCCTGTATCTGCTCGGCGAGGAAGAGCGGATCGTCGGCGTCTCCGGCTATGCCGTGCGCCCGGCGCGGGTGCGGCGGGAGAAGCCGCGGGTCGCCGCCTTCGTCTCTGCCGATATTCCGAAAATCCTGGCGCTCGATCCCGATCTCGTTCTCGGCTTCTCCGACCTACAGGCCAATATCGCGGCGGACCTCGTCAGCGCCGGAGTTGCCGTCCACATTTTCAACCAGCGCGACATCGCCGGCATTCTGGCCATGATTCGCACGCTCGGTGCGCTCGTCGGCGCGCCGGAGAGAGGCGCTGCGCTCGCTGATTCGCTCGAGCAGCGCCTTGATCTTGTGGCCCAAGCCGCCAGTGGAAAGCCGCGTCCGCGCGTCTATTTCGAGGAATGGGACGATCCGCTGATCGCTGGAATCGGCTGGGTGTCGGAGCTGATCGAGATTGCGGGCGGCGAAGACATTTTCGCGGAACTGCGCCAGCAAAGGTCGGCCAAGGGCCGAATCGTGACGGCGCAAGCGGTCGTCGCCGCCGCGCCGGACGTTATTCTCGCTTCATGGTGCGGAAAGAAGGTCGTTCAGAAGAAAATCGAGGAACGCCCGGGATTCGATTGCATTCCTGCGGTCCGGCAGAGGCGAATTTTCGAGATCAAGTCGGCGCTGATTCTCCAGCCGGGACCCGCCGCCCTGACCGATGGGCTCGATGCGATCGTCGCAGCACTCGATTCGGGCGCCCCGCATTGACGCCGCGAACGCGCAAAATCGCTTGCCGCAAAGCCCTCTTGCATGACCTAACCAGGCCAAGAATTGGCCAGAATGTGCCAATTGGCCAGGCAAGTTGACGCAAGTTTTGTCGAAGCGTTGCAGGAAAGCACCGCATCACTGAAAAGCAAGTCAAAACAGCTAAGTTCGATTGAACCCCCGGCCGCGATATGTTCCCCTTGTCACAATTGACGCGTGTTGAATTGGGGGCAAATCATGACCTTTTTGCGCGGATTTCTCTCTGCGGTGGTGCTGGTCGCCGGCACGATCATAGGGAGCGGTTATGCGGCAGCCGCCGACCTGCCGACGACGAAAGGCCCGCCGCCCCCGCCGCCCTCGTGGTGGTCGACCATCACGGTCAATGGCGAGATCGACGCCGGCATCACCTGGAACCCGGATAATCCGCCGAGCGGAATGAACTGGGGCAGCCTCTTCACCGATCACGCCAACGAGCCCATGTTCAACCAGGGCCTGTTGACAATCCAGCGGCCGATCGACTCATCCAAGCCCCAGTATGACGTCGGTTTCGCCGTCCAGGTGATGTACGGCTCGGACGCGCGCTTCGTCCATTATCTCGGCGAATGCGAATATTGCATCAATAGCCTCTATCAGGTCGCGCTCGTCGAGGCTTACGTCCAGGCACATACGCCCTGGGTGTTCCCGGGCGGCATCGACTGGAAAATCGGTCAATGGCCGACGCTCGAAGGGGCCGAGCTGATCGAATCCGACCTCAACCTCTTCTACTCGCATTCCTACATCTTCAATTACGCCGAGCCCTTCCAGGATACCGGCGTGTTGGCGATCGCACACGTCAATCCCACGATCGACCTTTATGCGTCGGTGGTCAGCGGCGAGAACACGAGCATCGGCTTCCCCTACGGCGACAACAATGCTTCGCCGGCATTCGAAGGCGGCGTCGGTCTGAATAATCTAGGCCCGGGTGGCGCGGTCACGGTGCTGGCGACCACCCATATCGGGCCGGAAAATCCGTTCTTTACCGGCGGCGTCGAGCCGAATGGCGCTGGCCAGGTGCCGGCCTTCTATGCCGGTTGCGGCGGCTTCTGCGGCAACAGCGGCCTGCGCTACGCCAACGACATCGTCATCACCTGGAAAGCTACCGACAAGCTCACCCTCACTCTCGACGGCAATTACACGAGAGACGATGCCCTGCCGGCCACGACTTACGGCGCGGCAGGTTATGCGTCTTACCAGACGCCGCTCGATTGGTTGAAAATCAACGGCCGCGCGGAAGTCTATCGCGACAACGGCCCCTCGACCTTCGTCGGCGTTTTCCCGGGCAATTTCGATTTCGCCAATGTCGAGCACGGCTATGTGAACACCGCCCTCTTCGGGCCGCCCACGACCTATTTCGAGGTCACCGGCGGCGTGAACATCACGCCGACCATTCCTCAGTCGATCCCCTTCCTCAAAGGCGTGATCATCCGGCCGGAAGTGCGGTACGATGCGTCGCTGAACAACACGACGCCCTTCGATCTCCAGGGACGCGCTCCCGGGTCGGTCGGCACGAAGTCCGATCAATTGACGCTCGGCGGCGACGTTATCTTGAAGTTCTAAGACCAAAGCTCAGAGCGAAAACGCCGGCCTTCGGGCCGGCGTTTTTGTTTGGGGAAAGCGATCTCGATCACTGCGCGATCACGCAGGTGGCGAGCACAGAGCCTCCCCAGTTCCACGCTAATGGCAGGTCTGATCAGCGGTTCACGATCCGGCGCAGCCGCAAGTCATGCTGCAGAAGCGCGCGGACGAGCCCGTAAACGAGATAAGAGAAATAAGCGATCAGAACGGCTGATCCAAAAACGAAGTCGAACGCCATAAGCCTTCGCTCCTTCGCCAAGCGGCTTGCCGCAGATCCGGCTCCCTCGGATTATTTTGCAGCCGATTACCGCAATCGGATTTTAGCGCAGTTCGTATGCTTTGCGCTTCAATCCTTTGTCAACGCGCAATGCAAACAAAGGTTCGGTACCGCCGGAAGATTGCTGTATCGCGAGATCGGCTCGTCCATCATCTCGTTCCATGCGCATCGAAAAAAGCGCTCCCCGAAGGGAGCGCTGAAGATCGGGAGGGAGCCGAGAAGCGATTTTCGAGCATCGGATTATCCCAACCCGGTACCCACTTTTGGGTCCGATGACTCTGGATCGAGCATCGGATTATCCCAACCCGGCACCCACTTTTGGGTCCGATGGGTCTGATCGAGCATCGGATTATCCCAAAACCGGTACCCACTTTTGGGTCCGATGCACTGGATCAGCATCGGATTATCCCAAAACCGGTACCCACTTTTGGGTCCGATGCTCTAGATCGAATAATACATGTCGTATTCGACGGGGTGCGGGGTCATTTCGAAGCGCAGGACTTCCTGCATCTTGAGGTCGATATAGCTGTCGATGAAATCGTCGTCGAACACGCCGCCCGCCTTCAG
>Ga0070738_10003529_pt1 | contig 20238 bp, 15 predicted proteins | sample Coa_R2_2_FD_66446 | JGI IMG/M metagenome (GOLD analysis project Ga0070738, IMG submission 66446) | Surface soil microbial communities from Centralia Pennsylvania, which are recovering from an underground coalmine fire - Coalmine... | ecosystem: Environmental > Terrestrial > Soil > Unclassified ... | reverse complement strand
CTTTGGGGTTGAGTTATTTCTACAGTACTTTTTACAATATGCCCTCAAACCCGGTTCCCATAATAGTAGCGTTGGAGAAGTTCCCCCAACCTACCCAGAATTTTCTGGATTTGTGTTCAAACTACAAGCGAACATGGACCCCAAGCATCGCGATCGCGTGGCTTTTGTCCGTGTCTGTACGGGTAAGTTTGAAAAGGATATGGCAGTCAATCATGCTCGCACTGGCAAAACTGTCCGGCTGTCTCGTCCACAAAAACTATTTGCTCAAGAACGGGAATCGATAGACGTTGCTTATCCTGGTGATGTTATTGGTTTAAATAATCCTGGTGTTTTTGCTATTGGCGATACAATTTACACTGGTCAGAAGTTGGAATATGAAGGTATCCCCTACTTCACACCAGAGTTATTTGCAACTCTGAGAAACCCCAATCCGTCGAAATTCAAACAATTCCTCAAGGGCGTGAATGAGTTGCGAGAAGAGGGTGCAGTGCAAATTATGTACTCAGTAGATGAAGCTAAGCGCGAGCCAATTTTGGCAGCAGTAGGACAGCTACAATTCGAAGTGGTCCAATTTCGATTGCAAAGCGAGTATGGGGTAGAAACCCATCTAGAATTATTACCCTATACTGTTGCCCGATGGGTAGCGGGTGGTTGGGAAGCAATCAACAAGGTGGGGCGTTTATTCAACACGACAACAGTGAAAGATAGCATGGGACGACCAGTCTTATTGTTCCGCAATGAATGGAATTGTCAACAATTGCAGGAAGATCATCCAGAGTTACAATTAAGTGTAATCGCCCCAGTTGCTTCCGGGAAAGAATTAGTTGAAGGTTAACTGTCGATTGTTAATTACCAACAGTTAACGCCTTTCTGGGTATTCTAAACAAAGACTGGAAAACCGGAATTCCTATGCCTTCAGATCCCGAACCATCCTTGGATGCTGGTATAACGGCCCTTAAACAAGGAGATTACCAAACAGCAATATCTATCCTCAAAGCTGTTGCAATTACACAAGGCAATGACCTAGCCGGGTTACAAGCCCAAATAGGGTTGGTCGTGGCTTATTCACGTAGTGGTGAGGTTGCAGCAGCGATCGCCTTAAGTGAGAGTCTTGCACAAAGCCAGAATCAGCAAGTTCAAGAATGGGCGAAACACTCTCTAGAACAGTTAATAAAACGCCAACAGGGAGAACACAAGCAGATCAAGGGAGAAAACGAAAAAGACAAGGAGAATCATCTCCCACCTAGATCCCAATCCCAGAGGAAACCCCTAGAACCCTCACTTCCTAACTCCCTCACACTTTCACCTCCAGAAGTTTACTGGCGACACGCAAAACGTGCTAAGGTATGGCAACCGCTTCATAAGCCTAAGTTAATACTCTTGCGGCTGCTGAGCGCAGGAACATTCTTTGCTTTATTTTGGATAGTGCGGGAACTGATTGTGTTGGTAGAGGCACTTATCAACACGATCTTAGTCAAACTTCCATTCTTGAGACCAACACCACATTTGGATATCAATCCTGACTCATTTGTGCTGCTGGTGCTTGTTCTTTTAATGTGCTTGTCTCCCTGGTTGTTGGATTGGATATTGACAAACTTTTATGGTCAGCGATCGCTGTCAATGGAGACCCTGAACACCCATAGTAGAGAGACTATGAGGTTAATACAGCGTTTTTGTCAACAGCAAGGTTGGCAGCTACCGAAACTGAAAGTTTTGCCAATGTCAGCACCTGTTGCGTTGACTTATGGTAACAGTCCTCACACTGCCCGGATTGTTGTAAGTCAAGGTCTGTTAGACCAACTTGCCGATGATGAAATCGCCACAATTTACGCGTTGGAGCTAGGACACATAGCTCACTGGGATTTTATAGTGATGTCTTTGGTACAACTGTTAGCAATTCCAGTTTATGGGCTGTACCAAAAATTTTCTGCTTTGGGAGACAGAACATCACAAGGTATCTGGCACTTCGTCATGAGCATCATGGCAAGTCTTGCTTATGGAGTTTGGCGTCTTTTGACAGCAAGTGCTTTGTGGTTATCCCAGCTACGGCTTTATTATAGTGATCGCCTCGCCACAGGCATGACTGGCAATCCTAATGGTCTAGTTCGTGCTTTACTGAAAATGGCCATTGGCATTGCTGAAAATATCCAAAAAGAAGAACACACTAGCTGGCAGTTGGAAAGCCTAAATCTCACATCACCTTTAGACTACCAACAAAGTATTTGTTTGGGCAGTATTGCTCCTCATACGACTTTTGAATCATTCTTAATGTGGGACTGTCTGAATCCTTACCGTTGGTGGTTCGTCATCAACAATACTCATCCATTGATGGGCGATCGCTTACAACGTCTTTCGGATATAGCAAATTACTGGCATTTAGACAAAGAATTGTATTTAGATAACCAACCTTGCTCAGTCAAACTGCACTCCTTTTTTCTCCAGATTGCTCCATTTTTAGGAATTATCCTAGGTGTTGTGTTTGCAATTCTCATCTGGCTAGGTTGGCAAGTAGCATTTATATTTAAATTGTTAAATTTAAAATGGGTATATGATGATTGGTATTTTGTCTTAGGTTGCTTATTGATTGGTCTGAGTATTGGTATATTGGTACGGATTAATCCTTTTTTCCCAGAAATTAAATTAAGTAACGTTCAAATTGATGACCATTTGCCAAGTCTATTGACTAACCCTGCCACCCTTCCTGTTGATAGCGTCAGTGTTCGTCTAGAAGGCAGGCTATTAGGTCGTCGTGGCACTAGTAACAGTTTAGGACAAGACTTAATATTTCAATCCAGCACCTGTTTGGTAAAATTACATCATATCTCTTGGTTAGGTCAGCAATTCTTTCCCCAAGACTTGATTGGTCGGCAAGTTGTCATTACAGGTTGGTTACGACGTGGTGCCACACCTTGGGTTGATATTCAAAGTTTACAAACTCTAAATGGTCAAACTATGTATAGCCCTCATCCTATTTGGTCTACTGTCTTAGCTGTTGCAGCCGAGGCATGGGGAGCTTACATTCTGCTTAAAGGGTAGTCAATGATCATGAGTTCGCAACTTGGAGTTAAAAGTTTAAAGTCTAGGATATGAGTATTGATGATTGATTTGATGCATTTGAACAAAATGTAATTTAAAGTTGCAAAACTCAACGTAATCTGTTACGTTAGTAATTATGAACAATTGCAATCAGTATAACCTGGCATTCAAGCGGGGTTATGAATGAGACTGTTTGCACAAAATAGATCTCTATTCAACACAGCAATCAAGCACCAGCCAGTGGCTGGTTTTTGTTTCCAAAACGTCAAACTCTGAGATAAGATGTATTTTATGCTACAATATGTTTACGTAATTGCTAGAAATGTCTGCTTTGAACTAGCTACGTAGAAGATACCGTGATAATGTAGGTAATGGTCTTGAATTCTTTGAGAAAAGAGTATTGAAGACTTTCGCGCGGTAAGCACGCTACCAACAAAATTCAAAATTCTTAAAATAAAAGGTGTTATTGGCGTTGTGTGCGCTTTCGTATTAAACAAGCTTTATCCTGGTGAAAAATTGTATTGTAAAAATTGACTGTTTAAAGTAGAAAAATTGGCAATATTGGTAAGTAGTGTATATCGAAAGCCAAAGCCAATCTACCATTTTTTGCCTGGTTTTGTCCGTTAAACTTTGGAGGTATAGTTCATGTCCGTCCGCCTATACATAGGTAATTTGCCGAAAGAAGAGATAGATCGTCAAGAACTGCAAGCAGTTTTTGCTGCAGAAGGCGATGCTGTGACCACAAAACTGATTAAAGACAGGAAAACAGGCAAATGCCGTGGCTTCGGTTTTATCACGGTTAACAACGATGAACAAGCAGATCAAATTATTGAAAAATACAATGGTCAGTTGTTCAAAGAGTCTCCCATTAAGATAGAAAAGGCATTACCTCGTACTAAGGGTGATGAAAATGAGGAGCAATCTCCTAAACCCGTAAGTCATAATGCCCCAAGCCAAGGAAGCGCTAGTCCAACAAAGGAAAGCAATCGTCGCGAAAAAAGTTCCAAGAAGTCTCGTCGTGGTGGTGGTAGTCCATCTCGTGAAAGTGGTAACAACAACGCTGCTGACACAGACGCGATTCGTCCAGACCCACGCTGGGCTAATGAGTTGGAAAAGCTCAAGCAGATGCTAGCCGCACAAACAACAAACTAATTGGCAAATGGTTAAGATTAAAAATTAAAAATCAAATAGAACTTTGATTTTTAATTTTTAATAAGTAATTTACCTAAACTGGTAATTGTAGAGTTTGTTGCAAGTGCGCTTTCAATTGTTGAGTAAACTGTGCGCGCTGATCATAAAGACTCGTGCGAGTTGGCTTACGCTCTTGGTTAAGCATCCAGCCGTAATCGCTACTGAGCCGTAGCTTATCCTGCCAGTCTGAAATTGAGACTATCAGCCCAGGTGCTGGACTGTTATCAATACCTTGCACACGGAATACATAGTTAAAAGTATTCTGTTTGCCTGGTGCAACTGTGGAGGGTTGACCATATTCGGCTAAGAGTCTTGCTCTGACTTGTTCCACTAAACCTGGCTGCTCCAAATCTTCTAGAGTCCGAATTGCCAGGGTGAGGGCGAAGTAAAAGTCTTCAACAGGAATAAATTCTAATTGCATAGGCACTTTTGACTGCCAGATTTTTTCTGATATTAGGGAGCAAGGTGATTTTACAACTTCATCAGCTTGTTAATGCCGCCACAATCTAATAAAGCTCATTTTTTCCTTGTTCCAGTTGCCCAGCTGAAGTTGCTAGCTCAATGCACACTAAGTAGCTTAGTTATAAAAATTAATAATTATATTAATATTTGGTAATCTTAACTACTGTTAACCTGTTGTAAATAATGTATTTTTATGTATTTTTTTACATAAGCAATAAAAAAATACAGTGTAAAAGATTACGTTTACTCTGACTGTAGGATGATGTGTCAGCTTTAGGTAGCTGAAAATTTATCAGCCCTTGGGGTATGGCAAAGAGAAGATGGTAGGAATTATCTTTAAGACTAAGCCTTTGTACCTTACTCCACCCACGGGTTTAAGATCCTTCTTCAATGCTTAATACTGAGTCAAGCACTGTTTTCAGTTAGACATTGCTTACTCATTGACGTTGTAGCTGAGAGCAAAACCTTTGCTCGTGAATACAACTAAAAAATAAACTTAATTTATCAACTTTATTAGCTATAAATATAGCGAGTCATCTATAGAAAAAAACAATAGAAACACTTATTAAAAAGAAACCTCTCTTAGTATAGATGTAATTTTTTTTCGAAAAATACAAATAAAATAAATATTACTTAAAGTTCCTGAGTGATTAAGGTAGAAAGGCTGACAGCAAACTCAAAACAACCTGAAAGCTCATGAAAACTAGACCTCAACTAACTATGAACTCTAGAACAGAACAAAGAATCGCCTTGATTTCAGTCCATGGAGATCCGGCGATTGAAATTGGCAAAGAAGAAGCTGGAGGACAAAATGTTTACGTGCGGCATGTGGGTGAAGCGCTGGCACAGCAAGGGTGGCAAGTTGATATGTTTACCCGTAAAGTGAGTCCAGAGCAAAACACAATTGTTCAGCACAGTGATAATTGTCGAACCATTCGTCTAGAAGCTGGTGCTGTTGAGTTTGTACCACGAGACGAGCTGTTTGCCCATTTGCCAGAGTTTGTTGATCATTTTCTCGAATTCCAAAAGGAAAATCGCATCATATATCCTTTGGTTCACACAAACTACTGGCTATCGAGTTGGGTAGGAATGCAACTCAAAGAGATTCAAGGAAGTAAGCAGGTTCATACGTATCATTCTCTGGGAGCAGTTAAGTACAACACAGTCAAGACGATTCCCTTGATTGCTAGTACAAGATTAGCTGTAGAAAAACAAGTGCTAGAGACAGCGGAACGAATCATCGCAACCAGTCCACAAGAAAAAGAACATATGCGATCGCTAGTTTCTAGCAAAGGTAACATTGACATTATTCCCTGTGGTACGGATATTAAGCAGTTTGGTAAAGTCAATCGGCAAGAGGCAAGGACTCATCTAGGAATAGATTTAGAAACCAAACTGGTATTGTATGTAGGACGCTTTGACCCTCGCAAAGGGATAGAAACCTTAGTCCGTGCTGTGGGAGAGTCGAAATTTAGAGAATCTGGGAAGTTACAACTCATTATTGGTGGTGGTAGTCGTCCAGGTCACAGTGATGGAATAGAACGTGAGCGGATTGAAACCATTGTCGCAGATTTGGGGATGAGCCATTTCACTACCTTCCCTGGTCGTATCACTCAAGAAGAACTGCCATACTATTATGCCGCTGCTGACGTTTGTGTTGTTCCCAGTCACTATGAACCATTTGGACTAGTGGCGATTGAAGCAATGGCAAGTGGTACACCAGTGATTGCAAGTGATGTTGGTGGACTCCAATTTACAGTTGTACCCGAAGAAACTGGTTTATTGGCACCACCACAAGACGTGGCTGCTTTTACCGCTGCTATTGACTCCATTCTCAGCAACCCTGAGTGGCGCGCTCAATTGGGTAAGGCTGGCAGAAAACGGATTGAAACCCAGTTTAGTTGGGATGGTGTAGCATGTCAGTTGAGTAACCTTTACACTCAACTTTTACAACCAATAGTCCAGCAACCAATATTGCAGCTGAGTTCTTGACTTTTTCAAGCAACTAGTCATGGGTGATTGGTAATAGCCGAAAGGAAAAAGCAATTATCTGTATTTTTTATCTTTTATTTGTATCTCTTTTTATTACCAGTTCCCCTATGCCGGAAGATATCTCTTGACCCCCATAATGATTATGGGGGTTTTGCTTTTTAGTTTTGAGAGGTTTGTCGTAAGCACTTCAGTGCTGAAAATTGAGAACCAAAGTGCTTACTACGAATTTTCACAACCGTCTTTATCCCAAACAAGGAATAATTATTCAATCCGCACTTTGACATCTCCCCGTTCCCTTTTTCTCTTCTTCCTAAGTATTTACCGATAATAAAGAAAACAAGCTTTGTAGTAAATTTTTAGTAAAATCAACGAATTTATATAGACAGGCCAAAGAACAGAACTTTACACTGAAAAACGTAGTTCATATCCTCTTAAATCCTCTAGGTGCATCTGAATTGTAAAATCTTTGTGGTTTACTTTTATAAGTAATTAGACTGATTCCTATGAAAAATTCCGTACATTACCGTAAGTCACTCATTTGGTTAGTATTAGCCACACTAGGTTTATTTCTAGCACCTAACCCTGCTAAAGCCGTTACGCTCGTCAACCAAACAGGTTTGACTGATACAGATTTCAACAAACTACAGGATCAAGGCGATTTGAAAGAATTGTTTGTTGCGGAAGGTCGTATTGGTAATAATAGCTTAAGTGATGCAGAGAGAGAATTAGGTATTAACAGAGACAGTAGAGATCCTCTTTTGCCTGGACAACCTGTGACATCCGGAGAATTTGTTTGGGGAAATGGCAAAGAAGAAGATTTCACCCTCGATTACACAGGTAGCACTGTGAATTACACTGTTGGGAATCAAACACTAAGCACTACAGCCTTTAGTGGTCCTGTATCTGACATTTTCTTTCGTACCTTTGCGGTTGACAACAGCACAGCGAAGCTGAGTGACCTTGTTTTCTCTGATCTCCAAAACCCAAACAGTAAATTTACTATTGGTGATCTGTCATCTTCAGGAGCAAGCAATAATCCAGCCACAAACTATCTTCACATTAGTGATATATCAGCACCCTTTGAAATCACAGGTAAAGTCTCGCTGAGTTGGACGGGAACACAACCCACACGTTCTAATTTGGCTTATCAAATTAAAGTAGGTAACTCTCCTCGCTCACAACAAGTTCCTGAACCTGGGATGCTTGGTGCCATTGTATTCTCTGGAATTGCAGGTGCAAGCTATGGTCGGCGAAAGTTAGTAGCAACCCAAAGCCAGAAGTAACAGCTTTTTGCATGAAGCGGTGCTTGTCGAGCATAATATAGCAGTATACTGGGATCGACGCTTGAACGGCAACGACTCATCGCTGTGCAAACAGTTGACTTTACTACCCTTACAGCTGCTTGTAGCGAAATCCGCGATCTCCTACTACCATCTCGTCTAGAACAGGTGTATCAGCGCGATCGCCACACTATTGCCATAGCACTACGAACTCTAAAGCAGCGGAGTTGGCTGGAAATTTCTTGGCATCCCCAAGCCGCTCACATTTGTATAGGCGATCCACCACCAAGAGCGCCAGATACTTTTACATTTAGTCAGCAACTACTTCATCAATTAAATGGTTTAGCTTTGGTAGCAATTGAGATCATTGCTCCTTGGGAAAGAGCGGTGGATTTACAATTCGCTCGTCGTCCTGGAGAAGCAGCGCTGTATCATCTGTATGTTGAAATTATAGGCAAATACAGCAATGTTATTCTTACAGATGCGACCAATACAATCATCACTGTTGCCCACCAAGTCAACCAACAAAAATCTAGTGTCCGTCCTGTACTGACTGGACAACCTTATGAAACTCCACCCAGTCTCACTAATGCAATCCCCAGCTTGAGTGAATCACAGCAACGCTGGCAAGAGAGGATCAGCCTAGTACCAGGAACTATCCAACGTCAAGTGCTGAAAAGTTATCGTGGCGCTTCTCCTGCACTTGTACAGTCAATGCTGTTGGCAGCAAATCTAGATTTAGACAGCACAACCGACAGTCTCAATTCTTCCGACTGGGAACAGTTATTTCAACGTTGGCAAGAATGGCTGCATATGTTGGAAGAGAAAAAGTTTCAACCCGCCTGGACAAGCATTGGATACACTGTACTTGGCTGGGGTGGTCTCAAGCCTGCTAATAGTACCCAAGAATTACTGAACAGCTACTATACTGATCAACTTAATCAACAAGTATTTTCTCAACTACGTCACCAGTTGAGTCAGAAACTCAATAATATTTTGGAAAAATTGCGTAGTCGCGCCACGACTTTCGAGAACCGCTTGCAAGAGTCTACTCAAGCAGATGAGTATCGGCAAAAAGCTGATTTGTTGATGGCACATCTGCAAGCATGGCAACCAGGTATGAAAGAAATTAACCTCCCAGACTTTGATACCGGTGAACCTGTGGCGATCGCTCTCCAGCCGGATAAAAATGCTGTACAAAATGCTCAAAGTCTGTACAAACAGCACCAGAAACTCAAACGTGCTCGTGTTGCTGTAGAACCACTCCTCAGGGAAGTTGCTGCAGAAATTGAGTATCTAGAGCAAGTAGAAGAAGCGATCGCTCAAATAGACAACTATCAATCAGCAGAAGACTTACAAGCTCTCGAAGAAATTCGCGACGAGCTTATTGGACAAAAGTATTTAGAAGATCCAGAATACAAGAGTTCATCAACAGCCGCCAATGGCACAAATTTTTCTCGTTACCGTACCCCCAGTGGATTTGAAGTCTTAATTGGTCGCAACAATCGCCAGAATGACCAGCTGACATTTCGTGTTGCTGGAGATTATGATTTGTGGTTTCATGCTCAAGAGATTCCTGGTAGCCATGTACTACTTAGGTTAGAACCGGGTACAGTGCCAGAAGCCGCTGATTTACAATATACCGCTAACCTTGCAGCATACTACAGCCGTGGTCGTCAGAGCGATCAAGTACCAGTCGTTTACACTCAGCCAAAATACGTCTACAAACCCAAAGGTGCTAAACCAGGAATCGCTATCTACAAACAGGAACGTATCATTTGGGGACAGCCGCAGGAGGTTAGGGAGTAGGGATAAAGAGGACAAGGAGGACAAGGGGGACAAGGGGGACAAGGGAAGGGGAACACCTTATCCTATGCCCTATGCTCTACCTCACCTTAAATTCCCCTTAAAGATAGAGGCTGATCAAGCGACTGATTATCTTTTTTTTATAAATTCTTACAAACAGTTTGTGATGACTGTTACAATTATTGTAAAGAAAAATTGCCCGTTGCGTTTTGGGAACGCGCAACATTGGGTTTTACCTTCTTGAGAAGACAACGCGAAGAAAAACTTTTATAGACCAGCTGTAGTAGGCTGGTCATTTTTTCGTGAGTGAGGGTGTGCTCGTTTCTTTTGGGTTAGAAGGTAAAGGTGCTTCTTACCGTACCAATAACGGTGCCACTGTTGTTACTGTTATGATCTGGTGCTGTCAGCCAAATCACTCCGGGTGTGATGGTGATATTGTCAGTCAGTTGATATTGATATAACCCTTCTATATGCAGAGAAACATCTTGGTCTTTGCCAATCACATTCCTGAGACTACTGCTCACACCAGTCACACGCGGCTCCATCCCTACAATGATGCCACCAACGCTACCTTTTTTCCCTAAGTCTGGGAAAGCAAGGGTCACAGCATAGTTCCAGATATCAAGATCACCACGGGGGATTGCGCCACCAAGTGTCGAAAGGATGCGCGCGTTGGTGTAGCCAACCCAACCACCGAGTACAAATTTGGGGCTAATTTGAAAAGATGCCTCAAAACCGTAGGAATTGCTTGAAACTGGGAGACTTTGACCCCTGAGAGCTTCTAACCCTCCTGGTAAAGTTGCATTCCCACTAGGCTGGGTGACACCTGTATTACCTTGACTAGGACCACCTGCAATTCCTGAAGGCAAAGCTGCAGTATCACTGAGCAAGGCAGAATGTAAATTAGCACGGTTGCTACCAGCTGTCAGGTCAGAGTTATAGGCATTCACATAAGTTAAGCCAAAAGTGAGACGCTCGTTTGGTTTGATTGTCAACTGTCCAATCGCCCCATAAGGTCCATTAAACAAACCATTTCCTGGTGTGGGATTATTCGGAGCACTTGCCAAATAGCCCAAAGTCAGTTCTAAATTTTTATTGAACTCGTGTCTGATAGCTAATCCAGAACCGGCGACTGGGTAGTAAATTGGGTTGCGTGTCCCAAAGTTAGACAGCGCACCACTATCTCCATCACCATCCAGAAATGGGTTGACGGTGTTGGTAAAGTCATCTGCTGCACCTGCATTTCCCTCTAGCACAATTTTGGTTTTTTCACCCAAGGGAAAAGTATATAACAGTGCATCTAGAACCACTTGGTTTGTATTGCCTGTACCGTAGGTTGGTCCGCCAAATCGCAAATCGCCCTCTGGAGTGAAGGTTGAAGTACCAGACAAATTATTCAAATTTGTGGCTTGTAGCCTTGTTCTGAGTTGGTCTTCTCCTGTAAAGCTAGCATCAAAGTTCAAACGTATTCTGTCTGCAAAGATGGGTGTTCTACTAATTTTCTCACCTCTAGCATTATCACCTGTAAAAACAGTGACTGGTGCAAAGATTGCCACACCATTGAGTTTTGCTGTTGTTGAAAATTGATGAGCTTCCAGTTGTGCTGTCGTCGCTTCTACCGCATCTACCCGACCACGTAGTGCTGCTAGTTCTGCTGAATACTCTTGTTGCAGCTTTTGTATTGTTGCTAAATCTTGTTTGCTGACCAAATCACCTGTTGCAGTAGCAATCAGTTCGTTGACACGGTTAAGACATGCATTTAACCCTGCTGCAAACTCGTACCGTGTCATCGCCCGATTTCCCCGATATGTACCATTCGGATAGCCTGCAATACAGCCATAGCGTTCTACCAAAGATTGCAGTGCTTGGAATGCCCAATCTGTGGGTTGTACATCTGACAGCGCAGAGACTGAGTTGACTTGCGCCATTGTATTTTCTTGAGTATTATTCTCAGATTTAACTTCTGGATTTGCTAGCAGAGGAGGTTCACTTGCTTGCAAAGAAGTTGACTGTTCTCCGGCAGATGCAATCGCACAAAAAGCCATTAATGTACCGAAAATCACTGGACTGACTAGCAGAACTTTTATCAAATTTCTCATTTTTTCCTTACCACACTATGCTTTTTAACAAACAATCTTTATTAAAAACTATTCTCAATTAATTTACTAGGGGTTGAGTCAGTTTTTGATAAAAAATTCTGGCAATATCTGAGTCTGCAGCTTCTCCGACAACCTTTGTAGAGTCTTTTTCAAGAATTCGAGATCTGATTTAATAATAAAAATTACGATTTAATGACTATAATAAAAGTTATATTTGATACTTTTTTAAGTCTTGTTTACTAAGCGAGATAGAGATGCAGTAGAAAGCCATTGCCAAGTGACCACTGCAACATAAGTCACAAAGGCTAGTGTACTTATGAGAAAACTAACTGGGTAGGGAGCGTAAAAGCCAATAATTAACCCTATCCATACAAAAGCGAGCGATAGCCCAGCTGAAAGAAAAAGCGCAACAAATGGACGTGCAACTAAACGGTGTGCGATCGCTGCAGGTGTCACTATCAGTGCAGAGTTTAACAAGGCTCCTACAGCCGGAACTGCCTGGGCAATAGTGAGTGCTACCAGCAGCATAAAGACAGCACTGATTCCTTGCACTGGTACGCCACGGGTTCTTGCCACTTCAGGATCAAGGGATGCGAACAACAAGGGGCGTGTAATCACCAAGAGCACAACGATGATGCCAATGCCAATCACTGCAACTAACTTTGCCTGTTGCGCCTGTAAACCAAATAGCGACCCAAAAAGATAGTTGACGCCAATAGTGCTGTTGCCTCCGCTAGACTGTGAAGTGTAAATGCTCAAACACAGTGCCCCTAGCCCGAGTATCCAAGCCAGTACGGTGCCTACCTCCACATCTTTAACTTGCGCCCGTGTTCCTAATACACTTATGCCTAACGCAACTATCACGGTCACACCAAACAGTCCCAATAGTGCATCACTTCCGACAACGACTGCAAGCAGTGCGCCTGTAAAGGTCACGTGGGCGAGTGCTTCAGTTGCAAAGGTTAAATCACGTAAGACAACGAAATATCCTACGAGACCACAGACAATAGCTATTGGGGTTCCGGCTAGAAATGCGTAGCGCATGAAATCTAAGCTCAGCATATCATGCAGATCTTGAACTAGGTTGAGTAGCAGAAGTGGAGTGTGCACTAGCAAAGTTATCAAGTTTGTCATCGTTTCATCCAAGGCACAAGTTTGAACAGACGTACCAAAACATAAGTCCCAAACGCCAAGCTAGTGATGAAGAAGCCAACGGGATAGGGTGTGAAGTAGGCAATAGCTAATCCGAGCCAAGTAAACACCAACGCTAAGAATACGGAAAGTCCTACGGCAAAGGTTGGATGTGCAGTGATCTGTTGAGCAATGGCAGCGGGCGTAACTAGTAATGCAAAGATGAGTAGTACACCTACCACTTGTACTGACTGAGCCACCGCAAATGCGAGTAAGACAAGGAAAGTATTGTCGAGAAGGCGTACTGGTACACCACGAGCAAGCGCGACTTCCGGATCTATGGAAGCGAAGAGTAGGGGACGAGCGATCGCTATCAACCCAAGCAATGTCACCACTGTTGTGAGTGCGATGACCATCACATCGCGATCGCTAATGCCAAGTACTGCACCAAAGAGAATTGAGTAAATGCCAGCCGCGTTAGACGATGAAGAAAGATGGACGAACAGCAGACCCAGTGAGAGTACGAAGGTATGAATAGTACCTATAGCCACTCCTTGTTCCCATTGTGTCTGTTCATGTTGTCCACTCAGCACACCAATACCAATAGCCGCTGCAATACAGCAGGTAAGCAATCCTAAGACTGGCGACCAGCCTAAGAGAACAGCGCCGGCTGCACCAGCAAAGCCAACATTTGCCAGCGTGTGTCCAGCAAAGCTTTGACCACGTAGTACCATGAAGTAGCCAACAAACCCTGCAATGAGAGCAATCAGCGTTCCTGCCAAGAAAGCAGTTTGCATGAAGTGATAGGCAAAAAGCTGTTGAAAGTCGGCTTTCAGATCCCAAGAAGGCTGCACATCGAATGCTGACGTACTAATGAGAATGGTTGTGAAAATGGGCATGATAGGTAACCGACTCTGGCTGACCAACGACAACAATCCTCCCATCCCGTGTGCGTAACACATCAATTGGGGCATTATAAAGCCGCGAAAGTGTTTCTGAGGTGATCACCTCTTGTGGCGTTCCAACCACACTTTGCCCTCCTCCTATATAGAGGACTCGATCCAGGTAAGGTAGGATTGGATTAACATCATGGGCAACGAGTAGGACTGTCACCTGATGCTCTTGGCTAATGTAACGAATTAATGCTGAAATGGACTGCTGATTATATAAGTCTAGGCTATCAAGTGGTTCGTCGAGAAGTAAGATACGTGGTTTGGTGACCAGTGCCTGAGCAATAAGCAGCCGTTGCTGTTCACCACCTGAGATCTCACCAATAGGTCGATTTGCATAAGCCGTAGCACCCACGAGATCAATCGCCTTTTGTACTGTGCGTTGCAATTCACGTTCTCGCACATCACCTTTCCAAAGTCTTCTTACGAGTGGCAGGGGGATTCCCCACTGAGCACCGTCTAGACCTAAGCGAACAATATCCCGTCCTCGTACACGCACGTGTGCACCAAAGTTCCGCCGCTGGGGAAGATAGCTGATGGCAGGGTGACCGCGCCGGACAGGCGATCCCAAGATAGTTATCCGACCTTCATATAAAGGTAATAAGCCTAACAGAGTTTTGAGCAATGTTGATTTACCAGCACCATTGGGTCCCAGGATGGCTATAAACTCACCTTGCTGTAGGGTTAGATTCAAATCACTCCAGAGCAGACGCCTATTACGTCGCACGCTAGCATGTTCAATTTGAATGACTTTTTGCTTGCCTCGGTTGTTATGAGCTGCAATTGGCTCACCAGAAGGTCGTGACGCAGGATTGGTATCCATTGGCTCTGGTTCGTATCGTCGGAGTTGTACCACTACCCTCTTCTCTTTGAGAATGATAATATGTCTCAAAAAATCTTCTGTGCGAAAGTATAGCTAATGTCTGAAATAGTTGTCAATGAAACATAACTAGAGTGAGTCAGCTTTTTGAGACATTAGCAGTGTATTGTATAGCTGAGTTTGATATGGCTCAGTTTCAGGACTATCCTTGCCAAACTTGCTTTTGACCAGTCGCCGAAAAAGATCATCATGACTACCGTACCGCCAGTAAATGCTGCAACAGAAATTGAAAGTCGTAAAGCTGATCACCTTAGTGTCTGCTTAAAGGAGGATGTACAATTTGACCAGGTTACGAGTGGGTTTGAGCACTATCGCTTTACTCACTGTTGTCTTCCCGACTTAGACCATAGTGACATCAATATTCAGACCACTTTTCTAGGTAAAAATCTTGGTGCGCCACTTCTGATTTCCTCAATGACAGGAGGAACCGAATTGGCACGGCTAGTGAATACTCGTTTGGCCACTGTTGCTCAACGTTACCGATTGGCAATGGGCGTTGGTTCACAACGAATTGTGATCGAACAGCCTCACTTAGCTTCTACCTTCTCTGTACGTCACCTTGCTCCCGATATTCTCCTGTTTGCAAACTTAGGGGCTGTGCAGTTAAATTGTGGATATGGTATCGACGAGTGCTTACGTCTTGTTAACTGGCTGGAAGCAGATGCTCTTATCCTGCACCTTAACCCTCTGCAAGAGTGTGTGCAATCAAAAGGAGACACAAATTTCCGAGGATTGTTGAGTAAGATTGCTAAGCTTTGTCAGCAATTACCTGTTCCTGTCGTTGTTAAAGAAGTGGGAAATGGAATTTCTGCGGCAATGGCACAAAAGCTAATTGATGCAGGAGTGTCAGCGATCGACGTAGCAGGCGCTGGTGGAACCTCATGGGCAAAAGTAGAAAGCGAACGAGCTCGTGATCACAAACAACGTCGTTTGGGACAAGTTTTTGCTGATTGGGGATTGCCAACTGCTGAGTGCTTGTCCTCTATTAGAGCGATCGCACCCACAATTCCCTTGATTGCTTCCGGCGGACTACGCAATGGATTGGATGTAGCTAAGGCAATTGCCTTAGGTGCGGATTTAGCTGGTTTAGCTAGACCTTTTTTGGAAGTGGCTGTAGAATCGGAAGCAGCTGTCGAGGCGTTGGCTGAAGTTCTGATTGCTGAACTCGAAACAGCTTTGTTTTGTACTGATAATGCAACCCTGCTAGAACTCAAAAATTCTGGTGCACTGCAACGTGTCAGTGGATTTTCTGCACCTGCAAGCTAAATTTTTGCTGCTCTATTGAACGGTACGCTCCTCCAAAAAATTTTTTCGATAATCACTTGCCAAAGTATTTTATGTTTGCTAAACTCAATAATCGTTGAAAACAAATTATCCCCCGCCGGGATAGCTCAGTTGGTAGAGCAGAGGACTGAAAATCCTCGTGTCACCAGTTCAAGTCTGGTTCCTGGCATTCAAACACAGTAAAGCTTTCAGCCCGCGTAGAGAAAACTCACGCGGGCTGAAATTTTAAAATCTGACCAAAATCTGCCCAAACAAGTGGAATAGAAGTGGTGCTTTTCTGCTCATTATTGGTAGCAAGCACGATTCTGGGTGATGTCACAAGCTGTTCGGCAAAGGTTATTGTTCTTGCTTCTTAGATCATTCCCAAATAATTTCCATCCAAAATCCAAATACTTTCGTCTTATAAGGTAGAAGTTACTAAGTTGAGCTATCTCAAGTCTTTCTCTAATTTTTAGTTGGCAACTTATAGCGCTTCCTCTGCTAGTGAGGTATGGCTAGTACCGCAAGGCAGAAGTACTCATTTATGCATTCAAAAGAATTGAAGTCTGAACCTTTGTGTCATTTTGTAGACACGAAGCAGCTTCCTGCAGGGTATTTCTGCCGAACTGTGCTAAAGGTATAAAACCTTTCAGCTTTGAAAATGTACCTCATCTGCTCATGAACCACTATAGCTACTATTTGTAAGCTAACTAACAAGTTCAACTGCGTAAGTCCTACTTAATTTCACTAGGAGATTAAACAATGAAACGCTTCATTCTTACTGGTTTATCAGTTGTGCTTATGTCTATTACCATCATGCCTGCTGTCAAAGCTCAAACGCAGGTGGAAAAACTAACAACATACAATTCAGTTGTGACAAGTAAAGCCTTTACTAGTCATTTAACGCCTTTTGAAATCGTTTCTCTAGCTTATCAAGGAAACTTCCGCAGCCAAGGTATTCCTGGTTACGCTAATCTCCTTTCTGCTCACCAATCTGGAAAAATTACTGCTGAAAAAATTGTTCAGATTGCTGTCAATGCAAATTTAATCCCTCAAAGTATTTTAACTGACAAAGGGTATCTAAATTCGGTTGAAGAGCAATTGAGGGATTTAAGTACTTCTTTGTAACCTGGAGCTTGCTTAGCTAACTTCAAGTCAGAGTAAAACTTGGTGTTGAGCCTCTATTGATCACAAACAGTAGCCCTTCGGCTTCGCTCATGGTCAACTGTCAACAATTAATATAGCGCTATACTTCCGTAGATTGCTGCAGCTTCTACTCCACTTCGATATCTGCATTGAGCCGTGGGTGTAGAAATAGTTACCTATTTTTTCATATCCCAATACTGTTCCCTCTGTTACAAGCTTGCAATACCTCGCTTTAAAGCAATAATGGTTGCTTGGTTCATGTTTGATTTGACGGTGCTTTCAGTAATACCTAAGGCAGCACTGATCTCTAAATTGCTCATGCCCTGTGCCACCAACTGAAGGACTTCTAACTCGCGATCGCTCAACTCTGGACTAGTCATTCGCTGCACTAACTTGGCAGCAACGTTAGCCTGTTCATTGTCCTTAACTCCATCCCCACCCTATAGAGGGATGGGGACTTTCGCGAATTCGTTAACCCACACGGGCAACAGCATTGTCACTCAACCATTCCAAAGGTCGAGGTTGAAAATCTAGTTCACGCTTGGCCTTAGCGTTTGACACGCCGCGCATCTTTGTACCATAGTAGACGGCATCCGCACCACTCATTTGCAAAGCATCCTCAACTGATACCTGAGGAGGAGGTGGTGCATTTAGCCATCTGGCATAAGCAGAGAGCCACACGCGTACCTGTGAAGGTTGATCGTCCGTAATCAGGTAAATACCACGATTGCCCCGTTCTGCTGCTGCAACCGTAGCGATCGCCGCATCCTCAATGTGTAACCACGACCATACGCCTTCGCCATTCCCAACAATCGGGAACTGTTGCTGTCGCACCTGTTGGGCAACATCTCCATCGGGGGCAAACCAGGTACCAGGTCCGTAGAAGAAGCCATAGCGCAAGGCAATTCCTTCGAGATTAGGGGTTTCGAGTAAACGACGCTCGATCTCAGTCACAACGAGAATATCTGCTGTAACTGCAGGTGAAGCATCAGAAGCTAAAGGAGTTTCTTCGTCTGCCAAGCCAATACCGGGAGTCGCCCAGAATGCGATCGACTGCCTCAGGTAACGACGCACACCAACGGCTTGTGCTGCTGCCAACACATTAGCACCTCCTTCTTTTCGGATACGGCTGTTCAGTGGTGCTGTTGCGCTCATTGATTCACTACTGTAGGTTTTGGGCAGGGAGGTGAGTTGTTCAATCACCACTTCCGGCTGAGCATGGGTGACAACAGCTTTGACAGCATCGGCATCGAACACATCTGCGATCGCTGGTTCTACACCTTGTTCCGCTAAGGTCCGAGCTTTTTCTCGAGAACGGGTCAACGCTACCACATCGTGCCCTTTATCCAGCAATTGTGCGATTAGTGGATGACCGATCGCTCCTGTTGCACCTGCAACAAAAATCTTCATTGTTAACTCCTTTAGAATAGAATTATATGCAAATTATGATGTGCCTTGAGGGCAGTCTCGATGCCAAAACTTGCGCCTAATTCCGAATGAACTATCCCCATTCTTCGGCGTTTGCCTAACGATAAACCAGGCAAGTATATGAAGATAGGTCTTAAATTAATTTCAACTTAAGAGCATTTTACTGGCAGCGCGCCATCCGCAAGTTTTGTGTACCCATAAGTATTTAACAAAAAAGGGCGATCACCCGTATGTTACCAAGTCTGCTCTTGAACAAGCTTCAAATCAGGTGGTAAACCACTGTTTTGCTAGACTAAAAACACATCTCTTCATGCAGAATTTTTGGAGCCATGAGTCCTATAACTACCCAAACCCTCACCCTAGAAGAATTTCTCAAGCTCCCAGAAACCAAGCCTGCTAGCGAATATATCAACGGTGAGATCATTCAAAAGCCAATGCCAAAAGGGAGACACAGCCGCTTGCAAGGTAAACTTTGTGCTTCAGTCAATCAAGTTGCAGAAGATCAGAGAATAGCCTATGCATTTCCTGAATTACGGTGTAGCTTTGGGGAACGCTCCATTATACCTGATGTGGCAGTATTTCAATGGACGCGCATACCATTCACCGTGGATGATGAAGTACCTGATAACTTTGAACTCCCCCCAGACTGGACAATTGAAATTCTCTCTCCAGAGCAAAAACCTAATAAAGTGATTGGCAACATTCTACACTGTTTGAAGTATGGCAGCCGTCTTGGATGGTTTCTAGATCCTGATGACCTCAGTATTTTAGTCTTTTTACCAGAGCAACAGCCATTGCTGCTCCAAGGAAAAGATTCTTTACCCGTCTTACCAGAAATTGAGCTTTCACTAACTGTCGAACAAGTTTTTGGTTGGTTAAAAATGGGTAGTTAGTATCGTGTTATGTGTCTGCTATTGCAAAGCACAGTTTAAAGATAGACTACCCAGTAGATAGACGAGAAATGTAGGTGTAATAAGTTGTTTTTAACACACTTTTTGGAGGAAAAGCTGCTACAGATAATACCTAACAGTACTAACAACTCGACTTTTTTGCGCTCGTAAAGCAGTCTTTAAAAACAGCGCTGTTTGATTGTGCAAAAAACTGGCCCACCAATTACGTGGGACAAAAGTAGGAATAATGACTGTTGTAAACACACCTTGGTGACGCTCTTCAAATTGAGAGATAAAATTCACAACTGGTTCAATCAAAGCACGATACGGTGAGTCAATAATTTCTAAAGGAATGTCAGACTCGAGTTGTCGCCATTGTTTTTGGAGTTTTTCATGGTCTGTATTGCCGATGTCTACATGAACTGCAACAATTTCATCCGCAATTGTCCGTGCATAATCTAAAGCTTCTACTGTGCCTCGGTGTAGGTAGCCCACAATCACCACCGCAGGATGAGTCACAACTTCTGGTTTGGGTCTGGGAAGATAAGCCATAGGCGGCATTCCCTGCAAACTAAGACGTTCTGCTACATAGCGATAGTGACGATGAATTGCTAAAAATAAGCTCACAATCACGGGAATTGCAACAACGACCACCCATGCTCCTGCTAGGAACTTTGTTTGCAA
>Ga0070738_10003528_pt1 | contig 20242 bp, 13 predicted proteins | sample Coa_R2_2_FD_66446 | JGI IMG/M metagenome (GOLD analysis project Ga0070738, IMG submission 66446) | Surface soil microbial communities from Centralia Pennsylvania, which are recovering from an underground coalmine fire - Coalmine... | ecosystem: Environmental > Terrestrial > Soil > Unclassified ... | reverse complement strand
CGTCTCCCCTCCTGCTACGATCGCTGGAACCGAAACGCATTGATCGACTGCGCGGTTAAAAACAGCCCTAAAACAATGTAGCTAGCGAACAGTACCAGGCTACTGCTGTCCAAAATGCCCTGAGTCAGATTGTTATAGTGTTTGAGCAGCGAAAGATGTCCCAACGCCGCGCCAAAAGGGCCGCCCAACTTTTGACCAAGCACATCAATGACCCACAGAAACAGCACCAACCCAAAGGTGCCGATCGCCGCCAGAATGGTACTGTCTGTCAATGATGAGATGAACATGCCCAGCGAGAGAATCGCTGCAGCCAACAGAATTAAGCCAAGGTGTGCCAGCAATACCACCGTAAAGCTGAAGGGAGGCGTAGTCGTACTGAACACGATCGCCTCATAAATGAGTAACGGCAGCACCATTGTTGTAAAGAACGTCAGCACGCCCAGGAGTTTACCCAACGCAACGGCCCAATTCGTCACGGGAGAGGTTGCCAGCAGCTCCAACGTGCCACGCTTACGTTCCTCGGCATACAGCCCCATCGACAAAATCGGCAGCACAAAGAGCGCGACTGACCCTAACGTGCCCAGAAAAAACTGCAAGAACTGATAGGGAACATCAATCGGCGAGGAGTAGCCGGCACTATCGGCATAGGCGACCTGTTGCGTAATGCCGCTCAAAATTGTGATAAAGAAAAAGCCTGACAGCAGCCAAAACACGCCTGCGATCGCGTAAGCCAACGGTGAGGCAAAATAGCTCTGTAGCTCGCGACGGTAAATAGCCAGAATGTTGCTCATAATTACACGCATCTAAGCTGCTTCTCCCGCGGATGGTTCAACATCGTCTGGATCGGTTAGGGTATCCAAAGGTTTTTCTTCGGTCGTTAGCTGTAAAAAGACATCTTCAAGGGTCGCTTGCGATCGCCGCATTTCGTATAACCCCACTCCCGCGCCCACGACGGTTGCTGCAATATCGCGCCCCACTAAATCGGTGCCCTGTTCGGCAATGACACGTAGCCTGTGATGATGGTTTGGCAGATCGGTCGGCACTATTTCCGCCAGCTTCACACCCGGCAGTCCCTGGAGAAAGACAATCAGCCGCGACTGGATATCCGCGACATCGCCTTCTACCTCCAGCTCATACCCGGAACCGCCTGTAAGCTGTGCCATTAAGTTATCGGGGGTATTCGTTGCGACCACTCGACCTTTGTTGATAATGGCAATGCGATCGCAGGTCATACTCACTTCCGGCAGAATATGCGTGGAAAGAATCACCGTATGATCGCCTGCCAGGCTTTTAATCAGGCTGCGGACTTCAGCAATCTGACGCGGGTCTAATCCAACGGTGGGTTCATCCAGAATGATGGCGGGCGGATCGTGAACGATCGCCTGCGCGATGCCCACCCGCTGCCGATAGCCTTTTGACAGCTTGCGAATTAACGTGTGGCTTTTTTCAGTCAGGTTACAGCGCTGCATCGCCATTTGCACCTGACGCGGGCGATCGCCCGCGCTCACGCCTTTGATCCGCGCAACGAAATGTAAAAAGCCTTCAACCGTCATGTCCGTGTATAGCGGCGGTGTTTCGGGCAAGTAGCCGATGTGCTTTCTCACAGCCATCGACTGCTCGTGGACTTCAAATCCGGCGATCTTTGCCGTTCCGGCTGATGCCGGTAGATAACCCGACAAGATCCTCATGGTTGTCGTCTTTCCGGCTCCGTTGGGTCCTAAAAGCCCTAAAATTTCCCCCGGCTCCACCGCGAACGTGACATCCTCAATGGCAGGGGTTGAGCCGTAAACCTTGCTTAAGTGCTCAACTTCGATCATCTGAACCTCACGTGTCAGGGTCGCTTAAATGTTACCCCTGTCTAACCCAGGTTATATCAATTGAGACATGTCAGAGACAAGTTGGTTTCTGATGGGAATCCGCTGAGTGACCGTCAAAACTAATTGAACCTGGGGTAAAGAATCGTTACTCACCCCGCAGGTAACGCACTCTTCAGGTTCGTGGATCACCACCATGAGAAGTCACCACCATGAGAAGGTCAATATTCTACTGGCCGGAGGCGCTTCGCCAACCTCATCGCTCTGAGTTATCGGTACAGAATGTCGATCAACAGAATGTCGATCAAGTGTTGAAACTACTGGACGATGCGGCGATCGTGAACCGCACACACCTGGCTGATCGTCAACGTCCTGTCTCAATCCCATTCGAGCAAACGTTCTACAACTGACGCCCTACCATCATGGGTGACTCAGATGTAATTTGTATTGCCAAGCGGTGACTTTGTGGTGTGATGATGGAATGGGATTCTCGTCGTTAGAATCCAAAGGTTTCCAGGTAACTACGATCGCCTGTGGGATGACGTATTATATGGTAAACGGATTACATGGTAGATGCATTGGCGTCGGAGCCTGGGTGCCGCTAATTCTACTCTTGCCCCAGAAATGCAACGGTTTGCTGACCAAATTCACGGTATAAGCGATGGGGGCGTCCAAACACTTGAGAACCTTGACAAATTTGTGTTCTGGCAATGAAAGTCTGGAGTAGAATCGAAGAATATTGATATTTAAGGGTTTAGCTGTGGCAACTTCTCCGACTTCCTATTTGCAAACGTTATCGAAAGCTGAAGCGATCGCGTTTGTTGCTTCGTTGCAGAAGGTGAAAGATCACTTAAGTCATGAAATTCAGTGGCTGAGTGAACAGTCGCAGCAGAAAACAAGCCAAATTCAAGGGATTGAAACGCTCCTATCAGAAGCGGTCGCTCTGGGATTAATTACAACCATTACTGAGCAGAAGGTAGAATCAACGCCAGTAGCGGTACCACCCCCCGTTTTACCACCAGAGGTAGCAATTCCGTCTGTAATTGCAGAGGCCTCTGAAGCCAATGGCAGTACGCTACCCGAAATGTCAACTGATTCAATCGCAGCGGCGATCGCCGCTTTGCCTGCCAAACAACCCACGAAAGGTCAGCCACGTGGGCGGCAGAGCAAGGCCGGTGGAAAAGAGACATCACAGGGTCAGAAGACGCCCACCCAGTCAAAGACGGGTTCAGCATCAGCAAAACAATCAACGCCATCGTCATCTACATCGAAGGCTGGTCAACGTGGTAAACCGTCTAATTTGCAGCGGTTTTTGCAAGGTTCGTTTCGTGACCAGACTTTAACACAGTCTGTGGGTGAAATCCTCAATCGTGCAGCAGCACCCCTTACGGCTGATGATGTGATGGCTGAGTTGTATGATGGTCTGTCGAAATCAGATTATCAGCGCGCTAAGAACTCGGTAACAAATATTCTTTCAGTCGGTAGAACTAAGGGGGCATGGAAGAGTTCGGGAAGAGGGCGCTACGCCAGCAACGCAGTCGCCACGTGAGGCCACAGCCTTCCCATCAAGTTTATTGGGTGATGGAGAGAGCAATCCGAACTTTTTTGTATTCAGCTTCAATTTGAGCGATCGAGGTTGTAGCGTCTATCAGAATTGCTGATGCTGTTGCGGTTTCCAGGGTCTGGCATAATTTGGCAAGTGTCGTTGCGCCCAAAACGGCACTGCTGGATTTGAGTGTATGTGCTGATCGCCGTAACCCAACGGCGTCTGATAGTACCAGTGCCTCTTGCATTGCCTGGATTAACCTGGGCGCTTCGTCGATGTAACAGTCGATCATTTCCTGTAGCAGGTCAGAGGATGCCACACCAACCATGCGTCGAAATTCCTCAAAGATGAGTGGATCAAGGATGGGAGCATCTTCAGTTATGGGTTGCGTTTGAATGAGCACGGTGTTCTGTGTTGCCGGATGGGTTTGGCGTTTGGAGTCTGGTGATTGCATACGTATGCATTTGCGATCGCTAATATCCTTTGAACCGCTCAACGCTCGTTGTAGCTGCTCTTTGTTCTCTCCTCATGGGACGTTTGCTTGTTTGTGTTGAATAAATGGTTGTGTTGAATAAACGGTTCGGTTGGATGCTCGATCGCCTGCCCTATCCGTTGCTGTCCCGGATCAGAGCGCTGAATCGGGCGATAGTTTGAGCTACGTGCTCAAATTCTTGATCGGCCTTGGCATCAGAAAGTAGGCTTCCACATAACCTAATCGTTGCGCGGCCAGATCAGTAACCCAGAATTTACCGAAACACCAATGTAATCCAGCGCCGATGACTTGCAGCAGGTCGGCGCTGCCTCTTTTCGCATGATTACTTCAGTTAAGCAGTTTCTCCACAATGAGTGGATCAATTTAGTAGGGCGATCGCTAGCGTTCTTCGCCCACAACAAGCTGTTGTCAGTATGCCCCCATTCCCCGGTTTCCCATCTCATTTAGCTTGCTCATACCGCTTTACACCAGGGTTATGAAGTCAGAATCCACATAATTTCATGCAGTTAGCTCGGTGAGGTTGCGTCAAGCAACCGTAATTATATTGAAACAGTAAAAGCTGGTGTGATTGATAGAACCGTCTGTTGCTTGAAATACTTTGCCAGAGGGGATTTCCAGAATTGATAGCTATTGCAAGATTGACTCAAAATTGCGGGAATTGATTACTGGCAGTAATTAATTCAAATCAGTCTGAAATTGCACAAGTTTTGCACATTGCAACCGTAGTCTCGAATTATAGGCAAAAAAGCTTGGTTCGATCAGGTTCAGTCAGCGAGTTCCCCATGTTGATCCTTTGCTGATTCAACCACTCAAAAAGCCGCTAGACGATTTCAGACTTTTACAGACTCCACAGCCGTAGTACGGCGTTGATTGCAAGTCGTTTTGCAGTCGTGGTTTCTGTGCTGCAAGCCTGGGTCTCCTTAATCGCATTTTCCAGCGCTTCCAGCCTGCACATGCACCGACTTACTCAGTTTCTTATCGTTCATAAACTTATGAAAAGACGATTGCGTTGGACGCACCGCCGAATGATAGCTGCAACGCTTCTGGTTGGTAGTGCCCTCCCCTTATCGACGGCTGCCCTTGCAGATGGAACAGCCGCTGGAACCACTATTAGCAACACGGCGACCGCTACCTACGAAGATCCTAATGCTCCGGGCACCACACTTAACGCGACATCGAACACCGTTACCGTTACTGTTGCAGAAGTTGCTGGTATCACGGCAACGCCCTTGGCGATTACCGATGTCAATGGTGGTACGGTACTGCCCAACGATGTTCTCAACTATGATTATCGGCTCACTAACGTTGGTAACGACCCTACCCGCTTTTTCATTCCCGGTAGCGCTACGGTGACGGGCCCTGGTACAGCGGGAACCCTGCAATACAGTATTGACGGCGGTACCACTTTTAACAGTGTGCCAATTGGTGGTCTCACAACAACGTCTATTCCGGCTGGTGGTTCAGTGATTGTACGTGTACCTGTCACAATTTCTGGGTTGGCTTCATCGGGGTCAACAGTTGCCGTGAGATTAGGCGACACTGGCCCGAACGACAACAGCGCTGCCACCCAAAACCAACCGGATGCACCTGATGGCGCAAACGCAAATGAAATCCGAACTGTGGACAATCCGGATGGCACGCCCGGTGAAGCGGCAGGCACACCTAGCAACGGGGAACGAGAAACCAGCGTTACACAACAAGTACTCGTCGGTTCGCAGCCTCAAGCGTTTGCAGCCGCTTTGCTAACCCGTACAGCTTATACCGATTCTGGGACAACGGCGCTCAATGATGATGTATTGACCTACGGCCTGTCGCTCCGAGTCGATGCCACGCCTCCTTCAGGAACCACTGGACTCAGCCCTGCAAATCTGGTGGGCACGACGGTTAATGTTGATGGTGCCGCCGTGACTCGAGTTTTGGTTTCTGATGCCGTTCCGGCCAGCACAACGTTGACGGGCACTCCTGTTACGCCTGCGGGTTGGACGGTGGTGTATACCAATAGTCCAACAGGAACGAATGCGAATGCGGCGACCTGGGTGACGAATCCAGCCGCGATCGGTGGTATTGGCAATGCCACCCGAATTGGATTTATCAACAATGGACCGGTCAATGCCGGTACCACCGTTACAGGGTTCAGCTTCCAGGTGACGACAACGGGTGTAACAGGTACAACCACGATCGCCAACATTGCTCAGGTCTTTGGTCAAACAGCAGGCGGCGGCACAACGCTGGTCTATGACGAATCGGGCGACCAGACCCCCAGCAATTTTAATGATGACGGCACAGCGGGTTCTAACACGCCTACCAATGGTGTTGCTAACCCAACAGCCGACAGTGTTGATAACAACAATAACAACACGGGTACAGGCCCCAGCGGTGAAGACAACGTGTATACCGTGGCAACAGCAGGTACTATCCTCAATGGTCCCAATGGTCAGCCTGGAGCTGTTGGACCGACCAATAACAACGATGACTTCACCAATAAGTCATCTACGATTCCGGCAAACACTGCACCCAACACCACGATCGATCCAAATTCAGTCACATTCCTGAACACGATCAGCAATCCTACCACTGGTAGTCTGAGCAATATTCTGCTGGTACCTGATTCTGCTAACTTTACTCCTGGTACGGGCGAAGTTTTGCCACCAACGGGCACTACGGTCACGCTAACGTATGGGGCTCAAACGGCAGTCTACACCTACAACGGCACCAACTTTATCTTCACTTCTGGCAGTGCAATCACTATCCCGACGCTGACCGCGGGTAGTTCGGTAAACTATAGCGTGGCGGTAGATTTACCAACTGGCACGCCACTTTCCACCGATACGGCAAAAGGCTTTTCGATTCCCATCTATGCGTTCCAGGATGTGAACGGCAACGGTAGACCTGATCTGGTGGCTGTGGAACCGACACAAAACCGCACGATCGATCGCGTTTACACGGGATTTCTAAAAGTAGTGAAGGATGCTCGCATCCTCGATACCGATGGCACGACGGTCATTGAGAACTACACACAAACCCCAACGGCTGCCAATCTGCGTACGGGTAGATTCATTGAATATCGCATTACTTACACCAATGTTTCGATCGCACCAGTTGGTGCCGGCAATGTCACCTTGAATGCAGGCAACGTGGTCATTATCGAGGATGGCACCACAGGCACCAACACATGGGCAAAAGATAACGACGGCAACGGCACGATCGACACCAGCAATGTGGTGGGTTCGACAACGGCTCAGTTCGGCACCATTACCTACTCACCGAGTGGCGATCAGGCAGGCACAACGGCAGCAACGGATGTCACCCGCTACACCAATACTCTGGGTATTGCAGTGCAACCCGGAGCCAGCGGTACGTTCATCTTCCGCCGCAAGATCAACTAGACCAATGCACTTCAGTCAGCGGTTGCAATCAGAATCGCTGACGCCCCCTGTCAATTACCTAATTTGTAGAGGCTGAAATTATGAAACGTCAATTCGCTCTGGGTCTGGGAGCAGCGGCGGTTGTGCTGACGATCCCCTTTGCTAACAAACTGCCTGTTGTGGCGGGTTTGTTTCACGCTGATGCCGCGATCGCTAAGTCAATGCAGCACCCAAAAGTGCAGTTGGATTTGATGGGTGAGAAGCAAATCATTAGTAAAGATGCTCAAGGCAAGGAAACCATCACCTGGCAGGGTGGCAATCAACTCGCGGTGCAGTCAGGCGATGTGCTGCGATATCGCCTGATGGGCAAAAACGCGGGCGATCGTCCCATTAAAAACCTGACGCTGAACCAGCCTATCCCCAAAGGCACGGTGTTTGTACTTAATTCTGCGAAAGTTGCTGTCAATTCAACCGCACGGATTACCTACAGCATCGATGCTGGACGCACGTTTGTTGAAGCACCGACCGTGCAAGTAACGCTGCCCAACGGCAAGGTTGAAACCCGACCTGCCCCCGCCGCAGCCTATACCCACATTCGTTGGAATTTCCCGAATACCCTGGCAGCCAACGCACCTGTGAACGCCGAGTACCAGGTAAAAGTGCGCTAACTGATCTGTCTGTGAAGGTGGGCGATCGCGGTTCCTGCTGCTGCCGTAGCGCCCCCTTACTAAGGTTCGGATTGCAAAGGCCGATTACGGAAGCGACTCTATGGCGCTTCTGATGGAATCGTATGTCTGATTTTTGCGGTGGATGCACTCATGTCACACTCATTTTTTGATCGTTCCAAGCGACTTCAACAACTGGCAATTGCTTTTTTGGCGAGTGGCACGCTGTCAGTGGCCACAGCACAGGCGCAAACTCCACCCCCTGCGGCGGCATCAAGCGCAGCTGGTGTCCGATTACAAAATACGGCGTCTTATCAATACAATGCCGTGAATTTTCCTGCGTGCGACCCACAAACAGGAAGTAATCAAAACTGTGGATTGACCCAATCGATTCAAATCCTGAATACAACGAATCAGATTGGGGGCACATTTACACCCACGCTGGTAGACCCTTTGGGGCGCATTGTGGGCTGTGCCGGGGAAGCCTTGAGCGATTACACCGGATTTACTGTAGCGCTGTATGAGGTTGATGCGGCAGACCCGACTGGCGTTAACTTGGGACGACTGGTTTCGTTGGCTCCGACAGAGCTACCAGACAGACCAGGGAATGGGATTCCAGAGGGCCAAGCGCCGAACACCGCAAATAGCAATCCGTTCTCGCTCACGAACGGCGATCGCGGGACTTACAACTTTCTGCTGGACGTACAAAAAGGGCAGCTAGACGCAGGGCGTTCCTACATCCTGGTGGTTAATCCACCGCGCAATTCAATTTATGCACAGCGACGGTTTCGTTTGACTGTTGGGACACGCATTGGCAATCAAGTGTCCTACACGGCGACAGCGATCGATGGCAGGCCGATCAGCAGCGGCAGCAATGACACCTCTGTCACCAGCACCATCACGATTCGGGATGCAGCACAGACCAGTTTGGTACTAGCAGCGCTTAACTTTGGGGCAGGCGTTTGTCAGGCGCAGGAAATTCAACTGATCAAAACGGGCGATCGAGCTGCTGCCGAACCGGGCGATACCGTGATCTACCGTCTGTTAATCAAAAACCTCTCCAGTGCTGCCATTAACAACCTGACTGTCACGGATACATTGCCACTGGGTTTCCGCTTCTTATCCAAATCGGTAAGCGGTGATTTTCGCGGTACGGCGGTTCCCATCACGACAACGCAGAGCGGCTCCACCGTCACTTTCAGCATTGGAGTTGCTCTACCGCAGGGCGCAACCGACCCTGGCGCTGTCATGAACATAGCCTACGCGGCTGTTGTAACGCCGGACGCCGTACGCGGCAAGGGACGGAACAGCGCGATCGTCTTTGGACAACGGGCCGACAACGGCTTCGAGGTAAAGGATGGCCCTGCTGTTCACCAGCTCCGGATTCGTGCTGGCATTATCACTGACTGCGGCACCATTATCGGACGCGTGTTTATTGACAAAAATTTTGATGGTGAGCAGCAGCCCGGAGAACCGGGAGTGCCTAACGCTGTCATCTTCATGGATGACGGGAACCGCATCACCACCGACAAAGATGGTCTGTTCTCAGTTGCCAATGTACTGCCGGGTTATCGCACTGGTGTGCTCGATCTGAGCAGCATTCCGGGCTACACCCTCGCTCCCAACCTCTATTTCAGCGAACGCAATAGCCAGTCTCGCCTGGTGCATTTAGAACCCAACGGCATGGTGCGGATGAACTTTGCTGTCACTCCTGCGGCAGGAGAAGTGAAACCATGAAATCGCAGAAACGTCACCTGAATCCGTATTGGCTTTGGCTATCGCTGACAACCGAATTATTACTATTGTGTTGGCTAAAGACGCCCGCGAAGGCGGTCACTCCTGCCTCAGAGATACCGCCTGTTATGCTCTCTCAAGCGGTTGCAGGTGACACCCTGACCAGGGAACTCGTCACCGCTCAAGCACCGGTTGCGCCCAGTCCACGTGCTCAAGCAACACCGATCGCCTCGCCTCAAACCATTCCATCATCTCCAATCATTCAATCACCCCCGATCGCCTCGCCTCAAACCATTCCATCATCTCCTGCCGCTGTCCCACCATCCCCTTCTTCTCCTGCTGCTGCTCCCCTTGCTCCCGGCGAAGTCCGCATTCTAACACCTGTCGCTCAGTCAGTTCTGGACGTTCCTGCAGCCACAGTCGTTTTGCAGTACGCCCAGAGTAGCCAGATTGAGCTAAAAGTCAATGGTGTAGTGGTATCCAATAGCCTGGTAGGACGCACCGAAACAGACAAAACGACCGGAATTGTGACGCAGATCTGGTACGGGGTGGCCCTAAAAGAGGGAGAAAACACTCTAACCGCTCAGGCTACGACCAATGGCATTGCTGGTGTACTGGTTTCAACACAGGTGCAGGTGCGTGGTGATGTGAAGCAAATGACGATCGCCACCGTTGAGACGAGAATCCCTGCCGATGGTCGATCGACCGCTACCATTCAGGGACAACTGCTGGATGACAAGGGCAATCGCTCAAACCGCGACGCGATCGTGACGCTGATTGCGTCTGAAGGTGAATTTGTGGGTGCCGATGCCAGTCCTGATCAGCCGGGATTTCAGGTAAAAGCGATTCAGGGACAGTTTACGGCGTCGTTGCGGTCTAGCTTGAACGCTCGAACGGTCAATATCCGAGCGGTATCCGGTAACCTGGAAGCCTTCACCCAACTGCTGTTTGAAACCAATCTGCGTCCATCGATTGCCACTGGTGTCATTGATATTCGCTTTGGCAAACGAGGCACTAACTTCTATGACAGCTTTCGGAATTTTCTGCCAGCCGATCGCAACAACCGTTACGAACTCGATGTGCGGGGTGCGGTATTTGCCACCGGAAAAATTGGTGAATGGCTGTTTACCGGAGCCTACAACAGTAATCGCAATCTCAACCAGACCTGTGATGGCACCACGAGTTTGTTCCGTAACACTCAATCCTGCGATCAGGCTTATCCGACCTATGGCGACAACTCCCAATCTACGGTATTGGCTCCATCCAACGATAGTCTGTACCTGCGCATTGAGCGGACTTCGCCCGTACTCGGTGCTGGCATCGACTACGCCATGTGGGGTGACTACAACACTGAAGAGTTTGCGCGGCGATCGCAGGAATTCACAGCCGTTACTCGCCAACTGCACGGCTTAAAAGTTAACTACAACTTTGGCAACCTCCAACTAACCGGCTTTTACGGCAACAATGTGCAGGGCTTTCAGCGCGACACGATCGCGCCTGATGGCACCAGTGGCTATTACTTCCTGTCTCGCCGTTTGCTGGTTGAAGGCAGTGAAAACGTCTTTCTGGAACTGGAAGAGCTGAACCGTCCCGGTACGGTGATTGAACGCAAAGCGTTGAGCCGCGGCCCTGATTACGAGATTGATTACGATCGCGGCACATTGCTGTTCCGCCAGCCTGTCCTTCGAACAGATGTAGGCAGCGATGGCGAAACCCTGGTGCGCCGGATTGTCGTCACTTACCAGTACGACACACCGGGATCCAATAACAGTATTTATGCTGGGCGAGCGGTCTACCACCTCTCACGGGAGCAAAACCGGGAAAGCTGGATTGGAGCCACTTACTTAAAGGAAGACCAGGGCAACCGTGATTTTGAACTATATGGCGCTGATGCCTTTATTTCTCTCGGTTCCAGCGCTCACCTGATTGCCGAATTCGCCCACTCAAACAACCTTTCGGATACGTTGGGTCGGGTGAGCGGGTCGGCATATCGGGCTGAACTGGAAGGGGAAATTGCAAGTGGCATTTACGGACGTGCCTACTTCCGCTCTGCTGAAACCGGGTTTGCCAATAATGCGACGGTCAGTTTTGTACCCGGTCAAACTCGCTACGGTGCTCAAGTGGCGGCCAAACTTTCTCCTATCACGGCTCTCCGATTCCAGTATGACCATGAAGACAATAAAGGGATTACACCCCGTCCACTGAATACTCTGGAAGATCTGCTGACGCCTCGGTTAGAAGCGGTTCCCGGTTCCAGAGTGGACAACTCGCTCACCACGATTTCGGCTGGAGTCGTGCAAAAGTTGGGTTCCTCTGAACTCACGGTTGATTGGTTTCACCGCGATCGCGCCGATCGCATGGACTCTTCCTTCAATACAACCTCTGATCAACTGCGATCGCGCCTCACGGTTCCGCTGAACGAGCGTCTCACCTTCCTGGCGCAAAACGAAACCACCCTTTCTGCAAAGACTGACGCGGTTTATAGCGATCGCACCCTGCTGGCGCTGAACTGGCAAGCCATGCCCGGTATCAACGTTCAACTGGCGCAGCAGTTTTACACACGGGGACAGTTTGCGGGGCAGTCCATCACCAGTCTGGGTGTGGCTGGGGACTACAAGCTGGGTGCCAATACCACCGTCAGCGGACGACTCTCGTTGCTCAGAAGTTCGGATGCCATGACCATGTATGGTACTGCAGGCATTAGCCACCAGATTATTCTGGCACCGGGTCTCAAAATGGATCTGGCCTATGAGCACGTATTTGGTAACTTTTTTGGCAGAACGGCAGCCGGCAGCCAATTTGCACAGCCTTTTACCCCTGGTCAGTCGAGCGCATCCCTCGGGTTGCAATCTGGCGACACTTACAGCATTGGTGTTGCGTACACAGACAACCCCGATTTTCAAGCCAGCGCTCGGTTTGAGCATCGCACATCTTCACAGGGGAACAATACGGTGATTTCTGCTGCTGTCACAGGCAAAATCTCCCCCGCTTTAACCGCACTGGTGCGCTATCAACAAGCTAACGCTGCGAACCAGAAGCTCACTGGATTGGGCGACACTGCCACCCTGAAAGTTGGTCTGGCCTACCGTAATCCAAATGATGACAAGTTCAACGCTCTGCTGCGCTATGAGTATCGTAAAAATCCTTCGACTATCCCTGACACCATTTTGTTTGGCTCTGGTACGGGGGCCGTGGACCATGTCTTTGCCGCAGAAGCTATCTACGCCCCTAACTGGCGCTGGGAGTTTTACGGCAAATTTGCATTGCGGAGCAGCACCTCCTACATTGCGAGTGATCTGGTCAACACGGGACTGGTCACACTGGGGCAGGTTCGTGCCACCTATCGCCTCGGCTATAAGTGGGATCTGGTGGGTGAAGCCCGCTGGATTAATCAACCTGGGGTGGGCTATAGCGAAACGGGTCTGGTTGCCGAAGTGGGGTATTACCTGACTCCCAATCTACGGTTGGCGGCAGGCTACATGTTCGGACGGGTGGGCGATCGTGACTTTGACGGCAACTCCCGTTCCTCAGGCGGTCCCTATGTCGGTGTCACCGTCAAACTCAACGAACTCTTCGGCGGGTTTGGTCAACAACGAATCGCACCGCCCCAGGCGCAACCGTTAGCATCCGTTGCGGCCACCACAAGTGGTGCGCAGACAGCCTCCATATCTGAGCTGGCGATCGCGCCCCAATCGCCGTCCCTCCTGACACCCGGTACTCAAGGCTCCACACTGCCCCCTGCAATTCCATTTCCTGGAAGCGTCCCCGCCACCGCCGCTATTTTGAATCCGTAAACTGACATGAACATGAGCCTCCGATTCAACGCTCTGCTTGCCAAAAACCTTTTATTGAGTAGCTCTATCTTTCTGCTCTGCGCCTTCATCGGCTGGACCAAGGCCGCTCATGCAGAAGGTAGTCGCAATCTTTATCCCAACGGGGCGATGGGTTCTAGAGCTAACCTGGAATGGGAAGCCAATAAAGTGTATGGGCCGACATCACCCGTTAATAATTCTCTTTTGCGTCGGACGCTGCTGCACGTCTACGTCAATGCTGGAGAGTACATTCTGACCGGATCAAGCGCTGTCGGCGTGGCAAACGGTGCGACTGCCGGTGATGTACTGATCTATAATCCCAATCGCATTACGGGACGGATTGGTAATGAAACAGTTCCGAGCACACCAGATTTTCAATGTTCAACCCAACGAACTACAACAACAAATACAAATCAGGGTAAAATCACGAGCCGTAACCAGGAGTTGGCTGGCCCTGACACCATCACTAATGCCGTAACTGCAACGGCTGGGGGACAGGTTGCCTCTGGTTACGTTCCCTGTTTTTACCAGGCTCCCACGAGTGGCATCTATGATGTTGTTTTCTACGGTCCTAGTGGTGGTAATAGCAGCACTGACGGTTCGCCAACCGCAGATATCAGTCTGACAAGTACCAATAACTTCAATGCTACCCAGGGAACCAGTATTTCGGCATGGGATGTGACCGTTCGCAGCAGTCTCACTTCAACGACCGATATAAATGGACGGTTGTTTGCTGACTACCTGGCCTTGTTTACAGGTGGAAACAGTAGACCTGTGGATTCCACTATTTATATGGTTACAAAAGATGGTTATCGCTACGCCACAAATCTAAATGGATTAGACCCAAATGGATGGGTCATGTACGGCAACGACATTGGTTTTTATGACAGCGATGGGAGAACACCTCTCTATCACGACGTTTTAGGCAATGGGGCGCAACTGACCGTGCTCCAGGGCAATACCAATCTTGCGTTGCCGACTCACGTTATTTTCTTCAACAATCCAATGAGTAGTGCGGGCGCAACAGACGCGATCGCCGCCCGTGGCATTCCACTGATCCCCACCACTCCAATGGTGAGTAGTGCTGGCTTTGCGGGCACAGTCGCTGGAAACACCTCAGCCCAAAATACAGGTGGCACCTTTAGTTTTAACAGCAATGTACCTGGCACCTATGAGATTGTGCTGAGTCGTGACGGGGTTAACTTTGACCCAACCAATACTCAAAACCGACGATTGGTTGGACTCATCTCTACGGCTGGGCTACAAACCGTCGCCTGGGATGGCAAAGATAACAGTGGTGCCTTTTTCCCGGTTGGTTCGAACTATCCTGTCCATATCTCGGTTCGCAATGGTGAATACCACTTTCCCTTATTGGATGCCGAAAGTAGTACTCTGGGCGGTCCCAGCTTTACTCTATTGAATGCGTCTAATCCTTTGGGCAATACTACAGGCTTCTATGACGATCGCGGCTACAAGACGATCGGCGGCACTACGGTAGGCACGGTGGGTACCGTTCTTTGCGGTGGTTCCCCACCTTCGATCCCAAATAGCGATACCGTGAATGGCTTTATTACCACTTCAACACAGCGAGCCTACGGGGCAACAGGCGGCAATACCAATACATCCTGTACGGGAGCTTTTGGCGATGCGAAGGGCTTAGATATCTGGACGTATACCCCCAGTTCTGCGGCTTCTACGGCAGTCAATATCATCACGAATACACCGGATGAAACCATTGCCAAGTCCCACACAGGAAACTTTACTCAAGGGGGAACAGGCACCTACACTATCACTGTCACGAACAGCGGTGGCGTGACAACCAGTGGAACTGTTACCGTCAGCGATGCCGTTCCGACTGGATTGGTTCCCACTGCTGTCAGCGGTACGGGTTGGGCCTGTGCGATCGCCGGACAAACCATTACTTGCACCCGTTCTGATGCGCTGGCCGCCCTGACCAGCTATCCCGCCATAATGCTGACTGTGAGCGTTGCAGCGAATGCTCCTGCCAGTATCACTAACATTGCTACCGTTTCGGGCGGGAACGACGGGAATACAGGCAACAACAGCAGCAGCGACCCAACCACCATTGTTGGTGCCAGCGCGGCTCCTCAAGTGCTCCTGGTCAAACGCATTACCGCTATGAATGGAGTCAATATCACAACGACCGTGGATGATCCTGGTTCCACGAACGACAATGCTGCCAACTGGCCCGGCCCGATCGACGCGACCAGCGGCATCAGCTCCTATCTCAAGGGTGCGATTAATGGCGGCACCATCCAACCAGGTGACGTGGTGGAGTATACGATTTATTTTCTTTCCAATGGCGGGTCAGCCGCTACCAATATCAATTTGTGTGATTTAGTACCAGGCAACAGTACCTTTGTGCCAAATGCGTTTAGTACAACCCCAGAGTCGGGCATTACGCTGACGATCGGCTCGACCTCCACCAACCTGACCAATGTACCCGATAGTGATGCAGGTCAATTTTTCAATCCCGGTGCCACGCCTTCGGTTTCTTGCTCGGCTGCCAATACAAATGGCGCTGTAGTTGTGAATGTGGTTAAAAGCCCTGCAAGTTTACCAACGGCAACTGCGCCTGGCACCCCAACTAACTCCTATGGCTTCATCCGATTTCGCGCCAGGGTGAATTGATGCGGTGCGCAATGGCTGATGTAAGGTTCACTTCAAGCGAGATCAGCGGTTCACCTCATTAGTCCCTTGATTACGCCGACCTTTGATTACGCTGACAAAACGCGATCGCCGATCCTATCACCCGCCCTATCTATGGCTGCCGCAACGTCTGCAGCGGTTTGGTAAAGTACCTGGAGCCCTTCACCATCAATGGCATACTGGCTAAGTCCAGCACTGATCGATATCCGAATTTTGCTGCCATCGGGGGTAGAAAAGTCTGATAGCTGTAGGGATGTGAGGATTTTATCTAACCGCTCGATGCCATCCTGGCGGGTGAGGCCATACATACCAATTAAAAATTCGGCCCCATCCCAGCGTGACAGTATATCATCATCGCCAAGGTTCTGACGCAGCAGATTTGCGGTGTGACGGAGCACGGCGTCACCCAAACGATGGCCATACTGGCGATTAATTTGTTTGAGATTGTCCAAAATGAGAACTGCTAGACAAAGCGACTCCTGCGATCGTGCGGCTCGTTGCAGCAGATTGTCTAAATCCTGACTGGCACGGTAGCGATTCGGCAAATTAGTCAAGGCGTCATTCTCCGTCTGATTGCGGAGTAGCCGAGTTCGCTCTAAGCGGTTGAAAATGCGAGTCACCAGTTCAGGAGCAAGGACAGGTTTGTTGATGTAATCGTCGGCCCCGGCTGTAAAAACCTGTTGAATGGTGTGTGCATCCCGATGTCCCGTCAGAAACAGGACGGGTAACCAACTCCAACGAGAATCATTACGGAGTGTCTGGCAAATTTCAATACCATCCACGTTTGGCATCTCAATGTCCAGCACCAGCAGATCAGGAGCGACAGTGTCTAACTGGTTCCAAAGCTCAAGCGGATCGCGGAGGGTAACAACCCGTAGCCCCCACGGTTCTAAAACTCCTTTCAGGAGCCGGAGGGTAAATGGGTCATCGTCCAGAACGATTATTTTCGCTTCAACCGTTTTCGCCATTTCTAGAGACCGACAATCTCCTTTGGGTTGGAGTGATAGCCGTTTTGGTGTCTTGTGGTTGCTCGCTATGCCAGAACTGCTGGTGACGATCGGGTCTTCACCAAATGCCTGGTTGAGCCGATAGCCTAACCCGTACACGGTTTCAATCAGGTCAGCGGCTCCTACTGTTTTTAGCTTTTGCCGTAACCGTCGAATATGCGACCTGATTGTATCTTCGCTGGGCGGTTCATCGTCTAGTGACCAAAGCTGGTTCACAATTGCGCTATTGGTGTAGACTCGCTCTCGATTGCGCAAAAATAATTCCAACAGGGTGAACTCTTTCGCCGTCAGATTTAGCGCCTGGCCACCATAGCTCACGTTGCAGCTACCTGGTTCCAGCCGTAACTTACCCCATTCCAGTATGGTAGAGACTGTCGCAGCCTGACGACGAAGTAGCGCTCGGATGCGAGCATCTAACTCTTGCCATTCCACTGTTTTGAGGACATAGTCATCGGCTCCAGCGTTTAACCCTTTGGTTTTGTCCTGGCTGGTATCCCGGTTGGTCAGCAGCATGATGGGGACGTGAGAACCACGATCGCGTAACTGGTGACAGAACTGAATGCCATCGAGTTTTGGCAGCATTACGTCCAACAACACCAAATCGTAGCTTACAGATATTGCCAGTTCCCAGCCGCTGAGTCCATCCTTTGCGGTATCAATAATGTGGCGTTGTTCCATTAGCGCAGCCCTGAGCATTTCAGAAAAATACTCGTCATCTTCTACTAGTAAGATTCTCATGGCTGCACCACATTCACCGTTTGTCTTCTCCCACATTACCCACGCGCATTGAAAAGCTTCTAAGTACAATTACTGAAACTGTCAAGACGATGGAGCTGTACGTCAGACGGCCAGAAAGGTGATTTGGGATTGAGCATGGGCGTAAATCTACAGCGGCGATTGATCAGGGCAGTCGCAGTACGATTTGATCAGTCACAGCACCAGGAGAATCGGTGTCGGCGGTTGAGATTGGTGAATGCAAATGAAAATGGCTGTCGCTGTGAAGTCTCCTGAACCAACGGCGGCGAAAAGCGTTCTGTACTTAATCTGGGCGATCGACGGTCAGACGCCTGGAAACTGGGCTGCGCCAATTTTTCGTCGCCAGTATTTAAAGACTGTTGATTGACCGTTTCGTGTCGGTGGCCGATTGGCCATATTGGACACCTTTTGCTAGTGGACGACACTGCTGCCTGGTCAACGTTTGGCGATCGTCACTGGAGTAGTATCAGTGCACTAATTAGCGTTAAGTTCCGGTCTAACTTAGTTTTCTTCACTGGTGCAAATGATACCAAGCGTAGATAATCAAACTCGCACGATTGCAAAATCGCGGTGTTCTGTCTCCCCCAGTACTCTGTGTCTACGCCTCAGGGGATGCTTCTGCATCCTCTTGGCGCTTTCATGATTCGTTTGATGTTACTTGTCGCCATGAGTTAATCAAGGCATTAAACTAACCGTAAATATGACCAGCCATTGCCTTCTTGATCGATTCATTCGCTGCATTCGGATGGTTGTATTGGTAATCAGTATTGTCATCGTTTGAGTGTATTGAATCGCAGCGAACTTGTTATTACAGCTTGGAGAAAGATACTCGTCATGAACATCAGTAAACAGATCCAGATTGTGGCGAGTAGAGAGCATAATGTTCAACGATCGCTCAATTTAGTTCCTTTTAGCCAACTCTCCCCACGCGAATTAGAGGTTCTCCATTTAATCGTAGAAGGTCAAAGCAATCCAGCGATCGCGGCAACGCTGCACCTGAGCAAAAATACAGTTAAAACCCATGTCCGCAACATTATGAATAAGCTGGGAGCCGATTGCCGAATCAAGATTGCTGTGATTGCCCTAAGGCTTGGTTTAATCTAGTATTTTTTGCTGATTTAGTGACTACTTTACAACTGCTTTTGCTAATTTTATGAAAAGAACTGTTAGATTGCTTGTTCTAGCCCTGATACAAGCTTAAGCATTACTCTTTTGAGTCCTTTAGGTTATGGATTTAGTACTGTGAAGGATTCACTAACAGTACTAACGGCACGCAAGGATAGTCTTTATTATCAAGCTGCTAAAGAGCTGGAGAGCGCACTACGAAAGTCTGCATTTACACTCAACGTCAAGGAGTCTCCTGGATCATTTCAAAACCTTGAGGAACTCGGCAAAGGTAATGCTGATATGGCATTTGCGCAGCAAGATGCTTTTGCATTACTCCGCAATTTAAGCGATGAGAATCTTGCAAAGCTTTCAGACAATATTCAGGTCTTTGCTCCGGTCAATAATGAGATCGTTCATATTCTTGTTAACAAAAATTCTGGAATCAATCGCTTCCAGGATTTATCTGGTAAAGCGATTGGAGTTGGGCCGCAAGACTCTGGTACTTACATTAGCGCGCTGTTACTGTGTCAGTTGAACAACTTCGATGTTACTCGCGAACACTTCAACAAGCTGGAAGTTCAAGAGGCGATTGAAAAAGTTAGAAAAGGAGAACTAGATGCGGCATTCTATACGGCTGGTTCTGGTGCTCCCTTATTAAAGAATATTTCTGCCGAGAAAGGAAAGACGCTGAAGTTATTGTCGATCGATTCACAGCTTTTCACTGATAGTCAGCAATTATTCAAAGATAAATCGGCACTGTATCGATTGGGAAAAATTTCTGCTCATACTTATCCCTGGCAGAACGAGGACGTAAATGCTATTTCAACGTTCTCGTTCCTTTATATACGTAAAACATTGAATGCAAACAAAGTCTATCAGTTCGCTAAAGCCGCTTATAGTAAAGCGCCTGAATTACGATCAAAAGATTCGTTCTGGCAACTGTTTGGCACGACTCAGCCAATGGCTCCCGCGACTTCAGATGTCGATTATCATCCTGGTGTTTTGAAATTGCTTGCGGAAAATCGGAAAGCCTCGATACCCGCGAGGCCATAGAAACTGTACGTGGTGAGGGGCTTTACCCGGTTTGGATTGCTTTGATTGATCGGACTTACGCCGTTGCAGCTTGAATGTTGTGCTGAATTGAGCAAATCACCAGGAAGCCTTGTGGTTTCTGATATGGTCTGCGATCCTGTAGCCTTCGACAGGAGTTTGCTAACAGGGCATTCCGCTGCACACACTACGGGAAGCGATCGACGGGGTGATGACTTCGAAG
>Ga0070738_10003521_pt1 | contig 20288 bp, 16 predicted proteins | sample Coa_R2_2_FD_66446 | JGI IMG/M metagenome (GOLD analysis project Ga0070738, IMG submission 66446) | Surface soil microbial communities from Centralia Pennsylvania, which are recovering from an underground coalmine fire - Coalmine... | ecosystem: Environmental > Terrestrial > Soil > Unclassified ... | reverse complement strand
TTCACGATCCACACGCCGCGCGACCGCCGTCCGAACCGGTTGAAGTCGAACGGAATGCCGCCCAGGATGCCGGCCAGCTCGCCCTGCTCCTCGGCTACCGCGAAGGTGTAGGAGCCGGGCTCCGCGTAGCCGGGCCGCCGGAACGTCCAGTCGAACAGCTCCGGCATCCGGCAATACACATGGTCCCGTGCCCAAAACTCGTCGAGGAACCGGCTGATCCGCGGATATTCTCCGCACTGCGCGAAACGGAATTCCATATCGATCTAAGCCACCTTAGATGCTACGCACTTGCCGTTCAGCATCTCCGCCGCCAGCTCCACCGAAAGCATCCGCTCGATCTCCTCCGGTGTGAACTGAACGTGGTACTCCTCCTCCAGCGCGAGCACAAGGTTCAAATGCTGGAGCGAATCCCACGCCGGAATCGTCTCCGGCGAGGAATGCGGCGCGATCTGCTCCAGCGGAAGCTGGAAGACATCGGCAAAAATGCGGCGGACGCCGTCAAGATGCGGACTATTCACTGAGCGTTGGCCCTTTCGGCGATGAACTCCGGGGGTGGAGGCGTCGCGCGCAGAGGCGCGCCATGGCCGGCGCGCGGCACGACCGATAGCTCGATCCATTCCGGGCAGGCGACCGCGGCGCGAGCCAGGTCGAGCGTCCAATGCGTTCCGGCGCCGCTGGTGCCGGCAATCTCGAATCCGTGTTTGCGGTAAATATCCGCGGCCGGCGCATTCTTGGCCGTGGGGAGAAACCAGCCGCTGAGTTTGGCCAGGCCGCGCGCGCGGCATTCCTCCACGAGGAACGCGAGCATCGCGCTCTCGACCGTACGGCTGATGACGCGGCAGCTCAGCAGGAACGTATCGATCTCGCAGCCGCCGGCCTCGGCATCGGCGCCGCCGGGCCACGGGCGCGTGATCATTACGCCCACCAGGCCGTTATCGCCGAAGCGGTCCTTCACCCGCACGGTGTACACGTCCCATCCGGGAGTCTCCGCCATGGCGGCCAGCGCCTGTTCGCTGTAGCGCCGGGTGGTGACGTTGAACTGATTGGTTTTCTGGGTGAGCTGCGCGGCGCGCGCCAGCGTCGCGGGCGTGACCGGCGCGATCTCGACCTGCTGTCGCAGCGACCGGTAATAGTCCTCCACGCTGGCGGCCCCGGAGAGCGCCGCGGCGCGCTGCCGCTGCTCAGCGTAATACCGGCTGCGCCCGGCGTCCTCTTCGAGCACGGCGAGCCGTTCCAGCTCGGGGCAAGCGCGCAGCGCGGGCGCGAACCCCATCGGGTCATCGGGCAGATCGATGACGGTGACCTCCGGCAATTCGCGGCGGACGCGCTCGCGTTCGGCGGGATTATCGTCCAGGAACGCGATGCTCTCGATGCCGACATTCAGCTCGGCGGCGATCTCCCGCAGGTTGGAAGGCTTGTCCGCCCAGTTGATGCGCTCGGCCGCGAAATCCTCGAGCCGGACCGGCATTTCGGGATGCCCGCGGAAGACCGCGGCCGCATCCTCGCGGTTATTCTTGCTGCAAACGGCGAGCAGAATGCCGCGGCCCTTTACGTCGAGCAAGGCGCGCTGCACGTTCCACCAGGCGATGCCGGGGTACTCGCGGTCGGCGCGGATGCCGTCCGGCCCGTCCTCGCCGGCCACGCCGCCCCAGAGCGTCCCATCGAGATCGACCGCCAGCACCTTGGCGCTGCGGCCGGCGATGGGACAGAGATACCGCACCCATTCGGCGGCGAGCGCCAGCATGCCCTCCGGCCGCAAGGGCAGCTTGACGGTGGCCCAGCGCTGCTCGTCGCGCCAGCGGGCGCGGCCGCAGTTGGCCGCCAGTCCGTCGTAATCGACGATGTGGACGCCGGCCGATTCGGCGGCGAGACGGCACAGCCCGGCGTTGATCTCGCGAATCGCTTCCGCCTGGCCGCCCGGCGCCTGGCAGTCCAGGATGCCGCGGGCGGGCTGCGCCGGCTGCTCCAGCGTGTGCAGCAGAACATAAGCGTGACTGCGCGAACGGAACACCCGCAGCCATTCGCAATACTCCTGCAGCACGCGGTCGACGGTGGAGCGGATTTCGGATGCTCCGCCGCACCCTTCCCAGAGTGCGGGCGCGAGCGACTGCGTTTCCGCCGCCAGGATGACGGCATCAGGCGCCCAAGCGTAAAGCCAGCTTTGCGGATCGAGCAGCTCCTGCGCGTAGGCGTTGAATTCCCCGGCTTTGACGGTCAGGTCCAGGCGGTGCACGGCCGCTGTTGCGCGCAGCAGAGGCAGCACCGGCTCCACGGTGAAGGAACGCAGCACGGCCACGCGCAGCGGATGGAAGCGCAGGGGGCCGCGCAGCCGCTCGCAGGCGGCGGCGGCGTAACCGGCGAGCGCCGGGCCGGCATGTTCGGCCCAGAGGCGCTCCAGGCCGGCCTGCGCGCGATTCCAGCGGCCGGCTTCGAGGTGCTGATCGATTTCCTGGCGGAGTTGCTCGCGATCGGACATAGAATTATCAACGGTTCTGCGTAGGCTCGACCCGCGGCACGTGGACAACGCCTTCGCCATCCATCACCACCGTGCCCTCCTGGTTGACGGCCGCGACTCTGATCGAAAGGAGGCGGCCGCCGGGCGAGACTTGCGCGATTTCGACCATGATTTCGACGGTGTCATCGACGAAAACCGGCTTGCGCCAGCGGAACGTCTGCTGCACCCAGAGCGCGCCCGTGCCGGGCAACTGCATGCCGATCACCGTGGAAACGAGGCTCGCGACCACCATGCCGTGCACCACGCGGTGGCCGAAGCGCGTGCGGCCGGCGAACGCGGAATCCATGTGGAGCGGGTTGTAATCGCCGGAAAACGCCGCGAACGCGGCCACATCCTGCTCCGTGATGCGGCGCGAGAGAACCGCCCGGTCGCCCACCCGGAAGCTCTCGAACTCGCGCGCCGGCGCGGTCTGCGCGGCGGTCTCAGGCACCGGCCATCTCCATAATTTCGATATCGGTTTCGCGCAGGAACTCCCCGGGCGCGAGGTCGCGGAGGGTGCGCCGGCCGATCAGCGATCCGAAGCGGTCGGCGGCGATGCCGGTGCCGGGCTTGCGCAAAGCCAGGTCGGCCGCGGTGAGGACGGAGCCCGCGGGAATCGCGCGCCGCGCCGCGATGCTTTTCGAAAACATCGAGCGTACCGGCGCCAGGTCCGCCGCCATATCGTCCTTACCGACCGGGTGCGTGCGCATGCGCTCGATGAAGCGGACGCCATCCACGAGCTGGCGCAGCTCGGCGGTGGTGACCGAAGCCTTGACGTCCGGCCCGAACATTTCGCGGCTCATCGTGACGTGCACTTCGAGCGCCTCGATCCCCATGGTCACGGCGGCGAGCCCGGGGAAGATGGTGCCGGAATGGTCCGAGAGTCCGACCCCGCACCCGAAACGGCGACGGAAGACCTGGATCAGATTGAGACCGACGCGCTCCGGCGGGCAGGGATACTCGGACGTGCACTGCATGACCGTGAGTGAGGGAACGCGCGGGCGGATGCGCTCCACCGCGGCCTCGATTTCGGCGATCCGGCTCATTCCGGTGGAGAGCAGCACGGGCAGCCGGTACTCCAGGATGCGGTCGAGCATCGGCAGATTGTTGAACTCGCCGGACGCGATTTTCCAGGCGGACACGCCGATGCGGCCGAGCAGTTCCACGGCCTCGATGGAAAACGGCGAGCTCAGAAATTTCAGGCCCTTTTCGGTGGCGTGTTCCTTGAGGCCGGCCCACTGCGGCTCGGTGAATTCCATGCGCTTCCAGTAGTCGTAGCGGGTGGCGTCCTGGTAGCTGAACTTGACGCGCCAGGGCTCGGAGGGGGAGCTTTCGGCGGCGGCGAGGTGGGTCTGGAACTTGACCGCGTCGGCGCCGGCGGCCGCGATGGCATCGATGAAGGCGTGGGCCATGCCGAGGCTGCCATCGTGCGCCTGCGCCACCTCGGCGATGATCATGCAATGTTTGAGGATTTCAGACGACATCGGCGAAGGTCTTCTCCATGCGGCGGAAATAATAGGCGCCTCCCAGCAGCAGCGTGACCGCGGCCGCGCAGGAGAGCCCGATCATCGCGCTCGGCGCGGTCTTCGAGCCCAGCAGCGCCCAGCGGAAAGCCTCCACCACCCCCGCCATGGGGTTGAGGCCGTAAATCACACGCCATTTGCCGGAGAGCAGACTGCTCGGATAGGCGATGGGCGTCATGAACATCCAGACCTGCGTGAAGAACGGCACAACGTACTTGACGTCGCGGTATTTCACATTGAAGGCCGAGAGCCACAGCCCGACTCCGAGAGCGGTCACCAGCGCGAGGATGACGAACAGCGGCAGCCACAGAATGTGCGCCGTGGGATGAATGTGATACGAAAACTCCAGCACCAGCAGCACCGTGAACGCCAGGGCGAAATCGATCATGCCCGCGCAGACCGTGCCGATGGGAATGGCCAGGCGGGGGAAGTAGATTTTCTTGATCAGATTCGAGCTGCCCACCAGGCTATCCGAGGATTGCGTGAGGCCCTGCGCGAAGAACTGCCAGGGCACCAGCGCGGTGTAGCTGAAGAGCGGATAGGGAATGCCATCCGAGGGCACCTTGGCGAGCTTGCCGAAAAACAGGCTGAACACCAGCATCGTGAACAGCGGCTGAATGATCGCCCATCCCGCGCCGAGCACGGTCTGTTTGTACCGGACCTTGATATCGCGCCAGATCAGGAAATAGAGCAGCTCGCGATATTCCCAGAGCTCGCGGAGCTGCAGCGATACCCAGCCCTTCGAAGGCTGGATTCGCAGGTGATGCAGCGCCGGTTCAGCCCCGGCCACAGCAGCCGGGGCGGGTTGTTCTTCGATGGTCGGAGTCATAAGAGCGAACGGGAGAAAATCAGCGGGCGCGATCACCGGGCGACGGGCAGCTCCGGCGCAGCCGCTTCTTCGAGCACGCGGCGCCACCGGCCCATGGGCGTGTACTCGGGAACGAGGCTCTTGAGGTGCGCGATGATGGCGGCCTCGGCGCCTTCCGCGGCGAGGCGCTCCAGCTCGGCGATCCAGACGTCCATGGCGGCAGCATCGTTGCGGGACCCGCGAAAGATCTTGATCTTCTGATGATAGGTAGGCACGTGGTCTTCGCCTTCCAGTGCCAGCTCCTCAAAGAGCTTTTCGCCGGGGCGCAGGCCGGTGAAGCGGATTTCGATATCGACGTCCGGCTCATGGCCGGAAAGGCGGATCATGTTGCGGGCAAGCGACACGATGGAGACCGGCTCACCCATATCGAGCACGAAGATCTCCGAGCCCTTGCCCATGGTGGAGGCCTGGAGCACGAGCTGCACGGCCTCGCGGATGGTCATGAAGTAGCGGCGCATGTCCGGGTGCGTGACGGTCACGGGGCCGCCCGCCGCGATCTGCTGCCGGAACAGCGGGACGACGCTGCCGTTGGACCCGAGCACATTGCCGAACCGCACCGAGACGCACTTGGTCGTGGCGCCCTCGGCGGGCGTGGGGAGCGAGGAGACGATCAGCTCCGCGACGCGCTTGGTCAGCCCCATGATGTTCGTCGGGTTGACCGCCTTATCGGAAGAGATCATGAGGAAATCGGACACTCCGGCGCGGCAGGCCGCCTGCACGACGTTGTTGGTCCCGAGAATGTTGTTGCGGATGGCTTCGAGCAGGTGCTCCTCCATCATCGGGACGTGCTTGTAGGCGGCTGCGTGGAAGATCGACTGCACCTCGTAGCGCTCGATGGCCTGCTGCACGCTGGCGAGTTCGCGGATATCGCCGATCTGCTGCACGATTTCGAGCTTGGGGAACTTGGAGGCAAGCTCCAGGTGGATGCGGAACAAGTCGCTTTCGGCGCGCTCGAAAATCACCAGGCGGGAGGGCTCGAAAGCCGCCACCTGGCGGCACAGCTCGCTGCCGATGGAGCCGCCGCCGCCGGTGACCATCACGGAGCGGCCTTCGAGCGACGTGCGGATGAGGGTCTCATCGAGCCGGATCGGGTCGCGGCCGAGGAGGTCTTCGAGCGAGACGTCGCGAATCTGGCTGGTCAACACTTTGCCGCTGAGCAGCTCGCCCATGCCCGGAATGGTCTTGCACGGGACGCCCGCGGAGCGGCAGTTGGACAGGGCTTCATTCATGGCGCGTCCGCTGGCCGAGGGCATCGCGATGACGATTTCATCGATGGGGCTGCCGCGGCGGCGGAAGCGTTCGACGATCAGGGGCGCGCTGCGCCCGTTGGCGAGCACGGGCACGCCCAGCAGCTTGGAGCCGCGCTTGCTGCGATCGTCATCGAGGAAGCCGACCACCTGGTAACCCAGTGAAGGATTGCCGCGGACTTCGCGCAGCAGCGTGCAGCCGGCCGCGCCCGCGCCGTAGACCAGCACGCGCTTGCGATTCTGCTTGCGGCGCAGCCGGTTGTGCGACTCGTAGTAGCTGCGCACCAGGAACCGCGAGCCGGTGGTGGCGACGAAGCAGAGGAAGAATTCGATGCCGTACACCGAGCGCGGAAAGCCGCGCCCGAGCACGGCCATGGCGCACGCGGTCCAAAGCAAGCTGCCGGCCGCGTTGGCGGCGAACAGCTTATACACATCCGGCAGGCTGGAGTAACGCCACCCGCCGCGGTCGATGCCGGCGATCCGGAACACCAGCACACGGACAACCGTGGCCAGCGCTACGCCCTTCCACAGGTAGGGCCACTGCGAGGCCGGGATGGTGTACTCGAAGCGCAGGAGAAACGCGAGCGACACCGAGCCCGCCGCGAGCATCCCGAGCAGGATGGACAGGAAGAACCGGTTTCGCCTCCGTACGAATTGGGGAATGGGCATGGACGTTCCGGGCCGCGGGCCCGATGATTTACGCTTCGGCGCCAGGGAGGCTCATCCCGGCCGTGATCGTCTGGCGGCGGGCGTGCCGCGCCGCGATCTCCGCGATGCTATCGGTCACGTAATGGATCTGTTCCATGGTGAGCGAGGGATACAGCGGCAGCGAAATGAGCCGCTCGTAAAGGGCTATAGCCCGCGGGCACTGATTCTGCTCCAGGCGCGCCCAGGGCGCAAAGAACGGGTGCAGCGGAATCGGAATGAAATGGACGCTGGTTCCGATGCCGCGCGCGCGCAATTCCTCGATGAAGCGGTCGCGCCCGATCTCCAGCCGGTCGAGATTCAGCCGGAGCTGATAGAGGTGCCACGCATGGCGTCCATAGCTGCACTGCGGCGGCGTTTCGACTTCCCCGATTGCGGCCAGGCGCCGGGTATAGATGCCGGCGTATGCGGTCCGCAGGGCGTGGAACCGCTCGATCTTTTCGAGCTGATGGATGCCGATGGCGGACTGCACGTCGCTGAGATTGTATTTGAAGCCCGGCTCGGTGACCTCGTAATACCAGCTTCCCTTTTCGCTGTAGCGGTTCCAGGCGTCCTTGCTGATGCCATGCAGGCAGAGCACGCGCATGCGGTCCGCCAGCGCGGCATCGTTGGTGGTGACCATGCCGCCTTCGCCGGTGGTGATGTTCTTGGTGGCGTAGAAGCTGAAGGCCACGGCATCGCTCGCGCGGCCGGAGGTGGAAGGCGCGCCCGGCGCCATGCCGCGGTAGAGAGCGTCGACGGCGTGGGCCGCATCTTCGATCACTTTGAGGCTGTGACGCCGCGCGAGATCCCAGATGGCATCCATGCGGCAGGGCATGCCGCCCAAGTGCACGGGAATGATGGCGCGCGTACGCGGCGTGATGCGCTCGGCGGCGGAGGCGGGGTCGAGATTGCCGTCCGGCAGCACATCCGCGAGGACCGGCGTGGCGCCCACGTGCAGGATGGTGTTCACGGTCGCGCAGAACGTGAGCGGCGTGGTGATGACTTCGTCACCGGGACCGATGCCCGCGGCGGCCAGCGCCAGGTGCAGGCCGGCCGTGCATGAATTCACAGCCAGCGCGTGGCGCGCGCCGGTGTACGCGCGGAAATCGCGTTCGAAGCGTGCGGTGCGCTCGCCGCTGGTCAGCCAGCCGGACCGCAGTGTGGCTGCGACTTCGGCAATTTCCTCCTCGCCGATCGAGGGGACGTGAAAGGGGATGAAGGTGCGGTCAGACATGGATCAACTTAAAATTGCCTCGCGGACGCGCTCCGGATCGAAGCCCCTGGGAATGAAGCTGTAGCGGACCGTGAGGGCCAGCAGCTTGAGATCGCGCGATGCCGATCGCCGTTCGATATATTGCAGGTTGAGGGCCAGCTTGGCCGGCAGCACGGCTTCACGATACGCGCGCTCCGGATCGTCATAACCGGCCAGGATGCGCTCTTCATCGCGATAGACCAGCGTGGCGAGATCGGTGATGCCGGGCCGCACGCGATGCACCGCCTGCCAGACGGGGTCGCCGGCGTTGACGAAACAGGGCACCTCGGGGCGCGGGCCGATCAGGCTCATCTCGCCGCGCAGCACGGTCCAGAGCTGCGGCAGCTCATCCAGCTTGTAGGCGCGGAGCACGCGGCCGAGCGGCGTCACGCGGCGGTCGCCGCTCGCCGTGATGGCTGCGCCCGGCCGGCTCATCGTCATGGAGCGGAATTTGAGGAGCGTGAAGGGCTTGCCGAGGCGGCCGATGCGCTCCTGCCGGAACAGCACCGGGCCGCCATCCTGCAGCTTGACCGCGAGCGCAATCGCCGCCATCAGGGGCGCCGCGAGCACGAGGAGCAGCAGCGCGGCCAGGATATCGAACAGACGCCGCATGGCTACGATCGGTGCCGCCGGTATCCGTAGTACCCGTCGCTATAGCCGTAGCCGTAGCGGGCTTTGCCTTTGGGCTCCCACGCGTTGAGGATGGTGCCCAGCACACGGATGCCGTCATCGACCAGGCGCTGCTTGGCGGCTCGCGCTTCGTCGCGCGTGGTGCGCGCGGCGCGGATCACCAGAATCGCGGCGTCGGCCAGCCGGCCCAGCACGCGCGCGTCGGAGAGGTAGGACATCGGCGGCGTGTCGATGATGGTGATGTCGAAATCGCGGCGGACTCGATCGACAAGCTCGGCCATGCGGGTGGAATACAGCAGGCTGGTGATGCTGACCGTGCCGGGGCCGCTCGGCAGGACGTAGAGGCCGTCCACTTCGCTCTTGCGCGCCATCGCCTCGAGCGGGCAATCGCGCAGCGAGGATTTCTCGCGCAGCAGGTCGGTGAGGCCCCAGGAGTTCGGCAGGTTGAAAATGTCGTGCAGGCGCGGCTTGCGCAGGTCCGCGTCCACCAGCAGCACGCGCTGGTTGATCTCGGCGAGCGCGATGCCGAGGTTGCTCACCGTGCTGCTCTTGCCTTCGCCGTGGCCCGGGCTGGTGATCAGGATCACCTTGGGCCGCCCCTTGGCGTTGGCGGCGAGAATCGAGGTCAGGGCGTTGCGGTAGGCTTCGGCGAGCAGGGAAGGCCGGTCCTGCCACGTGACCAGCTCCAGCTTGGTGGGCGCGTCAGGCTCGGCTTTCACCGGCAGGATGTTGGGAAGCAGCACCTGATCCTGCACGGCCGTTTTGTTCGGAATCACGCCCAGCTCCGGCACGCGGAGATGGAACGCGCTCTCGCCCGGCGTGCGCAGGCTGCGGTTGACGAATTCGCCGGCGAACACGAAACCGAACGCCAGCGCCAGCCCGCTGACGAAGCCGATCGCAGAGTTGCGCGCGGGGTTCGGCTGGGATGGTTTGAGCGGGACTTCGGCCGCGTCCAGCACGCGCACGTTGGTCGGCTGCACCGCGCCGGTCACGCCCACCTGCTTGGCCTTCTGCAGCAATTGCTCGTAGACCTGCTGGTTGGTCTCCACCTCGCGCTTGAGGATGCCGTAATAGATGGACTTTTGCGATTGCTCGGTGACGCGCTGCATTTGCGAGGTGTAGGCGGCCTGCAGCATCCGCTCGCGCTTCAACGCGGCCTGGTAATCGCTCTGGATGCGGTTGACGATATTCGTGCGCTCGCGCCGCAGAGTGTTTTCCAAGTCCGTGATCTGCGCCTGCAGCTCGCGGACTTTGTAGTGGGCGGGCGTGTAGATCGCGCTTTGTTCGGCGTACTGGCGGCGCAGGTCGGCGAGCTTGGACTGATAGTCGCTGAGGCGGCCGTTATCGAGCACCTGCGGCAGCGATTCGGCGGGCGTGGTCGAGGCGATTTCGTAGGCCGATTGCTTCGAGATGCGGTCCGCCTGCGCCTGCGCCAGCTCGGTTTCGATCTGCCGCAGCCGGTCGTCATCGACATTGTTGTTGCTGCCGGTGAAGATGAGGCCGGCCTGCCGCGTGTAGGCCTGGAGCTGGTTTTCCGATTGCTCGAGCTTGGTGCGCATGTCCTGGAGCTGGCGCGTGAGCCAGTCGGAGGTGCGCTGCGCGGAGAGCCACACCGATTCCATGCTGTAATCGATGTACTCCTGCGCCAGAGTGTTGGCGTACGTGGCGGCGAACTGCGGATCGGGCGAAGCGCAATCGATTTCGACGAGCCGGCTGATGTCCAGCACCTTCACCTGCACATCCACGGGCGGAAAGTGCGGCGGCGGCGCTTTGGCCGAACCCGGCGCGGGCAGGTGCACCAGCGCGCGCACCTTGGTGATCAGATCGGGCGGCGCGTACGCCGCGACGTTTTCCTTTTTGAGCTTTTCGAGGACGCGCCGGGCCAGCGTGAGGCTCTTCAATTCGCGCACCTGCGTGGCGAGATAGGATTCGGGCGTGAGCCCGGCATCCGGATTGTCGCCGAGGCCGGCGGCATCCGCTTTATTGCTTTGGAACACCAGCGTGGTGTGGGCCTCGTAGACCGGGGTTTCGATCATGCTGAGACCGAGGCCCGCGGCGCCGCAGATCACGCCCCCCAGCAGGATCAGCAGACGGTGCGCGCGCAGAATCTGCCACAAGGCCGGCAGCCCGCCGGCGTCCTCCTCCTGCTGCGGCAAAGGTTGCAAGGGCTCCAGATAAGCGAGTCCGGGCGCCCGCGACTGCACCTCCGGGCGCACGACAAGCTCTCTGGAATATTCCGAAGATTGGGGACTGCTGGCCACTGGGGTTCCTCCGTTACAGGCGTGCCAGAATCATTACGCTGGATGTGATGGCTGTGGTGCCCATCGCCTGTATATAAGTCGAAAGGGAGCTGGACGGCACGATGACCACATCGCCGTCCGACAAAACCAGATCTTTCGCTTTGCCATCCAGGATTTTGCGGATATCGACGAACGCAACCGCCGTTTCCTGGCCATTGGCGCCGATGTGCCGGATCAAGGTCCGGCCCGGCTTGGCGACATGCGTGATGCCGCCGGCCAGCGCGATGGCTTTGGAGAGCGAAACGGTGTCCATGGTGTCGAGCTCGATCGCGCCGGGCTTGTTGAATTCGCCCGCCATGTAGACCAGCCGCGGGCGTTTCACCGTGGAGACCGTGATCGAATCGAACGGCCGCACTTCCACGTTGGCATCCTCGCCGTTGCCGCGGAGCACCGCTTCGACCGGCAGCTCGAGGATACTGTACTTGCCATCCTTGCTATCGCGCGCGCCGGCCACCGGAATCGGCCCGTTCTCGATGGGACGGGTGAGCGTGACGGTGGGCCCGGCGTCCTTGACGCCGCCGGCTTGCGCGAGCACGGCGAACAGGGGAGTCGGTTTTTCGAGCTGCAGGACGCCGGGTCTTTCCACGGCGCCGGACACCGTCACGGGATGGCTCTTGAAATCGGAGACGAACACCGTGACCTGCGGGTCGACGACAAACTTTTTGAGGCGGGTGGCGATCTCCGCTTCGAGCTGATCGGCCGTGAGGCCCGCTGCCTTCAGGCGGCCGATCATCGGCAGATTCAGCTCGCCCGAAGGCCCCACGCGCCATGCTTTGCTGATCTCCTCGACGTTGAGGGCCGTGATGGTGACGGTATCGTCCGGACCGATGGTGCCGCGCGGCAAATCCGCGGCGAGCGCGGGCCATAACAGGGCCGCCATGAGGAATACACTGCGCATAGGCGAATCTTCTGCTGGCTATTGGAGGTTGACGCTTACGGCATTCGAGGTGCCGTGGGAATTGGCCGCCGTCACGGAAACGGACTGCACCGCGTTGGCCGCGCCGCTGACGTTGACGATCACCGACGCCGTGAACTGGCTGCCGAAGCTGATGCCGGTCTGGCTCTGGTACCAGGTGCTGAAGGACGCCTCGCTATTGATCGTGAGGGTGGTGGTCTGCAGGTTGGCGTTGGGCGCGGGCGTGAACTGCAGCGTAATCTGCGAGACGTCGCGCGCCGTCGAGAGCCCGGTGATGAGCACTTCGAAGCTCGTGGCCGTGGTCGTGCCGATCTGCACGGTGCGGAGTACCGGCGCGGCGGGGTTGATCACGACCTGCGCGCTGGGCGCCGGATTGGGCGTTACCGGCACCGAGGCCACCGAGAGGCTGGCCGTGAACGTGATGGTGCCGGCCACCGTGCCGGCCTGGAACTGCACCTTGTTCGAGCCGTTGAAGAGCGCGGTGGTCGTGTTGGCCGGAATGGTGAAGTTGACCGTGCGCCCGCCCGTCGAAAACTGGATATTCGGGTCGTCCGCGAAGGAGCCGGAGGCGAAGGTCAGGGTAAGGGTGCCGCTGAGATCCATCGGATACGGCTGCGCCAGCGTGAGGCCGACCGAGGGCTGATCGAGCGGATTGGCGGTGGCGGGCAGATTGCTGAACGATACGGCGCTGACCGCCGGCGGAGGATTGCCGTTGCCCCGCAGGTTGACGGCGAAGGAATCGATCTGCAGCGTGCCCGTAACCGCCGCCGTGCTGGTGGCCTGGAAGGCCACGTTGAACTGCACGCTGGCGCCGGCCTTGATCGTGAGGGGCAACTGCGGAAGCCCCGGCAGGCTGAAACCCGTGCCGGACACGCTGATTCCGCTGATGGTCGCGGTGGCGTTGCCGGTGTTGGTGATCTGGATCGCGATGGTGGTGGTGGAGCCCACGTTCGTGTTCGGAAAGACCACGGTGCCGCTATTGGCCAGCGGTGTGGTCGCCGGGCCGATCACGCTGGCGTACTGCAGGCTGGCGCCCACGCCGGTGCCGCTCAGCGGAAACGAGACGCTGCCGATCAGCAGCGTGCCGGTGGCCGGCCCGGCCGCCTGGGGCTGGAAGACCAGGTTGAACACCAGGCTGCCGCCGGGAACGAGAGTCGCAGGCGTGGGCGGCGCGTTGGCGATCGAGAAGCCCGCGCCCACCACGGAGAGGCCGCCGACGGTGGCGTTGGCGTCGCCCGAGTTGATGACGGTGATCGCGGCGGTATAGCTGGCCCCGAGATTGGTCGCGGGCAGCGTCAGCGTCGCTCCGGCAGCCAGCGGCGAGGATTGCGAGCCGAGCGTGGCGGTGTAGGTCAGGCTCGCTCCGGTGCCCGTGCCGGCCAGGTTGATGGTGATCGGGGCTGATCCGGCGAACGCGATCGTCAAGGTGCCCGAAGCGGCGCCGCGGGCGGTGGGCGTGAACGAAATCGTGAAGGTGATGTTGCTGTTCGGCTGCACGGTCGCGGGCAGCAGCGTCAGCCCGGAGATCAGAAATGCCGCCCCGCTGGCGGTCACGCTGTTGACCACGCCCGGCCCCGTACCGTTATTGGCGATGATGAAGCTCGCGGTGGCCGTGCTGTTGGTATTGGTGGCGGGGAACGTGATCGTGCCGCCGCTCGAGATGGCGACCTGGTTGCCGTTGGGTTGCAGGATGTAGCTGGTGATAAAGTTCGGCTGCTGGCCGGTGCCGGTCAGAAGAAAATTCTGCGGAACGCTTTGGCCGTTCGCGGTCAGGACAAACGAGAGTGCCCCGCTGTTCGCGCCGGTGGTGGCCGGCGTGAAGCTGAAGGTGAGGGTGGTGGCCGAACCCGGCGGAATGGCGGTTCCAGCCGGGTCCTGCGTGATCTTGTAGGCGGCGCCGCTGATCGTGTCCTGGGTGAGCGTCCAGGTGCCTGTACCGGAGTTCGTGATGACCAGCGTGACCGTGCTCGTAAGCCCCAGGCCCGTAGGCGGCGCCGTGATGTCGGAGCCCGAAGTCACCGTCGTCAGCGTCGAGTTCGCCGAGGTACGGTACTGGTAGGTGAAATTCTGCGCCTGTGCGGCGGCCGCCACCCCGAAGAGGACGGCGGTCAAGACTACTGCGCGGCGCGTCACGGTCGCCTCCGCGGATCGATGCCCCTTTCCGGCGCGGGGCCTGCCCCCGGGGCCGGAGGAACGAAGTAAGCGGTGCGGGACTGCGCCGGATCGAGCAGCAGCAGCGGCTGCGGCCCGGGTCCGTTGAGCGCATAGCGCCCGCCGCCGAGCGGCTCGAAACGGTCGGCTCCCGCCGCCAGTTCGACCCAGGTGAGCGCGCCCGTGTTCAGGTCGATCAGCGCCAGGCGTGCGGCGCGGTCGATGACGGCCGCGGTCTGGCCGTCGAAGGCCGCAATCGCCGCCGCGGAATCGAGGCCGGCTGCGGCGCCGCCGAAGGTACTCAGGGTCCCCGCGCCGGCGAAATCGCGGATTGCGGCCACCGTGCCGCTCGCCGTGGCGATCAGAGCGTCGCGTCCGTTGGGCAGCACCGCCGCCGCGGCCGCGCCGGGAATGCGCACGATGAACTGCGGAGCGCCGCCCGCGGAGAGCCGGTAGATCCCGCCATCCTGCGCGGCGAGAATCGCGGCGCTGCCGGTGCTATCGACCGCGAGCGCGGCCAGCGGGCCGATGGCGCTGATGTCGATCGGGTTGCCCGCCTGCGGCTGCGCCGGCAATCCGGAGAGGTATTGCAGCGCGTTGGCCGAAGCGGAATAGAGCGCGGCCGCGGCGCCGGAGGAAGCGACGGCGATGCGCGAAGGAGCGATCGCGCCGGCGAGCGGCGTAATCGAGGGCGCGCCGCCGGCCAGTCCGCGCGCGAGTAGCGGAGCGCCTCCGCCGCGCGCGTCGGTCACGATGGCGTAATCGAGGGGCGCCACGGCAGCGGCCATGCCGACGGGAAACGGCAGCGCGAGCGGTGCGCCAAGCGCGGCAGCGCCGGGCAGTCCGTCGATGGGGCGCAGCGCATGAACGCGCGCGTCGAGCACAAACCCGGAGACCGGACCGCCGATGCCATCGGCCAGCGCCGGGCAACCCGCCAACACGCCCGCGGCGCACAGGGCGGCAAATCGTGGGAGCGCCATCATCGCGGACCTCCGATCGTCAGAGAGCCGACGGAAAGCGTGGTGGCGGTCGGGATCGAAGCGCTATTCGAGGATTTGGAGCCTCCCCCCGCGCGCGCCGCGGCGACGGCCACGCCGCCCGCCGCCCCGGCGACCGCAATGAAGATCTTCAGCTTGGTGTGGTTGTTCGGCTGGAGGCTCTGGTCGCCGCCCGCCATGGTGTTGGACTGGTGGACTTCGGCGTGACCGATGCGGCCGTCCGAGGACGCGGTCACCGTGATCGTGAAGCGCCCTTCCACTTTGTTGGGATGCAGCCCCGGCGCGGCAGCGCGTCCCTGCGCGTCGGTCGTCGCGACCAGCGTTTGGCTGCCATCGGCAAATGTGCCGCCGGCGCCCATTTCCGGCAGTTGGAAGACCACCTTGGCGCCGGCCACCGGATGGCCGTCGTCGTCCTTCACCTCGACCGATGGCGTGCGGGCGAGCCCGCGCTTGATGTCGTTGAAAGCGCCTTCGCCGTCAATGACGCTGACCTGCAGCGTTTTTTGTTCCGCGATGGCGGCTGCGCCGGATGCGGCCAGCGCCACCGTCAGAATTCGAACCAGACCACTCCTCTGAATCACCCGTTCCTCCGATATTTGGTGCGTGCTTGCCGGCTGTTCGGGCCGGCCACCCTGTTAACCTGCTCCGCCGCCGCTCTGCTCCTGCGGTTCGCCGCCGCCCTCGGGCCGCAATTCCCCGCTGCTTCCCAGCACGCGATGAATGACGCCGCTAACGGCGTTGAGCAGCTTGTCCAGCTCTTGCAGCCGGCTCGTGAGCGTCACCAGGTCGCCTCCGAGGGAGGGTTTGGCGGCGCCGCCGAGATCGACGCTCGTCAGGACCGCTTCGCGCGCGAACTCCGACATGCTCCGGGCTCCCGTGCTGATACACACGCGGCGCAGCGCGGCGTATTCTTCGGGATCGAGCCGGAACGTAACCAGTCTGCTTCTGCTTCTGAGTACCGCCAATGCTGTTCTCCAGGTGAGATGGGGGCCTGAAACGATCACAGCAGCGGCATACACCGCGGGCAGCCCCGCGCCGCGACACGCGCGAAGCGCAGCGTGCTATACCGCGACTTTCGATGCGAATGCGGACTCCCGGGCGATGCGGCCGGGCGCGGCGCTATCGGCCGGATCCTGCGCCTGGAAGAGCGGCGCTACGGCGCTGCGATCCAGCTCGACCGAAACCGAACGGCGCAGCAATTCGACCGAGAGCACGATCCGCCAGGAGTTTTTGACCTGCAGCAGGATCCCTTCTACGCCGGCCAGCGAGCCCTCGCGAATCCGGACTTTCTGCCCGACGGAGAGGTACGGCCACGGCATCGTTTCGGCGCCCGACACCACCGCCCGGCGCAGGGATTCGATCTCCGCGTCCGGCACCGGCGCGGGAATCTTCCCGTAGCCGACGATCAGCTTCACTCCGGGGGTCACGAGGATGGGAAGGCGGTTGGAAAAATCGAAACGGCAGAAGAGGTAGCCCGGAAACAGCGGCAGTTCGAGCTCTTTGGTGCGGTCCGACCATTGCCGCCGGCTCCGGTACAACGGTAGAAACTGCTCGAATCCCTTGTTCTGAAACTGCGCGGAGACCGCCTTTTCGCGGCCCGCGGCCGTTCGTACGGCGTACCACTGATAGGACGCGCCACTCTGCATATTCCTCCGAGAATAGCCACCTGCCGCGAACCTTCCCGCCCGCGGAAACCGGCGCCGGACATGCTACCGCCATTCCGGCCCCATCGGCGGCTTTGTGTTTGTTTTTAGCTAGCGGATTGCTACCCGAGCGTTATGTACTTGTAGTGTGACTTGGCAGCGTTTTGCAGTCAAGATACGATACATCACGCTTCGCGCGAAGCTGTCAGTAACCAGCCACTCGCGCCGACTTAGCCGCCGTCCGATGCGATGGCCATAACAACTCTGCCGCGCCAGGACCACAGCCTGCCCGCACCGATTGCACCCGCTCGTAAGCCGAAACACAAAACTGCCGTCGTGTTGCGCTTCACCGCCGCGCCGGCGGCCGGCCGGCGCCACGATCCGCTCCGTTCCGCGCAGGAGAAACCGCGCGCGGCAAACAACGGATGAATTCTCGCGCGCCATGCGAATCGAGAGGGGAGCCCGGCTTCTGACGGAAGCTCTATCGGCTTGCGCTCGGCGGTTTCGCTCCGGCGCAGGCCTCAGCGGGCCTGGTGCGTGGCGCATGTAAGCCAATTTGCCCCGTCGCGGGCGTATTGTCAATTTCGCGATTGCGGCCGCGGTGTGAATGGGAACAGCGGCCCGAACGCACTTGGAACCCTTGCGACACCGGGCGGCGCCGGGCGTGGCATCATGAACGCCCGCCCTGCGAAGAGCGCCCGAAGGTGACCGCGCGAACGCCGGCGGAGGCACGCGTGCGAGTGAACCAAACCGCCGCGTGTGAGACGGCTCACGGCCGCACCGCACCCGCCCTTTTGTTCTCTCTTGGCTTTTTGCTATGGTAAGCAGTTGCCGGAGCGGCCTGCCCGATGACTTAGTGAATTGTCCGCGTCTTACGGTTCATGTAATCCATCAGAAGGTACTGGCCCAGCGTAAATGGCGTAGTGAAGTAAGCCTTGCCGCGGCAGATCTCAGTGACCTTCTGGACGAAGTTGACCAGCCCGTAATCGCTCGCCAGCATAAACGTGTTGATCAGAATCCCCTGCTTCTTGCAGCGGTTGACTTCTTCCAGGGTGCGGCTGATGACGAGCGGGTCGAGCCCGAAGGCATTCTTATACATGCGCCCGTCCTCGAGCGTCAGGCAGCTCGGCTTGCCGTCCGTGATCATGACGATCTGGCGCATGTCCTTGCGCTCCTGGCTGAGCAGCTTCTGCGCAAGAATCAGGCCGTCGCGGGTGTTGGTGTAGTAAGGCCCCACCTGCACGCGCGCCAATTGGCTGATCGCGAGTTCCTCGGCGGAGTCATGGAAGAGCACGCAGCGCAGGCTGTCGCCCGGATACTGCGTGCGGATCAGGTGCGCCAGCGCCAGCGCCACCTTCTTGGCCGGCGTGAAGCGGTCCTCGCCGTAGAGGATCATGCTGTGGCTGCAATCGAGCATCAGAACGGTGGCGCAGGAGCTCTGGTATTCGCACTGATGCACGCGCAGATCCGAGTAGTCCATCTCCAGAGGCACGCGCGGCCCCTCGCGGCGGATCGCGGAAAATAGCGTTTCGCTCACGTCCAGGTTCAGCACGTCGCCGAATTCATACGGCTTCGAGGAGCCGGATGTCTCGATGCCGGTGGCGAGATCGCGCGTGTCATGGCGGCCGAAGCTGGATTTGCCGAGCGAGCCGAGCAGGTCCTTGAGCGTCTTGAATCCCAAAAAATCGAGCGATTTATCCGTGACCTCGAATTTGACTTTGCTGTCCTTCCCGTTGCCGATGCCGGGCGCGGGCGCCTGTTCGCCGCCGGGCTCCGAGACGGTGATCTGGCCCTCGTCCACCATCTTCTGGACCAGATTTTCGAGGAGCTTCTCCATCTGCTCCGGCGTCATGTTCTGCAGCCGCCGCATCATCTCCTCGATGCGGTCGTCGTCGAACAGCTTGCCCTGCTCGAGCGCCTGCTGGATGGCCTTCTTGAGGTCTTCGAGCGTGTGCTGGTTCCACTCGCTGAAGGGCATGTACTGCGTATTGAAGCCGCTCTCCAGCAGGAAATCCGCCAGCGCCTGCAGCAGATCCTCGGCGCCGATTCCGAGATCCTCACCCGTATATTTCGAATAGCGGATCCACTTCATCGCTGCGGCCCAATCCCTTTCACCGCAGAGGCCCCGAGGCGCCGAGAGGAACCAGGTTTCTCGGCGTCTCGGCGTCCCGGCGGTTAATTATACTGCCGCCGGAAATTCGGTCTTTCCGGCCGCGTCGTCTCTTCCCTCGGCTCGCGCCGCTTCTCTTCGGCCGCGAAGCCCCGCTCCTCGCTGCGGCTGATGCGGCGGTGAGCGTGCAGCCCTTCCAGGATGAACTCCGCCGCCGAAGCGCGCACGGCATCCGGCTCATTGGGGGAGAGGCCCAGCGGCTTGAGTTTCTCCATCAGCCCCTGAATGGAGCTCAACTGCCGCACCATGGCGGCCGAATCGGCGGTCTCGCCCAGCTTGAGCGAGCCCCCCAGGTCGAACCACTGGACGATCTGCGAGACGTTGGCGCCGTCGAAGTAGCGGTCGTACACCTTGCCCACGGCGCTGCGGATCAACTCCTTCGCCACCGTGTCGCCGCCCTTCAGCTCGCCCTCGTACTCCAGCTCGAGCTTGCCCGTGATCGCCGGCAGAGCGGAGTACAGGTCGAGGACGCGCGGAACCGCCATCGACTCGCGTGTCTTCAGCGCGCGGCGTTCCGCGTTCGACACCACGTTCTCCAGCACGGAGATCGGCAGCCTCTGCGAGACGCCGGAACGCTTGTCGATGCGCTTATCCTCGCGCGCCAGGAAGGCGAGCTGTTCGATCACCTCCCGCATATAATCCGGCACCCGCACTTCGACCGGCGACGGCCGCTTCAGCCACGCCTCCTGGTTCGTGATGGCGATGCCCTGCTCGATAGCGGACGGATAGTGCGTGCGGATTTCGCTGCCGATGCGGTCTTTGAGCGGCGTAATGATCTTCCCGCGAGCCGTGTAATCTTCCGGATTGGCGGTGAACACCAGCATCAGGTCGAGCGGCAGCCGCACGGGATAGCCCTTAATCTGCACATCGCCTTCCTGCATGATGTTGAACAGGCCCACCTGGATCTTGCCCGCCAGATCCGGCAGCTCGTTGATCGCGAAGATCCCGCGATTGGCGCGCGGCAGCAGGCCGTAGTGCACGGTCAGCTCGTCGGAAATATCCTGCCCGCGGCGCGCCGCTTTGATCGGGTCGATATCCCCGATCATGTCCGCGATGGTCACGTCCGGCGTGGCGAGCTTTTCGACGTACCGCTGATCGCGATGCAGCCAGGCGATCGGCGCATCGTCCGCGGCCGTTTGCAGCAGGTCCCGGCACCGCCGGCAGATCGGCCGGTAGGGATTGTCGTGAATCTCGCAGCCTTCCACGTAGGGCGTCCACTCGTCGAGGATGGAGGTCAGCAAGCGGATCAGACGCGTTTTGGCCTGCCCCCGCAGGCCGAGAAGGATGAAATTGTGGCGCGACAGAATGGCGTTGACCACCTGTGGCACGACCGTGTCCTCGTACCCCAGAATGCCGGGGAAAAGTTCCTCGCCGCGCTGGATTTTGCAGATCAGGTTCGCGCGCAGCTC
>Ga0070738_10003518_pt1 | contig 20308 bp, 19 predicted proteins | sample Coa_R2_2_FD_66446 | JGI IMG/M metagenome (GOLD analysis project Ga0070738, IMG submission 66446) | Surface soil microbial communities from Centralia Pennsylvania, which are recovering from an underground coalmine fire - Coalmine... | ecosystem: Environmental > Terrestrial > Soil > Unclassified ... | reverse complement strand
CCCCCAATTTCGGTAATGACGACATCAGGATTGGTATTTTCAGCCACCCGACGAATGCGTTCTTTGATCTCATTCGTAATGTGAGGAATTACTTGGACGGTACCGCCTTCATAGTCACCGCGCCGCTCTTTGTTTAATACAGCCTGGTAGATCGAACCAGTGGTAACGCTATTGAGCCGAGACATCGACGTATCGGTAAATCGTTCGTAGTGACCGAGGTCTAAGTCTGTTTCCGCTCCATCTTCGGTGACAAAGACCTCGCCATGCTGAAACGGGCTCATTGTCCCCGGATCAACGTTAATGTAGGGATCAAGTTTCAAGATTGAAACAGAGTAATGCCGCGACTTGAGCAACCGCCCTAGACTAGCTGCTACAATCCCCTTGCCGATGCTGGAAACTACACCGCCTGTCACGAACACAAACTTAGTCATAGCGCTGGGGAAATTGTCAGGGTTGTTATCCAGTTCATTCTGCCACAAGGATTTACCGTCGGGATGAGGGTAGTATGCTGCATTGAGTGTGCTAGGTGTAGAAATGTGTGAATCAAACCGCTGTCCAAGTACGAAAATGCCCGATCGGTGACTATGCAAAAGACTCTAATCAGTATTGGGATCGTCCTGCTAGGTTGGATTGGGGCCAGTGGCACCGCGATCGCTAAACCCGCCAAAGCACCATCATCCGGCACTGTAACCCAGTCTCAGCCTTCGGGAGCGAGCGCATTGACTGGGACATCGGGAATTGTGACGCAGCCGCAAAGATCCGGAGCCGAAGCGCTCACGCAAAAGTGGCAAATCTTTAAAGGCCCAGGAGTAGAGCTATCGTTACCAGAAAGTTACCGTGGTGGTAGTCCAAACACAACAGGGTTACAAAAGCTGATTGGTGCAATTCGATCGCTGGGAGAGGACTACGAGCAGATCGCCAGCATGGTAGAGCAAAACCCAAGTACGTTTCTGCTGATTGCCGTAGACCCAAAACCGAGTTCAACTGGGGGCGTCACGAACGTCGTAGTGAGTGCCGCAACGGTGCCAGCCACCGTTACCGTAGACGCTTACATTGATGCCGCTGTAAAGGCTCTACCGCCATTGATTCGACCCGTAGAACGCAAGACGGTGCAAGTGGGGCAAAATACCGCAGGCCGCCTGGTTACAGAGGCCAGTGTCGCATCTGATAGTCCGCAATCCGATCGATTAAAGCAGTTAATTTATGTGATCAAGCAAGGCACCACGCTGTGGACAGTGGCCTACTCTACAGGAGCCAATGACTACTCACAGCGCCTGGCGATGTTTGAACGGAGCATCAGCTCATTCAAAACGCAGAGCGCACAGCCCCTCAATACCCCATCGCCTGAGAAAAAGCCGAGTGGCTCATTGCCTACGGCAACCAAATCGCCAAAGTCGGCTTCCCCGGTCACAAAGTAGAATTTGCGATCGCCGGATCGTACTCGTTGATCGATGAGCCCGTGTGTGCAATGGTTCCGTTCGGAATTCGGTATTGTCATCGCGACCCAGTGTTTTGACTAAAACTACAGCAACCACATCAGACAACATGACGTTCGTAATTGGTTTAATCAGCGGGACATCAGTCGATGGCATCGATGCAGCACTGGTGCATATTTCTGACTCCACGCCCAATTTAACCGTTGAGCTTATCGCTGGTCTGACCTATCCCTATCCCGCAGATTTACGTGAACAGATTCTAGCGGTCTGTGAGGGAGCACCGCTTTCAGTCGAATCACTGGCAAGGTTAGACGACGCGATCGCCCATGCGTTTGCGCAAGCCGCTCTTGCCGTTCAGTCGGGGCATCCTCAAGCGGATCTCATTGGCTCTCACGGGCAGACAGTCTATCATCGACCACCGGAAACCGTGAGGAGTCAACTGCCGGGGAATCAACCGTCAGTCCTCAGCCTTGACTCGCTCGGCTACAGCCTGCAACTCGGTCGGGGAGCGGCGATCGCCCATGCCACTGGCATCACTACAGTCAGTAATTTCCGTGCGGCTGACATCGCAGCGGGTGGTCAGGGCGCACCGCTTGTGCCCGCCGTTGACCTGGCCCTGCTCACTCATCCTGACTATCATCGCTGTGTGCAAAATATCGGCGGCATTGGGAACGTTGCCTATCTGCCAGCCAGAAAGCAGCCCGCCGCAGCGAAGCCAGACAATTCAAAAGCAAGGGTACCAGCGCATACCCTCGAACCGTTGCCGCTGTCTTACGCTGCCCCCGTCGCCCCCACGCCCCTACCCCTTGGCTGGGATACGGGGCCGGGAAACGTTCTCCTCGATCTGGCTGTAAGCGACTTTTCCAATGGCACAAAGACATACGATCAGGACGGTGGGTGGGCAGCCAGTGGGACGCCCTGCCAGGAACTGGTAGACCAGTGGCTCCAGCACGATTTTTTTCAACAACCACCCCCCAAATCAACGGGACGAGAGCTGTTTGGTATGGCATATTTACAGCAGTGTTTGGCAGACGCTCGTGAGCGATCGCTCAGTCAGGCGGATGTCCTCGCCACGTTGACCGAATTAACTGTGCAATCGATCGCGCATAGCTACCGTACCTACCTGCCGCAACGCCCCGATCAGGTCTTGCTGTGCGGTGGTGGCAGTAAGAATCTATATTTGAAACAGCGGTTGCAGCGACAGTTGGAAACCATACCCGTATTAACGACTGATGCGGTTGGTCTCAATGCCGAATTCAAAGAAGCGATCGCCTTCGCCGTCCTCGCCTATTGGCGAACCCAGGGGATTCCTGGCAATCTCCCTGCGGCGACTGGTGCTGTAGAAGCCGTGCTTTTAGGGGAAATCAACCAGGTGAGCAGAAAGGGTGCGTGATAGCATGAATTACCACACATACCAGCATCGCAAGACGCAATCAAAGCAAGGGATGGCACTGTGGCTCACACCTTTTTAATGGAGGCAGGACGCTGGACACTTCAGGGTAACTGGCTGGAACGCAACGGTATGCCCATTAGCGTGGTCGGCAAGACACTCGTTGGCTGGAGTCGGGATGACTGGTTTACGATGGTGACCAAGCTGGTATTCCCAGGGACCGATCGCGAAGAAATCTCCTTTCAATATCGGGGACGTCTGGACGCGGGAGAACGTCAATATACGTTTGTACTGCAACACAGCCTGTTAGGACGGGTTGAAGGGGAAGGATGGGTTGCCCAAGAGTCAATTGTGCAACGTTATTGGGTACTGGGCGATCGCCAACGGCGCAGTGGCTTTGAGACGCTCTACCGGATGGACAACAACAAGTACTACCTTTCCAGCGGCATCATGGCAGGGCATTACCTGACCAGCACCATGGAAGCAACCCTGGAGCGACATCCTGAATAGCACGATTGCTGGTTTCTGGTAGCTTAAAACATTGGCTTGAAAGGCGTGTGAGGGCTGTTACCCCCAGTCATGTTTCATTATCAGGAGACTGAACCAGCGTCCTTTCTTTGTGGGGGCTCTACTCAATCGTACAGGCGCACCTAAAACCAAATTACGCGATGTGACTCAGATCGCTAAAATAGCTTTACGGGTTGTGTTCTCAATGTGTGGTTAGTTTCTCGGCAGGGGTGTTACGCATAACGTTCCTATGAGTGCAACCAACATCTTTGAAACACAGTCGGTTCACGGGATTACTGGCTAATAAACGGGATTACTAATTGAAGTAGTCGCAAGCGTCGGATGGAGAGCATCGTTGTTTAGTCTGGTCAGTCCTTTAACCTTAATTGTTTGTAAACCATCCTTGACTAGCCGCTAGACCATACGGCATCTGAGATTATCGGGTTAGGGATTGCCCCCCCACGTGAGATATGACAGCAGATCCCAACTTTGGACGTTTACTTGCGAACCGTTATCGGCTCGCAGAACTGATCGGTAGAGGCGCAATGGGTCGAGTCTACCGAGCAGAGGATACGCTGCTGGGAGGGATTATTGCAGTCAAATTTCTGTCGCAGACGTTGTTAAACCCCAAAATGCGCGATCGCTTCAAAAGTGAAGCGCGCACCTGCGCTCAACTGGGTCGCAAAAGCATTCACATCGTCAAAGTGACGGATTACGGCGTGAATGAGGATGATGTCCCCTTCTACGTCATGGAGTACTTGCAGGGCGAAAGCCTGAGCGAAATTATCAGCACGCAGCCAATTCCCCTACCAAGATTCCTGGCGCTCTCCCGTCAAATTGCGCTGGGGTTACAGTGTGCCCACCAGGGCATTATGATTGACGGCAGCCTATACCCCATCATTCATCGTGATATTAAACCCAGCAATATTCTCGTCAGCCAGGACTCTAGCCTGGTTGAGCTGGTCAGAATTCTAGACTTTGGTATTTCCAAACTGCTGCAAGCAGACAGCGGCCAGACCAATTCCTACATGGGCACCCTGGCATACTCTTCACCAGAGCAAATGGAAGGTCGTGAATTGGATGCACGCTCTGACATTTACAGCCTGGGCGTCATGATGTATGAGATGCTGACAGGCAAGATGCCGCTCCACGTTGAAACCCATGCCTTCGGTGCCTGGTATAGAGCCCATCACTCGCAGCCTCCACGCTCATTTGAGGCTGTCGATCCGAGCCTGAGGCTGCCAAAAGCGCTCGAAAATCTGGTCATGAGCTGTCTGGCAAAGTCACCCAACGATCGCCCCCAGTCGATTGCCGACGTCCTGCGAGCGTTAGAGCCTTTAGAACAGCGATATAACGACAGCCGCCGGGTCGCCGATGACCTTGACAAGATCCTCAAGAGCAAACCGCTGTTACGCAATCTGCCCAAACCCACGATCGATCCACTGCCGCTTGAGAATGAGATCTGCAAGCTAGCAACCTGGCCCAAAGACAAGCCAACCGCCCAGATCGTTTTTGCACAGACGTTGACGACCAGTAAGAACACCCTGCCAGCCGTCTGGGTCATGCTACCGCAGCAGGAAATCCAGAACTTTCAGGTATACAAGCTCTACAACCGAATTTATAAAAATTTCCTTTGCACGATGTCCCCCCATCCAATGCTGCTATGGATTACAGGGCTTTACAATCAGCTCCGCGGCCAGGAGCAAGGCCCACGCTGGTTACTTGCATACCTGGATCTAAAGACAGCGTCTGGTCAGGAAATGATCCGTTTGTTGGGCGAGAAAGGAGAGTATCAAGTGCTGCTCTTTGCGCTGGAGCAGCCTGAAGTCTGTGCTCACGCCATGACGATCAGTGTTAACCAGTCGCAGCGATTACAGCTCCAGGAGTGGAGCATTACCAGTCAGTCGTGGCGATCGATCGGGCAACCGACTCTAAGCAAAAACCTGTTAAAGACAGAATTTGACAAGCTAAAGCCACGCGTTACAGCCGATATGGAGAATAGCTCTAACGGGTCATCCCTCGGCAACCAGAACTGAAGCGAGCTGGCACAAGGAGATCGTGCCCATTCGTCGTGGTCTACCAGAGGTACAAGAAGACATCAACACAGATAAATAGCCAGATCGCAATCAACAGGCAAGAAATTTTAGAGCAGAACAAATAAGGTTGGAGATGCGATCAGGATAATGGCGATCGCCAGTAAGCATCAATACGTTGAATCAATAGCGCGCTAAGCATTTCAGTTTTCGACGTAACCGTTACGTAGTGGCGGTTGACGCCCCATCATCCCCAGCTTCCTTCCCTCACGCGTGAAAAAAAGCAAGAGACAGAGGTCGCCCACTGCAATCATGAGCGTTATTGGAATTGAGGCCCAGATTCCAATCCCCACTGGTGCTTCAAGAAGTGCTTGTACATATTTTCGCGGAGCACCATCTGCTCGTAGAGCTTAACCAGGAAATCTTGAGCCTGCTCACGGCTCATATTCTGCACTTGGGACTCAAAGGAACGGATGCTGAATTGCTGCTCCAAAGACAGCTCGGCAGGTTGGTTCATATTCGACTCCAGTTTGAGAGTTTGAGAGAGTGTATTTGTGCCGTCCAGACTGGCTTTTCAGACCAAGGTGGACTAACTGATGGTGACCGATTTTACCTATGGTTCCCCAAACGTAAAATCCATCAACCACCCTGTATTACAGAATATAACAACTGTTTGACAAAATGCCCATACCCCTCATGGGGTAATCTCTGAAATTCGCACCTACACCGGAAGACATTGGCTTTACTTCAACCGGGTTCTATCGACTACAACTTTTGGTATTTGAGGCGTCCACTCCTAAAACGAGACTTCACTGTTCACACTCGTACGCGACGGAAAGGTAACGTCACTTTAATCGGTCGCTGCCCTACGGGAAGGGCGGCATAGCGGTTCTTATCCTCATGAACTACACCCAATAACCGTTCGGCTGAATACCGTTCGGCTGAGCACACCCGTCAAAGCCCGTACCCAACACCCAGTCCCCACAATCTGCACCTCACTTACTAGAGAAAGGCAATATCAAATTCTGAGTAGCCTCCCAAACTGATTCAGATTTATCTGTAGTCCAAGCAACGTTCTGTCTTGGAGGAGGGCTGACCCGCAGAGTCGCCATCGGCAAAAACGGTGGATAGCTAATGGGGCAAACACTAAATCTGAAGCGGCTTTTGACCCACTGCTGCTGCGGGCGATAGGACGATCGCAATCCAAGCATCTACCACACTCAAACGTCTGCGATTTTAATACCCGATAAAAAAAGTCGGGTATGTTTGACGGGTATTGTAGCCCGTGTTACTATCAATCGAGTTTGATATTTAAACGTGTGCAGTGCTGTCACCAACGAGACTCTGAAACTATGACTCAGACCACCCAACTACAAACCAAGTCGGCTGCGACCTTTCGTGCACTCAAGTGTAAAGAGTGTGGTGAAGAGTACGAACTGAAAGCCATGCACGTATGCGAGTTTTGCTTTGGTCCGTTGGAAGTTGCGTATGACTACAGCGCGCTGCGTCGAACAGTGACACGGGAAAGTATTCAAGCGGGACCGCATTCGATCTGGCGTTATCGTCCATTTCTCCCTGTGGCGACCGAGCAGCCGATCGATGTCGGTACGGGGTTGACGCCATTAGTGCGGGCCAACCGTCTCGCTCGTCGTTTGGGGCTGAATAAGCTCTACATCAAAAACGATGCTGTCAATATGCCCACCCTGAGCTTTAAGGATCGGGTGGTGTCGGTAGCCTTAACGCGGGCTCGCGAGCTGGGGTTTTCCACCGTATCTTGTGCCAGTACGGGTAATCTGGCGAATTCAACCGCTGCGATCGCGGCTCATGCAGGGCTAGACTGCTGCGTATTTATTCCTGCCGATTTGGAAGCAGGCAAGGTGATGGGCACTCTGATCTACAGCCCAACCGTAATGGCGGTGCAGGGTAATTATGATCAGGTCAATCGGCTCTGCTCTGAAGTTGCCAACACTCACGGCTGGGGCTTTGTGAATATCAACCTGCGTCCTTACTACTCGGAAGGCTCCAAAACCCTTGGGTTTGAGGTTGCTGAGCAGCTCGGCTGGCAGTTACCCGACCATATCGTGGCACCGCTGGCGTCTGGATCGCTTTTCACCAAGATTTACAAGGGCTTCCAGGAATTCGTGGAAGTGGGGCTGGTTGACGACAAGCCAGTTCGCTTCAGTGGCGCTCAGGCAGAAGGCTGCTCGCCGATCGCGCAGGCCTATCGTGAGGGCCGGGATTTTGTGACGCCTGTGAAGCCTAACACCATCGCCAAGTCGATCGCGATTGGCAACCCGGCGGATGGGGTGTACGCGATCGATATTGCCCGGAAAACCAATGGCAACATCGAATCGGTGAATGATGCCGAGATCATTGCTGGCATCAAGCTATTGGCCGAAACCGAAGGCATCTTTACGGAAACCGCAGGCGGCACGACGATCGCCGTACTACAAAAGTTAGTGGAAGCAGGCAAAATCGACCCGGATGAAACAACTGTTGTCTACATCACAGGCAACGGGTTGAAAACTCAGGAAGCTGTACAAGGATACGTGGGTGAACCGCTCACGATCGAGCCGAAGCTCGACAGCTTTGAACGGGCGCTAGAGCGTTCTCGGACACTAGAACGTCTAGAGTGGCAGCAAGTCTCTGTTTAAGGCTGAAGGCGAAAGGCGAAAGGTGCAAAAACAGCGTTTCTTTCCTGCCTCGATCCAATTTCATCCTTCATCACTCATCCTTTATCGTTTCAATTCATGGCCATCAAAGTTCTCATCCCCACCCCCCTACAAAAACTCACCAACGATCGGGCAACGGTTGAATGTCAGGGCGATACAGTTGCTGATTTGTTAGAGTCTCTAGAAACTAGTTGCCCCGGTATTAAAGCCCGTTTGTGTGATGACAAAGGCGAACTCCGCCGCTTCGTCAACTTCTACGTTAATAGTGAAGATATTCGCTTTTTGGACGGGGCTAATACGCCGCTGAAAGATGGCGATGAGGTCAGCATCATCCCGGCGATCGCCGGCGGTTAATCGACCTGAAGTAGCAATTCTTTAATCTGTGTGATTTCGCGAACCAGCATTTCTGATTCGCGAAATTTTGGTTGGTGCCTGTCAGAATCTATTTTGGTTGGTGCCTGTCAGAATCTCGTCAATAAAATTGCCAACCATTGGTGCTGTCGAGGGTTGCCAGAAAAGTGTCCGGCCCAATACTAACGCTCTCCGTTTTGCAGGATGGGTTCGCCGTTTGCCGGTTGCAACCAAACGAGCCGATCCCGGCCTGGAGTTTGCAGGGGTTTTTCTCGATTACGCGAACAGAGGATGAGGTATCGATCGTCTGCCCCCAGGCCTATGTCCCATTGGACTTGCAGGACAGAGCATTTGAGGGTGAGTGGCGCTGTCTCAAGGTCAGTGGCCCGCTAGATTTTGCGATGACTGGCGTTCTGTCGGCGATCGCAAGCCCACTGGCAGCAGCGAACATCAGCCTGTTCGCGATCTCAACCTATGAGACAGACTACGTACTGGTGAAACAGCAGAATTTAGCCAGCGCCATTCAGGCATTGTCACTGGCTGGCCATCGGATCATTGGCGGGTAGACCGCTGACACGGCTTCCTGATTGAAGCTCTGCTGTACTTTTTTCAACAAGCTATCGCGGTTTTGACGGGCATCCGCATTGTTGGGGTTGATTTTAAGCGTTTTATCGAATGCCGCGATCGCCTCTTGATAGCGCTTTAGATTCATCAACGCGACTCCACGGTTAAACCAGGCGTCTTCGTTTTCCGACTGAATAGCGATTGCCTGATCGTAGGACTTAACGGCCTCCTGATAGCGCTTCAGGTCAAACTGAGCATTGCCACGATTGAGCCAACCATCGGCACGACTGGGTTCAAGCTTGACCACCTGATCGTAGGACGCAAGGGCTTCCTGATAGCGCTGGAGTCGTGAAAGGGCAATACCCCGGTTATACCAGGCGCTACTGTAGGTTGGTCGCAGACGAACGGCCTTGTCATAGGCAGTAATGGCCTCCTGATAGCGACGGAGCCGACCGAGCGTAACGCCCCGGTTGTACCAGACATTGGCATCCTTGGCGTCCAGCGCCAGCGCTTTGTCATACGCGGTCAGCGCTGCTTGTGGCTGCTTCGAATCATCCAGTGCGTTGCCCATCCCGACCCAGGCAGCCACCGATCGCGGGTTTAGTTCAGTCGCCTTTTTGTAAGCCGTGATCGCGTCGTCATAGCGCTCCAGGTAATAGAGGGATGTCCCTTTTCCAATCCAGGCCTCCAGGTTTTTTGAGTCAGCGTCTATAACCTGTTGAAATAGCGTGAGAGCCTGATCGGGCTTACCAGCATCCAGAAAGGCATTGGCTTCTTTGAGCCAGCGCGCACTATCGGCTGCTTGCGCCTGCATGGATGGGTTGATGACCAGCACTTGCACAGCCGGAGCCGTCTGGCGCGTTTGAGTAGCTTGTGCAGTGGGGACAAAGAGAGGGGAAGCCACGCTTGCCAGTAGCGTCATCAAAGCAGTCAGTCCAGCAGATTGAAATTGCATGAATGAAATCCTCAATAAATGCGTTTGTAGACGTATCTGTCTGGAGCCGGGGAACCTATGCGAAGTTCAAACCACTGCTTGATGGATGATTGCTCACAAAAAATGTCAGCCCTCCCCCCCCAGTTACACCACGACAAATCTGGTATAAATTGCTTCTACAAGATTAATCCACCCTTATCGCTACCTGCCAGTGGTGAGATCGTCCGTTGTTTCTCGCCGTCGTGCGGTCGGATCGCGGTGTAGGTGCTATTCTCAATAGGTTGATTTTGATCGCCACCGCAGTCTGCTACAAAAATTTGCAATCAAAAGCGCAAAATCTTCGCGGTATCGCGCTGGCTGAGCAGAATTGCCGCGATCGCATTACGGTTGTCACCGCATGAAAGTTGCCACGTGGAACGTTAATTCAATTCGCACGCGTCTGGAGCACGTTGTTAACTGGCTGCAAGCGCATCCGGTTGACGTTTTGTGTTTGCAGGAAACGAAGGTCGTTGATGACGGCTTTCCCCAACAGCCATTTATCGAGCTTGGCTATCAGGTCTACATCTCCGGCCAGAAAAGTTACAACGGGGTAGCGATGCTCAGCCGCAAGCCCCTGACTGAGGTGAGCTGCGGATTTGCGCCGCTTTTGGGCGATCGTGTGATCGACCTGGACGAGCAAAAGCGAGTCATTACAGGCATTTTTGACAACATTCGTATTATTAACCTTTACGTCCCGAATGGTTCTTCTGTTGGCAGCGAAAAATATAGTTACAAGCTGCGCTGGCTCGCAGCGTTACGCGAATATTTAGTAACGCTAATTGCCCACGCCTCAAGCCCTGAGCCTCAAGCCCTACTGATCTGCGGCGACTTCAATATTGCGTTGGCAGACATCGATATTCATGACCCGACGGGTCGTGAAAAGATGGTAATGGCGACTGATCTAGAGCGGCAAGCGCTACAAGCCGTGTTAGACCTGGGGCTGCAAGACGCGTTTCGCAAATTTACGTCAGAGGGGGGTAACTTTAGCTGGTGGGACTACCGTGCGGCGGCCTTCCGGCGCAATCTTGGCTGGCGGATTGATCATATTTATCTGTCGCCAGACCTGTACGCGCGCGCGATCGCCTGTGCTATTGATGCAGAACCCCGCAAACTGGAGCAACCGAGCGACCATGCGCCCGTATTAGTCGATCTTTAAAGCAATGGGGAAGAACAGTCATGGGCGTTGACGATTCGATCGAACGGTAGGGAAGCAATTCGTTACCATCAAAGGTAGCTAACCACTAACCACTCATCCCAACCACTGATTATGTTCTTAGTCACTGGAGCAACTGGAGGTCTCGGTCGTCGGGTAATCCGACTGCTGCGAGAGCGAGATTTACCTGTGCGATCGCTGGTTCGCCTCAACGCTCGCTATGCGGAGTTGGAAAGCCGTGGCGTTGATATTTTAATTGGCGATTTGCGGCAAGAGCGAGACCTTCAGCGGGCCGTTCAGGGCGTACAGTATGTCATTAGTGCCCACGGCTCACGGGAAGCCGCGACGGGCAATGCCGAGACGATCGACTATCGGGCAAATATTGAATTAATTGATCAAGCGAAAGCAGCCGGTGTCCAGCATTTTGTGTTCATTTCAATGCTGGGAGTCGATCGTGGCTACGATGATGCGCCCGTCTTTAAAGCGAAATGGGAAGTGGAGAAATATCTGCAAGCCAGTGGGCTAAATTACACCATTTTGCGCCCATCTGGTTTTGCGTCCAACTTGTTGCCCCTGGCCGAACAATTTCGCCAGACGGGGATTTACCTGTTGGTGGGCGATCCGCTCAGCCGCACGTCGATCGTCAGCACCGACGACCTGGCCCGTGTTGCGGTTGATTCTGTCTCTGTTGAAGGTGCACGCAACCAGATTTTTGCGGTGGGTGGGCCGGAGATTCTGAAGCGTGAAGATATTCCCCGCATTTTTAGCCGGATCTTTAATCGCGAACCATTTCTGCTCAACCCACCACTCTTAGCGCTGGATGGACTCAGAAGCGCGATCGGTCTGTTTAACCCAAATTTGCGCTCCAGTCTGGGGACATTGCGCACACTATTAGCGAATGAGTTTTTTACCACTCCTGCTGAAACAGCGCGTCTGGAAACCACGTACAATTTCAAGCTGGAAACGCTGGAGACTTTTTTAAGGCGGTATTTGGGTGTGTAGCCAGAGGCGCTCAGAATGGTGCAGCGCTGTATAACAGCAGTTTGACGGCAATTTGGCTGCCGTGCGATCGCCGTCTACAACGCTGCTCCTTCAGTGGTCAGTCTCTACAAGGTTGCATCGGCGGTGAGTAGGTTCGTGAGTTGGGCCGGTGTGAGTTTAGGGTTAGCACTCAGGAGGAGCGCCGCAACGCCCGACACGTGGGGGGCGGCCATTGACGTACCGCTGTAGGTCTGATACGTATTGTTTGGCGTTGTAGAGAGAATATCTACGCCTGGCGCTACAACGTAATTGAGAGGGGCTGCCCCCGCGCGATCGGAAAAGGTAGCCAGCGTTCGATTAATATCAACCGCTCCAACGGCGATGCCCCACCGATTAGCCAGATTGCCCGGAAACGTAGGGCTGATGCCCCCATCGTTCCCGGCGGCCATGACCACAAGCGCGCCTTTGGCCGTAGCATACTGCACCGCATCCGCGATCGCGGTAGACTGACTGCCGCCCAGGCTGAGATTAATCACATTAGCGCCATTATCAGCGGCATAGCGAATGCCTGCTGCCACGTCAGCACTGCTACCACTGTCCGGGCCAATCACCCGTACGGGCATAATCTTGGCATTGTAGGCAACGCCGGTCACGCCAAAGCCGTTTTGTTCAGCCGCGATCGTGCCGGCCACATGGGTTCCATGTCCGACCGTATCAGTGGGTGTATTGTCTCGATCGACAAAATCCCACCCGTGCACATCATCGACAAACCCATTGTGGTCATCATCAATGCCATTACCAGGAATTTCGCCGGGATTCGTCCAGATATTGTCTTTAAGATCGGGGTGCGTACTGTCAACTCCGGTATCGACGACAGCCACGACCACACCCTGCCCAGTATAGCCCTGGGCCCAAGCCGCCGGAGCATTTACCAGATTCAGATCCCAGGCATTGCTGATGCTACTGGCCGTCGCGACGGGTGAAGATGGGTTCTGCCCGATCGCGCCCGCGATCGCGTTGCTGGCATTCACCAAACCATAACCATAGCTAGGGTCGTAATGAGCAGGCAGGGCCAGTGGCGTGGTTGAAAGACTTAAGGTATAAGTCGTGTCGCCGCTGTATTGGTAGACGTGGACGTAGTAGGTTCCCGGGACTAGGCCGGTCGCGATCGCTTCTGCCTCGGTGCGTGGACGAGCCGAACTGGCGATCACCTCATTGGGATCAACGACCCCGTTACCGTTGGCATCGCGGATAAGTTGGAGGTCAGCATCGGCAGACAGGTTGCTCAAAGACAGGCTGAGATCACTAGTCGTAGCCAGCGTAAAGCGGTAATAGTTATCCGTCGCGCTGCTGCCGACAAAATCATTAATGGTCTGCACGCCGCTTGACCCATCAAGGGGATGAGCCGTTGCTAGCGTGTGTCCGTCCCCAGCAGCGGTTGTCGTTATGGCCTGGGAGAAAATACTGTGCTTAGACTTGTGTTGCCTATCGTCAACATGGACAGAAGCCGTACCTGGGTCAACCGATTGCACCACACGCAAAGTTCGAACCAGAGCAGCCCACCTGGAGTCCGAATGATGTTGGCTGGCAGAGACTGAGCGGTGACTGGCAATCGCCTTGTCTGGTATGGGAGGCGACTGGCTCACGTTTGAAACCGCTGATTTGGCGCTACGAGCATCCGACGCGCTAAACCAAGACTTCACTGGAGTGGAACGGCTGCTACCAGCCATTTGAGTCAGCAATTCATGCCAGTCGTAGCGGTCAAATGCAGTGATGAAGCCTGGTTTGGTGACAGTATTGAACTTAAGCGATGAGCGGTTAGATAAGGAGTCGAAATGTTTGGTTGAGTCAGACAGCATAACCGGATCCTGTTATTTCAAACAATGCATGCAGAAGCAAGAATGGCAACGGTAGATGCTTCAGTGCAGGAAATTACGCCAATCAAACAACAGGGTCAATATCTGCATGACTATCGCTGAAAACAGGCCCCCCTTTATCTGTCTAAAGGACTAGATTCGCTGCGTATAGTGCCTGGGCCAGCAACACCGCCGCGATCGCCCCAATCAGCGTGTTGATAATGTTGACGACTTCATTAGTCAACCAGGTAAAACGATTCTGCAGGGTCGCGCCAATCACGCTCTCCAGATTTGTCCCGATAAAGGCTGCGACACCACATACAACAACCTGCCAGAGCGGTATCAAGCCTACGCCCCAGCCGACCAGCGCGATCGCGATCGACGCCACCACCCCCGCCAGTGTCCCTTCCAGACTGACAGCACCCTCTGTCCCGCGCGGCACGGGTTTCAACGTTGTAATGAGAAACGTTCGCTGACCGTACGCTTTGCCAATTTCGCTCGCGCACGTGTCGGCTAGCTTAGTGCTGAAACTGGCGACATAGCCAAGGAGACATAGCGGCACGATCCAGTTACTCGCGGCGGCGGAAACAACCAGTGGCACCACCAGGCTCCCGATCGCGCACAAGGCTCCGGTCAACGCTGACCCCCACACATTTTCTGGGCCACGTGCGCCCGATCGCTTTTCGGCAATACCGGCGGCCTCTTTTTGGGCCATTCCCACACGTGTTATCGCCGAACCGACCAGAAAGTAGAACGTAACAACGGCATACCCCCGCCAGTCCAGCGCTAGCCACACCAGTACACCTAGAATCCAGGCGTGCACGATACCCGCAGGCGTCAGCAACTTTTTCGGCGCAAACCATACAATTGCCAGCAAAACCGTATTCAAGACAACTGCAACCAGGAGGGATGACAGCCAGGATGAAGAGTCGAGAACTGTCAGAAGCAAGAAAACCGAAGAGAGGTGTAGCAGCATTGGCCGGAGTTCCAGAAGCGCAACATCCTTATTGTCACATCCGCGATCGCCCTGGGGAATGGTAGCGTTTGAATGTAGGCATCAACGCTTTACAGGGTGCCGACGTCCCCCATTTCCCCATCGTCCTTAACCCATGCCGCCCCTGTTTCACCTCTCGTTTCCAGTCGCGAACATTCCACAGACGAAAGCATTCTACGCCGATGGCTTGGGCTGCGGTGTTGGACGGGAAAACCCGGAGTCTGTCATCCTCGATCTCTATAGACATCAGCTTGTAGCCCATGTGGTGCGAGAGCCCCTCACACCGCAGAAGGGTATTTATCCGCGGCATTTTGGGTTGATTTTCACCACGGAATCCGAGTGGGAAGCGTTGCTAGAAAGAGCCCAGCACCACAATCTGACCTTCTATCAGCAGGCCAAACATCGCTTTTCCGGTTCACCCCTCGAACACCGCACATTCTTTCTGCAAGATCCGTTTCATAATTTGATGGAATTTAAGTTCTATCGCGATCCCGCCGCGATCTTTGGCAGCCGCGAGTTTACGCAGATCGGTGACATGGTTGAAGGGTAGAACGGCTAATTTCCCTGTGGGAATCGTTTTGCATCCGGTCGTTGCGGCGTCGCTGATCATGGCCAACACAGATAATCACCACATGGTCAGAGCGGATCGATCCCTGTCAATTCGGTGCGGCTCTGGAATAATACAGATAGTGGGCGATCGGCCTGACGCCAGTAATCAACGGTCGATCGCAGGATATCGAGAGCAATTTGCCAGTCGGAAGGTGCGTGCTGGGCAAAGTTTTCCGGTTGGTCGTAGAGAATGATCGCGCGATCACCGGTCAACCAGTCCTGATCGGTGAGCAGGTCTTGCAACGCATCCCAGTTGTGACCAAAGTAGTCTGGAAACGCCATCGCCTGGGCGATCGACTGGAGAAAGTCGGCTTTGCTGGCGATCGTTCGACCATCAATATAAACCAGTTGTGTCTGGTGCGTCTCAGCCAAAGACGTGAGTGTTGCCATACTGACAGGAGTTGTAAGCCTGTAGAGTCCCGGACGGTCCTCACCCTCAAAGAGTGCGATTAAATTATCCATTTACTTCACCCTCACAAAGCTGGAGTAGTGGTTGTTGGTGTAGTAGATCTCGCCAGCTTGCCCGGTAATAATGCGTCGTGCACCTCGATCCCGCACACGGGGCGTTTTCACCGTGTACTCTCGGTAATAGCCCGGCTGAGCCTGGGGAAGCCGTCGCTCACGGTTGGAGAAAACGCTGCCGTCTTTGGGGTACGGATACGGCCCCCCTTGCTTGATTAACCGAATCGTCGATCGCGCTTCGGGCGGTAATTGATTGACTGTGACAGTCGGGATCGGTGCTGCGACCCGGGCCACGATCGCGCTGGCAGGGCGGATATTGGATTCTACCTGCGCCTGCACTGTGCGTCCAGACAGCCAGACAGCCAACACCAGCACGGTCAAACATAGACTCACAAACCGGAGCAGGCGTCTGGAGAGACGGGAATTAAACCGCATGGCCTAATAAATCAGGGTTCAAGGCTTACTACTACTAGAATACGCCAGCGCTCAGTATGCCCCCTACCAGTAGCGCGCATCTTCTGCTACAGCGTAATGTCAGCAATACCGACCGCGATCGCGGCGCACCCGGCCACCACAAACCCAGCGATCCAGTGGCGTACTGGCAACGTACGCCCAAACGGGTCGTCTCCAGCCGCGCTGGTGCTGTGCGTGACTGGCACTGTGAAGTACAGGCGCGATCGCTACAGATAATAGCGAACCGTCGTCACAATGCGGCTTTGCTTGGTTCGCAAAGCCGTCTTCAGAAACAGGGTCGTCTGGTTGTGCAGCAGATTTTCCCACCAGCGTTTGGTGACAAAGGCGGGAATGATGATGGTTGAAAGGACACCGGGGTGTTGCCTCTCGTATTGATCGACAAAATCGACGATCGGAGACACCACGGAGCGATACGCCGAATCAAGAATCACCAGCGGAATATCAGACTCCAGTTCCTGCCAGCGTTTTTGCAGCTTGTCTCGGTCTGTTGACCCAATATCAACGTGAATCGCCACGACCTCATCGCCAATGCTGCGAGCATAGTCCAGTGCCTCTACCGTCCCCCGGTGAAGCTGTCCGACCACCACGATCGCCGGATGGGTAACCACCATCCCTTTTGGCCGAGGAATATAACTTCTGGGCGCGAGTTCCTGAATGCTCAAGCGATCCGCCACAAACTCATAATGGCGACGGATACGTAGAAATAGATAGACCAACATCGGAATGGCAAAGACAACCACCCAGGCACCCAGGGCAAATTTTGTCCAGATGACGACTGTTAGCACGATCGCCGTGGCGATCGCGCCCACCCCATTCATCACGGCGCTGCTACGCCATCCAGCACATTTGATCTCCAGCCAATGGCGTACCATACCGGCCTGAGACAACGTAAAAGAGGTAAAAACGCCGACGGCATACAAGGGAATGATGGCGGTTGTGTTGCCTCGAAATACAATAATCAGCGCCGCCGCACACAAGCTCAGCAGCAAGATACCGTTGGAATAGACCAGGCGATCGCCCAACAACGATAGCTGACGTGGCAAGAAGCCATCCCGCGCCAGAAAGTAACAGAGCCGGGGAAAATCGGCATAGCTCGTGTTTGCCGCCAGCAGCAGAATTGCCGGCGTGGCAAATAGCAGCACAAAGTAATAGAACGGCCCTGTCCCTAAAATCTGCCGTCCCAAAATCGAGAGGACAGTCTCTTGCTCACTCGGAACTACATGATAAATATGCGCCAAGTAGGTGATCCCTAAGAACATTGCGCCTAGAATCACGCCCAAATACATCAATGTTTTGCGTGCATTCACCCATTCTGGTTCCTTAAACACCAGCACCCCGTCCGAAATCGCTTCAACACCAGTTAGGGCTGTACAGCCTGCTGCAAACGCCCGCAAGACGAGAAATATACTGATTGATTCAGTGGTGGTGTGAACTGCTTCGGCAGATGTTGCTGGAGTGATATGACCCGTTAACTGGTTAAACAAACCAATGGCAATCATGGCAAAAATGCTGGCAATGAAGGCATAGGTAGGAACCATAAAGATCCGGCCCGACTCCTTCACGCCGCGCAGGTTAGCGACCATCAGTAGAAACACAAATAGCAGGCACAAATCGACCGTGTAAGGACGCAATCCCGGCACTGCCGAGGTCAGGTTGTCGATACCAGCCGAGACGCTCACAGCAACCGTCAAAATGTAGTCGATCATGAGCGATCCACCAGCAATCAGCCCTGGATAAAGCCCCAGATTGCGACGGGCAACAATGTAAGAGCCGCCGCCTTTTGGATAAGCTCGAATCGTTTGGCGGTAAGACAGAATGACGATCCCTAACAGCGCAATAATTGCGATCGCGATCGGCTGTGACCACCCTAAAACACTGGGTGCGGTTCCAGCGACCATTAAAACGAGCAACGCTTCTTGTGTTGCATACGCTACAGATGAGAGTGCATCAGAGGACAGGACAGCTAGCGCAGCCGCTTTGGTTAAACGCTCCTCTGCATGAGCGCTGGTCGGGAGGCTGCGTCCAATAATGAGCTGCTTAATCTGTGACAAGCTCATAGTGTTAGTTCACTTGTAAAAGAATGGGGAATTTGGTCGAAAACGATATGAAATGATCCGCAATAACATCATCAATGCACAGGAAGTATAGAAATCCAGAAGCCATAAAGTCAGAAGATCCAGACATAATCATGCAAACTTCCTGACTCTGATTTCTAGCTTCAGTCAGGGAACCCAACCGCAAATGAACTGTTAGTAAGCGTATCCTCCTTTTGATGATCTTGATAGCGCTCAACCTCAAGAATTTTATAAAGGCGATCGAAGGGCGGTAGCGATCGCGTTAACCCAACTCGGCTTCGCACCTTGCCGACAGAGTAATTACAGGTCGGCAGCGGTGGCCGAAATCGGTTCTCAGCCCTGCGGCTGAAGTTGCGCGGCCCCGGGCAGTGACCACCCCAACATCTGTGTCAAAATGAAAGTCACCCAATGTACGCGAGCAGAAAATTTCGTGATTGAGGTTGAAGTTCACCAACAGCTCCGCGCTTTCCTGAGAGAGCAAGGAAAACCCTACTGGTCACACCATTTAACAATGGCGAGGCTGGTAGCGCGTGCTTTGCGGTTAGGGCGCAGCGCATTGATGCAGACTGATGCCCTCTCGCGCTACCACGGACGCTACAGGCTCAGCTATTTGGTATCGATTCTCATGTGGCCCGGCCCGGTAGTGTTGGTTGCGACGGAAGCAGTGCAGCAACGTCTACTGATGGTAGAAATTCCACAGTTGCGCGCCTGCGTTCAAACCACAAAAGCAATTCGTACGGGCGATCGCATTCCAGGGTCGGACTTTCAAGGCCTGTTGCTCACGACCCCAGACTCCTGGCTGCGCGATCGACTGCATCAGCAGGGACGATTTCCAGACGGCATCCCCACGATTTTTGATGGCGTTGATGACCTAGAATCATGGGCATTTGCCCAACTCACCACCGATATTCAGCCCAACCATTGGGATGAATTGATGCTGGCCTGTCCCGGCCATACGGATATGATTCGCGACGCCCGTGTCCAGCTCACTAAGTCGATCTTTCAACGTCCGGCGAATCCCTACGAGTGCTGCCTTCTAGAGCCGTTTGAGTACAAGGTTCTCACAGCCCTGTTTGAGGATCTCCAGCGGCCCGAAACACTTTCAGCATCAGTGATCCCTGCAAACTGGCGTGAGTTTGAGGCCGCCTTTCACATGGATAATCGGCTGCTGTGGGCTGAGATTTCGCGCCCTCAGGGGCAGTTCTCCCTCCATTGTGGGCCTGTAGAAGTGGCCACCGCACTGGCCCCGATCTGGTTACAGCAGTCAACTGTGCTGATTGGTGGGGCGCTTGATGTGGATGCCGAAGCGCTTGTTTATCGTCAACGTTTGGGGCTAGATGATCTGACCTGTCTAAAGTTCTCGCCCGATCGTCAGGATGAACTTATTCAGCTTTACGTACCAGAGCGTCTGCCGATGCCAAATACACCGGAGTTTCAGTGGGCGCTGATGCGGGAGATGCACTCTCTTCTCAGCATCAGCTCTGGTGTCCAAGGGTTAACGGTTCTGCTCGTCGATGATGTTCCCCTTAAAGCACAGGTCGGTTCGGTTTTAGCATCCGAGTTTGGTTCCCGTGTGCAGGTTGAACGCACCTGCCTGGATGACAATGGCATTCTGGTCGCTGGCTGGGAGTTTTGGCGTCAACATCAGACTGTGCTGCCTGCTCCCCACTTGCTTGCGATCGCGACTCTGCCCATTCCGTCGCTGGAGAACCCTCTGGTTGCCGGACGGGTTGCCTACTACAAACAGCTCCGCCAGGATTGGTTTCGTCTCTATCTTC
>Ga0070738_10003517_pt1 | contig 20315 bp, 16 predicted proteins | sample Coa_R2_2_FD_66446 | JGI IMG/M metagenome (GOLD analysis project Ga0070738, IMG submission 66446) | Surface soil microbial communities from Centralia Pennsylvania, which are recovering from an underground coalmine fire - Coalmine... | ecosystem: Environmental > Terrestrial > Soil > Unclassified ... | reverse complement strand
GGACCTCGTCACCACCGATGCCGACTCCTACCACATTGCGATCGCGATAGCGCACCGCGTCTTCAAACACGCGCTGTACGGCTTCCGGACCGAAATGCCGCACAGCATCGAAAATCCAGAGCAATGACACCCCAAAGTCCTTTAGGCCACGCTTACGCCCACGCTCAAGTCCCTCGAAGATAGGGTCGAGTTCCTGACCACGCCAGTGAATCACGCCAACCGAGACATAGACTTCGGCATGCTTCACGTTCTGATTCGCAAGCTTTTGTATCAGACGATAAGTAATTAGCTCGTAGTCTTCGGGGGTGCGGAGTCGCTGGCTGACTGCCTTGAAGGCCATCAGGAAGCCAATGAAGTCTTTGTATTGGTACAGCTCCCGAACATCTTCATCGGTAAGAACCTTTCCGCTCTCGGGATCAAACGGATAGTTGTTTCCATTCGCGGGGAGAGGAACATTGTGGCGGTGGCTCAATTTAACCAGTGTCTGCGGATCGACGGAGCCTTCGAGATGGAGATGCAGCTCGGCTTTCGTAAGGGAACGAATGAAATCGAGGTCAGCCACGCAGCTATTTCACCACAGAGACACAGAGAAGAATCGGAAAATCGGGTCAATGGTGATCGGGTAATCTGAAAAGGTTCCTCTATGTCCTTTGCGGTTAGTGAGGCTTCGCGAACTCGCTGTGCCGGCGACCGTAGATCGCATAAATGCAGAGCCCGATTAGGAGCCAGGAGAAGAATCGCAGCCAGTTCATGATCGGCAGGCCGGCCATTAACAAAAGGCAGGTAATAATTGCGAGAACTGGCGCGATGATGCCGCCTGGGGCACGAAATGCCCGTGGTCGGTTTGGATCCCGATACCGAAGGATCAGCACGCCTCCCGCAACCAGCGCAAAGGCAAACAGCGTGCCGATATTCGACAGGTCGGCTAACGTCCCGATATCCAGCAGTCCAGCCGGAATTCCAACTGCGAAACCTGCGACCCAGGTAGCGACATGAGGTGTACGGAAGCGGGCATGAACGGCTCCGAAGACCTTTGGGAGCAGTCCATCGCGCGACATTGCGAACCAAACACGAGCCTGGCCTAGTTGGAAAACAAGCAGCGAGGAAATCATTCCCATGATCGCGCCAAACAGTACGCCTAGACGAACCCAGTGGAGGTTCAGTTTTGCCAGAACATCCACGACAGGAGCAGCGCTGCCCATCAGCGGAGAATTCCAATGCTCGATGCCAGTCAGTACCACGACCACAGCGACATACAAAAGCGTGCAAACCACCAGTGTTGCGATAATTCCGAATGGAATGTCACGTTGCGGGTTCTTTGCCTCTTCGGCAGCCGTGGAAATAGAGTCGAACCCAATGAACGTGAAGAAGATTATCGATCCGCCAGTCAGCATTCCCGGCCATCCATTGGGCAGAAAGGGATGCCAGTTTTGCGGTTGAACATACTCTGCCCCTGCGATCACGAATGCGATGATCGCGGAGATCTTGAGAATGACCATTGTGTTGTTGGCTTCTGCCGATTCACGTATGCCGCGAACAAGCAGAATTGTCAGAAACATCACGACCAGAAACGCAGGGAAATTAAACCCGGCGTGCCAACCCGGGCCAATGACCATGTTTCCGTGGAGATCGGCCATACCGGAAGGAAGATAGGCAGGCGATGACCAGCGCCAGGGTAAGTGAATTCCAAACCACTCTGCGAGATTGACCACATGCGCGGACAAGCCAACACCAACCGCCATGTTGCTGACCGCATACTCCAGAATCAGGTCCCACCCTATGATCCACGCAATCAACTCGCCCATAGTTGCGTAGGTATAGGTATAGGCACTTCCCGCGATTGGAATCATCGAAGCCAATTCGGCATAACAAATGCCAGTGAACGCACAGACTATCGCCACAAAGACAAAGGAAAGTGCAATCGATGGTCCGGCACCTGGGCGGCCGAATGTCGCGGAGTGATGCACCAGATATTCCAGAAGCGGTGCATTCAGGATGGACTTCGCTTCGAACGTCTGGCCAGCAATAGCAGTGCCTACAACCGTGAAGATGCCCGAGCCGATCACAGCTCCGATGCCCAAGGCCGTCAGGCTCCACGGGCCGAGACTCTTTTTCAGTCGATGCTCAGGATTTTCGGAATCCGAAATGAGCTTGTCGATGGACTTGCAGGCAAATAACTGATTGCCTGATCTGGAGGTAGGTTTTGTCGTAATTGTTCCGTGTGCCAAGAGGCTTCCAGTAATCGATCATCGGGCAATCCATGATCGGGTATTCCGATAAGCAGCAACTCGAGCTGGCTCTTCGATCACCCGATCACAAATTACCCGATTGCACGATTTTTAACGTTTGCTCTGGCCGCGCGCCATCTTCTTCACTTTGCGCTTGGCGGAGCCGCGCGGAGTAGTCCGCTTCGCCTTCGGCGCAGCTTTTTTCCGCGAAGCTCGCTTGGCGGCCTTTCGTTCATCTTTTGCTAGAGCTTTCGTATTTGCCATTCTTCTCCCTTGTTGATTGCGAGTGTGTTTCGAAATCAGCAGCTTTCCAGCTGCGCATACTTCTCCACCAGCTTTTTCAAGCCGAAGCGTGGAAATTGTACCGTAATCTTTGCATCCTCGCCGTCACCTTCGCGCTTGAAGACGGTTCCTTCGCCGTACTTCGGATGTTTCACCCGCTGTCCCGGCCGAAAGCCCCGTTTTCCTTTTGGCTCCTCGATTTCGATCTTTGGACGCGAAAACTTCTTCCCCCGCGATGCAAAGAACTCAGCGATGTTGTCGATGGAGTTGTAGGCAGGGCCGCTATAGGTCGTCTTCTTCTGCGGCTGATTACTGTAACGCGGCCGTTGGTCTTCGTCCTCGTAGGCATAATGCGTCGACCCGAAATCGTGATCTTCGCCGGATGACCAACTCTGCGTTGACGCGCGGGACCGACGCCCGCCGGGCGACCCGATGTCTTCCATCAACTGTGGTGGAATCTCTTCGAGGAAGCGCGAAGGAATGCTGGCCTCCGGCATGTCCGTACCGTAACGGCGGCGGTATCGTGCGCGGCTCAGGATCAGCATGTCCATCGCGCGCGTCATGCCCACGTAGCACAAACGCCGCTCCTCTTCGATCTCTTCAGGATTCAAGAATGTCCGCGAGTGGGGGAACAGACCTTCTTCCATGCCGGCCAGAATAACCAACGGAAACTCCAGACCTTTGGCGGAATGCAGCGTCATGAGGGTGATCTGCGAGTTGGCTTCGTACTGATCGGTATCGCTAACCAGCGCAGCGTGGTCAAGGAACTCCTCCAGTGTCTCACCACGATCTCGCGAATCCATAGCGGCATTGACCAATTCGCGAAGATTGTCGATGCGCGCCAGCGAGTCGGGCGTGTCTTCTTCTTCCAGTTGCTTGATGTACCCGGTGCGATCGTGTAGAAACTTCAGGACCTCCGCAATCGAGGCGGGACGCGTTTCTGCTTCCGGCTCGCTGCGTTCCTCGATATCCAGTTCGCTCTGATCGCTCGCGCTCCCGAGCCACTGCTGATACGTTCCGGCGAGCATCGCGCGGGCACCTTCAATAAGGTCGCGAAAACCTTTCAGCGCGGCAATGGCCCTTGGCGGAAGAAGCTGCTGCTGGATCGCCTGCTCAGTCGCATTCCACAGCGACATGCCGGTTTCGACCGCAAGCCGTTCCAGCGTATCCAACGTGCTTTTGCCGATGCCGCGCGGTGGTGTATTCACCACGCGCATGAAGGCAATGGAATCGTCTGGATTCTGGATCAGCTTGAGATAAGCAATCATGTCCCTGATTTCGGCGCGCTCATAAAACGAGAATCCGCCGACGACTTTGTACTGAAGCTGATACCGGCGCAGCGCTTCTTCAAACAATCGTGATTGCGAGTTAGTGCGGTACAGGATTGCCGCGCGCGTACGATCGTCGCCGTCGGTGCGCGCCTGTGCCATGTACTTGCTGATATAGTCGGCGGCGAACAGCGCTTCGTTTTCGCCGTCCGGAGCTTCGTAGTAGCCGATGAGCGCCCCTCCTTCCCGCGCCGTCCACAGGTTTTTGCCTTTGCGATGGATGTTGTTCGCCACTACTGCGGAAGCAGCTTCGAGAATTGGCTGCGTCGATCGATAGTTCTGCTCGAGACGAATGATCTTTGACTCGGGGAAGTCGCGTTCAAACTCCAGAATGTTGCGGATGTCGGCGCCGCGCCACGAGTAGATAGACTGATCTTCATCGCCGACCGCACATACGTTGTGGTGAACGCCCGCGAGCAACCGCATTAGCTCATACTGCGGACGATTCGTGTCCTGGTATTCGTCTACAAGCACATATTCGAAGCGACGTGCGTAGTAATTGCGAACCTGCTCCGCGGTTTTCAGGAGCCGAACTGTTTCGAGCAGCAGATCGTCGAAGTCGAGCGCATTCGCTTTGCGCAACTCTTGCCGGTAGATTTCGTACACATGCGCAATCTGTTCGGTCTTTGGATCGCCCGACTGGAGGTAGATCTCCTGCGGATCCAGCATGTGATTCTTCGCCCAGGAGATTCGTGAAAGCACATTGCGCGGCGTGAGCTGCTTATCGTCTAGTCCGAGCCGCCGAATGGCAGCCTTCACGATTTGCTGCTGATCGTTTTCGTCGTAGATCGCAAAGTCTTTACGATAACCAAGCTCGCCGACGCGCATGGCTTCAATATCACGCCGGAGCACGCGGACACAGAAAGAATGAAAAGTCGCGACCAGAGGTTTTGCGACGCCGAATCCGCCGACTAGCTCCTCTACACGCTGCGCCATCTCTTGTGCAGCCTTGTTGGTAAACGTCACCGCCAGGACAGATTCCGGCCGTACCCCCTTTTCCTGCAGGAGATAAGAGATACGATAGGTGATAACACGCGTTTTCCCCGAGCCTGCGCCGGCAAGGATGAGCAGTGGACCGTCAGTCGAGACGACAGCCTCGCGCTGTTGGGGGTTAAGTCTTTCGAGAAACTGCTGCAATTCGTTTCCTGCTTCGCGTTTCAACTGAAACGGATTAATGTGGCACAGTCCTGGTCACGCCGGAGCCGGGAATTTTCGCCGCAGTGCGCAAATCGCTGCAGACCGGACACGGGCAGAAGTCGCGCAGGAACTCCCACGAGTAGATGCCGTGCTCGTGGCCGTCGTTCCACGTGAATCGGATTGCGTACTTGCCGACACCTGCGGCTTCTACTGGCTTCGGAGCCGCTTTGAACATCGGCAGCACGCCAGGCTGTGCATGTTTTGGCTGTCCGGCTTCACGATTTTCGCGCACCCGCTCGTCATTACACAATGCGCACGGACACGCGTCGCGAAGGTACTGGAAGCTGTAATGGCTCTTGTGTCCGTCCTTCCACTCGATGTCCATGCCCGTCCCGGCAGTCAACTGCACTTTGACAGACTTCGGGGTGGTCTCCTCGAGGGTGGGCATGTATCCAGTATCGCATACCGGGAACATGGATTTGGGCACCCACGTGCCCATACCTGCTCTTCTTCGGCAGACGGGGGAGCAAGCATTATTCAATCACTTTGCTGAAGATCACGTCGTGTTTGAAATTGACTTCGTATCCCTGTTGGCGCAGAAGCGTCGCGACTTGGCCCCAATGGCGGATACTGTGGATGACGCCATGCAGCAGCAGTTTCCGAGGCGTTGCCGTGAACTCTCCCATGGTGGCGCTCTGGTACTTGTGGGGAGTTGAGATCTGGTCCTCGGTCGCGCCTGCGAGGTACTTCCGATACTTCGTCCGCGCGAGTCGCCCAATATCAAAGAGCTGCTCCAGCGAGCGCGCTTCCATGTTCTTATCTGTGGTCTGAGGTTCTCCCAGCAGGCGCTCGGCATTGCGCTGCCCCACCGAGAAAATGTGAAACAGCCTGTTGCGCAGCGTGTGTTTCAATTCGACTCGTGCGCTTAGGGCAGCGGCGTTCGCGCGAAACCACTCTTCCCAGTGATTCATTTCCTCTTCTTCGTAGGCCAGCAGGTCGTCAAAGCTGACGCCTAATCCCTCTCTCATCGATTTCCTCTGCACATTAGACGAGGCAGGGGAGTCCGGGATTCAGAGCGCGCCGGAAGAGGTCACCCGGGGCACAATCGAGTGCCCCGGCCCAGCGTCGGTTATTCCTTCACCGGAATCCAGATTTCCACACCACCGAATCCCGTTTGCGGATCAAAGGTTTCGTCATAGCGCTCCAGGAACGGACCATCCGCGAGTTGCAGTCCCGATTGCGGCAGCCATTGATTCCAGATCGAGTTCCACGTCGCCCGGATCCCGGAAATGTGACCTTCATGCGTGAAGACGAGGTACTTGTGCTCGGGAACGCGCACCCGATCGAACTCAGTGGGCAATTTTGCGAAATCCTTCACTTCGATTCCGCAGAGGTAATCGAAATTGCCTTGCTCATCCTGGTTGTAGCTCACGCCGTAAGCGATTCGGCCCACCTGTCCCGGCACGTGTCCAAAGTTAGGTAGAAAACGTTGCCATTGCGATGGAATGCCAGCGCTGTTCTCGCATGTATAGCGCTGGCTCAGGCCGGCAATCAGCCGAGCTTGTGAGGTTTCCAGTCGCGTGCGGGTTTGTGGCAAAACTGTGTTTTCAGTCATTTTGATCGGCTCCTTCAGTTTGAGATCGTCGACCGTGCCGCGTGTCCGCACCTGTTCCGGCGTCACGCCGAATTGGTCGCGAAACGCACGCGTAAACGCTTCATGAGGGCCGTAGCCCATCTCCAGTGCGAGATTCAGGATATCGGGCGCACCTTTTGCCAGCCGCCGCGCCGCTTCTGTCAGCCGCCTCTCGCGCATATAGCGAATCGCGGAGCAGCCCATGCTGCTTTCAAATGCGCGCGCCAGGTGAAAGCGCGAAACACCCGCGCATGCTGCAACATCATCGAGCGTGATGTTCTCGGCAAAGTGGCTCTCTATAAACCACAGCGCTTTCTGAGCTGGAGTAGAAACCGGTCTCATGTCGACTCAACTGCAGGATGCAACGAACATTCCCCGGCCGCTTGATAGGGATTGCGGTTGAGAACAATTATTTTGGAAGCTGTCGAGTGCGCTACTTCAGGCCGCGGCTGGCGATGTCTTTGCGGTAATGCATGCCGTCGAAGTGGATCTTGCTTACGGCCTCGTACACCCGCAGAACCGCCGTTTTCAGGTCCGAACCGCAAGCCGTTACACCCAGTACGCGGCCGCCACTTGTGAAGTAGGTGCCGTTCTCTTTGCGTGTCCCCGCATGGAACACCTTGACGCCCTCGATCTTCTCGGCGTCGGCAATACCGGAGATCGGCTTTCCGGTCTCCGGCGTATTCGGATAGCCACGCGATGCCAGCACCACGCAAACCGTGGAATCGTTCGACCAGTGGAAGTCTCCCTCGCTGATCCGGCCTTCGGCGGATGCCATAAATGCACCAAGGAGGTCGCTTTCGAGGCGCATGAGGATCGGTTGCGTCTCCGGGTCACCAAACCGGCAGTTGAACTCCAGCACCATGGGACCCTTGGCCGTCATCATCAATCCGCAATATAGGATCCCGGTGAACGGCGTCCCTTCCTCGTGCATTGCATTTACCACCGGACGCGCCACATGCGTCAGCAGCCAGTCACGCATTTGCGGATCGACAATCTTCGGCGTCGAGTAGGCCCCCATGCCGCCGGTGTTGGGGCCAGTGTCGTTGTCGCCCACACGCTTGTGATCCTGCGCGGCGACCAGCGGCACAACGCGCTCTCCATCGCTGACAACAAGAAAAGAAAGCTCCTCCCCTTCGAGATATTGTTCCAGCACCACGCGCGTTCCGGCCTCGCCGAGCATCTTGCCGGCAAGCATCTGGTTGGCAACGGCGCTGGCTTCTTCGCGACTGTGTGCGATTACAACACCTTTCCCCGCAGCGAGCCCGTCTGCCTTCACCACAATCGGAGTGCCGAAGTGTGGCAGCGCATCTTTGATTTCGTCAGGAGTAGTGCAGATCGCGAAGTGGGCCGTTGGAATTCGATTCCGCTGCATGAATTCCTTGGCGAAGATCTTGCTCGATTCGAGTCGCGCCGCGGCGGCGGTGGGGCCGAATATGCGCAAACCACGGCGGCAAAATTCATCAACCACTCCGAGTGCCAGCGGAACTTCCGGGCCAACCACGGTAAGGTCTGGTTGAATGCGGCTGGCAGCCTGCACCAGTCCGTCGAGATTCTTTACGTCCACGGAAACGCATTCGGCCTCGTCGCAAATCCCGCCATTTCCAGGAGCGCAGAAAATCTGTGTGACACGAGAACTCTGGCGCAGTTTCCACACGATGGCGTGTTCACGCCCGCCGCTTCCAATGACGAAAACCTTCATGTTGGTCTCGAAAGAAGGTTAGGGAAGGTGTTCGGCAATGTCAAACGAAGCCATTGGTGATTGGGGAATTGAATAATTTGGTAGTTAAAAACAAAACGCAGCAAAGCTGCCGACAAGCCAAACTCCTCATTGTCGTGCTGCCGCAATGCCTACTGCGACTGATTCTGATAATCCTGCTGTTGTGTCTTCAGGTCCTGCAGAGATTTCTCCAACTCTTTGCGCATCTGCTCCATCTGCTTCTGCAGGTCTTTCTGTTTCAGCTCCATCGCACGCTGAGCTTCTCGCTGCGCACGGGCGATTTCTCGTTCCATTTGCGGCTTCAGCCGTTCCATTTCAGCCTTCACCCACTCGGAATTGAAATTTTCCAGTTCTTTTCGGTGCAGTTCCATGGCGCGCTGCATCTCTTCCTGGGCTCGCTGCGTTTCCCGCTCGATTTGCGGGCGCAGCTCGGCCAATTGCTGTTGCAGTCCGCTGAAATCCGGCGACTGGAAAGTACTGGCATCACTGCGCGAGCGGTCGGGAACATTGAAGGTGAGCGTTTGCTCGCGACGGTCGCGCAGGACTTTCACATTCACTTTGCCGCCCTGGTGAAAAGCACGATTCAGGTCGGCGACGTTGTCCACCGAAGAGTTACCCGTCGCCACGATTACGTCCCCTGCTTTGAATCCTGCTGCTTCGGCATTGCTGCCGCGATCGACTGAACGCACCAGAACGCAATGTCCGTTCTTGCAGCCGAAATATTGTGCCAGCTGTCCGGACACTGACTCGAGCGTGAGGCCGTTCCGGCGCTGCAGCATGTTCACGATTGGCGGCTCAGGGATGTTGATGGGCGGTATGTGAAGGGGCTCGAAATGAAAGTTGAACGCGTTCTCACGATTGGCGAGTTGCACCTGCACGTTCTGCATTTGCCCATCGCGGCTGATCCCCAGTGTCACATTCTGTCCCGGAGACGTTCGCCGGATGAATCGTCTCAAGTCGCTGGAGTTGTTCACTGCCTGTCCATTAAAGGAGAGGATCACGTCGTGTTGCCGAAGTCCCGCTTTACCCGCGGGACTATCCTGGTCAACCGTGTCGATTTCCACTCCCCGCGCCTGCGATAACTTCAGCCGACCCATGCTTTCAGGCGTGACATCGTCTGGATTAATCCCTAGATATGATCCCGAACTCCGGGCCGGCGTTGGCGGAGTTGGCGGAGTCGGAGGCGTAGCCGGAGTCGCCGGAGTTGACGGCGTAGGTGGAGTTTCTTGTGCGATCTGATATACCGGCATCGCCGGGACCGATGGAACCGCCGGTACAGAAGGCGTGGCAGCAGGCGATGGAACATCGGCAACCGCTGGTGCGACCGGCCTTGCAGGCGAAGCTGGGACAACTGGCGCCGGGGGTACAACCTGCGCCAGCGCGAAAGCTGCGATAATCAGGATCAGAACATTGATGAAAACTGCGGTCCGCATAAAGGTGTCCTTGGGTGAATTCCCCCCAGCCCGCACAGCTCGGTTCCCCACGTCCGCAAAAGCGGCGTGAGATTTCCCACCCCGTATCACTACTTTCCTGCCTTTCTGAATTCGATATTTCCCAGGTTCGTGACCACTTTCAGTTCAGGTCCACCACCGTTCAAGCTGCCATCCGCGTAGTACGTCTTGGGTCCGTAGCCTTCGCCTTCGGACCTGATCTTCAACTCGGAAAAGTCGGAGCGGATCTTGTGTCCCATCGCCGTTTCGATCGTCGCATGTACGGTAACGTGCATATCCGGCGAAAGATACACAATCACATCGCCTGTCGACGTCTCGAGATGCGAAGGCCCGCCGTTATTGCCAAGAAACTCAGCCGTGATCGTGCCAGCGCCAGTCTGCGCATTGGCGCCCTGCATCAACTTGTAGAGCTCGATGCTGCCGCCGCCCGTTTCAGCCCGAACGGGACCTTTTGCGCCCGACAACTTGATGCTGCCGCCGCCGGTTTCCATCGTGGCTCGACCACCCACGTCATTGATAGAAAGGCTGCCACCGCCGGTTTCGGCTTTCAAATCGCCATTGCATTGGCTGACAGAAATGCTGCCGCCGCCGGTTTGAGCAGAGACATCATTCGCCGAGCCGATCGAAATGGATCCGCCACCGGTTGATGCGGTGAGGCGTCCTTTCACAGAATTCACGCTTATGGCTCCGCCTCCGGTCTGCAGATGCAGATCGTTCCAGGTTGTGCCAACGCTAATGGCGCCGCCGCCTGTCTCGGCAGTTGTGGCCCCACCAAGCTGATCAAGAGAAATCGCACCGCCACCGGTTTCCGTGGAAACCGCTCCGGCAATGTTGCGGATGTTGACTGAGCCGCCGTCGGTTTCGATTCGCACGTTGGTGAGGTCACGGGGCACAATGAGGTTGAAATCGGCATTCATCCGATGATTGCCGCCTTCGGAATTGCCCTCAAACGTAGCTACGTCTCCGCGCCGGTTTGCCGTGATGCGGAAGCGCTCGAAGTTATGACGGGCGTCCTCTTCAGAACCAGTGTAGGAACGTTTTTTGATGACATATTGAATCTGGTTCTGATTGCCACCCTGCACTTCGATAGAGCCCACATCGGTCTGCACTCGGAGTTGCTTTGCGTCGGTGATAGTTCCGGACACCTCTTCGACCCAGGCATTGCCTTCACGATAGACCCGGGATTGTTGCGCCAGCGCCGGCACCGAGACGGCCAGCGCCGCCAAAGCCATAACTGCCGCGAGTTTGTTTGTTAGTTTCAAGTTAGCTCCTGACTCCCACCAGACTTCTTGTATTCCCCTCAGATTCTTCGTTCCTCTGCGGCTGATACCGCAGAACTTCCTCAATCGATTTCCGGCAATGTGTTCAGCATGTTGCGCGATTGCCGCCGAATGTACGTATCCTTGTCCTTGTCTGCCAGATACTGCAAGGCCATGCGCACGCTGCTGTCCGCTTTCACTGGCTGCAGCATGTGCAGAGCCTCGGCGCGAACACCTGGATTCGTGTCGTGCAGCACGGCTTCGATCATCGCGTCGCGCACGCTGACATCGTTCTTGACATACGGACCCAGCGCATCAAGCGATTTGATACGCACACCGGGGTTGGTATCGTAGCGCAGCGCCGAAACCAGCGCCTCACGAATGGCGGCATCCTGCGGCCGCTGTGTGAGCAGGTCAATCGAATCCTGGCGCACTCCGGAATTGTTGTTTCGTGCCGCAAACAGCAGCAACTGCTGGATACGCGCATCGTTCAGGCTGCCCTCTACGGTCTGCGGCTGCAGCGCGTCGTACTTGATCTCAACTTTGTTGGAATTCGGATCCTGCGTGATGGCGCGAATACCAGCAATCGACATTGCGTCCGGAGCCTGCGCTCCGTTCTGTGGGGGTTCAAGGCCTTTTGTGATGGGACCGTTTGGAGCGATCGTGTTGCGTCCCATCTGATATGCCGTAATACCGCCGCCAACGAATCCGATGATCAGCAGTACGGCTGCCAGTGCCGGATTGAATTTCATCTGCCGCAGCCAGGCCGCCGGATCGAAGAATAAGCGCCGCCATCGTCGCTCTTGCTCCGTGGTTTCCAAGGCCTCCTGCAAACGCATCCGCGAGGCGGCGAGAAAGCTGGGAGAGGGCTCCAGGCGCGGTGCTGCCGACATCTGCTCGCGAAAGTCCTGCATGGACTTCAGCTCGTTCGCGCAATCGCCGCAGCGCTGAACGTGCTGCTCCAGCTCGATGCGCGCGTCGTCCGCCAGCTCATCGTACGTATAGAGCGTGATGTTTGCCTTGACCCATTCGCAATTCATACTTACCTCATCTCCGCCAGTGCCATTCGCAACTTCTGTGTTGCCCGAAACAGCGTGTTTTTGGCTGTTTCTTCTGTCGTGTTCAAAATCTCGCCAATCGTGCGCAGCTTCAGTCCCTGATAGTGTTTCAGTTCGAAAACCATGCGTTCACGGACCGTAAGCTTCGTGAGCGCCACGCCGATCTTCGTGCCCAACTCGCGGCGCAGCAGATCGCGCTCCGGATCGTGCGTCGGCCGTCCATCGGCAACCTGATCGAGCAGGTTGAACTCTTCGCCGTCCGAATCCTTAACAACCGGCGCGTCTTCTTTCCGTACCTGCCGCTTCCGCAGATGATCGAGACACAAATTCGTCACGATCCGGTACAGCCAGGTGTAGAAGGAGCACTCGAAGCGAAAGTTACCAAGGCTGCGATAAGCCTTCAGAAACGCATCCTGGTAGATGTCCTGCGCGTCGTCGGGCGAACCCGTCAGATTCATTGCCAGTCGAAGAACTGCCCGATCGTACTGCCGCACCAGTTCTTCAAACGCAACACGGTCGCCCTGCTGTGCCTGGCGTATCAGCGCGGTGTCGTCGATACGGCCTTGTCGTTGCACGAGCATCGGTCTCCAGGACGAACACTTGTCATTGGGGGAGTGGGGTTGCACATTATGCCCTGCGGCTTTGGGTGCGCCAACCGACAAGGGAACCGCCATTGTCTCGGCCAGCATGATCCCGCTCACCTTATCCTCTGCCGGCGATCTCTAGATCGCCGCGCCCATCGCGCCTTGGAAGTGCGCTTCGTGGCTTCTGCGTGCTCACCAGAAGTTATCTTCTGGCTTGCAAGGACTTAGACGGGGGGTGAGCAAAATCGTTAGCGATTATAGGGAGATGGCGAAGAACGTGCAAAAGCGGGAAAAATAGCCTCATTTGAGAGATCTCCAGGATGCGTGTTCAGGCACTTCGGCCAGCAAAATCCGTCGCTGGTTGTATTTTCCGGCCCCAGGCCACCGGTTCAATCGGACCGACGAGGAAAATCCACGTTGCGGCGCCGGCAATCGCTACCGCGGTCAAAGCAGCAAACGCAGCCAGGAAATGTCCGGTGCGGCTGACGGCGAACCCCGTTACGACAGGCACCACGACGCCGGCAAGATTTCCAAAACCATTCTGGAAACCAGTCCACCTGCCCGCCGCTTGAGGTCCTGCGAGCCTCTGCGTGATCGCATAAACATTGGAGCTGGTTGCGCCAAACAAAGCCATTCCCAGGATGAGCAGCAGCACGCACGTCGATTGCCCGGCAAGCGGGCAAAGTCCAAGGACAATTCCGCACACCCCGATTGAGCCACCTGTGAACGTCTTACGGACTACGGTCGGAGTTCCGCCCGCCCTGACCCACCGGTCCGACAGCCATCCGCACAGCGTGGAGCAACAGGCACTCACGAGGTATCCAGCCGCCCCGACCTTCGCCATTCTGGTCAGAGAGAAGTGGCGTTCATTAACGAGGTAATACGGCAGCCAGGTCAAAAGAAAATAGTTGACATAATTAATGCACCACAGGCCAATGCAGGTTCCCCATGCGGAACGCAACACAAGGAATTCACGCAACCGTGGCAGACCGTGTGCATCTTCGACGCGGGGTATACTACCGGCTGGCCTCCACTTCATCCATGCAGGAATCCAGATCAGGCTTAATGAGCCGAGCAGAATGAAGTACTCTCGCCAACCCACGCGCGCGATCATCATCCCCCCCAGCAACATGCCGAATCCAGGTCCTAAGCACAGCCCCGATGCAATGACCGAATTCGCCAGACCTCGATGCTCTTCCGGATAGTTCAGCGCGATGATTTTCGAATAGGCCGGGTACGAGACGGCTTCGCCGATTCCGACCAGCAGGCGTAATGCGCACAGCGCAGAAAAGGTACGGATGAATCCCGTTGCTGCTGTTGCTGCCGACCACACTCCGAAACCGCCGGCGAGCAGCCAGTAAACATTAACCCGGTCGACCAGCCAGCCGTATACCGGCTGCAAACAGGCGTACGTCCAAAAGAAGGCAGAGAGCAGAAAACCCAACTGCTCGGGCGTGATCTTCAGTTCATCTTTTAGCGACGGCGCTGCGATCGAAAGACTTCCACGATCGATGTAGTTGATGAAAACCGACAGCCCCAGCAGCACCAGAACCCAGGCTAGAGATCGAGGCAATGACCGCTCTGCCTTTCCATAGGTCATCATCGAAGAGGGCCGAATTGTGTGCGGGAAGCAACGACAATGCAAGAAATTTCGAGCCTACTCTCAGACCTTCAATGCATGCGAAGGACGCGGCGCGTAAGACAAGGTGGGAGGATCAGCCCTGCGGGCCCCGCGCCTCCAATCTGATGATGTCCACTGAGTCCGACCAGCACCAGCCCCGCTACCACCAACGCAGTGCCAATGAACTTGGTAAGCAGTTGCCAACCACTGAAGTCCTCAGACAACCATTGAGGACGAAACTTCGTCAGCAGTAACGCGCCAATAAAGATGATTGCGTACCGCACTCCTGAGATGGAATCGACAATCGCGGGATTGGTGCGGCTGATCGCAAAGAAGACAAGGAACGAACCAACCCCCGCCGTGAATCGATTCACAAAGTACCAGAATCTGTTGCGAGGCTCGTCCTGGCCCGACTCGGCCAAAATCTGGTGACGCCAAGAAGGCACGATCAACAAAGATACCGAACCGATGAAGGTTCCTATCGTAAACCACACGTATCCGCTGACAAAGTTTGTCTGGTTGTAGACCACTTTTTCCATGACGTTCACCAGGCCCATTAAGCCGCAGGCCAGCAGCACCGGCGGGAGCAGTTTCTTCAGCGGCAACTTTTCCGAAAAGAACATGAAGAAACCGCCACCGGTCATGAGGGCGAATCCCATCAGCTCGCTTGCAGTCATCTGCTGGGAAAGGAGTGCGAATCCGATAGCGACGGTCGCAACCGGAGAAAAGCCTCCCATGACGGCGAGAGTCTCGGAAGCCTCACCTCTCTTTAGCGCAGCGTAATAGAAGAACGATCCTACAAGGTCCAGCACTCCTGCGAGGAACGCAATTGAGACGACAGTTACCGATGGCGTTTTGTAGCCGAATGGGATTAGCAGCAAGCCAAAGATGCTGATGGCTCCGAGCCAGAAGATGTAGCTGAACAGGTTTTTTGTGCCGGGGCGCTTCAGCAGCACCTTATCCCAGACCAGCGAAATACCGATTAAGCCATGCGCGATGATGGCGATGAAAGCGCCGTTTTTTAAGAAGTCGAACAATCAGGTATCAGACCGACAGTAAAAAGACACCAACCCCAACCAGTGCCGCACCCACCCAGCGTCGCCAATCTACCTCTTCTTTGAGAATGTATTTTGCGAGCGCAGTTTCCAGGATGTAACTGCTGGCAGTGATCGGCGCGGCGAAGCTAAGCGGAGTGGCGGAAAACAGCGCCATCAGCGCAAAAAAGGAAACGGCCATGGCTGGGATGCCAATCATGATGTACCAGTTGTGAACGAGGTCGCGTCCGGTGAGCAACAATCCCCGCGGAGTCCAGTCGGTGATCTCACCGTGACGTTTCATTCCAGCGCTGTTCAGCAGATCACCAACTGTTCCGGGGATCACAACCAGCGCCACGAGCAGCGCGATCACGGTTCCTCCGCGATTTCTGTGGTCTCCGGATAGGTGAGCGCAACCAACACCACCCCGAGAGTGATCAGCGAAACGCCGGCCCATTCCCTCTCGGTAACTTTCTCATGGAGATAGAGTGCGCCTGCCAGTGCACTGAGTGCGTAAGAAAATGATGTGATCGGGAGAACGTAGCTGAGGTCGGCCCAACTGAGCAGCGCCAGGCGCGATACCAGCCAGCCCACCATAAACGCTACGCCGATTCCGACCCACGGATGGGCGAACGCGCGGATATACGGCAAGGGCGACCAGCTTTCAACTACTCCCACTTGCCGCATACCCAGGGTGAGCGCGTAATTGCCAACTACATTTGTGACGATAACAACCAGGCTGACGATCAGGGTCTTCAGCAGAAGCCCGCGTTCATGCATGTTCGCGAGCTTCTGTCGGATCCGCAGATGGCTCATTTCTGGTTAGACGTCAATCGCCTCCCACGCGAAAACGCAATCCTGCGCGGAAATTCGTGTGGAGAGCCGGATAACCCGCTGCCTCATCATATTTGCGATCCGTTACGTTGAAGATATTTGCATATGCGGTCACTCGATGGGTAACTTCGTACCAGCCGCCGAGGTCGACGCGTCCATATCCAGCAGCGTACGTGACGGGAGGCAGTAGCCCCTCAAAATCGGAATCGGGACGACGCCCGACTGCTGTCGCTCCCAGAGTTCCACCCCAACGCGATCCGAGATACTGCACCAGCAGGTTGCCTGAGTGCTTCGGGCGTCGCAGCAGCGGACGACCGGGCTGAAGTAGAGGATCAGTGGCAAATGGTTGGTCAAGAATTTGTGTCGAGAGATAGGTGTACCCGCCGTCTATTGATACCCGTGTAAGAGGCCTTGCGTGAAATTCCAACTCGGCGCCATGCGCGAGCGCCTTGTTGACGTTCACATACTGCGAAATGAATGTCGTCGGATCGAAGCTGAAGTCAATCTGGTTCGTAAATAGATTATTAAAGTAGGTTCCGGACAGCGCATACCGCCCGCGCGTGCCAAAACTCTGATCGAAACCGGCTTCGAAAGCGCGATTCTGCTCCGCCTTGAGATTCGGGTTGGGAATGATGTCAAAGCCTCCCACGCCGAACGATTCTTCCAGCGTCGGCTCGAGGATTCCCTGGGCATACGAAAAACGCAGTCGAGTTCCCGCCAGCCGGTCGTTTCCGCGCCGAACTAAGTAACTGGCCGCAACGCGCGGCACGCCCTTGTTACCGAAGCTGGTGTTGTGTTCGAAGCGCACGCCAGCGATGAGTGACAGCCGGCCGAGGGACACTGCCTCCTGCCCATACACCGATTGATTGCGGCGCAAACCATGGCTGAGCGGCAGCGCTGTCAGGTCGCCAACAAAGCCGTTCTCGTCTTCGAAGCGATAACCGACCGTCGTGTGTGCCCAACTCTGCGGACTCCAGTCACCCTGGTACTCGAGTCCCGCGCGATTCAGATCGGCCACACTGTCGAAGGGGAAGTCTATTGGTCCGAAGAGCGGCGAGACACGGCCGGGATCCATGAACGTGTCTTGATTCGTGCGCTTGTGGTTGTATTCGAATCCCCAGAGCCGATGCTGCCAATGTGGCGAACTCTGCACCGTGAACTCGCTGCTTGCCAGAAAGTTGTTCTGATGTGCACGCTGATCTGTGTCCGGCGGGATATACGGTTGCCCGTTGAAATTCCAGAATGATTGCACGCCCGTGTAGTTGTTCGAGTGGCGAGTGCGGAAGCGGAAGAACACCTTGGGCGTGATCGTGACTCCGAGATTCGCGCCTTGAGACGAGTTGCCGTACCTGTCGTTGACCCCCTGCCCCTGCGTGTTGAACTGGTCGGCAAATACGTTGTAATCTAATCGGCCTCTCGCGCCGGAAAGCGACGCGTATCCGTTTGCCGTGCCGAAGTTGCCGCCGTCAGCGCCGAATTCGAGCTCCGGAGTCCGTGTGCTGCCAGTGCGGGTCCACGTCTGTACGACGCTGGTCATCGCGTCGGACCCGTAGAGTGTGCTGTCTGCGCCGCGCACCAGTTCGAGACGGTCCATCTGTTGCGTCGGCACGACGCCAAAGTCGAAGGTGCCGCCGTCTTCATTAACCGTGACACCATCGATGATCACCTTGTTGTAATTCGAGTTGCCGCCGCGCACGAACAGCGAGGACAGGCTTCCGGTGCGACCGTTCTGTCCGACAACGACACCTGGCAGGAAACGCAAGGCATCCACTTCGGCGGTAGGATTCAACAATTGGATTTGCGAGCCGGTCAGGCTCGCGGTTTGTGCGCCGCTCTGATCTTCCGGCAATGGCGTTCGGGAAGCGCTGACGACTACGCTGCGCGTCTCGGCCGTAACCGGCAAGATCACGCTTAATGCGGCCTCTCCGGGAAGGTTCGTGGTTAGCTTCGACGGAGCAAACCCGACCGCAAGCACCTGGATGTCGTACGTGCCGTCGGCGATTCCGCTGAAGCGCGCGAGACCTTCCGCAGAAGTATCCTGGATGGCAATCGGCGTCTGCGACCCTGAACGGTATAGCGTAACCCGGGCACCGCGTACGACTGCCGCCTGCGGATCGCTGACTTTGACGGTAAGATCGGCGGCCCAAACACAGCTACCAAGAATGAGAAATGCTGATACAGTGCGCAACCAGCGCATGCGTCCTCCCTTTTCACGCGAAAGGCGTTGACGTTGGCGATTCGCACCGGTCTCCTGGCTTGCGACATAGATCTCTCGACTGGCCTTCCCGTGGAATCACAGTGACCAGCCGGTTTCGGAGACAATGCTCCGGTCGCTTACAGTTGCGCGGCAGCGCGGGATTTTCACCCGCTTCCCAGCTCTTTTGCAGAGCGCACGAACCGAAGATGGAAAAGAACATTCGCCGAAGTCAGGCGAAATGAGAGTTGACTCTAAATTCCGCTGGGTGCGCGTGTCAACTCGCAGGAGTGCGGAAGGCTGCTTCCGCTTCGGCTTGCGCCTTTTCCAAGGCCGCCTGCATTGCCGCATGCAGTTGATCCAGTTGTTCACGGCTGGCATTGGGCGTTACGTCGATGTACCGCCCGAGACGGACAGAAACGCGCGAGAACGGTTTAGGAATCAGCATGCGATCCCACGAATTCAGAACCCACGCGCGTTCCGGAGCCGTGTAGAAAGCGCAGATCGGCACCCCCGTGTTGCGGGCTAACAGCACTGGACCTGGCTTGGCTACATAAAGAGGTCCGAGAGGACCGTCGATCGTAAAAGCGACGGAACGTCCTTCTTCGATTTCTGTATGCATGCCTAACAGGGCACGGACCCCGCCGCGCGTGCTGGATCCGCGAACGGCTCGATATCCGAATTTCTCAATGATGCGGGCAATGTATTCGCCGTCGAAGCTGCTGCTTGTCATGACCGCGATGTTGCGATGCCGGAAGCAATAGCATGCGGGCAGAATGCAACGATGCCAGAAAACAAACACTGTCGGCTTGAAATTCAGATCGGGCGGCCCGCCCTCCTCCAATGAAATGTTGAAGCGCAACGTTGGACCGATGAACCGAACGGCAAGATAGGCAGCCCAGGTGATCACGGACAGCAGCAGGCGTTGCCGGAGGCTGAATTTCTCCTGCGTCATCTGCGTATCGTCCGGCTTAGGAGGGGCGGCAATCATGGCGGGAATCCATTATTGTAAGCTCGCCGAATACGCCCGTTCATGTTCAGAACTCGACAGAGGTTTAGAAGGTCGTCGCCACCGTGAAGCGGAAGGTCTTCTTCGGTTCCTTTAGAGCGTATCCGGGTACGAAGGACTGAACCGCGCGCTGGTATGTCACGTCACCGGCGCTTCCTGCCGGGAACATGCTTCTGGAAATCAGGCTTGGCGTGCCGATGAATTCGTTCAGGCGGAGCGGGTTGTATGCGTAATAAATGCGGAACGGCGCATTTACGATCGGCATAATGACCTGCAGCTCCAGACCGGTGGACATACGCGGCTGATAGTTGGTGCCTCCAATGATTTGCACATTGGGCGAGAACTGCTGGCTGCTGGTGCTCACGCAATTGAAGTTGCGGTCGAGCGTGGGGCAACCGTATGCAGTATTGTTAAGCAAGTTGAGCTGCTGTTGGTTAACCTGTAATTGCGAAGGCCGCAACACCATGTCCAAACCTGTGTCGACGAAGGGCGCCAGCGTTACCGGGCCGGCGATCGGGATGTGATATTCCAAGTTGGTGATCAGGCTGGTGTCGCCGCCCGGGAAAATGATCCGATAAACCGGCACGGGGACGTTCCAGACACCACGCCGCGGGTTATTCGGATCCTTGGGGACTCCGGTGCACGGGATCGCCGTGTTGGCTATGCACGGATCGTCAGGATTCACCACCGGGATCGATGCCGTTTGTACGAAGAACGCAACTGGCGAAATCGAACGGATATCGAATCCGCGAATGTCGGTATCACCACCCATATAGAAGCGCTGGAACGGAGGCGCTACCTTGCCGGCGTAGCCGGAGAGGAACGAGCCCTGTATACGGAAACCGAGCGCCTGCTTCCCCTCTCGGTTGTGATGAATGCCTTTCATCGGGATCCACTGTTTGTATTCCACCAGGGGCATCACATCGGCGACGGTTCCACCCAA
>Ga0070738_10003516_pt1 | contig 20319 bp, 16 predicted proteins | sample Coa_R2_2_FD_66446 | JGI IMG/M metagenome (GOLD analysis project Ga0070738, IMG submission 66446) | Surface soil microbial communities from Centralia Pennsylvania, which are recovering from an underground coalmine fire - Coalmine... | ecosystem: Environmental > Terrestrial > Soil > Unclassified ... | reverse complement strand
TCACGAGGTTCACGGCGAACGCGACCGCTCCGAGAAGCAGGAGCGCCAGGACGAGGAGCGGAACCCAGCGGATCCTCTCGGCGGGCGGCAGCGCACCGCAGCCGAGCGTCGGACACTTGCCGAGGATGTCGAAGCAGTCCTCGTGGAGCAGGGTCTTGCAGCGCGAGCACTCGACGGGCGATCGACCCGCATCCGCGTGGCAGTAGGCGCAGCGGATCTCCATGCTCAACGGACTCTACGCTCCCGCGAGCGGCAAGGTTCTCCGCTGGAGCCCCAAGAAGCCGAAGAGAGAAACATCGAGCGCAGCGTCGGCCGTGAACGTGGAGCGCGTCCACGAGAACGTGGGGCACGCGCCTACGCCCTGGTAACGTAGCGGGATACGTCGTCGTTTCCGGTCCTCGCACCCTGCTGGATATCCAGGGGGACGAGCGGAGGCGGCGTGGGAGTCCTCGGGATGGCGGAGAGGGCGTCGGACGACCGCGCTCTCGCGGCGCTCGCTCACGGCACGAGAGAGGACCGCGAGCGGGCCCTCGAGACGCTCCACGAGCGCCACAAGGACGAGGTGCACGGGTTCCTCGCCCGGCTCCTCCGCGACCCCTCGCTCGCCGACGACGCGCTCCAGGAGACGTTCCTCCAGCTCTACCGGAGCTTCGACCGCTTCGAGCCCGGACAACCCTTCCGGCCCTGGATCTTCAAGATCGCCCGCAACGCCGCCCTGAAGACTCTCCGCACCCGGAAGAAGGAGGAGAACCTCGCGACGAAGGCGCGGCCCAAGTCGGGGCGCAACGTCGTCGAGACCACCGCGACGAACGAGTCGCGCGAGCGGGCGCGGGAGGCCCTCGAGGCGCTCCCCGACGAGACGCGCGCGCTCCTCCTCCAGAGACACGTCCTCGACATGAAGCTCGAGGACCTCGCCGAGTCGTTCGCGGTCACGGAGCGCACGATCAGGAACCGCCTCCACGCCGCGGCCGAGGCGTTCGCGGCAACCTTCTTCGGAACCCGGACAGGAGAGCCCCGTGGAGACTAGCTGCCAGGAAGCCACCGCCCTCCTCCTCGAGCGCACGCTCTCGGTCCTCGAGGACGACGCCCGGGTCCGCCTCGACGAGCACCTTCGTATTTGCGAGGCATGCCGCGAGCGCGCCCCCGCGATCGACGGCGCGCTCGAGGACTGGAAGAGCGCGGCCACTGAGAAGCCGGCGCCAGCCGACTCGTGGGAGCGGATCCGGGCCCACCTCGGCGACGATCCGGCCTCGCAGGTGCGCGTCGTCCTCGTCTGCACGTGGTGCAAGGGCGGCCTCGAGCGCAACGAGGCGGCCTACTGCGCGACGTGCCTCGCCCCCTGTCACGCCGACTGCTTCGCGACCCACGGTCGCTGCCCCGCCCCCGGCTGCGAGGAGACCCGAGTCGTGCAGCCGCGCACGCTCGCGCGGCCTCGCCCCGCGCAGCCTCGCCCCCCGCGGCGAGTCGGCTGGTTCGTCGCGGCTCTGGTCCTCGGGACGGGAGTCGCCGTCGCCGCGCTCGCGCCGCCTCCGCACCCGCGGCGCGAGCTGCCGGTCCCGAGCCCGCTCGGAAAGACGAACGGGGCCTCGGTCCCTGCTTGTCTCCGGGTGAGCCCGAGCTCGATCCATCTGCCGGAGGAGCCCTCCGAGCGCTCTTTCGTCATGGAGAAGCTCCGCCGCGCGGTCGAGGACCGGGTCACGAACTTCCTCTCCGAGACTCGTTACCGGGACCACGCGTTCTCCGTCTTCGCCGACTCCGACGGGACGATCGCCGTCGCGATCGACCCTCCGCTCGACGAGAGCCCGCTCGATCGCCTCCGCGACGACCTCGGAGTGCGCGGCGACCTTCGCTGCCACTTCGTGAAGGAGGACGCGAGCGGTCCCGGAATCGACCGGTTCGAGCGAGGAACCGACAAGGTCTTCCACCTCCAGCCCGAGACCGCGCTCGCGAACGAGGACGTAGAGCGCGCCTACGAGACGATGAGCTCCTCCGGCACGCGAGCGATCGGCCTCAAGCTCACCGCGGAGGGCGGAGCGCGCTTCCACGAGACGACTCGCGGGAACCTAGGGCGCAAGCTCGCGATCCTGATCGACGGCCAGGTCGTCTCGACACCGGTCATCCGCTCCGCGAACGGCGAGGAGTTGGTGATCGAGGGCCGGTTCACCGAGGAGGACGTCCACGCCCTCGTCGGAGCGTTGTCGCCGAAGGATCGCTATCCGCTCTGGGTCTGGGTCCAGCGGGAGACGCCGGGCGTCTTCAGGGAAGCGCCGGTCAGCAACACCGATGCGGGACCGGGATCGCTCTCGGGTCGCGTCTTCCTCAAGGCTCACGTCGAGCGACCGGCCCCGGTCGCGGTCGCGAAGGACCACGAGGTCTGCGGCGCGGTCTACCGCGATGAGTCGCTCGTGGTCGCCGAGGACGGCGCGCTCGCGAACGTCGTCGTCTACCTCAGGGGGGTGCCGACGCCCACGACCTGGGATCGCCGGGGGACCTACCGGATCGACCAGAAGGAGTGCCGCTTCACGCCGAGGATCCTCCTCGTGCCCGAGGGCGAGAAGGTGACGATCGGGAACTCCGATCCGATCTGCCACGACGTGAAGTCGAACTGTGTGGCCAACCCCATCTTCAACGAGCTCGTGTCGGCGGGCCGCGCGCTCACGAGGACGTTCGCGAAGGCGGAGTTCGTGCGGCTCGGCTGCGCCGTGCACCCCTTCATGGGCGGCACGATCGTCGTCATGGAGCACCCCTGGTACGCGGTCACCAGCGCGAGCGGGGCGTTCACCCTCCCGGACATCCCGCCCGGGACCTACCAGGTCATGGCGTGGCACGAGACCCTCGGGAAGGCCGTGAAGCGGGGGACGACCGTCACGATCACGCCCGGGGCGCGCGCGAGCCTCGACATCGCGTTCTGAGCCGCCGAGCCCGGTTCGGGCCGCCCGGCTACTCTGGCGGCATGTCCACCGACGAGCGGATGTCGACGCACCACTTCCACGCCCGGCTCCTCGACGCGAGCGAGCAGCTCGTCCTCCACGACAACCCCGGCAACGCGCTCGACGGCTTCCTCGACGCGACGCTCCAGCGCGTCGAGGGCGAGCGCGCGATGATCTTCGTCCGCCGCGGCTCGAAGCTCGCCCTCCTCCGCTACCGGAACTTCGCGACGCCGCCCGAGGCCGAGAGGCTGAGGATCGCGTCCGAGCTCGTCGAGATCGTCTTCGAGGTCGGCACGGGACTCGTCCTCCTCGAGCAGGACCTCCGCGACAACCACCGCTTCCAGGAGGCCGGCACGGCCCGCGGCGACGGCGAGCTCGCCTATCCCGTCACCTTCGGCGTGGCGCCGATCTTCGCCCAGCGGAGACCGGTCGGCGCGATCTACGTCGACATGCGGAAGGCTCACGACGACGCGTCCTTCGACGAGAAGCAGCGCGAGGCTCTGAGGCGCGCGGCGGCCCAGGCCAAGCCCGCGCTCGCGCGGCTCACCGAGCAGGCGATCGAGGAAGCCCAGCGCGCTCCCTCGGTGGCCGACCCGCTCCTCGCCCGGGCCGTCGCCCCGATCCTGGGCGTCTCCGCGGAGACGCGCGCCGTCCGCGAGACGGTCGGACGCATCGCGACCTCCGACAAGACGGTGCTCGTCCTCGGCGCATCGGGAACGGGCAAGGAGCTCATCGCGCGCGCCCTCCACGTGGCGAGCGGACGCACCGGCGCGTTCGTCGCCGAGAACGTGGCGGCGATCCCCGAGACGCTCCTCGACTCGCGCCTCTTCGGTCACGAGAAGGGCGCCTTCACCGACGCCTCCCGGAGCGAGCCGGGCCTCTTCCAGCTCGCACACGAGGGCACCCTCTTCCTCGACGAGATCGGCGACGCGAGCCTCGACCTCCAGGCCAAGCTCCTGCGGGTGATCGAGACGGGCGAGGTGAGGCCCGTGGGGTCGAGCAAGACCGTCCGGGTCACCTTCCGGCTCGTCGCGGCGACGAACAAGAACCTCGCGATCGAGGTCGCGAAGGGACAGTTCCTCGAGGGCCTCCTCTACCGGCTCGGCGTCCTGGTCGTCCGCCTCGCGCCGCTGGCCGCGAGGCGCGACGACATCGAGCCGATCGCCCTCGAGGCACTGGCCGTGCTGGCCAGGGCGGCGGGGAGAAAGCCGCCACGGCTCGCGCCCGAGGTCCTCGAGAAGCTCGAGCATCACTCGTGGCCGGGGAACGTGCGCGAGCTCCTCCACGTGCTCGAGGTTGCCTGGGAGCTCTCCCGGGGCGACATAGGACCGGAGCACGTCCTGTTCGTCGCGGCGCCCACCCCGGCGAAGAAGAGACGCACCCTCGCTGAACGCATGGCCGACCTCTACCGGGAGGTGCTCCAGGACCACCAGGGCAGTGTGCCCCGGGCAGCCGAGGAGCTGGAGGTGCCGCCCTCGACGGTGCGCCGCAACAAGAAGCGCTACAAGCTCTGAGCATCTCGGTGTCCGGCCGCGCTTTGCACGCGACGAGCCGGGCCCGGTTCAACGCGATGCCGGGCCCCGTTCAGCACGATGCCCTGCCCTGCATCGCACGATGCCCTGCTCCGCGCGCGCTGAACGGAGACCGGCACGCGCGTGCGTCTCACTGATGCGTGCTGTTCACACGACCGGAATGGGCGCTCGCCACGCTCAGGCAATCCACCATCGGCCATGCGGTTGCGTCCCGTTCCCGCGGCTTCCCGATTCCTGAGGGGGCGCGGCATCCACCAGGCAGGGGGTGGGTGAGGCGCTTTCGCGAGTGCGGCCCCTCGTCGAGGAGAGGAGGGCTCACGATCCTCGAGGGGACGGCGCGGTCGCTGGCCTCGACCGGCTCGACGCATCGCGACAGACGGCTCGGGAGCATCGACGGCACGGCTCGGTGTTGAGGGAGGCCTGGCTCGGTTCCGAACGGCATGGGGTCAGGCACTCTGGGGGTCCTGGCTCACCGCGATGCGGTCCGGCCATCTGAAGAGGATGGAGAGGTGCATTTTCGTCAGGGGAGCATGGCCACGGGTCGAGCGTGCCGGGGCTCGAGGGTGAACGGGAGAGGGCACACGACCGTGCACGTCAGGGCTCGGTCCGCGGAGCGACCGCGAACGTCGTGAGGGCGACCCGGATCGGTGCTGAAGGGATCACTGCACACCGCCGAGCCGGGCACGGCTCGGTGCTGAAGGGAGCACGGCTCGGTGCTGAACGGGGCACGGCCCAGTCCCGTTCGTCGCACGGCCGAGACCTTCGCCTTCCATTTCTCGACGGTGAGGAGCGCCGGGTCGGGCACGCGACGTGAGTCGGCGTCGTTCGTCGCGTGGCTCGCCCTCGGTGCGTTCCATTCGCGGCTGCTGACGACGGTGCGACCGGCACTTGGGCGCGATGCGAGAGCATTTTGCTCTCGCCGACACGCATGAGGCACGGAGAGTCCGGCCGTGCCAAGGCGCACGGGGCCGTGCTCTCTCGACTTGCGCCAACGGTGGTCGATCGGCGCGGGGCGTGTTCTCCCTTCCCGACGACTCCGCTCCGGGTGACGGTCACCCGGAAACAAAGGGAAGGGCTCCTCGCCCGAGCCGGAAGGTCCGGTCGGGAAGGGAAAGGGGGGGCCATGTGGACTTACCTTAGAAGGAGGTATTCATGTCCACACCCAAGGTGAACCAGAGCTCGGTCTCGAAGGGGATCGAGCTCCAGTTCGACATGATCCTCGCGGGGCTCCAGGCGTTGCCCCCGACGACGCAGCTCAGCGTCCAGAACAACACCTACACTCCGGCGACGCTGAGCACGCTCGTGAATCAGGAGAACGCCATCAACAAGACGGTGCGCACGCTCCGGCTGCAGCTGCAGCAGGCAGTGGCCACCCGCCGCGGCCAGAAGCTGGCCGACCGGAAGCTCGTGACCGCGATCCGGAGCGCGGTGATCGGGCTTCTGGGCGACGACAGCTCGGACTTGGTCAAGTTCGGGTTCAAGCCGCGGAAACCGCACACCGCGACGGTCGAGGAGAAGGCCCTCGCGGTGGCGCGCGGGAAGGAGACCCGCGAAGCTCGCGGGACCAAGGGCCCGCGCGCCAAGGAGGCCATTCAGGGTGACAAGCCGGCCAGCGTCACCGTGATGGCCTCCGGCGGGATCGTCGTCCCGCCGACTCCGCCTCCCCCGACGACGAAGTAGGTCGGCGAAGAGCCCCGGTCGAGCCGAGCGGAGTCGGCTCCACCGGGGCTCCTTCGTCTTCAGTGGAGCCATTGCGCGTGCCCGCGCTGGCCCAGAAGGGCCAACAAGTTTCCCTCCGCGAAACTTGTTGCGGCCTCAGGCGCCTGAAGGGCCAACAAGTCTCCCCACGCGAAACTTATGCGGCCTTGACCAGCGGTCTGGTCGCCTAGGCACGCGGGCGACGCTCGAGCCGGGTGAGCGTCTCCCACGGCTGCGGAGTCGTCGGGCAGTTCTCGCTCTCGAGGTCGTAGCGGTAGAGCGTCCCGCAGAGCGGGCACCGCCGGAGATGCCGGTCGGCCCGATAGCCCTCGACGAGGACCGGCTCGAGCTCGAGGGCCTCCGGCGGGAAGGACACGTCGCGGTTGGGGTCGTCGGTCACCGAGTCGCCGAGACGCTCGCAGACGCGACACTCAGCGGGCGCGACCGTCGGAGGCGGGAAGTCCTCGAGCGGCCTCGGCGCCGGAAGCTTGCGTGGCTCCGGCGCGGGAATGCCGGGAAGAATCGCCGGGCGCTCGAAGATGGTGCGGTAGACCGTCGAGAGCTGCGCCCTCCGCGCCTCGAAGACGCGGTCCCGCTGCTCGAGCTTCCGCGCGACGACGCCGGGACAGTGATCGGTCCGCGCTTCATGGATCGCGTCGGCGGTCGCGACGGCCTCGACGAGCACGTCGCGCCCGAGATCGGACTCGACGACCTCCCAGAAGCGCCCGGCGAGGAAGTCGTCGAGCTCGCAGCTCGTCCCGCTCTCGTAGGGGTGGTGCGGGTAGGTCGTCCAGACGTAGACGCCGAGAAGGCCCACGCGGACGCCGCGGGTCTGCGAGCCCTCCGTCCGTTCCCAGGTGGTCTTCAGCGCCAGCTCCCGTCGACCTGGAGGTTGCGCCAGCGGCCGAGCGGTCCCAGCGGGACGAGGTGCACGGTCTCGCCGTGGTCATGAGCGAGGAGCGGCGCCGTCGGCGAGAAGACGACCCTCTCGTTGCTCCGGTAGACCCCCCCGGGCATGGGACGAGTCGCGAGGTGCCTCCCCGAGGGAACGGAATAGATCTGCCAGCCGCGCATCGAGAGGAGCTTCACGGCGACGAGATCGCCCGACTCGGAGAGCATCACCTTGTTGACGATCACCTCGCCCGGAGACAAGCGGAGGATCGCTTCACCGTCCGAGGCGCGGAACACCTCGATCCGACCGTCGCACGTCCGAGGCGGAACGGCTGCCACCTGGGTGACGACGGCGACCGTCTCTCCGTCGCCCGACGAGCCGAGGCGCCGGTACTCGACGCCGGAGCCGTCGAACGCATCGAGCTCCCGGAGGAGCTTCCCCGACGGCGACCAGACCTGCGGCTTCGACGTGCCTTTCACGATCGTGTGGACCATGCCGGACCGTGTGATGGCGACGTTCTCGCAGGGCGGCGAGCGAATCTCCCGGAGGAGCTTCATGCTCGGTGTCGCCCAGATGCGGACGCCCGTGTCGTCGCCGATCGCAACGCTGCGACCATCGGCGGCGAACGCGGTGACCTCGTCGAGTCGGTAGTACATGCTCCTCGCGACCACGTTCACGTGCGAGACGACCCGGCCGGTATCGATGTCGAGGACCTGGAGGTCGTTGGACCCCGGCAGGGAAACGACCTCGATGTCGAGCGCGGGCGACAGCACCGCGCCGTTCGTCGCCGGATCGTGGGCGAGGTTGCGCTCGCGCACGAGCGCCCCCGTCTCGACCGACCATTCGCGGAACAAGCCCGCGTCCGTCACGGCGGCGACGCGCGAGCCGTCGGTCGAGAAGACGAGATCGTGGACCGAGCCGCCCGCGTCGAGCACGCGCTCGCCGCTCTTCCAGAGCTCGACGACGAACGCCCCGATCAAGCCGAGGAGGACGAGCGCGCCGATCGAGAGCGCGAGCCGCCTCTTGCGCCGGCCGCCGCGGGTCTCGTCCGCGACCGCCACTCAGCCCGCGGCCGCGACGAGCTTGGCGAAGCCGTCCGGGTTCAGGCTCGCGCCACCGACGAGGCCGCCGCCCACTCCGGCGAGCTTGAAGATCCTGGCCGCGTTGTCGGTCGAGACGCTCCCGCCATAGAGCACCTGGCCCCGGCGCCCGAGCGCGCGCTCGACCTCGAGGTGGCAGTCCTCGATCGCCGTCACGATCTCGTCTTCCTGCGGCGTCACGCCGCGGCCGATCGCCCAGCGCGGCTCGTAGGCAATGACCACCCGTTCCCGCAGCGACGGATCGAGCCCCTCGAGCACGGCCCGGAGCTGGCCGCGCACGACCTGCGAGGTGCGACCGGCCGACCTCTCGTCGGCGGTCTCGCCGACGCAGACGATCGCCTGGAGCCCGCTCGCCAGTGCGACTCTCGTCTTGCGTCGGACGACGTCGTCGGTCTCGCCCTGCTCGGCGCGCCGCTCGGAGTGGCCGAGGATCACCCACGAGCACCCGACCTCGACGAGGTGGCGGGCCGCGACCTCTCCGGTATGCGCGCCCTCCTCGTAGGCCGACACGTCCTGGGCGCCAATGTCGGCCGCGTCGCCGATCTCGCTCGCCAGGGCATGAATGGCCGTGAACGGCGGAGCGATGACGGCCCGTGCCCTCTTGCGGGGAGCCGCCTTGACGAAGGCCCGGGCGAAGGCGCGGGCCTCGGCGGTCGTCTTGTAGGACTTCCAGTTCGCGACGACGAGCGGGACGAGGATCGGTCCGCGCCGCTCGGTCTCGACGAGCTGCCCCCTCTTCCGCAGGAGGTCGCGGGCGAGCGGAGTGAGGAGGGCGCCCTCGGGGATCGCGAACACCTGCCCGGGCGGCGTGCTCTCTATGTCCTCGGCGGTGACGACGCGCTTCACGCGCGAGATTCTAGCGCGCCCCGCTCAGCTCGAGGAAGGTCCGGTCCTGCCTGCTCTCGAACTGCACACCGGCCCGCTCGATGGCGACGACGGTCGCCTCGGGGCCGTCGACGGTGAGCTTGTCGCCGTCCATGACCACGCGCGACTGGCCATCGGGACGCTGGATGACGGCGCGGGCGAATCCCGGCTCGAAGACGATCCCCGTGACCCTGAGCTGCTCGAGCCGCACGCCGTCGAACGGAAGCGTCGTGGGCGCCTGCTTGCCGAAGCGGTCGGCCGCCGTCCCGGGACGACCGGCGAACTTCAAGGCGTCGCCGGCCCCCGTCGCCTCGACCCTCAGGCACTGGTCGCCGTCCGGCACGGCGACGAGGTCTCCGAGCCTCTTGAGCGACGTCTGGAGGGCCTCCTCGTACGACACGCCCGCGAGGTCGAGCGTCACGTCGCCCTTGATCGCCTCGGTGACGATGAGGCTCTTGCCACAGCAGCGCGCGAGGAGGGGGAGCCACGTCCGGGCATCGCAGCGGCTGCAGCGGACCGCGCTCTTCTCCAGGGTCGTTCGCTCCGGCAGCGAGTCGGAGTCGGTCGTCTCACCGAGGACCTGCGCCAGGCTCCAGACGTGCACGCCGTCGCCGGCGAGGTTCGGACTGCCGATGTCGAGACTCGCCCGGCGCGTCACCGTGATCGTGTTCCCGCGCCTCCCGACGCGGCAGCCGCACGCGCGCGCGATCGACTCGATCGCCTCGGTCCAGTAGACGTCGTAGAGGTCGAGCGTGACCGCTCCGTGAACGGAGTCGTCGACGAGCATGTTGCTTCCGGTGTAGCTCCCGAGGAGGTTGAAGACCATCGGCAGGCTCGCCTCGGTGAACTGGATCGTGACCCGGGGCGGCTGCGCCAGGTGGAAGTCGTCGCTCGCGACCTCGAAGACGACGCAACGAGCCTCCCGCGCGAGGAGAGCGATCGCGCAGGCCCAGGGGATCTGCTTCACGCGGATCGTGATCTTCTCGTGGACGTCGCTCGAGCAGTCGAACGTCTTGCCGGTCTGGCTCGAGACCGCCGCGAGCACGTCGGCGAGGTCGGCCTCCTTCACGTCGAGCGTCACGAGGGGCGGCTCGAGCGCGGTCGCGCGGCGCTCCCGGGCGAGCTTGCGCTCGTAGTCGCGGCGGAGCCTCGCGATCTCGACGCCCTGGGCCTCGAGGTCGTCCTGGTGCTTCCTCCGCTCGATCTCGAACTTGCGGGCGGCCTCGATCTTCTCGTCCTCGGTCCGGTTCTTGACGGCGTTGAGGAGGTCGATCTCCTCCTGCTGCGCCCGCCGCCGCTCCTCGAAGGCGCGCTCGGCCTCGGCCCGGTGGGCCATCTCCTTCTCGAGGCGCGTCCGCTTCTCGGTGAGCTCACGGTCGAGCGCGGCGGCGCGGACCCGCTCGCGCCGGGAGAGATCCATCGACGCGATGGCGGCGACCGAGATCGTCCCCGTGACGAAGATGAGGACCCCGCCGTAGCGAACCCGTTTCGAGATCCTTCGCGCCGGGGGCGCCGTGTCGGTGTGGGGGCGCACGACGTGCGTCTCCTCGCACCCGAACGCGCTGCAGCGACCGTGCTGGCGCCAGCAGTCCTCGTGGTGGGGCGCGAGGCACGAGGCGCAGTAGCTCGCCTCGGCGCGGGTGAGGGTGTCGCGACAGTAAGCGCACGAGATCGCGATCGTCACGTCCGCGACCACGGGCGCCTGAGCCACCGGAACGGGAGCGGCCTCGATCCCCTTCACGACGTTCGTCCAGACCGACTCCGGGAGCGGCTCGTCCGCCTCCGGAGCCTGGACCTTCGCGAACGCCTCCTCGACGGCGCGCGCCTCGTCGCGGCAGGCGACGCACGACTCGAGATGCAGGTCGAGCGGCCCCGCCTCCTCGTCCTCGAGGACCTCGATCGGCCGGAAGGGGAGGAGCGAACGAACCTCGGCGCAGTTCACGGGCTCACCTCCCGGGAGAGGACGCCGCGCCGACGGAGCTCGCGCTCGAGGAGCGTCGCGGCGGCGCGGAGACGGTTCCTGATCGTGCGGTCGGTGCAGGCCTGGCCCTCGGCCAGCTCCTCGAGCTTGAGGCCGTGGACGTGGCGCAGCACCAGGAGAGAGCGGTGCTCGGGCGCGAGCGAGGCGAGGCTCTCCTGGACGGCGGAGGTCTGCTCGTTGCGAACGGGGTCGTCGGTGATCGCGGCCGCGACCTCGGGCAGCGCCTCGGAGCGCGGACGCTTGGCACGGACCCGCAGGACGTCGACGGCGACGTTGCGAGCGACCGAGAAGACGTAGGGCCGGAGAGGCCGCGAGGCGTCGTAGCCCTTCAAGCCCTTGTGGAGGCGGACGAACGTGTCCTGGACGGCGTCCTCGGCCGAGTGGCGGTCGCCGAGGAGCCGCTTCTGGAAGCGGAAGACCTCGGCCGCGTACCGCTCGTAGATCACGCGGAACGCGGCGTGGTCGCCGTCCTCCCCGCGCTGGCAGCGCGAGACGGCCTCCTGCTCCGAGAGCTGCGTCACGGTGTCGAGCGTACGCCAACCCTCCCTACCAGTGTTACGTATCGAGGGAAGGAAAGCGGAAAGGGATTCCCCCCACCCCAGCCCTCCCCCCGCTTCGCGGGGGGAGGGAGCCCCTAGCGGGCTCCGAAGTCGCGGGCGCGGAGGTCGTGCTTGCGCATCATCTTGTGGAACGAGCTCCGCACGATCCCCGCCTCCTGGGCGGCCTTCGTGACGTTGCCCTGGTTGCGGGCGAGCACGGCCTTCAAGTACTCGCGGAGGAAGGCTTCCTTCGCGTTCTTGTAGTCGGAGTCGAAGAGGCCGGCGATCCCGCCCTCGCCCTTCTCGCCCGGCTCGAGGCGCACGTCCGTCTCGTGGATCAGGTCGCCCTCGAGCATGAGGCACGTCTTCTCGAGCCAGTTCTGGAGCTCGCGGACGTTGCCCGGCCAGTCGTACTTGAGGAGAGCGCGCATGGCGCCCTTCTCCATCTTGATCTCGCGACCGTCGTTCGTGTTTCTCACGTCATCGAGCAAGCGATTGACGATGAGCGGGATGTCTTCCTTGCGATCCCGGAGCGGCGGGAGCTCGATGAAGACGACGTTCAACCGGTAGTAGAGGTCCTCGCGGAACTCGCCTCGCTTGACCAGATCCTTCAAGTCCCTGTTCGTCGCGGAGATCACGCGGACGTTGATCTTGATCGTCTCCTTGCCGCCGACGCGCCGGATCTCCTGCTCCTGGATGACGCGCAGGAGCTCGCGCTGCATGCCGCGCGACATGTCCTGCACCTCGTCGAGGAAGATCGTGCCGCCGTCCGCCTGCTCGAAGAGGCCCTTCTTGTCGGCGTCGGCGCCGGTGAAGGCGCCCTTCACGTGGCCGAAGAGCTCGCTCTCCATGAGCGACTCGGAGATCGCCGAGCAGTTGACCGAGACGAACGTCCGGTCCTTGCGCGGCCCGTTGAAGTGGAGCGCCTTGGCGACGAGCTCCTTGCCGGTGCCCGTCTCGCCCTGGATCAGGACCGAGACGTCGGAGTCGGTGATGCGGTCGAGGAGCTTGAAGACCTTCTGGATCGCCTGCGACTTGCCGACGATCTTGTCGTAGTTGTATTTGAGCTTGAGCCCCTCGAGCGTCTGCTCGAGGGTCTCGAGCTCCTCGGCCTGGGCCTCGACCTTGCGCGAGAGCTGGATGTTCATCTTCTCGAGCTCTTGCTTCTGGCGGAGGTTCTCCTCGTAGAGCCGCGCGTGCTCGAGGGCGCTCCCGATCTCGCCGGCGAGGGCCTGGAAGAAGATGAGGTCGGACTCGGCGAACTCGCCCGGGTTGCGGGAGCCGGAGGCCACGTCGAAGTACATGCAGCCCACGTCCTCGCCCTTGACCGTCAAGGGGACGCAGATGACGCGCTCGAGGCCGTGCTTCCTGATCGCCTCGGCGAGCTGCTCGTCCTCCTGGCCCTGGGACTCGGCCGTCACGAGGAGCGGGATCTTCTCGGTGCGGACGCGCGTTATGACCTCGTCGCAGACGTTCGCCGGCTCGACCGGGCTCCGGTGCTCGTCCTGGGCGACCTCGGGGTTGAGGATGCCGTCCTTCTCGAGGAAGAGGATCCCGCGCTCGGCCGCCGCGAGCTGGATCATCATGTCGAGGAGCGTCCCCAGGACCTGCTTCCGCTCGAGGAGCGAGTTCACGACGACCACCGTGTCGAGGAGCATCATGACGTTCCGGTAGTCCTTGGCCTGATTACCGGTGATGATCCCCATGAGCTTGTCGGAGCGGAGCGCGTACTTCGGGATCCCCTTGTTCCAGACGAGGACGTTCTTCTCGTCCGCGCCGGTGCGGGCCATGAAGAGCGTCTGGTCCGCCTTGCGGATGAGCTCCTCGCGCGCCGTCGCGTGATAGGGGAAGACGGCGATCCCCGTCGCGACCGAGACCTGGATCCCCTTGCCGAAGCCCGGGTACTCGGCGACGGAGCGGGCGATCTTCTCGGCCGCGGTGCGAGCGCCCGCCTCGTCGGTGCTCGGGAGGACGAGAGCGAACTCCTCCGAGCCGTAGCGGACGCAGGCGTCCTCGTTCCTCACCTGGCTGCGGACGATCCGGGCGACGCGCTCGATGATCTTGTCGGCGCGGGCGTGGCCGAGCTGCTCCGAGAGCGAGCCCGGCCCGGCGCCGACCGAGAGCATGAGGAGGGCGAGCGGCGAGTTCGAGTGCTCGGCGAGCGTGAGCTCGACGGCGAGGTGCTGCTCGAGCTCGCGGCGCTGGAAGAAGTCGGTGAGCGGGTCGCGGGTCGCCTTCTGGTAGAGCCGGGCGTTCACGAGCGCCTCGGCGGCGTGGGCGGCGAAGAGCTCGATCGCGTGGACGCGGTCGGCGCCGAGAGCCGGGCCGCCGCGGCCGACGAGGATCGCGCCGAGCGGCTTCACGAGGGCCGGCTGGTGGTACTTGCGGCGCTCGCGGGCGACCTTGTCGGGGACGCGGATCCTCACCCTGAGCGGGACGGCGAGGAGCCCGCGCGCCCCTCCGAGAGCCTGGAGCGGCGAGCCCGACTCGCGCGTCACGGCCCGGCCCTGTGCGATCGCCTCCTGGACCGGCTCGAGGATCGCCGGGTCCTCGAGGAGGGCGTCGGTGTCGACGTTCTGCCCGGCCTGGACGACCATGTCCTGGTTCGCCCGCTCCTGGAGGAGGAGCGCCCCGGACTCGCCCCCCCCGAGCTTGATCGCGACCTCGAGGGCGGTCTGTGAGGCGCGGCCTATGTCGTAGGACTTCGCGCTCGTGAGCCCCGCCACGTCGTAGAGGACGGCCCAGTGGCAGACCTCCGAGTCCTCGGTCGGGGGCGCAGTCTCCTCGGTCGCTTCGGCCTCGTCCGCGGACTCCGTGGGCTCGGTCACTCTCTTGGCCTCAGCGCTGGAAGATCGGCAGGTAGCGGAGCGGGACCTCGAGGCACAGGCACGCGATGGCCGTCCCGAAGACCGGTCCTATGGGATCGTCCCACTCACCGCGGCCGTTCTGGCCGGCGAGGAGCTGCTGGCGGAGGCGGACGTAGTACTCCTTCCACTCCGGGAGGCCGCGCTGGTGCATGGCCTGCACGGCGTAGAAGTGGGTGTAGAACCACCAGTGGCTCTTGTCGTCCATGCGCATGTTGCGCGAGAGGTACTTGAAGCCCATCTCGATCCCGGGCGAGCCGTACTCGCCCGCGCCGTAGTAGACGGCGATCCCGGCCGCCGTGAGCGCCGGCGACGGGTCGCCGTGGTGGATCGTGTAGCGGACCCCGCCCGTCGCCTCGCCGGTCCGGATCTGGCTCCGGCGAATGTACTCGACCGCGCGGTCGATCGTCGTCTTCGAGACGGCGACCCCGGCGTTCCTCGCGGCGCGGAGGCCCTGGATCTGCGTGATCGTGACCGAGCCCTCGTCCCTTCCTATGTCGTTCGGCTTGTAGAACCAGCCGCCCTCGCCGCTCTGGGTGCGCTCGGTCAGGTGGACGCCCCGGACGAGCGCGTCGTGGATCTGCTGACGGAAGGCGGGGTCACTCGCCTGCCCGTAGACCTCGGCCAGGAAGAGGAGGGCGTAGCCGTGGCCGTGCATGGGGCGGTCTATGCGCTCGTTGTCCGCGACCGGGTGGTCGTAGAAGAGCCCGCCGGCGCCGCTCGGGTGGTTGTCGGCCCACTGGACCTTGAGGAGCCACTGGGCGGCCTTCTGGATCACCTCGCCGTAGGTGCGGTTCTCGAGGAGACCGTCTATGTGCTCGCCGCGGCCGGGCTGGCAGCCGTAGCCGAGGAAGGCGAGGCCCGCGAGCGCCGTGAAGGCCACGTCGTAGCGCTCGCCGCGCGCCGACCAGTTGCCACTCGGGCTCTGCGTGTGCGCGAGGGCGTTGAGGCCCCTCCTGATCGCGTCTTCCTGCTGCTTGGTGTACTCCCAGCTCGTGCTCGAGTCGTCGTCGCGGTGGCGCTGGGAGGTCTCCTCCTGGGGCGCCTTCGCGTCCTGGGCGATCGCGATCGTGGCGGGGAATGCAGCCGCCAGCGCGAGGAACCATCGCCGCCGACGAGCTCGGATGCGAGCCAAGTTCACCCCCGCCAACCGGTTGCACCAGAGGTGACGCCAGTTGGAAACGGGTGTAGCTTAGCGGCGTCGTCGAGGCGTCGCAAGCTCTGCTAGACTGGGCTCCATGCCGGTCTACGAGTATCGCTGCACCGACTGCGAGAAGACGTTCGAGCAGCTCGTCCGCTCGCAGTCCCAGAAGATCGAGTGCCCGACCTGCGGGCGCGAGCACGTGTCGCGCGTCTTCTCGACCTTCGCGGTGGGATCTGCGACCGAGAAGGGTCCGCGCTGCGAGAGCCCCCAGCCTGGCTGCGGGAGATGCTGGAGCTAATGGGCGCCGATCTCCCTCCCCCCGCGAAGCGGGGGGAGGGTCGGGGTGGGGGGTCCACTTCGCGATGACTCTGCCCCCCCACCCGACCTCCCCCCCGCTGCGCGGGGGGGAGGAGATTCCCCTTCGCATCGGCTCCGTGCCGGTCGCGACACGCGTCCTCATGGCGCCGATGATGGGCTACAACGAGCCCGCCATGCGGCGGATCTTCCGGCGCTTCGGCTCCGGGCTCGCCCTCACCGAGATGATCAAGCCCGAGAAGCTCCTCCGCGGCGAGCCGCAGGTCCTCCGCGAGCTCGTCTTCGGCGAGGACGAGAGGCCGCTCGGAGCGCAGATCTGCGGCCGTGACCCGGAGCCCGCGGTCGCCGCGGCGCTCGACCTCCGGCGGCGCGGCTACGACCTGATCGACCTCAACATGGGCTGCCCGCTCAAGAAGGAGGTCGCCCGCGGCCGCGGCGCCCAGCTCCTCCGCGAGCCCGAGGTCGCGCGGACGCTCGTCTCGGCGCTCGTGAAGGCGCTCGATTGCCCGGTGACCGTGAAGATCCGCGCCGGCTGGGAGCCGGGCGAGATCACGGCGCCCGACATTGCCAGGCTCTGCGTCGAGGCCGGCGCCAAGGCCGTCACCGTGCACGGCCGCACGAAGATGGGCTGGTACAAGGAGAAGGTCGATCGCGGCGTCATCAAGGCCGTGCGTGAGGCGGTGCCGCGCGAGATCCCCGTGATCGGGAACGGCGACGTGGTGGACCTCGAGTCGGCCATGACCATGTTCGACGAGACGGGCGTGGACGCCGTCATGATCGGACGCGGCGCGGTCGGGAATCCCTGGCTCTTCACGCGGATCAACCGCTTCCTCGAGTCGGGCGAGATCCTGCCCGAGCCCACGTTCGACGAGGTGCGCGCGCTCTTCCGCGAGCACATGACGGACGTCCAGGAGATGTGGGGCGAGCGGGCCGGCTACAAGCAGGTCCGGATCTACTCGTTCTATTACTTCGGCCGCTTCCCGGTCCCCGGGATCCGGGCGCGCCTCGGGGCGACGAAGACGTGCCAGGAGCTCTTCCGCGCGATCGACGAGCTCGCGGTCGAGGCGCGAGGGCTCGTGCCGTCGCCCTCGGCGCTCGTCCCGGCCGAGGCGGAGTAGGGGCTCACTTGAGCCGTTTCTTCTCCGCCGCGAGCACCGCCTCGAGGCGGTCGAGCGAGAACCGCTCGAGCCTCGGGCGAATGTCCTCGCCGGTGAGATCCTTCACGATCCCGACCACGTCGTCGGTGCGGAGGATCGGCTCGCGACGTGCCGTGACCGCCGCGAGCGTCTTCGCCGTGACGCCCGGGTGCTGGCGCTCGAGCTCGAGCCAGAGGCAGCAGGACGCGGCGTAGCAGAGGAACTGGGCGCCCGTGTTCTTCTGCTCGACGCGCGCCTCGCCGGCGGCGAAGCCCATGTTCTCGCGCGTCCACGACTCGCCGAGGAGCCGGAGCAGCGCGTCGGACATGTCGAGCTCGGAGAGGGCGCGGGCGCGGATGACGGGGTCGGGATCGTCGATGCGGATGCGCTTGGCGCGGATGCGCTCGAACTCCCTCGGATCGCCGAGCCGGATCGGGACGCCCTTCATGAACGCGTCGGAGTGGACGATCCAGTCGGGGAGCTGACGCCACCGCGTGAGATCGACCCACGCCGTCTGGTTCGGGGGCTTCCTCTCCTCGGCCTCGTACTCGGCGTAGCGGTCGAGCATCTCGACCGCGGCGCGGGGCTCGATACGGGTCAGGACGCGGAACGCGACGCTCTCGGCGAACCCGTCGTGAACCCAGCGGAGATAGGGCTCGATGATCGGGACGCGCGTCAGGAACGTCGCCTCGGCGACCTCGTGGGCGACGGTCCCGCGGATCCGGTCGGCGATCTTCGAGCCGTCGTCGTCCTCGGGCGGGAAGGCGCACTGGATCCTCACCCGGAGCGGAGGCTCGAGGATGAGGGCGTGGGTCACGAGCCAGCGCTCCTGGCCGAAGAGGCGGTCCTTGTGGAGCACGACGTCGGCGAGAGGCGGCATCTCCGTCGAGGAGGAGAGGACGAGCGCGTACTCCTCGGCCACGGCGACGCGGACGCGCGAGAGCTCGGCCGCGACGCGCACGGCCACGGCCTTCTCGACCTCGGAGTCGCGGTAGCGCACGATGACGCCGTCGGCGGTCACGAACGGGAGGCCCTTGATCTCCTCGTCGCGGATCTCCGCCCCCGGGCAGCCAACGAGGACGAGGACCAGGGCGACGAGGAGTCGCTTCACGGGAGCCACTCGGTCGCCGAGCGCTCGATCTCCGGCAGCGCGGCGTCCAGGGTGTAGTGGTTACCCTCCTGGACCGTCTGGAAGTGCTTGGGCTCCGGGGCGAGCTGGAAGAGCGTCCAGCCCATCTCGTAGGGGATCACCTTGTCCGCCGTGCCGTGTACGATGAGCTTCTTGCAGCGGATCGCGGCGATCTTGCGCGCCGACTCCCAGGACTCGGGCGAGATGAAGCCGAGCGAGGCCCCGAAGAGCCAGCGCGACATGTCGTCGATCGACGTGAACGTCGAGAGCACGACGAGGCCGCCCACGTCCGGGGAGCGCGAGACGAGGTCGATCGCGACCGCGCCTCCGAGCGAGTGGCCGAGGACGATCGTGCGGGCGCGGGGGATGCTCGTGAGGCGCTCGAGCTCGGCGAGGGCGGCGCGGGCGTCGGCGCAGACCCCGGTCTCGTCGGGTGAGCCCGCCGAGCGCCCGAAGCCCCGGTAGTCGAACATGAAGGTGCTCGCGTTGGCGGCCTTCGCCACCGCGAGGATCGCGCCCCCGTTCTCGGCGACGATCTCGGCGTTCCCGTGGGCCATGAGGACGGCGCGCGTCGCGCCCGGCCGGCGGGCGATCCAGCCGTGGAGCTTCGTCCCGTCCTCGGAGTCGAAGGTCACGTCCTCGATGCCCTGGGGGCAGGGGGTCCCCGACTCCGGACGGGGGTGGTAGATCATGCCGCGCGCGGCGCGGCGCTCCCCGAAGACGAGCAGGAGGAGGAGCGCGGCCAGCACGATGACGCGCTTGCGCCGCCCCCCACCACGGCCCTCGCTCGGCGCCGCGGGGGGAGGGAGAGCCTGCTCCGTCACTTTCTTCGCTCCGCGGGGATGAAGGTGTGGGCCCTCGCGCGGTCGTGGATGCCCGAGACCACGTCGAGCGAGAACTGCTGGAGCGCGAGCCCGTTCTCGCGGTTCTGCGTCGTGTTCGAGACGGTCGTGTTGTCGGTGCAGATCGCGACGGGGACGCCCGCCTCGAGGAACTGGCTGATCGGGTGGGGCGAGCCGCGCTTCACGGCGCCGGTGTGGTAGTTCGAGGTCTGGCAGCACTCGACGAGGATCTGGTCGCGCGCGAGGCGCCGCATGAGCGCCTTGTCCTGGACGGCCGAGCAGCCGTGGCCGATCCGCTTCGCGCCGAGCTCGTCGATCGCCTGCCAGACGTAGCGCGGCCCCTCGTCCTCGCCCGCGTGGCAGGTGAGGCCGAGGCCGCCCTTCCTCGCGATCTCGAAGGACTCGCGGAAGAGGCGCGGCGGGTTGCCGCGCTCGGCGCCCGCGATGTCGAAGCCCACGACGCCGACGCGGTCGTGCAGGTGCTGGGCCTCGGCGATCGACTGGCGGGCGAGGATCTTCGCTATGTGCGGCCCGAGGTGCCGCATGGCGATGATGATGAGGCCGCAGCGGAGGTCGGGGAGCTCCTTCTCGGCCCGGTTGAGCCCCTCGAGCACCGACACGATCGCCTGCCGCACCGTCATGCCGGCGTAGGTGTGGATGATCGGAGAGTAGCGGAGCTCGAAGAGCCGGACGTTCTCCTCGTAGGCGGCGCGGGCGATCCGGTAGGCGACCTCCGAGATGTTCTCGTAGAACTGCGTCACCCAGAGCGGGTAGTGGAACTTGTCGAGGTACTTGAGGAGGCCCGCCCCCTCCTCCTCCGGCTGGAGCTGGAGGAGCTTCGTCATCTCCTCGATCGTCTCGACCGGGTTGAGCTTGTGCTCCTTCATGAGCCGCCACGTCACGTCGACCGGGATCGACCCGTCCACGTGCTGGTGGAGCTCCACCTTGGCGATCTTCTTCGCGGCCTCGGTCGCGTCCGGCGCCGCCTGTAGCAGGGTCATCGACTGCCGAGCTCCCTGAGGAGATTCTGTCTCTCGTCCCCCACGAGGTCCACGCCCTTCACGGACCCGGAGGCGTCCACGATGAGCTCGACGCGTCCCCAGCGGACGCCGACCGAGCGCGCTTCTTCTGGATCGAGGATGACCGCGCCTGCCCCCGCGTCGAGCCGCGCCCGGACGTTCGCGGGGCAGACCCTGGAGCGGAGCCGGGCCTCGAGCACCGAGACGAGCTTCTCCTGGCTCTCGCCCGAGGCGCGCTCGACGAGGACGGCGAACGTCCTGGCGTCGGCCACGGCGAGGCCGGGCTCGGTCGACGCCGGGTCGAGCTCGAGCCGGAGCGAGGCCGCCTCGAGCG
>Ga0070738_10003515_pt1 | contig 20320 bp, 7 predicted proteins | sample Coa_R2_2_FD_66446 | JGI IMG/M metagenome (GOLD analysis project Ga0070738, IMG submission 66446) | Surface soil microbial communities from Centralia Pennsylvania, which are recovering from an underground coalmine fire - Coalmine... | ecosystem: Environmental > Terrestrial > Soil > Unclassified ... | reverse complement strand
TGGCGATTCACGGCTCGGCGCCACCGACATCGGCGCCTTCGAGAGCCAGGGCTTCACCATTGCTGTCAGCAGCGGCAATAACCAGAGCGCTTCTGCCAACACCGCCTTTGCCAATCCGCTGATCGTGACGGTCACCGCCAAGAATGCCGTCGAACCAGTGGCCGGCGGCGCCATCACCTTCACGGTCCCCTCCTCCGGCGCCTCGGCGGTCGTCACCGGCAGTCCCGCCACCATCGGCTCAGGTGGCACGGCCAGCGTCACCGCCACCGCCAACGGCACCGCCGGCACCTACACCGTCAGCGCCGCCGCCACCGGCATCGCCACTCCAGCCACATTCTCCTTGACCAATACGGCTCCCCCTAGTCCCGCCAATAGCTTGCTCGGGCCCGCCGCGACCCCGATGGCAGCGGCTCCGTCGCCGCAGCAGGGCAGCGATCAGGTGATGTCAGAGCTGGGTCAGACTTGGGATTTGCTGCTGGCTGGGCTGAGCGTCCAGGTGCTAAAGAAAAACCCACAAGCGGGGTCGCTGGCCAATGCCATCGATCAGAACCTGCTGTAACAAACTCTGGAGGGTTGGCTGATGGCAAACGCATTCGTGGTAAGACTCTTGGCCGCCTAATGGCCTCATGATCAACGCTTGCCTGATGCCTTCGTTTGTCCGCGCTTTATGGTATGTTCTTACAGGTGGCCGCGGTGGCCGGCTCCAGAGCCTGCCGGGCGTGGAACGACCGGCTCCTGCTGCAAAGCGTTGGCGACATGGAGCAAGCCTGGGAACTCAACCTAGCCAACTAATCCCCCGAAAAACCCGCGGCCCAGTGCGCGGCGCATGGGGATTCGCTGTCAATAACATGGAAGCTAGCCCGGTCCATCTCTTGGTGAACAATCCGAAGAATGAGGGGCATAATCACGAGTCGACCTCGACGCGGTGGAGGATGAGGAGATGTTCCCAAGCACCAGCTCGAAACGCAGTGGACCACTCGATGCGAGCTTCGCACGAACCGACGACGCGGCACCATCTCAGGTCATCCAGGCAGGGGAGGCAGCAGCCAGATAGGTTCAGCTCATTCTGGGTTGAGGTCGATCTCCGGGTTATCGTCCAGTTCGATCCGGTAATCCAGACAGATCCAATAGCCGCAGCTGGCACACTTCAGGCAACTCACCTCCGCTAACGCATCCGGGAAGGCAAAAACCTCAGGCGTAAGGACCGGACGCATATCAATCTGCACCGTCTTTACTCCTCTGGTATCGTTCGTGTGCCCACACTTCGGACAAACTTGCGTTTCGGGCCTCTCGGCCATTGGCGGGATTTTCTTCCGAATCGCCATGACTTCGCACCCTCCTCGAATTGTGCCGGGCATGACCGGCGTGAGCTACTCCTCAAAACTACCGCCTGCGGTCGAGTGGAACAAGAAGAAAAGAGTACTGGTCGAGTTCAGCGAGCGTGCGAGAACGGCTCAAGCGATGACCATTGCCCTACGGCTTTCGGGCGAGCCATGCAGCACCGCCCAGGCGGCGATGAATCCGGCGAAGGAGGTTCAGCTCCGCGCTCGGCGGCGTCAACAAGCCTGCTGCCTCGGCTCGTATCGCGACGCGATACCACCCTCTGCCCGGATCACTTTCAATCCGAGGATATCTCCGCATTGAGCCGGCCGCATGGCGTCTGCTTCGTCTCTGGCCCGGCTCATTCCCCTCGCGACTGTTTGACCGGCTGACAACCGCGGCCTATAGTTATTCGCCGCCTGAAAGCTGATTCGATAGTACGCCCTCAATTGAAGGAGAGGCCACCGATGGCTGGCGAACTCAGCGCAACGTTCTGGATTGTCGTCACGGCAGTCGCCGGCGGCCTTGCAGCCCTTGCAATCGGTCGACCTTGGCGATTACTCCGCGCAAGAACGTATTGTCCGCAGTGCAACGCTCTGTTGCCCCGCTGGAACTGCTGGGGATGGATGCAGGTCTGGATCTGCTCGCGCTGCGGTTGCCAGGTCGGCCGCTAGAGAAGGTCGTCTTCGTGTCTGGCTAGAATGCACGGGACGCGGTGCAAACCCGGATTCAGCTGCCAGCCTCCCCGGTTATAGTGGACACCCAAAGGCCTAGCCAGCCTTCCAACCTCCCAGCTGATCCGAGCAGCGATCAATTCCAGCTCTGCCTCGACCCTGGGCAGCTGAGCGGCTCCCTTCTCGTCGTCGGCATGACTTCCAATAGTGGAACTGTCGATGTGCGTTTCGTCGAGGCGGGCCACTCGCTCTCCTCCCCGAAGCGTACTCGCTTCGAAACGTCTCTTAAGACGAGCGCTCTCTCATTCAGCATTACTTTGCGGATATTGGCTGTACCACAATTTGACTTTCAGCCCCCAGGCTGCGGCGTCTTCTGCCCGGCGGCTTGTGCTGTGCTCGAGGCGAATCATCCGACCTGCGGCGATATGGGGAAAACAAGAATTCCTCCGCCCTCAAGAAACAATCAGCCACTCTGCCTCGTCTTGAAAAGGGCGAACTTGCGTTCGCCCCTCCAGGGTCTAGCAAGAGGAACGCCATGCTCGGATGTTCACGATCGCGTAGGAACGCCTTTATCGTCTGCGCCATCCTGGCCGGCCCGTCGCCCGACACCCCGGCCGTGGAGAAAGCGGGGAGGCCGGAGCCAAAGGTCGTCGTCGCCGCCCGCAACAAGGGGCTCGACTGGTTGACAAAAAACCAGGCTGCGGATGGTTCGTGGAGCAAGGGGCACACTCTCGCCGTCACCAGCTTCGCCTGCCTGACATACTTGTCGGCTGCCGACGAGCCATTCCGCGACGAACCGGGCAAGGCACTGCTCAGGGGTCTGCAATTTCTCCTCGCCCAGCAGAAAGACGGCGTTTTCACCCAACAAGGACACACCTGGATTCACGGCCAAGGTTTCGCCACGCTGGCGCTGTCGGAAGCCTATGGCCGATCGCTCCTTTGCAAGGACAAGCCCGATTTCGACATGAAAAAGGTCCGCGACGTCGTCGCCCGCGCCGTCAAGGCTATCGGCAAGAACCAGTCGGAATCGGGCGGCTGGTGGTACACGCCCGGCGCGTCGCACCTGCACGAAGGGTCGACGACCGTCTGCGCCGTGCAGGCGCTCGTGTCGGCGAGCAACTACCGAATCCCCATCGACGAAAAAGTCCTCGATCGCGGCTTCGAGTATTTGAAGCAATGCCAGATCGCGGATGGCGGTTTCGTCTACAAGCTCGGTGACGCCGTGAGCATGAAGGAGGGCACGGCCGGCGGCGTGGCAACTCTCGGCCTGATGCGGAAGTTCGATTTTCCCGTGATGATCAAGGGTTACAAGTTTCTGCTCCAGGTCACGCCCGCTACCATCAGCGCCGAGCGCTTCCCGTATTACGGTCACTTCTACGGCTGCATGGCCATGCACCTGCTCGGACTCGAATACAAGGATGACAAGGACTTCCGCGAGAAGACAGCCGCCTACATCGCCGCTGTTCACAAGGATCTGCTGTCCTGGCAGAACAAAGAGGGCACCTGGCCGCTCAAGGGCTGGTTTGCCTCCGGCAGCCAGGAAACCGTCGCCTATTCGACGGCCTTCGCGGCGCTGGCGCTGTCCGTACATGAGGGACGGCTGAGCATCTACAGCCGCACGCCGCCGAAACTGCCCAAGAACATCGACGCGAGCAAGGATTGATCGATCGTTTCGCCGCGGTTCTCCAAACCGCAGGATCACTCGCTACTCTTGGGTTGATAGCAGTCGCTCCAGCGTCTGCCCACGGGCTGTTCGGACCCGGGTATGGCTATCCAGGATTCGGAGTGCCGGGCTTCGGGCCACCCGCTTATGGGTTACTACGGCAACGGCGGGCATGACTTCGTGCCGCACTGGCATTGAACCACGGCGGCTTTCGGTACTTTTATGTGGTACGGCAATGGGCCGCACGACATATCTACCGCACCACCACGTTTGCACGCCCTTTTCGTACCGGGGCTACAGCGTTACGCCGTTTGGCGCGACAGATAGTTCTTATCCGCCCTACCCGTACACCTACTCGCCCTGGTGAAACCACCTCGCGATCCGGACTTGTCACCGCCGGGCTTGCCCTCCCGGCGGTCCGACTTGCACTTCGGCAGGTGGATGCCGATCAGCACTGGTCAAGGAGTGGCAACTCCGGCGTCGGCTGCGGTTACAGCAGTCAGGGAGCGAGACGGAAGCCGCCGACTGAGAAGGGGCGCATGTTTTGCTCGCGATCTGCCTGGAGCAACTGCCCTGGCCGCACAGCTTCTACTTTCATGTTTGCCCATCAAGATTCAGGGTTCAGTGCCGGCTGGTGTCGGGCTGTCGCTTTGGTGCCCGAAGAATGAGCGAACGAAAGGTCACTAACAAGGAATGGCCCGTTCTCGCCCTGATCGTCGTCAACCCATGTGGCGAGAGAGCTCACAGTCTGATCGTCCGGGCTATTGTAGGTAATTCTAGCGAAGGCAAAGCCATCGGTCCATCGGCTGCAGATTACGGCTTCTCACGCACATCATAGCAGTAAAGCGTGTCTCCTTCTCGCAGGTACAGCCGACCACCCACAACTACCGGATGCGCCCAGGCCGGCCCCTGCCTCTGCTGCAATGTGAACGAGCCGACTTCTTTGTATCTCTTCGACGACGCGTCCACCAGGGCCACCACGCCGTTCTCGTAGTGAAAGTACAGACGACCGTCGGCATAAGTCACCGAGGCGGAGCCACTACCCTTCCCCTCACTGCGGTCGCGCTTCCACAACACCTTGCCGCTCTTTACCTCGGCGCAGAACGGCCGTCCCTGGTCATCGGTGTCGCCGTAGACATAATCGCCGACGACCACGATGCCTCCATGCTTATTCGTCAACTCGCGCGTGAAGTAGATCTCCTCGGCGGTCACATCCTTGCCATCGGTCTTCAGCTTCAGCAGGGCGCCCCCCTTGCCGTAGCCAGCAACGGCCAGCACCTGGTCATTCAGCACGATGGGCGTCGGGATGTTGGCCGTGTTCTGGCCGAGTCTCTCGTACTTCCAAAGGAAGCGACCGTCGGTCCCCACGCCGACCACGCCGCCATTGAAGAGCTGGACGTACTGCTTCACGCCGCCGACCTCCGCAACGACGATGGATGAATAACCGGCATCGGTGCTCTTGGTCGGGATGGCACACTTCCAGACAGTTTCTCCCGTCGTCTTATTGAGGGCGACCATCGTGGCATCCTTGCCGCCAGGTGTGACGACAACCTTGTCCCTATCGACCAGCGGCGACTCGCAGTAGTGCCAGTTGCCGTAGCTGCCGCCGAACTCGTCGAGCAGGTTGCGGTGCCAGACGCGTTTGCCGTCCTTGGCTTCCAGGCAAACGAGGTCGCCCTCTTGGCCAAGGGCATACACGTGTTCGCCGTCCACGGTGGGTGTGCAGCCGAGGTTGCCGCCGGCCTTGCCGACCTCGACGGACCAAAGGACCTTTCCACTATCGCGCTTCAGGGCAACGACGTGCGACACCTCGCCCTTATTGCCGAGGGTGTAGATGCGGTCGCCAGCGACGCTGATGCTGGAATAGCCGCCACCAAGTCCCTGCGTCTTCCAGACGAGCGGTGGGCCATCCTTGGGCCACGATTTGAGAAGGCCGGTGTCCTTCGATACGTTATCGCGGTGCGGACCGCGGAACTGCGGCCAGTCGGCGGCTTGGCAGGTCAGGGGGACGAGCAAGATTGCAAGGGCGGGGCGCAGGTAGTGATCGGTCATGAGGCGGGACTCCGTGTCGTTGGATGCGTAGGGATCGGGGCATGTGTCGCTCCGGTGTCGCCAAGTTTATGAGTACGGGATGCGGATACAAGGGGCTAGTCAGCGACCGTGCCCCGCAGGATTCGTCTCATGCGGTCCCGTGACAGCTGACCAGAATCGTAGAACCCTACCACGTCTGACCGTCCGTTCCACAAGCGCCGCCGGCGGGAGGCGCGAGCCTGTGGACGCAACAACTGACTGACTCGGCGACCGTAATAACGTGACCGGCGCCGCGATAGACGGATTGGGATGAGTTCTTTGCCGCGCACCTTGCGAGGCCGCTGTGCGACGACTTCCACATCGGCCTGCCGCCCTCGGAGTTCCATCGCGCGGCCAACGTGGTGCCGCCGGCGCCGCCAGCGGCGGCGAGGTCGATGGCGTCCGGCTCCTCTCGCCGAGGACGATCGACTTGGCCTAGGCGGCCGACCTATCCCTGCTGGTCGATCTTGAAGCCCGCTGGGAAAATCTGCGGAACTTGAATCTGGGGCACAGCCTCCAGAACCTGAAGGCCCGACAGAAGGCTTACGACGCCTTCCACGCTAAGCTGGTGGCGTATAACCGCCGCTATACGTCCACGCACGGCGCTGTGCTGCTGTTGAACACAACGCTCAGGCTGTCACTGTGGTGTCGGAAGATGCGCGACCTCTACCGCCAGGCGGAGCACATCCCCCAGGGCCACTGCCCGGTCCACCTGTTGGAGAAACTCTACCGCTGTGCCGACCACTTGGCTACCTGACTCCATACGGCCCCCGCGAACCGCCCCGCCGCGCTGCCGGGCACGAGCCTCGATACGGCTGGGGCCCTGGAGGCGCTGGCTCAGTGGTGCGATGCCTTGGCTGGCGTCTCCGCAATCTGCTAAGCGGGTCCTCGCTCTGGCACGTCCCTTCAGGTATGATCCTCTTTTGCACCCTGGCCACGGCAACCGCGCGTGGGGGGACGGAAGATGAAGAAAACGCGAATAGGCGAAAGCGAAGCACGGCGGCTGTCTCTTCGCCGGTTCGCCATTCGCATGTTCGCCATTCGCATGTTCGCTCCCGTCGTCCGGCACCCCCCATGATACGGTTGAGGCATTCGATGTTTCGCCTCAAACGCCGTTCCGCACAAGCCGACCATCAACGCCGATGGCGAGAATAACCCAAGTCGCCACTTCCGCTTGCTCAGGTGCGGTAGCCCATGTTAATGTGTTCTCCTGCAACGCCCGATCCTATTTCGCCTGACAGAGAGGTCAGTCATGCGTCGCTCTCTCCTCGTTCTCGCTGTCGTTCTCACGGTAGGGGCCACTCATGCCCGTGCCGACCAGATTGTCAGCTACAATATGTCCGGCACCATCACGTCGGTGCAGGGCTCCCCCAACTCCTCATACGCCGTGGGCGACCATATTAGCTGGACGTTACAGTATGACCGATCTACTCCTCTTATGAACTCGAACGAATACTACTCAGGTTATCAGAACTATTACGTGACGAAATACCCCGTGATTACCAATATCGTCGATCATACCAATGGATACCACTTTCCTTGGCCATCTGGAGGGGGAAGCCTCTTACTATTCGGAGACTCCACAAAATATCCGAGCTCTTTGTCAGCAGGTGCAGGGAATGCAAATCTTTTTCTGGTTTATAAAGAATCATTTCCCACATCGAATCTATCTGATTGGCAACTGAACAGTATACCACTCAATTTGCCAAAGTCCGATTTCAGCTATTACGTTCAGTGGGCTGACCCGATGCCTGGTGACTGGGGGTATAGCTTCAATGCATCCGTGGACTCGATATCCGGCCCAATGGCTGGTACGCTCCCGTCTCCGGAACCCGGATCGCTCACGTTGTTCCTCTTCGGTGCTGCCGGCTTGGCAACACGCCGCATTCGTCGTCGGTGTCCTCGATAGCCCCCGAACACTCCACCCTCGCCCTGCTCGGCATCGGTGCCGTCTGCTCGCTCGGCTACGGCTGGCGACGGCGGCGACAGCGTGCCTGAGATTGCCTTCACGAAGCATTGCGAAAAGCGACAGAATATATCCATAAATGAAAGCCCATGCTGATACTCGACGGGGGCTTCGCTTTTTGTCTGGCGTCGGAATTTGTCGTTTTCAGAGGCAGAGCGGCACCCAAAACGGGCAGACGGAACAGACCATTCAGTTCCCCATCAGGTGCGGCGAGAAGCGGAAGAACGTCGGCGGAAGCAGGACGATGACGAACCGCTTTCGGATGACGACTTCCTTCGCCGCCTTGATGCGTTCTGATTTCCGGCAGGGGCATCTTTGGGGCTTGTCGGGGCACTATTCGCATCCTATTATGTGATGACGCTTTTCGGCGATGCCGTAAGCGTTTACCAGCGAAATACCTGAAAAACAAGGGATTTTCGCTTGTGCTGACGTGAGTTTTCGAGCCTGGTTCCCTTAACGGGAGTGGAGGTTCGAGTCCTCTCTTCGGCATTATCTCACAAAAACATTAAAGGTACTTCGTTGAATCCTCAAATCGATTCCTCCTTCATTCCGTACCGACGGAGCACTTCGCGAACAGCTTCCGTGCCTCCCAATTGTTCGGGCAGGTGCGCACCTGCCTGAACCAGCACTTCGACGGTCCCAGCATAATCTCCGGTCTGCGACGACCAGCCATTCTCTGAACCGTAAATCGCCCAACCTAGGGGGGTACTGTTGAAATCGCCATCGGTTACTTCGAGCGGTGGGCTGAATGCCAAGATTGTGTTGACCATTTCGCAATTGCCGTGAAAAGCTGCCCAGTGCAGCGGAGTGGCGTTATGCTGACCCCGTGCATCGACCGGCAGCCCCGCCTTCAGCATGGCGCGAACCACGCCGGTTTCATTGTTCCTGGCAGCGTGTGCCACCTGGCGTTGGTCACCCGCTGGTAACATTCGCGCCAGATCCGGACGGGCCGCGCCGAGCGTTTGCAGGGTTGCTTCGTCATCGAGCCAACAGGCCTCGATCAACTTGACCTCGTCCGGGCTTCGATCCATCAAGAGCTTGTACACCTCGTCATGCTCAAACTTTCGGGCCACACGGTGTGGAGAGAGATACCACCCCAGCTTCCATTGGTAGATCGTGCCACCGGCTTTGAGGCTAACCATCGGAAAGAATTCCTCGCTCACGCGCATGCAGATCGAGGTGGGGTCTGCATCAAGATGCCGGCGAACCAATTCGATGTCGCCCAGGGCGGCCGCCATCAGAATGTCGGTCTTACAGCCGCGTTGGATCAGGTAACGCGCCACATCCTGCCGGTCGTCGATCATGTACTGCGCCGGCGTTGATTCGTGGTCCACATCGCGCGCATCAATATCAGCACCTTGGTCGAGCAAGTACGCTGCGATCTCGACCGTGCTGGCAAAATGGAGCGGCGTCTGACCGTCGCCACCGCGGGCATTAACCAACTTGGGGTCCGAAGCAATCAATTCCCTGACTCGATCCAGCATGCCGAGACGTGCCGCGGCATGGATGTCCACCACGGCCCCTCGCTTGATGGCATGAGCGGCAAGGTCGCGACTGGCCCCATGCAGCAGGCCGAAGCCGCCTGCCCACCAACTACTCTTGGCGTTCAGGTCAGCTCCCGCGGCGAGCAAAACGTCGAGCATCTCGGGACTGCGTGCGTTGACGATTGCGGGGGAGTCGAAGGGACCGATGGGTTCATTGATCTTGGCCTTGAGCTCGGGATGGCGATCAAGGATATGCCGAACAACCGCCGCCTTATCGCTCCGGAATGCTTGTTTCAATTCTTCCAATGGGTCGTTTGTTTGAGACTTGGCCTTCTCGACATAGTCCTTGAGTTTGGGCCAGCTCACAAAGCCATATTCGCGGGCAATCACCAGTTGCGCGCCGCTCAGCGTGAACCGCACGGAGCGCACGTCCGCCTCGGCCAGGCGCGCGAAGCGTGGATGACTCTCCCGGATCCGCCGAAGTGCTTCTTCATCCCCGGCCCTATGGGCGTTGAGAAGGTCCCGGGCTTGGTGCTTGAGTTGATCGAGATTTGGACGGGACGGCAGTTGACGCTTCATGACGAACTTCCTTTCGCGTTACGCCTGATGTCCGCAAGAGCAGGCCGAAAGAAGGTTCGCAGTCAACGACGAATTGTGCAGCTGAGTGGACTCAGTCCTTTCCGCGGACCGGTAGCGCCTCAAACGCATGGAGCTAGACTAGCTTGTAGGAAAGCGAAGTCAATTGCCAGAGCCAATACTCTTCTGTCCTTCCTGCTGACGCGGCGAAGATCGGCACGGAGGCCCTCAACGGAACCTGGAGGTTGCCGATCGAAGACCCGTTTCTTCTCAACGAGGAAGCTCTTTCATAGATATCAACACGCAGGCGGGTGCCTACATCGCATCGCTCCGCAACACCGCCGCGTAAAAGCTAGAGAGCGGCAGGGCAAGCGGGTCGGCCCGGAGATCGCTAATCAACTGTCCGATCTCAGCAGCCATCGACGGATCGGATCCGGATTGAGTCCCCATCGATTTCATGCCTCCGGCCAGGGCATTAATATCGCCCAGAACACGCTCGGAGGACGCGAACACCGGCGACAAGGAAACGTCCGTGGACGTTGCCTGACCTCCCAGAAGCGACAGATAGTAACTAAACAGCGTACCCGTCCCCGCGGCCGGCGAATCGGCGGTACTCCCCGCCAGCAACGCCGTCACGTCGAACGGTCCCTCGGGGGTTAGGATAAAGCCGCGACCATTGTTCAGAACCAGGTCATGGACGAGGCCGCCCGCGGGACTAGAAGCAGTCGAGGCATCCAATACGCCGCCCGGCAACATCCCAACACCCTGCGAATCAACCTCAATCAGCATGCCGTTGGGCATGGCGACGAAGTCGGCGCCGAGCTGTCCATTGTTGTCGGCAAAGACGTTGATGACGCCGCCCAGATTGAGCAACGCCGCGCCGTTGTTTCCGAACGCCAGCGTCTGGAACAGGGGTGAAGTATCGACCAGGGTTCCTTGGCCGCCTGTACCGAAGGTCATACTGAGGTTGAGCAGCCCCGCGCCCAGGAAATAAGTCCCGGTCGAATCGATGGCGAACGTGGCCCCGCTGCCCTGCAAGACCACAGCCAAACCGAAGTTGCCCCGCGCGTCGTTGTAAAGATGAGCCGCGCTGATGCCGGTATCGAGGAGGAAGGAGAATCCCGGAAGGACGAGGTAGAGGTCGCCGTTGGAATACAGGGCGACACTGGCCATCAAGCCCTGAGAATCGAAAGCCGAGCTGAGTCCCACCAGCGTGGGCGTGGAAGCCGTCGTCGCGGGCGGAGCGGGAATCGGAGAAGGAGGCGGGGACGGCGGCGATGCGGCGGGCGGAGATGGCGAGTTTTGCGGCTGGACGGTTAAGGTGGCCGTGACGGGTGCGGCATTGGCATTGGTCAGCGAACGCACTTCCACAGTGACGGTGCCCTTGCCCGCTCCGGTCGCCGTAGTTTGCAGCTGGAGGGCGCCGGTGGACAATCCCGGCAGATAGAAAATGGAGATCGTTTGAGTGGGCTTGCCGTCCAGGCCAATCAGGCTTGCCGTGATGGGGCCGCTTATGCCGGTGATGGTCGCCGTGTAGGCATCCTGGATATTGCCGGTGTTTTGAACTTGCACGACATACGAGGTAGCACCGGGTTTGGGAAGAGTTTGTTCGACCGGTGTGAGCTTGGCGCTCAAGCCCGTCGTGGTCGGGATGGTGAGGGCGGCGGTGGCTTGGCTGGTTACGGCAGGATTGGTTTGCGACGTGGCAATCGCAACCAGGTTCAGCGCGCCTTGCGTGGCGAAGTTGACCGCGCTCGTGGTGATCGACACGGTTTGCGAAGCGCCGGCTGCCAGCGTCACTTGCTTCGTGTCCAGTTTCGCCACCAACGCGGACGGGCCGCCCACGGTCAGGTTGAAGGTGTCGGTCACGGTGCCGGTGTTCGTTACCGTCATCTCGAACGTATCGCCCGGAGCGCCGCTGGACTTGTCCAGGGACACGCTGACTCCGTTGGCCGTCACCTTGAGTGAGCCGTTGGTCGTGCCGGTTTCCGACTTGTCGTTCGTGGAAGTAGCCATCACCGTGAACGGGTAGCTGCCGGGCTTCGTGCCTTGGGGCGCAGTCAAGGTAAGCGTGACATCGCGGAAGTTGCCGGCGCCAGGCGGCACATCAATGTAGCCGTTGTTTCGATAATTCTGATCGAAGGAGTAAGAAACTCCACTCGGTAGACCGCTCACCTGGAGGTCGTATTGGTCGTCGCTGCTGCCGGTGTTGGTAACCTGGATGACGTACTGGGTTGATGTCCCTTGCCCGATGGTCGCCTGGGACGGCGTGAGCGATAGGACAACGCCGTAGGCGACAGGGTTCGCTACCAAGAGCGGCGGTCCGGAAACCTTCAGGTCGCCCGCCGTGGTGCCATCGGCCCCATTGGGCGGAGGATTGTTCGCGTCGTAGGCTTCCACAGTGAAGGGTTCGTCTCCCGCCGTAGCGCCCTCGTCGGCGGTGATTTGCAGAGGAACGTCCACGGTCGCCCCCGCCGCCACCGTCACTTGGCTATTGCCGCCATTCACCGATACATTCGAGAAATCGTCGCCGTTCCCCTCGTGTACTTGCACGTAATAGGTGATTGGGGCGTTCGTGGGGTTGGTTAGCTGTACGTCGTAGTTGGCAGTGGCGCCCGGTTGCACGCTCTGCGATTTCGGACTCAGGCTGACGAACGACACGCCGGTGACGGACGTGCCCGGCAGCTTTAGGGTGCCGGCGGTCCCTTGGCTCGTGTAGGTTGCGGTGGTGCCGGTCGTGATCGGAATGGTCTCTCCGGCCTGGACGTTGCTCAGCTTGGTCTGCCAGGTAAAGGTGTAGGTGGTGTTGCCTGAGGCGAAATAACGATCCCAGACCAGGGTGTCGCCGCTGGAGGAGGTGATCACCTTTGTCGGCGGAATATTGTACGAGCCGGGGACGATATTTGCCGCGGCGCCCGCCGGCAGATGGACCGTGATCGTCACCGGGTCGCTGACAAGCTGGGAGGAGATCTTATAGATCGATAGGCCGCTGGAAGTCGAGGCGTACAGTGTATCGCCCGATACAGTGATACCATGGACGCCGCTCGGCACTTGAGTGGCGGCGATGATCGGATCGCTGGGATTGTTGATATTGACCACCAACAGGTCGGGTTTGCCATTGGCGTCGTTGTCGCTGATCGCGAAGTTGCCGTTGCCGAGCGAGACCACGTCGGTCTTGGCCCCCGCCTCGTTGAGGGGGTACTGTTCGTTGGTGACGATCGTCGAGCCAAGGATCTTCGGGTTATCCGGATTGGAGATGTCCAGGACCGTCAGGGTAAGGTTATTGGCCACCCCAGTTGCTTTGAAGTCGAAGGTGCTCGATTCCTTGCCCGCCGTGCCAACGACCAAGGCTCGATTGCCGTCGGTTGCGACGCCGAGGACGTTGAAGGTGCCTGGGATAGTCAAGGACGTGATTACCTTCATGTTCTTCGGGTCGGCAACGTTGACGACCATGAGGTTTCCGGTGTTGCCCGTGACGTTGCCGCCGCCGGGGGTCAGGCCGGTGATGTAGGCGATGCTGTCATTGACCAACGTGCCGCCGTACTCGCTCATGTCGCCGCCCTGAGGCTGGCCCTGGTTATTGAACAGGGATTCGCCCAGTGTCGGCTGCGTGGGCTTGCTCAGGTCGATTGAGACAACGTCGCCGAATAGATTGAAGATGCTTCCACCGGAGCCGGAAGGCCAATAATCCACCCCGTCAGTCGGCACGTAGACGGCCGTGCCGGTGCTGTTGACCAGCATATCGGTAAGATAGTGGTAACTGATGGCCGTGTTGCTAATGAGCGTGGGATTGGACGGATCGGCCAGCGAGTAAACCAGCAAATTGAAGCCGCTGCCGTTGTTGGTGACCTCGGTGGCGACAAACAGTTTGCCGTTGATGACCTTAACGAGATTGAAGCCGAACTGGCCGTTTACCACATCCTTCTGCCCGAACGCCTCGATGAATTTCGGATTGGCAGAGTCGGTAACATCGATGACATCCATGCCGCCGGTGCCGCTTTCGTAGGCGTAGGTCTTGCCGCCGGACTGGTAGAGCGCAACCGACGTACCCGGAGCGGGAGTGGTCACGGCTCCCTCCAGGCTCAAGGGAGCTGGGTAGGAGGCAGCCGTGTTGACCTGGACGGTGGTAGTAACCGTTGGCGAGCCGGTGGGCACGGTGGTCGAAGTGGTAGTGATGCTGCCGGTCACTGGGGAGCCGATGACCAGGGAGCCGATGCCGCTGGCACCAGCGATCGGTTTGCCGTTCGCATCGGTCAGAGTCACCGTGATCGTGTCGGTGCCGTTGGCGTAGCCCGTCGTATCAAGCGTCCCCAAGGCAACGGTAGTCAGCGTTTTCGCCACACTCAACGCCACGGACATCGGCTTGGACGTGAAGAGCACCTTGCCGTTGCTATCGGTGACGGTGTACGAGGCCATGACCTGTTGCGGCTCGTTGACGACGTCCTGAATCTGTGCGGATACGGCGACTTTGCCGCCGGCGTTGGTGAACGGCGGGTTGGTCGTGACGCCGGCGACGAGGATCGACTCTTGGCGGAGAGTCAGCTGGCCCGGCGTGCCCAGGGTGATCTCCGATGCGCCATCTGCAACCGCCGTTACCGTGAACGAGGCAGGAACAAGGGTAGCGCCCGATTCGGTGAGGGTCAGCGTAACGGCGTTGTTGCCGCTGGTGATCGACTGGCCGGGCTGGAGCGTCACCTTGGCTTGGTTGAACACGGCCTTGACGCCGCTGGGTAGCCCGCTCACGCTCAGGTCGTAGGTAGTCGCGGCCGTCCCCTTGTTGGCCAGGACGATATCGAACGTCTCGGGCGCACTCGGCTGGACGACCTCGACGGACGGCGACAGACTCAACGTGAAACCATGCGCCGCCTCGTCGGTGATCGCCTGGCTCAGCGCATTGAGCGCGGTCCCCAGGTTGGTGACGGCGGTTTGCACCGCGGTGACGGTTGTTGCCTTGGAGATGGCCGTGCTGCCCGCCGTCAGGCCGCCGGCAAACGGCGCCAGGAAGGGATCGTTGGTTACTTGGCTGACGATGCTGGTGATGGCCGCCACGGCCTGGCTGTTGTAGACGGCGCTGGTCGGATGCTGCACCAGGTTGGTCAGCGCCGTGCTGAGATTGCCGAGCTGGTTGGCCAGGTTGGTGTTGCCGATCTGCTGCGCTGCCACGGCGGCGTTGGCGATGGCAGGCACGCCGGGGACGACAACGTTGACCGGCAGTGTCAGCGTCTGCGTCACGGGTGAAGCAGACGGGCCGAAGGTAGCCGTGATCGTCGCTTGGAGCATGCTGCCGAGCGGTGTCGAAGCATTTGGCGTCAGCGTGATCGTCTCGGTGGTAGTCTGGCCGATGGCCAATGACACGGGATTGAGGCCGCTCACCTTCAACCCCGACGGAGTAGCGGCTGTCAACGTGATCGTCTCGGGCACATTGCCGACGTTCTTCAGCGTGACTGTGGTCGTTACCGGCGTACCGGGCATGGTATTCACTGTGGTCGGATCATCCGTGACCGTCACCGCGTCCACGTTGGGCATAGTGAACGACACGTTCTGCGTCTGCGTGATCGCGGAGTTGGTCGTGCTGGTGGCGGTGATATTGAACGAAACCTGCGTCCCTGGTGCAGGCAGCTGATTGCCGGTGGGTTGCAGGTAGATGCCGATGATGCCCGTCTGCCCAGCCGGGATGGTGACGCTCGTCGCGCTGCTCAGAACCGTGAAGCCGGACGGAACGTTGGAGAACGTCAAGTTGTAGGTATCGGCAGTTGGGCCGATGTTGTGGATGACGGCCTGGAAAGCCGACGGTACCTGAGCGCCGTCGAACGGCACGGTGAACAGCGGATCGGGATTGACCGCTAGAGTCATGCCCGGCTGCGTGGGCGTGATGGCCACGTTGACTGTGGTTTGCGCCACCAGATTGGGGTCCGTCATCGATTGGGCGACAATCTGGATCGAATAAGTTCCTCCTTGCAGTCCCGGGGCGGGCGTCGCGGTCACATTGCCCTTGGTATCGATCGTAACGGTCCAGCCCGGCGGCGCCTTGGCGGTGAGAGTGTAGGTGTCCGCAAGGCTAGTGTTGACGTTGGCCTTAAACGTCACCGGCGTGTTTTGATCGGTGGTCAGTCCATTGGATGTGGTCGAGACCGTTAGCACGTTGGCGGCGTTGCCCTTGAACGCGACGTTATCGACATTGTTGCTGCCTCCCGCCGCGACGGCAATGCTGCCAGTGTAGCCGTCCAGTGTGGCGCCGCTGCTGACATCGAGCGCTTTGCCGCCGACGGTGACGTTGCCGCTGCCCGAACCGAGGTTGACCGTGCCGTTGGTCGTGGTGACCGACGACGAGCCGGCAAAGTTCGGCGATGTGGTATTGCCGCTGCCGGCGAGGGTGGCCGAGCTAGTTGTAATCGTGTACGTTCCAGCGGGGAGCGCCTTGCCGTTTAGCGTGAGCGCTCCATCCGGCACGGTTAGCGTAATTGAGACATTGCCGGTGACTGTTGCCGAATAGTTGCTCCAAGTTCCGCCAACTCCGAGGCTGCTCTCGGCAGGACCGTAGAACGACAAGCTGCCGGTCCCCTTGACCCTCACGGCCATGTTCCCGGAGACGATCGCCGCAGTCGCGTCCGGCGTCGTGACTGAAAGTGTGCCAGTGCCGACAAGCCGGCCGCTGGAATCCGCGATCGTAGCCTGGGCTGACGTCAGAGAGGTAGTTGCGAAATTGCTCGACCCTGCGGATGTATTCCAAGTTGCAGCCAGTTGCCCCGTTGCCGCGATGCTCCGCGTCTGCATCGTACCTTGTAGAGATCCGCCCGTTGTGGATGCCGATGCATTTACTTCACCGCTTGCTGTATTGGTCGAAGGGAGTTCCGAGCCGGAGGGACCGAGCAACCCGGAAGGAAGAGGAGGATCGATGACAAGCTGACGTGTCCCCCAGGCAATGCCGAGGCTAAAACCCAAGAAGAAGGCGGGGAGCCTGAAGAGGAATCGCTCCTCGGATTCCTTGATCGTTGTGATAAGCCCCAGCACCGTCGCGACCGCCGCTGCTTTTGCCTGTTTAGCGCCGAGCTTCGTCAAGAGAGTCTGGATAAGAAGCTGCTTGACGTAACCGGCTATGGTTGTACTCAACAAGCCAGCCAGCAGGCCGGTGCCGAACTGTGCCACCGCCACCGGAAGGAAACTCGCAAGGAAGGTTGCCACATTTTCGAGAACCCCGTGTGAGCCATCGTCGAGAACCCCCACGGCCTGGCCGGTGGTGCTGTCGATCTCATACCACGCCACACGCAATTGGCCATCGATTTCTACTCCCTGGGCTGGAACGACCACTACCTTCCCGTTGGCGAGCGCGTCGCTGATGAGTGCTTTGGCAGCAGTCGGCAGATTCATGGCATCGAGCCGTGCAGTGTCGCCGGGCATGAGGATGACCAGCGGTATTCCTTGCTGTTGGGCCATGGAAAAGATCGCCGGTACACTTACGCCCACGGCAAGGTTCAGCCCCGAAGCTGCCGCGGACGGGGCAGTCCCGAGGACCGATGCCTCGAACTGAGTATCGAGGAAACCACGCTCCACTCGAAAGGCGAAGGATGCGGACTGGTTCTGACCAGGAGCAGCCAGAGCACGGATGTCGTCCTTCAGCAGGTCGAACTGAACTTTGAGAGACAGATTGCCTTGCGAGTCCACGCTCACCTGCGAACTCATGACCGTCAACCGTGGACTATCGAAATAGGCCCTGACGTTTTCGTCATTTGCGAAAACTTGACTGTATTCATCGGACACCGACTGAAATTGTGCGATTCGCGCCCGCTCGGAGGCGATGAGGACATTCCTCATCAGGCTGGTTGCCTGCGCTTGGAGGATTGTATCTTGCGCTAATTCGCTTAGCGGTGTGCCGGCGTTTTCCTGACGAAATTGATCCATTTGCCCAGCAAGAGCATTGAGTTCGTTGCTGTACTGTGTAAGCAAATGTGGATCGAATTGGCTAGGGTTGACACTGATCGTAGTCAGGTCCAGGGGCGAAATAAGGGGCGCGCTTCCAGGTTGAACGGAAAGCGATCCATTCGTCCCGTTCTGCCGCGCCGCTATCCCGATGCGGTCGGCCAATGTCTTCTCGTAAGTGGTCGACGTGCCATCCGCGGACATCTCCTTCATATCGAGGAATAGACCTGTAACGATTTGATTGCCCAGCGGGAAATTGGTTTCAACCTCCTGATACGTCTGACCGAGAATCATCGGATCCTTACTTGGATCAACTCCATCGCTCGCGAGGATTAGATACGGCGTATAGGTGAAGGTTTGTGTTGTGATGATCGCGCCTAAACCGCTCGCGGTGACAAGATTGCCGACGGTCAGAGGATGGCCGACTAGATCAACGTCATTGAAGGTCTGATCCAATACAACCGTGTCCTGGAACGGGTTGAGGCCGAACGCCGCAGCGGCCTGACTGTAAGTCTCCGCCGTAAGACTCACCTCCGTCTTCGCCCGTAGGTTATCCGGCACCTCTGTGAACGTGCCCGTGGAGGCCGTGACGGTCTGGCCGATGGTGCCGGACAGGAGCGGGTCAGCATCAGCCATGCCATTGCCCGTATCGAACTGGAACCAATAGTGCGATTCGGTTTCGGACAGCAATTGCGGATCGTTAGCAGGGTCGGAGGTTTGCGTGCCGGAGGGAACGTAGCCGACAGTTTGGTAGCTGTTCGGGAACATCGACAGGATGAGCTGTTGGGCCTGGCTATGCGACAGCGTGCCGGAGACGTACTGGGCCGCGATGCCCGACGCGCGCAGCAATGCCACGCCGAGGCTGGCTACATCGAGGGCGTTGCCGGCGCTGGACCAGAGCGTGCCGCGAGCGCCGCGCAGAGAACCGAGATACGAATTGTAGCCGATGTCGTTGTGCAGGAAATTGAAAATGTTTTGCGCATTGTAACCGAGCCTCGTCGCCTCTTCCTGGATGTACGGATCCGTGGTGTTGGCGTCCGGCGTGGAGGCGAGCAGGTTCGGATCGACATTGCCCTTGGTGAGGGTAGCGGCGGGCGTGGAATTGGATACGGAACCGCCGTCGAGCGTGGCGAACGCCTGGGCGCCGGTGTCGAGCTGCAAGGGGATGGTGCTGGGCAATGCGACCGTCAGCGTGACGCTGGCGCGGTCGTAGCCCTGGATGGTGCCCAGGCTCCAGGCCAGGTTTTGGCCGCTCTGGTCCGGTTGCTGCGAAGCACTCACGACGGTCACGCCAGGCTCCAGCGTATCGGTCAGCAGTACGCCGGTCAGCGGATCGGACGATTCATTGTAGACGGTGTAGGTGATTGTCTCCTGGCCGTTCCGAATGCCGCTGGTGGTATACGACGACAGGGTGCGGCCGACGACGATGTCCGTGGTGGGAGTGGCGGACACCGGGGCAGGCAGGATGGTTTCCTGCTGGGTGGCCGTGGCGAAGCCTGGCGCGGACACCGATAGGGTCGGCGTCCCCGGCTTGGTATCGGCGTACTCGAAGGTGACGCTGCTGGCTCCCGGTGGGACGATAATCTGCCCGTTGCTGATGGGCTGGCCGTTCGCGTTGAAGAAGCTGCCGCCGCTGGAGGAGGAGCTGAGCGTGAGCGTCGTGGCCGTGCTGGCGGTGCCTAACGACTTGACCTCGGCGTTGCTCAGAGCGCGGTTGAAGATGGTGATGTTTTGGATGAGTCCCTTGAAGGAAGCGCCCGAGCCGAGGTTGGTCCCGTCGCCGGCGCCGAAGGCGTAATAGAGGCCATATCCGGAGCTATAGGGAGTCTGGTGGCCGCCGCTGGACGACTTCGACGATTGCACGCCATCGAGGAAGCCGTCCAGCGTCTGAGTCGCCGCGTTGTAGCGCAGCACCACCGTGTGCCAGGAATTGAAGCCGACCTTACCCAGAGTAACGGCCGGCAAATTCCAGACACGAGCCTCAACTGTGCCGTCGGACAGAACTTCGAGTTGGCTGTCGTGCCAGTTGGTGTTGGGAGCGGCTTGGCCCAGCTCATCCAGGATAACGCCGGCTCCGGCCGCGTTAAACGACAGACTGACCGTAACGTTGGCGTCGCCGTTGGGGAACAGGTTGGCCAGGTTCGGCGTGATGGCATACTGATTGTTGCCGTTGAGGCTGATGGCCTGGCCGTTTTTTCCGGCCGCGAAACCAGCGCCGCCGACCAGCGTCAGATTGCTGCTGCCGCTGGCATCGGCCGTCGTGCCGTTGCCCGAGTAGCTCACGGTGCCGACCGGGGCAGGGTTGCCGTCCGGATCCTGCAATTGGACGGTGACGGTCTCCTTTTGTCCGGCCGTGACGGTTTGGCCGAGTGTGGTAAAAGCCAGAGTCGGTGCCTGTGTCTGGAAAGCACCGATGTCGAGTTTACCGTTGAGGGTGCGGGCCTGGCCGCGTTGATCGGTGCTGGGCAGGTTCGCCGCGGCGGCATTGCCCGCGCCGATGGCGGGACTGCCCGACAAGAGCGCCATCGTTTGCGTTGGTCCGCCGTAATTGCCAAGCGCGGACAAGCTCGGTGTGTTGTTGAACACATCGCCCGGACCTGGATGCGGGTCCCCGGTGCTGCCGCCGACGCCGACGCCCAGCAGGTTGTAG
>Ga0070738_10003513_pt1 | contig 20355 bp, 23 predicted proteins | sample Coa_R2_2_FD_66446 | JGI IMG/M metagenome (GOLD analysis project Ga0070738, IMG submission 66446) | Surface soil microbial communities from Centralia Pennsylvania, which are recovering from an underground coalmine fire - Coalmine... | ecosystem: Environmental > Terrestrial > Soil > Unclassified ... | reverse complement strand
TTCGATCTATCCCAGCGTCGTCGACCTGATCGAGGAGAGCTTCGCCAGGTATCGCGACGCCACGGCCTACGTCTGCATGGGCGCCGCGCTCACCTTCGGCCAGACCGACGAACTGTCGAAAGCGCTCGCTGCCTGGCTGCAGAGCCGCGGCCTGCAGAAAGGCGCGCGGGTCGCCATCATGATGCCCAACGTGCTGCAGTATCCGGTCGCGGTGGCGGCCGTGCTGCGCGCGGGCTTCATCGCCGTCAATGTCAACCCGCTCTACACCGCGCGCGAACTCGAGCACCAGCTCAAGGATTCCGGCGCCGAAGCGGTGATCGTGCTGGAGAATTTCGCCAACACGCTGCAGCAGGCGCTGGCCGGCGTCACCGAGCCCGGCAACACCCGGGTGAAGCACATCGTGGTCGGCGCGATGGGCGACCTGCTCGGCTTCCCCAAGGGCCTGATCGTCGACTTCGTCGTGCGCCACGTGAAGAAGATGGTGCCGGCCTTCTCGTTGCCGGGTCATCTGACCTTCAAGCAGGCAATCGCGGCCGGCCGCAACGCCCCCTTCAGCAAGCCGGCGCTCGGGCCCAACGACGTCGCCGTGCTGCAATACACCGGCGGCACGACCGGCGTCGCCAAGGGCGCGACGCTGCTTCATCGCACCATCGTTGCCAACCTGCTGGCATCGGAAGCGTGGATGCAGCCCGGGCTGAAGCGCCATCAGCTCACCGGCCAGCACGTCATCGTCTGCGCGCTGCCGCTCTATCATGTGTTCGCCTTCATCACCTGCGGCCTGCTCGGCATGCGCACCGGGGCGCTCAACATCCTGATCCCCAATCCCCGCGACATCCCGGGCACGGTGAAGGAGATCGCCAAGTACAAGATCAACATCTTCCCGGCGGTGAACACGCTGTTCAACGCGCTCGCCAACAATGCCGATTTCGCCAAGCTCGATTTCTCCGGCCTCGTGATCTCCAACGGCGGCGGCATGGCGGTGCAGGAAGCCGTCGCCAAGAAGTGGCTCGCCATCACCGGCTGCCCGATCGTCGAGGGTTACGGCCTGAGCGAAACCTCGGCCGGCGTGACCTGCAATCCCACCGATTCGGATTCCTACACCGGCACGATTGGCCTGCCGATGCCGAACGTCGAAATCAAGATCCTCGACGATGACGGCAAGGAGGTGCCGCTGGGCGAGGCCGGCGAGATCGCGATCAAGGGGCCGCAGGTCATGCGCGATTACTGGCAACGGCCCGACGAGACGGCGAAGGTCATGACGCCCGACGGATTCTTCAAGTCGGGCGACATCGGCATCATGGATGCGCGCGGCTACGTGAAGATCGTCGACCGCAAGAAAGACATGATCGTGGTGTCAGGCTTCAAGGTGTTCCCCAACGAGATCGAGGACGTCGTGGCGAGTCATCCCGGCGTGCTGGAATGCGCAGCAGTCGGCGTGCCGGATGCCAAGTCGGGCGAGGCGGTGATGCTGTTCGTGGTGAAGCGCGATCCCAAGCTCACCAAGGAGGAGCTGGATGCCTACTGTCACAAGGAGTTCACCGCCTACAAGCGGCCCAAATACATCGAGTTCCGTAGCGAGCTGCCGAAGACCAATGTCGGCAAGATCCTGCGCCGCGAGCTGCGTGACGGCGCGATGAAGAAGGCGGCGTGATTGAGGAGTAAGACGATGCGCGTGAGATTTTTCCTTCTGGGCGCGGCCCTCTTCGCCCTGACTGCGTGCAATGACGAGACACCGGCCGAGAAGCGGGCGGATTCGCCCTACTACAGACCGCCGACGCCGGCCGAGCTTGCCTGCGACCGCCAGGGCCTGGTACGCGGGACCAACGGCTACGAGGACTGTCTGGACCGCGAGAACCACGTGGTCCGGGCGCTGCCGCCCGTGGTGCCGACCCCGCCGGCGGGCGTGCAGGCCTTTCAGGACGAGTACGGAAACCGCTATGATGGCCAGGGCAATCGGCTGGACGCGCAGGGGAACATCATCGCCCCTCCGGTGAGCAAGCCGTAAGCGTCAGGACGGGGAGAGGGTAATGGCCGTCGGGTCTCGGAGTTTCGTACTTGCATTGACGGGCATCGCGCTTTCGGCATGCCAAAGCTCGCTGCCGGTGCCCGATTATGTCGCGGTCAAGACGCCGCCGCCGTTCCGCTCTGGTCCCAACGGCACCCTGATCGACAACGAGGACCAGTTGATGGGCGCTCGCGGCTACCGCGTCGACCAGAACGGCAACCGCATCGGCGAGGTCGACGTGCAGGCCAAGATGGGCAACCAGACGTCGAGCGCCATGGCGGGCTTCTACAACAGCACGACCGGCAGCTACGTGCCGGGCAAGGTCATGGCGCCGAGCGAAGGCGCGCGATCGGGTGCGGGCTACGGGCCGGGCAGCGCCAACATGCCGTATGTCGATCCGGCGACGGTCACACCGACACCCACCGTCACAGTGCCAGCCACTCCGCCGGCGAGCAGCGCGCCGGTGCCGCTCGCCCCGCAGACGAAGTAGCGCCAGCTATTCGATCCGCACGCCGGCTGCCTTGATGATCGGCGCCCATTTTTCGAGCTCGCCCTTGATGAACTGAGCCGTGCGCTCGGGCGAGGTCTCGGATGCCGGCACGGCGGCGATATCCTCGAGGAACTTGATGGCCGCCGGATCGGCGATGACCTTCTTCGTCGCCTTGTCGATCACGTCGACCACGTTCTTGGGCGTGCCGGCGGGGCCCAGGATCAGGTTGAAAGTATAGGCTTCGTAGCCCTTCACGCCGGCCTCGCTCATGGTCGGGATGTCGGGCGCGATGGCCGCGCGCGTGGAGTTGGCGAAGGCCAGGATGCGCAGCTTGCCGGCGCGATGCTGCTGCAGGGTCGTGCTGAAGGTCTCGAACATCCAGGCCACGTTGCCCGACATGACGTCCTGCAGCGCCGGCCCCGAGCCCTTGTACGGCACGTGCACCACGTCCATGCCGCCGACCTCTTTCTTGAAGTACTCGCCGGCGAGATGAAGGATGCTGCCGATGCCGGACGAGGCGTAGGAATACTTGCCGGGATTCTTCTTCATCAGGTCGACCAGCCCCATGACCGAATCGGGCATGGAGGGATGCGTGACCAGCACCGCCGGATTGACGCAGATCGAGGAGATCGGCGTGAAATCCTTGATCGGGTCGTAGGGCGGCTTGACGAACGCCGTCGGGTTGATGGCATGGGTCGACGAGGTCGCGAACAGAAGCGAGTAGCCGTCGGGCTTGGCGTTCTTCACTTCCATGGCGCCAATCGAACCCGCGGCGCCGGCCTTGTTGTCGACGATCATCGTCTGGCCGATGAGCGGCGTCATCTTCTCCGCCACCATGCGGCCGATGATGTCGGTCGGGCCGGCCGGCGCGAACGGGATGACCAGGCGCACGGTGCGCTCCGGATACTTCGCCTCGGCGCGCGCGATGGCCGGCGCGGCGAGGGCGCTGGCGCCCGCGATGATCAATTGACGACGCTGCATTACACACCCCCTGAAAAACCACGCCCTTCTAGCACGGCTTTTCCGGGATATGTGCGTTCGCTATGCGATCTTGACGTTGGCGTCGCGAATGATCGGCGCCCACTTGGCGAGCTCGTCCTTGATGAACTGCTCCGTCTTCTGCGGCGTGGTGTCCGGCGTCGGGATGGCGGCGTTGCCCTCGAGGAACTTGATCGTCGTGGCGTCCGCCATCGCCTCGCGGCTTGCCTTGTCGAGCACGTCGACAACTTCCTTCGGCATGCCGGCCGGTCCCAGGATCAGGCTGAACGTGTAGGCCTGATAGTCCTTCACGCCCGCCTCGATCATGGTCGGAACATCGGGTGCGATAGCAGCGCGCCTGGAGTGGCAGAAGGCGAGGATGCGCAGCTTGCCGGCACGATGCAGCGGCAAGGTCGTGCTGAAGGTTTCCATGCTCCACGCGACGTTGCCGGCGATCGTGTCCTGGATGGCGGGCGCCCCGCCCTTGTAGGGCACGTGCACCACGTCCATGCCGCCGACCGAACGTTTGAGATACTCGGCGGCGAGATGAATGATGCTGCCGATGCCGGCCGAGCCGTAGGAGTACTTGCCGGGATTCTTCTTCATCAGCTCGACCACGCCCATCATTGTCGGCGGCAGCGAGGGGTTGGTGAAGAATACCAGCGGATTGACGCAGACCGAGGAGATCGGTGTGAAGTCCTTGATCGGATCGTAGGGCGGATGGACGAACGCCGTCGGGTTGATGGCGTGCGTCGACGACGTCGCGACCAGGAGCGTATAGCCGTCCGGCTTGGCATTCTTGACTTCCACCGCGCCGATCGAGCCGGCTGCGCCGCCCTTGTTGTCGACCACCGCGGTCTGGCCGAGAATCCGCGTCAGCTTCTCGGCGAACATGCGGCCGACGACGTCGGTCGCGCCGCCGGCCGGGAAGGGCACGACGAGCCGGATGGTGCGATCCGGAAATCTGGTGTTGGCGTGCGCGATGGCAGGTGCGGCAAGCGCACCAAGGCCACCTGCGAGCAGGTGACGACGCTTCATGTGATGACTCCCTGCGGTGGTCGGTCGTTATTTGTTCAGGCGTTACTTTGAACGGCCCAGTCACGACGCGCGCGGCAGGGCCGTCGATACGCGTACTACCAACCTTATCGGGGGAGATTAGCGCAGCTGCGCTTGACCCGCCAATCCGACCCGCTCCACGGCCCGCGCCGAGGCGCGGCTTCGCGGCCACACCGCATAACTTTCTCGTGCAGCCCCTTTGCGCGACCAGAACGCTTCGTATAAAGAGGCGGCATGTTGCTGGTCTTTCTCCCGCGATGTTTCGAGGCCTGACGCCCGTTCCGGGCCCGTCAGCCTTCGTTTACGTCTGCATCAGGGAGTAAGGGCAATGTCCCTCGTCGTTTACAACACGCTCACGCGCGAGAAGGAACCGTTCGTTCCACTCGATCCTGCGCATGTCCGCATGTATGTCTGCGGCCCCACCGTCTACGACTACGTGCATATCGGCAACGCGCGGCCCGTCGTCGCCTTCGACGTGCTCTATCGGCTCCTGAAGCGGCGCTATCCGCGCGTCACCTACGTGCGCAACATCACCGATATCGACGACAAGATCATGACCCGCGCCGCCGAAAGCGGCGAGAAGATCGAGACACTGACTCATCGCACGGGCGCGGCTTACCAGGGCGACATGGGCCGGCTGGGCGCGCTCCCGCCGGACCATGAACCGCGTGCCACGCAGTATGTCGGCCAGATGATCGCGCTGATCGAGCGGCTGATCGCCAAAGGCCACGCCTATGCCGTCCAGAATGACGGTGAGGGGGGCCACGTGCTGTTCAGCGTGCCCAGCATGACCGACTACGGCCGGCTGTCGCGCAAGCCGCGCGACGAGTTGATCGCGGGGGCGCGCGTCGAGGTGGCGCCATACAAGAAGGACCCGGCCGACTTCGTGCTGTGGAAACCCTCGACTGAGGCCCAGGCCGGCTGGCCGAGCCCGTGGGGCCGCGGCCGTCCGGGCTGGCACATCGAGTGCTCGGCGATGAGCGCCGCGCTGCTCGGCGAGACGTTCGACATCCATGCGGGCGGACTCGACCTCATTTTCCCGCACCACGAGAACGAGATCGCGCAGAGCCGCAGCGCCTTCGGTCACGCCATCATGGCGAAGTACTGGATGCACAACGGCTTCCTCAACATCTCGGGCGAGAAGATGAGCAAGTCGCTCGGCAACTTCTTCACCGTGCACGAGCTGCTCGATCAGTACCCCGGCGAGGTGATCCGGCTGTTGCTGCTGTCGGCGCACTATCGCCAGCCGCTCGACTTCACGCATGAGGGCCTGCAGCAGGCCAAGGCGACGCTCGATCGCTGGTACGGCCTGCTGCGCGGCAAGGAGGCGAAGCCCGCCAATGCTGTGCCGCAATCGGTCGAGGATGCGCTCAGCGACGATCTGAATACGCCTCTTGCCATCAGTGCCGTGCATCAGCTCGCCGACCCGGCGGAATTGCGCGCCGGCGCGGGCGCGCTCGGCCTGTTGCAGCAGGATGCCGAAGCCTGGTTCCGCTGGACGCCGACCGGTCAGTCGGGGCCCAGCGAGGCCGAGATCGACGCGGCGATCGCCGCCCGCCAAGCGGCGCGCAAGGCCAGGGACTTCAAGGAGTCCGACCGCATCCGTGACGAGCTCAGGGCCAGGGGCGTGATCCTTGAGGACGGCCCCAAGGGCACGACCTGGAAGCGGGGTTAGGCGCATTCTGATGCGCCGGCGGGCGGCAGCGCCTTCACAGGCGCGAGAGCCCGCACCCCTCAGAAAGAGTAGTGCTGTCTAGCGCCTCTCGAACAGCACGCTCTGCACGGCGCGACCGAAATAGCCGTCGCGGTCGGCCAGGCGCGCCGCCGCGATGCCGATCGAGTCGGGGCCGGCCCACGTCTCGGCGTCGAGCAGGATCCAGTCGCCGACCGGTTCGCGCGCCAGGCTGAGCGTCAGGTCGCCGTTGATGAAGGTCCACTCGCGAAAGTCGAGCACCGCCGACGTGCCGTTGCAGAAATCGGCGGCGATGGCGGCGCGCATCAAGGGCGAGATCGGCTCGCCTTCGACGATCGGCGCATGCGCGCGGTACCACACCGCGGCCGGGCCGGGCTGCTGGAAGGTACCGCGCACCACGCTCATGTCGATGCCGCGCAGGAACGGCGTGACGCTCATGGCGCTGTCCGGCCGATGCCCCATTTCGGGTGGGCGCAGATCGTGCGGCGGGGTGAAGGCAGCCGGCGGCAGCGCGCGCTCCTCGCGGCGGATGCGCAGCGCCGTGGCGCGCACGACCTCGTCGCCCTGCGCCAGCAGGCGAACGGCCACGAGCTGGATCTTCCGGCCCTCGCGCACCAGCTCGGTCTCGACGGTGAGCGGCGCCACCGGCACCGGCCGCATCAGGTCGACGGTGAGGCGCGCCACGCGCATCGGCACTGGCGAGGGCAGGCGCTCCACGGCCCAGCAGATCAGCGATGAAGGGGCGGCGCCGTGCTGCAGCTTGGGGTCCCACGGGCCGCCGGCCGCGGCGCTGGTGTGCGCCGTGTTGCCCTCGATCCGGTAAATCGCTTCCATTTCTAACTCCTTGAACTTCCTTCCAAATGCCCGCTCGCAAGGGTGTTGTCGACTATCCCCTGGGTAATGGGGCTTGACGGCCGGCCGGTTCGTATTTAACTGATATGTTAAATATGGATACGCTCTCTCAAACCTTCTCGGCCCTGGCCGACCCCACCCGCCGGGCGATCCTCGCCCGGCTGGCCACGGGCGCGGCCACGGTGGGCGAGCTCGCCGAGCCGTTCGACATGTCGCTGCCGGCGGTGTCCCGGCACCTGAAGGTGCTGACCGATGCCGGGCTGATCGAGCGCAGCGCCGAGGCGCAATGGCGCCGCTGCTCGTTGCGCGGCGAGGGCTTCCGCGCCGCCGCCGACTGGATCGAATTCTATCGCCGCTTCTGGGAAGAGAGCTTCGACCGGCTGGATGCCTTCCTGAGGCGGACCGCGCCACCCAAGGAGCCCCAATCGAAGAAGAGGAAGGGAGGTCGCCGTGGCTGAAGCTTCCTACAGCAATCTCATCCTGCGCATGACGCGCAGCTTCGATGCGACGCCCGACCGCGTGTTCGCCGCCTGGACCAATCCCGAACAGTTTGGCGCGTGGTTCGGCCCGAAGGCCATGCACACCGTCGAATGCGCGCTTGATGCGCGTGTCGGCGGCGCGTGGCGCCTGATGGCCGAAGGCCTCGACGTGCCGGGCCGGCACCAGGAAGGCCGCGTGCGGCCGACCGTGTCGGGCAAGTATCTCGAGGTCGAGCCGCCGCATCGGCTGGTCTTCACCTGGGCGTGGCACGAGAAGGACGATTTCGCCTCGCCGCGCGGCCAGGAAAGCGTTGTCACCGTTTTGTTCAAGGCGGTCGGCGAACGCACGGAGATGATCTTCACCCAGGCGGTGCTCAAGGACGAGCAGTCGCTTGCCGCGCACCGCCGGGGCTGGACCGAATCCTTCGACAAGCTCGATGACTTCCTGAGGAGGCCGGCATGAGCGTCACCGAACTCGACACCTCGACCCTTCGGCTCACCCGCATCTTTGACGCCACGCGCGAGCGCGTGTTCGACGCCTGGACCAAGCGCGACCAGTTCATCCAGTGGATGTGTCCGCCAGGCGTTACCATCACGCTGATGGAGATCGACGTGCACGCCGGCGGCGCGTGGCGCATCGAGGGTCGCGCCGACGGCGGCCGCATCTTCTCGTCGTCCGGCAGATACGTCGAGGTGAAGCGTCCGGAACGGCTGGTCTTCACCTGGGCCCACCACAAGGATGGCGACTTCACCAAGCCGCGCGGCCACGAGACGACCGTGCGCATCGAGCTCCGCGCGCTCGGCAACAAGACCGAGCTCACGCTGATCCACGGCACGTTCGTGGACGGCTTCGCCGAGCACAAGCGGGGCTGGGAAGGTTCCTTCGACAAGCTCGTTACTTTCCTCGGGAGGACAGCATGACCACGCATCAAGTCGTTTCCCACGACGAATGGATGAAGTCAGCCAAGGCGCTGCTCGCCAAGGAGAAGGAGTTCACCCGGCTGCGCGAGGAGATGGCGCAAGCGCGCCGCGCGCTGCCCTGGGAGAAGGTCGACAAGGAGTACGTCTTCGATTCGACCGAGGGCAAGGTGACGCTGGCCGGCCTGTTCGGCGACAAGAGCCAGCTCATCGTCCAGCATTTCATGTTCGGGCCGGACTGGAACGAAGGCTGCCCGAACTGCTCGTACTGGGCCGACAATTTCAACGGCATTGACAAGCATCTGGCGGCGCGCGACACGGCGTTCGTCCTGGTCTCGCGCGGACCGCTCGACAAGCTGCAAGCCTACAAGAAGCGCCTGGGCTGGACGTTCCGGTGGGTGTCCTCGCTCGGCAACGATTTCAACTTCGACTATCGCGTCTCGTTCAGGAAGGGCGAGAAGGACAAGCTCTACAACTTCGAGACGATCCCGCCGCACGGCGAGGAGAATCCCGGCATAAGCGTCTTCCGCCGCGAAGACGGGCAAATCTATCACACCTATTCGACCTACGCCCGCGGGCTCGATCTGCTGAACGGCACCTATCACCTGCTCGACATCACCTCGCTGGGGCGCCACGAGGACCCCGAGCGCCCGATGTCGTGGGTCAAGCGCCACGACAAGTACTAGGAGGCACCATGGACAGCATCATCGACACAACAAGCAGCCTGCGGCTCGTCCGCGTCTTCGACGCGCCACGCGAACGCGTGTTCGATGCCTGGACGAGGCCTGAGCAATTCAAGGCTTGGATGTGCCCGCCGGGATCCGGTCTCGATCGTTGCGAGCTTGACCCGCGGCCGGGCGGCACGTGGCTCGCGCATGGCTATGGACCCGACGGCTCGCGCTTCGCCAAGTCCGGAGTCTATCGCGAAGTGAAGCGGCCGGAGCGTCTCGTCTTCACCTGGCCGTATCAGCCCGGCCAAGGCTGCACCAGCGGCGGCGGCCAGGACACCACGGTCGAGGTCACCTTCCGCGCGCTGGGTAAGAAGACCGAGATGACCCTGGTCCACGGACCATTTCCGGATCGGACCGGATTCGACGGCCACAACGAGGGCTGGAAGGGTTCGTTCGACAAGCTCGCCGCGTTCCTGGGAGGCTGACGATGGCTGCGATCAAGATCTACGGCATGCCGCCCAGCACGTTCACCCGCACCGTGCTGCTGGCGTGCCACGAGAAGGGCATCGACTACGAACTCGTGCCGACGCGGCCGATGGACATCGGCGCGCTCAACCCGTTCCTCAAGATCCCGGCGATGCGGCACGGCGATCTGACGCTGTTCGAGTCCAACGCCATCCTACGCTACCTGGAGCGGGTGTTCGGCGGCGCCAGACTATGGCCCGACGAGCCGCGCGTGGCCGCCCTGGTCGACCAATGGTCGGGTGCCGTCAGCGATACGCTGGTGAACGCGGCGTTGCGGTACATGGCCAACAAATTCGGCTTCCTGCCGGTGCCGGACGAGGTGGCCCAGCAGTTTCTGGCCAAGACGCGCCAGGTGCTGCCGCATTTCGACCGCCAGCTGGCCGCCAGTCGCTTCCTTGCCGGCGAGCAGCTGAGCGCCGCCGACCTTTATCTCGCGCCGCTCCTGTTCTACTTTCCCGACATTCCGGAGCTGAGCGCGATCCTGGACGCCGCACCCAACTGCAAGCGCTGGATGGGCGAGATGGCGGACCGGCCGAGCGTCAAGGCGACGGAGCCCACGCAGAAACCGAAGGTGGCGGCATGACCCATACCGCGACATGGCACGGCAAGGTGATCGCCAAGAGCGACAAGACGCTGGAAGTCGGCGGCTACGTCTACTTCCCGCGCGAGACGGTGCGCATGGACCTCTTGAAGAGCACGCCCAAGACCGCGAGCGATCTCGAATGCCCGCACGGCGTGCAGTTCTACGACGTCGTCGAGAACGGTAGGACCAGCCCGCGCGCCGCGTGGTCCTACGAGGCGCCGCAGGCCAAGATGAAATCAGTCGATCACTGGATCGGCTTCTGGGAGGACGTCTCGGTCACTTGACCGGGGCGATCGCCGTCACCGTGAGCGGCGTGGTCATGCCGATTACCACGTCGCCCACCTTGATCTTGCCGATCGCGTCTTTCTGGGCGATCGACGTGGCGGCGAGCGTTCGCACTTCGCCGCCCTGGCCCGAGATCACCGAGACCTTGTTGTTGGGCAGGTCGACCGCGACGACGGTCAGGGTGAAGCGACCCATCTCGATGTCGTCCTTGTCGGGCCGATTGCCGGCCTCGCGCCGCGCCTCCCTCGAGCCGGGGCCCTTCTGACGCAGGTTCAGCAGCGTGACCACGAGATTATAGGTGACGTCGACATTGGCGTCGTCCTGGATCTCCGCGAGGTTGCGCACGCTGTCGGACACCGCGCAGTTGATCAGCCGTCCGTCGGTGCGCATGAAGGCAATGGTCCGGGTGTCGACGTCGACCGACTCGACCTTCGCGCGGACCGTGACCGTGTAGGGGAAGGCGACGCCGGCGCGCGGCACGGCCTGCATCTGGCCTTGCGCGGAGGCGGTTCCGGCAGCAAGCACCGCGGCCACGGCGGCCATCAGCATCGAACGCATGATCATCGGCGTACTTCCCCTGTAAGCAACGGCCGGACAATACCGCCCCAATCCGGCCGCGCAACCTCCGAGCGCCTCAGGAAATATGCGTAAGGATCGCTTTGGCAACGGCTTCGGGCTTGTCGAGATAGGCGAGATGGCCCGCGCCCGCGATCGTTTGCACGCGCGTCGCGCCCTTGATGCCGTCAGCGAACTTTTTCGCATAGCTCGGCGGCAGGATGCGATCCTGCTCACCCCACACGATCAGCGTCGGCGCGCCGATCAGCGGCAGGCGCTTCTCGAGCTTGGTGTTGCCGAGCGGCCAGAAGGCGCGCGCCGCGGCCTCGGCCGCGCGCACCATCTCGATCGGCCATTCGATGGAGTTGGCACCCTCGGGCGCCGCCACCAGCTGCTCCCAATTCCTGGGATCGGCGCACATCGCGGCGGCCACGGCATCGCGCCGCTGCGCCCACGGATCGGCCGCAGGCTCGGCTTCGTCGAACAAGCCGAATGGCGCGATCAGCGCGAGCTTGCCGACGGACCTGGGAAAGATCGCGGCCATCTCGGCGGCGAACGAGCCGCCGACCGAGGCGCCGACCAGGTCGGCGCCGCTAAGCCCGGCCTTCTCGAGTAGCTGATGCACCGCCAGGATCCAGTCGAGATGCGTGTCGAGCACGCTGTGGCCGGTGGCGCCGGGATAGCCGGGTAGCGACGGCGCGATCACCGTGCGTGTCCTGGCGAGCTCGTCGAGGAACGGCAGCCAGCGCGGCAGGCCGCCCAGCCCGGCAAGGAAGCCGACCTTGGGACCTTGGCCCTTGCTCCAGACGCGGCAGGGGAACCCGTTGACCTCAACGGTCTCGGTCTTCGGTTCGGACAATGTCTACTCCGCGGCCACGCTTTGCGGACGGAAGGCGGGCACCGAGGCGCGCTGGCCCCTTGCCATCGGCTTGGGCCACCACTTGTCCTCCCAGCCGGAGAACACGTCCTTCACTTTCGGCATCACCTTCTCGGCGAACAGCCGCGTGTTGTACTTGGTGGTGTCCTTGCTCATGTTGCCGTACTGCAGCAGCAGCATGAGGTGGCCGACATTGAGGCTGGTGGCGACGTGGCGCACCTGCTCGACCACCTCGTCGGGCGAGCCGATGATCACGTAGCCGCCGTCGACGATGTCCTTCATGTTGGTCGCCTTGAGTGCGGCCTTGGTCGCCGGGTTGGCGAGATTGGCGGCCTTGGTCATCATGCCTTCGATGCCGGCGCGCTGTGTCGCTTCCGTGGTGTAGCCGGGCGGCAGCGCGAAGCGCGAATCGACGTGCAGGCAGCGGCCGTAGAAATACTCGGCGGGCTCGCTGTAGAGGTCGAGCGCCTGCTGGCGGCTTTCGGCGACGCCGACGAACTGCAGGAAGCCCGCGCGGTAGGGATTGCGGTCCTTGCCGAGCTTGGCCATCTCGTTCCAGAAGCCGTTCATCGTGGTGAGCCCGGCCTTGTAGCCGTAGTAGGAGAGGTAGCAGTAGACGTAGTCCATCTCCGCGCACCACCGCCACGTCTCGACCGAGCCGCCGCCCGGGATCCAGATCGGCGGATGCGGATCGTTCTGGATCGGCCGCGGCCAGATGTTGACGTAGCGCTGCTGGTTGAAGCGGCCCGAGAAGGCGAACGTATCCTTCTCGGTCCACGCCTTCTTCACCAGATCATGCGCCTCGTAGTAGCGCTCGCGTAGCAGGCTCGGATTCTGGCCGTAGGCGTAGCAGGTGTCCATCGGCGAGCCGACCGGGAAGCCTGCGATCAGCCGGCCGCCCGAGATGCAGTCGATCATCGCGAACTCTTCGGCCACGCGCGTCGGCGGATTGTAGAGCGCGAGCGAATTGCCCATCACGCAGAGCGCGGTGTCGGTCGTGCGGCGCGCCAGCGACGAGGCGATGAGATTGGGCGAGGGCATCAGCCCGTAGCCGTTGGAGTGATGCTCGTTCACGCAGACGGCGTCGAAGCCCATCTCGGCCGCGTACTCGAGCTCGTCCATGAAGTCGTTGTACATATGGTGCGCCCGGCGTGGGTCGAACAGCGACGAATGGATGTCGACCCACACCGAGGGATGCTTCTTGTTGAAGTCATCCGGAAGCTCCGTGTACGGCATCAGATGGAACCACATGAGCTTCATGGCACCGGCGCTCCCTAAACTCGGCTTGTCCACGCGACGGCACGCCATCGCGCTTAGGTAAACGATCATTTACCTCAGCCCGACTGCCAAGGCGAATCACGGAGGCGCCGATGTGACCTTTTGCGGCTGACGCAACTTTATTGTCTATCCACATCGTTAAATATTCCGATTTGTATTTTGTGCATTGCAACTTCGCGGTCGCAGCAATAGCCTCGCCGCACTGCAGAAGGAGTATTCGCCATGTCCGTTGTTGCCCTGGCGGCTCGCAATCACCCCACCGCCAACCAGCCGGTGAAGGAGCTGTACGAGGTAGGCGAGATCCCGCCGCTCGGCCACGTGCCGGCGAACATGTATGCCTGGGTCATTCGCCGCGAACGGCATGGCCCGCCCGAGCAGTCGATGCAGCTCGAGGTCGTGCCGACGCACACGATCGGCGAGGACGAGGTGCTGGTCCTCGTGATGGCGGCCGGCGTCAACTACAACGGCGTATGGGCGGGGCTGGGCATTCCGATCAGCCCGTTCGACGTCCACAAGCAGCCTTTCCACATCGCGGGCTCCGATGCCTCGGGCATCGTCTGGGCGGTCGGCGCCAAGGTGAAGCGCTGGAAGGTCGGCGACGAGGTCGTCGTCCACTGCAACCAGGACGACGGCGACGACGAGGAGTGCAACGGCGGCGATCCGATGTTCTCCACCAGCCAGCGCATCTGGGGCTACGAGACTCCCGACGGATCGTTCGCGCAATTCTGCAAGGTGCAGGCGCGCCAGCTCATGCGCCGGCCGCTTCATCTCACCTGGGAAGAGAGCGCGTCGTACACGCTGACTCTTGCCACCGCCTACCGCATGCTGTTCGGCCATCGCCCGCACATCCTGCGCCCCGGCCATAACGTGCTGGTGTGGGGCGCCGCGGGCGGGCTGGGCTCGATGGCGGTCCAGCTGATCGCCACCGCCGGCGCCAATGCGATCGGCGTGATCTCCGACCCGTCGAAGACGGATTTCGTCATGAGCCTCGGCGCCAAGGGCGTCATCAACCGCAACGACTTCGACTGCTGGGGCCCGCTGCCCGACGTCGACGACCAGAAGGGCTATGCCGAATACATGAAGAAGTGCCGCAAGTTCGGCGCGGCGATCTGGCAGCACACCGGCAAGGGCAACGACGTCGACTTCGTGTTCGAGCATCCCGGCGAGCAGACCTTCCCCGTGTCGTGCTTCATCGTGAAGCGCGGCGGCATGGTGGTGTTCTGCGCCGGCACCACCGGCTACAATCTGACGATGGATGCCCGCTTCGTGTGGATGCGCCAGAAGCGCATCCAGGGCAGCCACTTCGCCAACCTCCTGCAGGCGAGCCAGGCCAACCAGCTGGTCATCGAGCGCCGCATCGATCCCTGCATGAGCGAGGTCTTCGACTGGGCCGACATCCCCAAGGCGCACACCAAGATGTGGAAGAACCAGCACAAGCCGGGGAACATGGCGGTGCTCGTCTCGGCCCGGCGGCCCGGCCTGCGCACGCTCGAGGACGCCCTCGATAACTAGCAGCTCGGCCGCGGGCCGGGCGAATAGGTCCGGAAATGGAACCGTTCCCGTTAAAATAACGGGAAAATAACGGGGTGGCCGACCATACCAAGGGCCGGCGCCGGCTGGAGCCATCGACAATCGGTGAAGCGGATCGACCATGCGGAGGCACGATAAGGCCGACCGTTAAAAGACGACGATTCTGTCGTGTAGAACTTGCCGCTTCATGCACGCGCCCTGGCATGCACCCCATCTGCCCTAGTCCGTATCACGGACTTCCGCGACTTTGAGCAGGGCTTCGCGGCCTTCGCCGACTAATGTCGCGGCGCTCGACAACAAGAGGGAACATGCTCCGACGCCGCTTTCTCGCCGCGGGTGCCGCCGCTTCGCTGGCCGCGCCGTCGATCGTGCGCGCCGACGCCTGGCCGTCGCAGCGGGTCACCGTCGTCGTGCCGTTTCCCGCCGGGGCGGCGACCGATCTCGGGGCGCGGCTTTACGCCGAGCAGCTTTCGCAGTTGTGGCGCCAGCCGGTCGTCGTCGACAACAAGGGCGGCGGCAACGGCATCCCGGCGGCCGAAAGCGTCGCGCGCGCCAAGCCCGACGGGCTGACCCTGTTCGTGACCTCGGCGATGACCCAGGCGGTCAATCCCGCGCTCTACGACAAGCTCTCCTACGATCCGGTCGGCGATTTCGCGCCGATCACGCGCATGGGCACGTCGCCCTTCGTGCTGCTGGTCGACGCAAAAAGCCCGATCAATTCGGCGGCCGAGCTCACCGCCCGGCTCAAGGCCAATCCGGCGAGGAACAATTTTGGCGCCGGCGCGCTGCCGGCTCGCGTGGCCTCGGAGCTCTACAAGCTCGAGGCCGGCGTCGAGGCGGTCTATGTCGGCTACAAGAGCAACCCGCAGGCGATCCCCGATCTGCAGGAAGGGCTGCTCTCCTTCATGATGATCGACACGGTGAACGCCAAGATCGCCATCGACCGCGGCGCGCTGAAGGGCCTGCTGGTGACCGACACCGAGCGCTATCCGCAATTGCCCACCCTGCCGACCGCGGCGGAGGCCGGCCTGCCGAACGTGCTGCTCACCACCTGGACCGGCTGGTATGCACCCAGGGGCGCGCCGGCAGAGATCGTGCACAAGATCAATGCCGACATCCGCAAGGTCGCGATGTTGCCGCAAGTGAGAGCGAAGCTCGATGAAACGGGATGGTCGCCCAAGCTGATGTCGCCGGAGGAGTTCGGCGCCTTCACGGTTTCCGAGAAGAAGCGCTGGGGCGACATCATCCGTCGTGCCAATATCAGGCTTGAATAGGAGTAGGCCATGCAAGGATCGCTGCGCGGCAACAAGGGCCCCCGTATCCGTCACGTCGCGGACGAGGGCGCGCCCTACGAGACCATCACCGTCGACAAGCTGACGCCCGTGATCGGCGCGGAGATCGGCAACATCGACCTCAGCCAGCCGCTTTCCAACCGCCAGCAGGACGAGGTGCACCGCGCGCTCGCCGAGAACTGCGTGATCTTCTTCCGCGACCAGCACATCACGCCCGACCAGCATGTCGCCTTCGGCCGGCTGTTCGGCGACCTGCACGTTCATCCCGCGGCGCCGCACGAGCCCGGCCGGCCGGAGCTGATGATCATCCATGCCGACAAGGATTCGCCGCGCGCCAACGGCGAGGGCTGGCACACCGACGTGAGCTGCGACGTCGAGCCGCCGATGGGCTCGATCCTCTACATCAAGCAGTGCCCGCCCAAGGGCGGCGACACGCTGTTCGCCAACATGTACGCCGCCTACGACGCCTTGTCGGACCGCATGAAGGCCTATCTCGACGGCATGACCGCGTTCCATGACGGCGAATCGGTCTATCGCGGCCTCTACAAGAATTTCGGCGTCGAGGAGAAGGCGCAGTATCCGCGCGCCACCCATCCGGTGGTGCGCACCCATCCGGTGACGCGCCGCAAGGCGCTCTACGTCAACCGCGGCTTCACGCGTTACCTCAACGACGTGCCGCGTGACGAGAGCGACGGCATCCTGAACTATCTCTACCAGCACATGGAGAACCCGCTGTTCCAGTGCCGCTTCCGCTGGCGGGAGAACTCGATCGCCTTCTGGGACAATCGCTGCGTGCAGCACCGCGCGATGTGGGACTACTGGCCCCACACCCGCCACGGCAATCGCGTCACCGTCGCGGGCGACAAGCCGTTCTAGCCTCTGCTGGGAGCGCGCCACTCCAGTGGCGCGCTCCCAGCAATGACTTCCCATATGAATGGGGAGGAAAGTCCGCTACATCAGCGCCGTGCTTGTAATCTTCGATTGTGACGGCGTGCTGGTCGACAGCGAGCCGCTCGCGAACCAGAGCTTTGCCGCGGCGCTCAAGACGGTCGGCCTCGACTGGACGGTCGAGGAGACGATGCGCCGCCTGATGGGCCGCTCGCTCAAATCCTGCGGCGAGATCGTCGAGGCGGAGATCGGCCGGCCGCTGCCGCACGATTTCTTTCACAAGATGCAGGACGCGACCTACGAGAGCTTCCGCACCGCGCCGCTGCTGCCGGTGCCGGGCGTGAAGCAGGCCATCGAAGCGCTGCAGAAGGCGGGCTGCGAGACCTGCGTGGCAAGTTCCGGCGCCATCGAGAAGATGAAATTCACGTTGGGCCTGACCGGGTTGTGGGACCTCTTCGGCGGCCGCGTCTTCAGCTCGAGCCAGGTCAAGCGCGGCAAGCCGTTTCCCGATCTTTTCCTCCATGCGGCGGTCGAGATGAACGTCCAGCCGTTCGACTGCGTCGTCGTCGAGGATTCGCTGCCCGGCGTGCAGGCCGCGAGGTCGGCGGGAATGCGCGTTTTCGGCTATGTCGGCGCGCCCTACGCCGATCCCGACGCCTTGGGCGCCGCAGGCGCGTTCCTGTTCAAGGACATGAAGCAGTTGCCCCACCTGGTGCTCGAATGAGCGAAACCGGCCCGTGGACGATGGGCGAGGGGAAGCCGGAGCGCGTGCTGGTGATCGGCGCCGGCATGGCGGGACTGGTCGCCGCGCGGCTGCTGCACGATTCGGGATTCAAGGTGACCGTGCTCGAGGCGCGCGACCGCATCGGCGGGCGGGTGTGGACAGACGATCGCGTCGGCGCCGCCGTGGATCTCGGCGGATCGTGGGTGCACGGCGTCGAGGGTAATCCGCTGGCGCTGTGGGCCGGCAAGCTCGGCGTCAGGCTGATCAGCTCGGAGGCCGATCGGCTGATCATCGACCAGCGCGCCTCGGCACCGACCCGCACCGCGCAGCGCCGCAAGGCCTTCATGGGCGCCGCCGCGTTCACCACCGCGATCGCCTTCGCCAGCTGGAAGAGCAAGTTCCTGACCAACGTGCGCGGGCCGCGCTCGGTGTCGGTGAAGGACGCGATCGAGCCGCTGCTGCACGCGAGCTGGCTGCCCGAGGTCGATCGCCTGGTGATCGCCACCTTCATCGAAGGCAGCGAGGGCGTTAACGGCTCGGTGTGGGACCAGCTTTCGGCCGAGGAATGGTTTCCGCAGGAAGGCCTCGACGGCAACGCCCAGCCGCAGGGCGGGTTCAAGCCGATGCTCGCCGATGCCGCGCGTGGGCTCGACGTCCGGCTCAATGCGGCGGTCACGGTGCTGCAGTGGAGCGACAGTGGCGTCACCGCGACCCTGAAGAGCGGCGAGCGCCTCGAGGCCGACCGTGCCGTGGTCACCCTGCCGGTCGGGCTGTTGCGGGACGGGCGCTTTCGTCTCGACCCGCTGCCGCCGGTCGAACAGCAGCAGGCGATCGGCCGGCTGGGCTACGGCGCGGGCGTGCTCGGCAAGATCTACCTGCGCTTCCCGCATGTCTTCTGGCCGGAGAAATCGAAATGGTTCGGCCGCCTGCCCGACGCGCCGGACAGGCGCGGCACGTTCAACACCTTCGTCTCGCACACCGAGGAGACCGGCCTGCCGATCCTGCTGGGCTTCGCCAACGGCCACACCGCCGTGCGCTACGACCGCGAGGCGAGCGACGAGGAGGTGAAGCAGGCGGCTCTCGCCAGCCTGCGCAAGATGTTCGGCGGCAACAAGATGCCCGAGCCTGAGGCGTTCGTCTTCGCCCGCTGGCTCAGCGATCCGTGGAGCCTCGGCAGCTATTCCTACCCGGCGATTGGCAGTCCGCCCGAGGACCACGACGATCATGCGAGGCCGCTCGCCAACCGCGTGTTCTTCGCCGGCGAGGCCACCGAGCCGGTCGAATACGGCACGGTTCACGCCGCCCTTTGGTCGGCCGAGCAGACGGCGGAGGCGATCTTTGCCATCGCCACGGGCGGGCAGGCGAGCCGCGAACGGCGGCCGTGGGCCGGCGCGCGGCGGGGTGCCGGCCGGCACAATCAAGCGTAGAGTGAGCCATGACCCTGGCCAATGTCCTGTTCGTGCTGGTGATCCTGTCCGGCCTCGGCACGCTCGGCGTGCTGTTCGCCGGCCTGGTCGCCATGAGCCGGGGCGACCGCGACAACATCGAGCGGGCGCGCGGCAGCAACAAGCTGATGTGGTGGCGCGTGCGCATGCAGATCCTCACCATCGTGCTGATCCTGCTGTGGTATCTCGCGAGCCGCAGCCACTAGAGCCATGGTGAAGCTCACGCGCATCTATACGAGGGGCGGCGACAAGGGGAAAACCTCGCTCAGCCGCGGCGAGAGGGTGGCCAAGGACGATCAGAGGGTCGAAGCCTACGGCGACGTCGACGAGACCAATTCGGTGATCGGCGTGGCGCGCAGCGTGATCGGCCGCACCGCGCGCAACGACGCCACGCGCCGCCACGCCGACGAGATGCTTCAGCGCATCCAGAACGACCTGTTCGATCTCGGCGCCGATTTGTCCACGGTCATGGGCCGCAGCAAGAAGGGCCAGCCGGCCTTGCGCATCGTGGCCTCGCAGGTCGAGCGGCTGGAGCGCGAGATCGATGCGATGAACGCCGAACTCGGTCCGCTCAATTCGTTCGTCCTGCCGGGCGGCAGCGAGGCCGCCGCGCTGCTTCATCTGGCCCGCACGGTGGCGCGGCGGGCCGAACGGCGCATCACAGCGCTCGCCGCGAAGAAGGCGGTCAATCCGGAGGCGATCAAGTACATCAACCGCCTGTCCGACCATCTGTTCGTGCTCGCGCGGCGGCTCAACGACAACGGTGCGGCGGACGTGCTGTGGGTACCCGGCGCAGCCCGTTAGGATCCGCCTCATCCTGAGGAGGGCGCGTCGCCGTTTCGCCGCCGTGCGGCGAAAGCGGCTTAAGCGCCCGTCTCGAAGGATGGGAACAAACGATGTGCTTGATCCCACCCTTCGAGACGCCGCGTTACACGCGGCTCCTCAGGGTGAGGGCGTTGGTGCGGCGGACGTGCTGTGGGTACCCGGCGCGAGCCGATAGCGTCGGTTAAACCATTGAAACAATAGATGAAAATGTTTCGCCGCGCGATTTTGTGCGGTGCGACATAGCCTTGACATGATCGCCTGAACGCCCCTACACGAATTGCCCTTCCGGGCCGGGTGGGAAGCCCGGCCGCAACCCATCAAAAGGCATGTACGCGATGAAAGTGCTGGTCGCCGTCAAACGGGTCATCGACTACAACGTCAAGATCCGCGTCAAGGCCGACAACAC
>Ga0070738_10003508_pt1 | contig 20391 bp, 32 predicted proteins | sample Coa_R2_2_FD_66446 | JGI IMG/M metagenome (GOLD analysis project Ga0070738, IMG submission 66446) | Surface soil microbial communities from Centralia Pennsylvania, which are recovering from an underground coalmine fire - Coalmine... | ecosystem: Environmental > Terrestrial > Soil > Unclassified ... | reverse complement strand
AGGTCGTTCAATCGAGCGAGATAAGCCGCCGGATCGGATTGCCCGGCAGGATCAACAAAGCGCTGATATCGGCCGTCAGGAAAGGCGACGACGTAGTACTCATCGACATCCTTGATCGGGCGGATGATCTTCGCCTCGCCTTCGATGACGAATCGGCCGCCGATCGTTCGGCCGAAAACCGTGACGCTATCGTTGCGCTTGAAGGTGTGCATCGCCGCCTCCTACTCCGCCGCCATCGCCGCAGGCCGCGCATCGGCCGCCGCGCGAAGCTTCCAGAGCGCGCGCAACTCCTGGCGGAAGCGGCGGCGGTAAAGTTGCAGGTCGGCGATCAGCGCCGGGTAGAAGCTGCCATCGGCGCGGCGCGCGCGGATGATGCGGACCTGGGCCTTGATGGCGCTCTTGAAGAACGCGACCTGCCCGACCGCGGCCATTATCTCGACGGTCTCGGCGCCGAGGAGCGCGGCGCGGCGCTCGCTCTCGGGGATTTCGCCATCGTAGAAGCGGTGCAGGTCGTTGAGGCGGGAAAGGGCGGTCTCAGGTGCGGGCATCGGCGGTCTCCATCGAATGTGGAGACGAGCATAATAGGGAACACCCTATCAGTCAATAGGTTTTCGCCTACTATTGCCGCCGACGTATGATGATGACGCCAACCCGCTGAGCGGCTTGGATTTTGGAGGTGTGGATGGAGTGGCAGCCGGTCGAGACAGCGCCGCAGACGACGCGCGGTTTCGTGCTCGTTGCGGGATGGGAGCAGATACCTTCCTTGGCCTATCGCCGCGATGGCCAATGGTATGACGCCAAGCCGTTCGCGCTCTTCGAGGTTTTCGAGGAGCCGACGCACTGGATGCCGATACCCACGCAACCTGCCGCGGCGGTGTCACAGGCTCAGGCGAGGGAATCCGAGCGAAAGAGCCTCTATTCTCGCGGCGGGAGGGAACGCCGCCTTATCCTTCGTCCTGATCTTCTGCGAAGAAACGTAAATCCGTCTCCTCCAGATTTACCATTTCCCAAAGCGGCCGATATTCCTTGAGTGAGCACGCCTCGCCGCCATCCGCATCGGCGATGGAAATGCAGTGAAGCCGCCCTAGCGATCGTTCGGTGCGGCGGCATAGCGACGGCGCAGGTTCGGCCGATCGAAACAACAGGATCCGACCGTCGGCGAAGTGAAACGCCGGCAGGAGAAGGCCGCGGAACTTCGTCGCCAATGCCGGCGAGGCGGTATCTGGATCGCGCTCATCATCGGCATAGGTGAGAAAAATCTGCGCCATGCTGAATGGCTTTCCCTGTCTGGCTGCCTCGGCGAAATAACGTGTGACAAGGCCGTGGCCATGCGATTCGCGCGCACTCGCGATGCCGTCATGGATCACCCAGGCGTCAAAGCGCGACAGGGCCGACGAGAGCCGCCCGGCGATCTCATCCAGCGCCTCCTTGCTATGAATGCGGAGAACGAAGCCGTTCAGCCACGACCCGACGCTGCCAAAGGGGCAGAGCACGTAAACATGATGGTTGATGGCCTGGCTCAATTCATCGAGCGCTTCGGAGGCATATTCCAGCGCGATGCTCGTGCGTGCGTATAGAAAGTATCGATTGTGCCCGAGCAGCTTGCTGAGCCCGATCTCGTCTGCAACGTCCCCCATCCGCGCCTCTTCGGTTGTGCGATGGAACGTGCTTGTATGCCTGTGCTGTCGTCATATTTTGCGGCCGAGCCAGATGACCCTGCCGATCACGGAAATGCTGTCGGGGTCCACATTCGGGTACGGTGGGTAGCGGGCATTGTCGCTCAGAATTGTGAGCATGCCACTTTGCGGATCGACCGATATTCTCTTTACATGCAGATCGTCAGAGCGTCGCAAGCCATAAATTCCGTCCCTACTCGCGCGATTCTTGGTGAGATCAATGAGCACTTGGTCGCCGCCGTACAGCGTCGGCTCCATGCTGTCGCCATCTACCCGCGCTATCATCAGATATCCCTGCGTAGCGGCAGTGAGAGATTTCAACCATTGCCGGCGATAGGGCTCGAAATACAGCGGCTGTCCATCACCGTCCTCCCATGCGCCCGGCCCTGCCGACAGGCGCAAATCGAAGACCGGAAGTGTTTCGTATTCCTCGCCGCCGATGGTAATTGGTTCGCCTCTCGGCACGGGGGTTGCGGCGAGCTTTTGGCCGGGCCTCGATTTGAATTCGTCCGGCGACACGCCGAAATGCGCGCCTAGCGCCTCTCTGACATCCTCCGGGAGCGTGCGCGGCACGCCCTTGCTGAGGAACTGTTGCAGATAGGCGTGATTCTTGCCGATCTTTAGAGAAACCGCCTTAAGGTCGGTCTCTTGATCATTGATAAGTTGCGCAAGTCTTTGGCGCACCGTGTCCAGTTCCATCGGCCGAGATTTTTGCAGGACCGATAGGGAATTCCCAATAGGTTCTACCCTCTTGACTGATAGGGAAGTACCTATTATTGTCGCCTCCATGGATGAGATTCACGATCCGCTACTCGGCGAGGTAGAGGCCTTCCTTTCGCGCACGGGAATGACGCCGACAGCCTTCGGCGCCGAGGCGGTTAAAGACCCGCGTTTTGTCTTTGAGCTTCGCGCCGGGCGTGAGTGCCGTCGATCCACGCGTCAAAAGGTCGTTCAGTTCATGCGGCAGAAACGCGCCGCACAATCGCTCGCTGACGTTCCGGCAAAGCGCCGGCGCCGGAGCGCCGCATGACCCGGCCTAAGCGCAAGCGCCGGAGGGCGGCATGAGCGACGAACAAAGACGCCGCATTGGCTTCGGCCCGATCGCCTATCCCGATGCGGAAGCGTCGATGACCGCTGCCGAGGTGGCGGCGCTGAAGCGCTTCACTCAAGCCGATCTCGACGCCGCCTATCAGAAGGGCCAGAGCGACGCGCTGAAGGGCTTCTCCCACGTGCGCTACGATGTCATCCGGCTCGTGGCGCCGATCTTCCACGACAACGTCTGCGGCGCGCTCGACGCGGCCAGCCGTTATGTGGCCTTCATCGAGGGCGATGGCGCCGCAGAGCCCAGCGCCGCGCCTCCCGGCTTTACCGACGATCGGCGCGCCTGACATGGCCTCGGCGCTCGCATATCCGCTTCTCCGCGCCCCCTTTGCTGACGGACGCGTGGAGACGGCCGGCGCGGTCTCACACTCCCGCGCCGGCCTGGGGCTCCTCCTTTCACATCGCAACGTGCGTGCTCTCACCGGCACCGACACTGCCAGAGGAAGCAAGCACATGTCGCGGTACCAGAAGGGCCACTTTCTCAATCTCACGGAGCATATTCCCGCGGCCTACCCGCAACACGCGGCGAAGCACCTGGCGCGCGAGCTTGCCGTGCCCGTGCGCACCGCCAAGCGCTACGCGGCCGGCTCCGTGCCGCAGCGGCTGGCCGCGCGGCTCGCGACGCATCTCTTGCACGTCATCGCCCGGCGCGAATCGCATTTGCGCCGGCTGCGGCTCGATCTCGAAAGGGCGCTTCATGGGGAAAGCGCGGAAATATCTCGTCGTCGCGTTGCTGGCGCTGCTGATCGGCGCCGAGCGCGCGGCGCTGCTGCTGTTGCGCGCGGTCTATCGGCTGTGCCGGCGGATCGCACGGGCGAGACGGAAGTGACGGAGTAAGGGAGGTTCGTCGCGCGTAGCTGAGGGATCGCGTCCCGGCGCCGAGGGAGACTTCACCAAGAAGCGAGGAGGGGAAAATCATGGGAGCGAAGGGCAACGGACACGATTTAGCGGTGCCGATGGCGGCCGAGACGCTGAAGGGAGACTTTCGCAGCGTACTTCTAGAATTTATCAAGCATCTGCCTAAGCCATGGGCCAAGTCGAGCGAAGGCGAGCAGAAATCGCTTATCGCCCGCGCCGACCAGTGCTCCGAAGAGGTCATTCACAAGGCCGTGATGCTCATCGCCGCGCGCGAGCGAAAGCACGTCACCGCGCGCGTGAAGAAGGTCTCGATCACGGATAAGGGCTGCGAACTCACCTTCGACGGACTGCCGGCGACGGACAGCGCGGCTCTCAACGTGGCGCTCCTCCAGGGCAAGCGCGTGCTGCTCATCGATGCGTCGGCAACCGAATTCCTCGGCGAGCGCGCGCCGGCCAAGGCCGATCCCGATCAACCCGACCTCTTGAAGGGCGATGCCAAGGGCTCGCCGTTCAAGGTCGAGAAGGGCGGCAAGGTGAAGCTGCCTTCCGCCGTTGCGGCCGAGATCGGCGACAGGCTCATTACCGAAGGCTCGTCGGTGGTCGAGATTCCTGTCAGGGCGGTTGCCGACCTGCGCAAGGAGCTGGCGCGCGCTCCCCATCGCATCGAGATCGCCGAGGATACCGGCGTGCCCGTCTATTGCCTTACGCTCGGCGACGAGATCCTGCGCCTCAAGCCCTACGGCAAAGAGCAGTGGGAGATCGCCGAGCATAGCTTCGTCGGCGAGCATCCCGTCACCTTCGCCGGGCGCATGATGAGCGCGAAGAAGGTCGCGGCCTTCATTCGCGAGTGGGTGGCGAGCTGCGAGGCGGCGAAGGAGAAGAAGCCGCCGGTCGGGCCGATGCCGGCGAAGGAGGAAGCGGGCGCGCAGGGCGCGGAGTAAGCGCCCATGAAACGCGGTCGTCTTTCGCCGGACGAGATCCGGCGCCTCGAAGAGCTTGCGGCGAAGCGATATAGCCGCGGGCGCATCGCGCAGCTCATGGATCGTCATCCCTCGACGATCGAGCACGCGATGGTTCGGCACGGGCTACATTCGCCGCGGGAGCTTCGGCAAAAGCCTTACGTGCGCAAGGGCATCGAGGTTAGGCCCTTTACGGCCGAAGAGGACTTCTATTGCGAGACTCTGCGCGTCGCCGGTCATAGCTATTCGGCGATCGCGCGCGCCATGACCGCGCGGTTTGGTCACCGGCGATCGCCCAACACGATCTCGATGCGGCTCGTCCAGCTCGCGGCGCGGGAGGGCGATGCGGCATGAGAACCTTTCGCACGCCCGGCTTATCCCCGCCGCCCTTGCCGCTAGGCCGCATGTCGGAAGCCTTCGCCGTCGCGCTGGAGCAGCTCGCGCAGTGGCGGCGCGAGGGCGTCGGCAACGAGGACATCTTCGCCGAGTTCGGCGTCGAGCCGCGGAGGGCGGCGTCGCGGGACGAGATGGTGTCGATCATCGCGGCGGCGTGGCTGGGGATCGTGGGATGAGGGATTACGCGGAATTCATTGCGTCGAAGGAGCCGCGCGCCCTCGCGCGAGGTCTTGCCGCCGATCGCGTCGAGCGGGTGGCCGTCGCTTCGGGCCTCTTCCCGCATCAGGAGCACGCAATCCGCTTTGCGCTGCGCTGCGGATCGGCCGGCATCTTCTACGATACCGGCCTCGGCAAGACGGCGTGCGAGATCGAGTTCTGCCAGGCGGCGGCGGAAGCCACGAACGACCGCGCGCTCATCCTGACGCCGCTTGCCGTCGCCCGCCAGATCGAGGCCGAGGCTAAGCGCTGGGGACGTGAGGCGCGCGCCATCCGCGAGCAAGGGGACGCGCGCGACGGCATCAATATCTGCAACTACGACCGATTGGGCAGGCTCGACCCCGGCGCTTTCGGCGCGGTGGCGCTCGACGAGAGCTCGATCCTGAAGAGCTTCACGGGCAAGACGACGAGGGCGCTCATCGAAGCCTTCCGCGGTCATCGCTTCCGCCTCGCCTGCACGGCGACGCCCGCGCCCAACGATCACATGGAGTTGGGCCAGCACGCCGAATTCCTGGGCGTCATGCCATCCAACGAGATGCTGATGCGCTGGTTCATCGCCGATCAGACGCAGATGGGCCGCTATCGCCTCAAAGGCCACGCGCAACAAAGCTTCTGGGATTGGATGGCGTCGTGGGCGCGCATGGCGGCCTCTCCCGATGATTTGGGATTCGACGGCAAGGATTTCATGCTGCCGCCGCTCGAGATCATCCGCCATCGCGCACAAGGCGACGTTCGCGCGCCCGCAGGCTCGCTCTTCGTGCGCGATCTCTCCGCCACGAATATCCACGACCTGAAGCGCCATACGAGCGAAGCGCGCGCCGATGCCGCGGCCGAGATTGTCTCGGCCGAGCCTCGTGAAGCATGGGTAATCTGGGCAGATACGAACTACGAGGCCGATGCGCTGATCACGCGTCTCCCCGATGCCGTCGAGGTCCGCGGCTCGCATTCGGTCGAGATCAAGGAAGAGCGCCTCCAAGCCTTCGCCGCCGGCGAGGCCAAGGCGATCATCACCAAGCCATCTGTGGCGGGCATGGGCCTCAACTGGCAACACGCCGCGCGCATGATCTTCGTCGGCCGGTCCTTCAGCTACGAGGATTGGTATCAGGCGGTGCGCCGCTGCTGGCGCTTTGGGCAGAAGCGCGCCGTCAAAATCCATCTCATCGTCGCCGAGGGCGAGGAGCAGATCGGCCGCGTCATCGACCGCAAGGCCGAGGACCATGCGCGCATGAAGGCGGCGATGTCGGCGGCAATGCGCCGGGCGCGAGAGCAAGCCGCGGCGCTGAAGCGCCCCTATGAGCCGCGCCACGAGGGGAGGCTGCCGCAATGGATCGCGTGATCCGCTGCCTGGGCGAGGCGCATGGCAGCCGCTTTGCCGCCTATTGGGGCGACTGCGTCGATATCGTGCGCCAGTTTCCCGACGCGTCCATCGGCTTCAGCGTCTACAGCCCGCCCTTCTCCGGGCTCTACATCTACAACGACAGCGTCGCGGACATGGGCAATTGCGCGTCGGACGAGGAGTTCATCGCGCATTACCGCTTTCTCGTCCGCGAGATCTACCGTGTGACAAAGCCGGGCCGCCTCGTCGCTGTCCACTGCAAGGATCTCGTCTACTACCGGACGCAGCGCGGCACTGCCGGCTTGCGCGACTTCCCCGGCGATTTGATCCGCGCTCACACCGAGGCGGGCTTCGACTTCCACAGCCGCGTGACCATCTGGCGCTGCCCGGTGCGCGAGATGACGAAGACGAAGGCGCACGGCCTCCTCTATAAGCAGCTTCGCGCCGACTCGTCCTTCAGCCGGCAAGGCTTGCCCGAATATCTCGTCGTCTTCCGCAAGTGGGCGGCGGAGGGCGAGGCGGTCGAGCCCGTGACGCACGCGCCCGAAGAATTTCCGCTGCCGCAGTGGCAGGAATGGGCGTCGCCCGTCTGGATGACGACGCGCGAGACGGACGTGCTCAACGCCGATGCGGCGCGCGCGCCAGGTGATGAGAAGCACATCTGCCCGATGCCCCTCGACTTAACGCGCCGCGCCATCGCGCTCTGGTCCAATCCCGGCGATACGGTTCTCTCGCCTTTCATGGGAATCGGCTCCGAGGGCGTTGCGGCGTTGCGGCTCAAGCGCCGCTTCATCGGCGTCGAGCTCAAGGAGAGCTATTTCCGGCAGGCCGCACGCTATCTCGACTGGACCGACCGCGCGAGCGAAGGTCTCTTCGATCGCATAGTCGAGGCCACGGAATGACCCGCGCCCTCTACATCGCGCTCGGCGCCGTGGGCTTCCCGGCCTTCGTTGCGGCGCTCTGCTATGGCATCGCGGCCTTGGTCTCGTGGGCGGGCAGCACGGTCACGGCGATGCTTGCCGGCATCTTCGGCGTGCTCCTCTTCGGCTTCATCGGTGCCTGCATCGGCCAGGAGATCTATGACGCGCGACGGAGGCGCTGGCGATGAGCGTGAAGACGCGCGCCGCCGCGACCGCGCAAGCGCAATACCTCAATCGCGCGACGAAGCGCTCGCTCGGCATCAAGCCGGGCTTCGCCGCACCCCGGCCGCAAGGCGGCTGCCGCTTCATCGCCGGCGACCCGCGCGAGGTGATGGCGAAGGGCGAGGCGATCTATTGCGGCAAGCCGGCGCAGCCCAACTCGGCCTATTGCGAGGCGCATCACGCGCGCTGCTACACGCGGGCGCAGGGGCCGGGCTGGATCGAGCCCAAGCGGAGCGGGGTGAACCTGTGAGCATCAAATCCTGGCACGGCCCCCAGCTCGAAGCCGTTTTCGCGCTGATCGAGGAGGCCGCGGCCAAGGGCGCGCGCTGCCCGACGCGCGACGAGATCCGGGCGCACCTCGTCGCCGCGGGACACGGTGGCGAGCCTGTGCGGCTCACGCGCGAGCTCTGCCGGTCGGGCCGCATCATGATCTATGTGCATGCCAAGAACTGGCGCGTCGCCAAGATCATGGCCGGGCCGCATGCCGGCAAAACGACGATGCCGCCGCCACGCCCATGGGCCGCCTATCTCAGGATCGGCGAGACGACGGAGAGGCTTTCGGCATGAGCGATCCCATCATCATCCGCTTCTCCGGCGCGCCCGAGCGCAAGCAGCGTCCGCGCTTCGTCCGAAGCCACCGGCCGGGCCTACACGCCGGCGGAGACGCGCAAATACGAGGCGGCGCTGCGCTACGCGGGCCAGGAGGCGATGGGCAATCGGCCGCCTTTCGACAATCCCTGCCGCGTCGAAGTAACGGCGGCGTTCCCGATCCCGCAGAGCTGGCCGCTATGGCGGCAGAAAGCGGCGCGCGAGGGCCGCGAATGGGCCACCGCCAACATCGATGCCGACAACATCCTGAAAGCGATCGGCGATGCCTTCAACGAGGTCATCTGGCGCGATGACCGGCAGATCGTCGCCGTCTCGATCGCCAAGGTCTACAGCGAGAAGCCCGAGGTCGTCATCGTTGTCGAGCCGCTGGCGGTCCTCGAGCGTCCGCGCACCCGCGCGAGGCCGGCGGTCGAGTCGGCGCCGCTCTTCGCGCTCGAACGGCCGCCCTGACGAGAAACGGCGCCGGGGAGGGGTTCCGCGGCGCCGCTCGTGATGAGGAGTGCTATTTGGGAAGACGATATTGGCAGGCGCGCTCTTTCGGTTCAAGCAAAGAGGCATCAAGGGGGTAGATCATGAGCGCCGTGCCTTACATGAACACCTACGTCGCCGATTTCCTGGCCGACACCGAGGACCTGACCAATGAAGAATTCGGCGCCTATGTGCGGCTCATCTTCTTCAATTGGAAGAAGCGCCGGGCGCTCGTCGATGACACGAAGCGCATCGCGCGCCTCCTCCGGTGCACGCCGGGCCGATGGCTGAAGAAGCTCAAGCCGGTCCTTATCGAGTTCTTCGAGACCGATGAAAGCGGCGCGCCGATCGGCGGAAAGCTCGTGCAAAAACGTGTCGAGGCGGAGCGTGCGAAGGCCCTCAATAAGGCATTGAAAGACGACGAATCAGGCATAAAAAATCGCGAAAAAAATGCAAAAAAACAGGCGCAAAAAACGCGCGAATCCGACGACATATTAGAGTTAGAACCAGAACTATCAGATTCCTCCCTTCGGGAGGAGAGAGGCGCTGGCGCGCCCCGCGGCTCCAGGCTGAGGGATGATTTTACCGTTCCCGACGAGTGGGTCGGCGAGGGCTACGCTACCCGGAAAAAGCACCACCTCCCCGAGATCGACCTCGATCTCGAGGCCGTGACCTTCGTCAATTATTGGCGATCGGCGGCCGGCCAGCGCGGCCGCAAGGTGGACTGGCACGCGACCTGGATCAATTGGTGCATCAACGCGAAGGGAGGGGCCAATGGACGAGCGGTCAATCGTGCCACGATCGACGGGAACGGCGCTGACGGCGAGGAAGCCTTCCGACGTGCCGGCCTCGCTCAGGGACTTTCTGACCTCATGGGACCCGACGCAGCCTCTGCCGCCTGAGGTCAAAGCGGGCCTGCCCGCGGCTATCGAAGCCGCCTCGGCAAGCATCGCGCCGGTCGACGAGAAGCGTCTTGCCGTCGCGATCGACGAGACATTCTCGCTGCTGAAGCTGCCGGCGCACTGGCCGAAAATCGCACGCTTTTACCTGGAGGCGCTGGCCGACGTCCCGGCCGACCTGGTCGCGGAAGCGCTCAAGTCCATTCGCCTTTCGCACCGCGGTTATTACGATTTTCCGCAGCCGGCCGATCTCCGCGCGCCGATCGAAAAGGCGCTCTCGGAGCGGCGAAATTTGCGCGCAAAAATGATCGCGGCCGAGCGCCTGTCGCGGCTTCAGTCCGCTCCCGAATCGACGGAAGAATTGAACGAGGAACAGCGGCAAAAGATCGCCGAGCGCTTCCGTGCGCTGGCGATCAGCCTGAACTACACGCCGCCGCCCAAAGAGGTGGCTCCCGAGCCGCCGCAGCACGCGCATGATCCCTATCGGATCGACCGCGTTCTTCACGAGACCGCGCGCTTCAAATTGCGCTCGCCGGACGACCCGGACGTGGCCGCCGAGATCGCCCGCATCGAGGCCGAGAGCGCGAAGTCTTAGCCGCCCAAAACCCCGCCTTTTCTAAGCGCTTGCGCCATTTCGTGGTGACCCGGCGTTAACTCTCGGGGAGTACTGTGGCGCCTATGCACGTCGGCAAGCTCTTGAAATGCGCTGACAATCCCGCCGGCTGGCGAATCGGCGAGCTCATCCGGGCGATCCGCATGGAGCTCGACAGCCGCGCAATCGATCACGAAGGGGCGCTGCGCGCGTCGGCGCTCAAGATTTCAGGCCACCTTCTCCTCGCCGAAGCAGAGATCGAACAGGTGCAGGCCGACGGCCGCACGCTCGACGGGTTCGGGCCGCCGCGCTTGGCGCCGTCGCTGCCGCGGCGATAGCGCCTTTCGAAGATGGGACGGCACGTCGGCGATCGCGGGCGAAGCCCCGGCTTCAGAACGACGCAGGCGACGTGGGAAGCCTATCTGGGTCACCTCGCGACGCTGAGCCCGGTCGAGATCTCGAAGCTGCCGGGAATGCCATCCTCAGCCGCCTTCCGCAAAAAGCGGTTGCGCGATGCTGACTTTGATCACCGCGCCACGGAAACCATGAGCGGACGCCGCCTAAGCAATAGCGGCCGCAAGCGCATCACCGAGGCGGCTTGGGACAGGTTCCTCATCCTGCTGCCGACCGCGGGAGTAGCGGCGCTGGCCACCAAGGAGGGAATGCCGTCGGAGTCGGCCGTCTATCAGCGGCGCAGCCGGGACCCCGCGTTCAGGGCTCGTCTCGACGCAATCATCCACGATCTGCGCCGGGAGCGTCAGCGCAGGATCGAGTCCCGCCTGCGGCTGATCGCTTTGCGGCGGAACCCGGCCTTCAACCGCCGGATGCTCGCCGCCATCGCCACGCGGGCCGCAATGCGCCGCAAGGCTCGCCAAGACCGGCTCGCCGAAGCGCGCCGCGACCGAGTGCGCCCCTTGGGGGAGCGTCTCAATGCCGAGCTCCTGCGCAACGAGCTCTATGCCGCGGCCGCGGCGGTCGTCCCGAGCACGCTCAATGCGGAAACGCGGGGCGACATCATCGGCGACCTGGTTCTGGCCGTGCTGGAGGGAGAAGTCAGCCTCTTGGACCTGCCGAAGGCGGCGAAAGAGGTGACCCGTCGGCATTGGCGGCTCTTCGGCACATACGGCGCCCTGTCCCTCGACGCACCCATAGCGCCGGGCAGCAAAGTGACGATTGGCGATCGAATCGCGGCAGCGGCGGCATGAGCCAAGACTATCTCCAGGCCGCCAAGGAGCGCGCCCTCCTCGCGCTCGGGAATGATGGCCCCGAGGCCGCGATCGCGTCCCTCCTCGCGTCGCTGCGCGCGCATGAGGCCTTTCGAGCGAAGGGCGAGTTCCTGGCGTTGCTCGCGCTCGAAGTGAAGGAGACGCTGCTCCCCAAAGGCGCGGGCGCGGTGCGCCGCTGGATCGACGGGCTCGCCTGGCCAGACGAGATCCCGGCGCGCGTCATCGAACAGCCGAGCGATTCGCGCGTAAGTCACGGTTCCGCTTAACGTTTCCTCAACCGCCGCGGGCGAGATTACGCTATCTTTCCCGCATGTCGCTTGCCGCGTCAGGTTGAAGAGCGGATGCCAAAACCGCGATTGGGCGTCGGGTTCGAAGGCGCGCTTTATCCGGGCGAGCTCAAAGAGGGCGATGCGCCGCTCCTCTCGCGCGAGCCGGCGCCAGCCGCCATCCAGGCGCTCTTAAAGCTCATCGAGACCTATGACGTCGTGGTCTACCCCGTGGCGCCGGCCCGCGGCCGCGCCGTCGCGATCGAAGGCTGGCTCTATACCCAGCTCGTCCGATATTTCACCCGCGAGCACCACCCCGACCCCCGGCGCGCCACGATGAAGGCGATCGAGGTCATCGAGATCGGCGAGCACCGGCCCCATTCGGGCGTCCTCTATGAGGCCTGCGCCATCCCCTTCCGCGGCGCCGTCGAATGGCCGCTCGAGGAGATCGACCGCGCTGGCGGCGTCGCCTCCAACCGCGGCGAGGAGCTCGCCTGACCAGAGCCGCCGCTCGACCGACATATCAATCTTGATATACCGCGCGCCTTTCCGGGCCCGCGCTCTCGGAGTTGAAGCATTTGGGCAAGAAGAAGGGCAAAGGGGGCGCCGGCAAGGGCGGCGATCCCGTCGACCGGCTCAGGAAGGCCGAACTCGAGGCAAAGCGGCGCGACGAGGAGAAGAAAGAGGAGCAGCGCCGGCTCGATAAGCGCAAGGCGATCGCCGGCGACGAGCGGGTCGGCCTCGACTTTCCCCTGGACGTCCTCAATGCGCGCGGCCTCATCAGCGACGACATGAAATACGAGGGCCTGCGCTTTGCCGTGCTCGCCTGGTGGCTCTATGGCTCGCCCCCCGGCTGCGAGGCGCTCTATGAGCGGATGGTGGCGGGCGTCGGCGAGGAGTTCGGCCTGCGCGTCGAGGGCGAGACGAGCGAGCGGCAACTGGCGCGGATCCTCTCCAACAAGGCCCGCTTCGAGCGGATGGTCGCCGCCTTGGGCGGGGTGAAGCGCGGCGAGGTCCAGGTGCGCCGGGTGGCGGGCCGCACCGTCCTCTATCGCATGCCGATCTTCCTGGCGCGCAAGAAGAGCGTCCTCGAGGCGGTCGAGCGCGCGACGCAGATGCTCATGCTGCCCAAGGCGGTGATGCCGAACCAGGAGCCGGCCGACTATGAGGAGATGGCGCGCCTCCTCAAGGGATTGGCGGCGCTGGTCGAGCTCCGCAAGGCCGAAGATCGCCACTGGCGACGGAAACATACCGCGTCCGCGCGCGGCGTTCAGGATCTATCAACCCCCGCATGATAGGGTCGGCATAGTTGAGCTCTCGGATTGCGCCTGGGCGCGTCCCGAGGGCTTTTTCGCTTCGAGGGGTGCCCATGGCCGAGCCGCCGGTCCGCCCCATCCTCACCTTGAAGCGCGGCGCCGACGGTCTCTTCATCGAGCCCGACGACAGCGACACGCCCGAAAACCAGATCATCTGGGCGCACAATCGCGAGCGCTGGTCGAAGAAGCTCTTCTATGCCGACGAGCTCGGCTGCGGCGATGGCCATACCGTCGACCCGCTCGGCCGCTACAATTGCGGCCGCTGCAACCAGGTCGACGACGCGTCGTGCCTTTGGGTCAAGATCGCCAGGGTCGACCGGCAGGCCGGGTCCTGCAAGGCCTGGGAGACGATCCGCGCTAGCGACGGCGAGATGGTGCTCCGTCGGGTCACGCCCGAGCAGGCGGCCTATGGCGTCGCCGTCAACGGGATCGGCTTCGGCTGCAAGCGCTGCCCCTTCGCCAAGAAGGCGAAACACGTCGACAGCGAAGGCCGGCCGCTCTGGTGCGGCGAGGGCGGCTTCCATGTGACGCCCAATGCCTGCTGCGAGGTGAATGGCGCCCCCGTCAAGAAGGCCGCCAAAGGCACCGTTCGGGGCGAGCTCGAGCGGGCTTACGACGAATACTCCTGAATGTCCGATAATCGCCTGTCGCTTCCGGCCGAAATCGTTGCCGATAAGCGGGGATTATCGGACACGATCGACCCCGAGCTGCGCGCCGACATCGAGGGCTCCTACTCGCTCAATACCATGCGGGCCTATAAGGCCGATTGGGCCGATTGGTGCGCCTGGTGCGAGCGAAACGGCAAGCCTCCCTGCCCGGCCGAACCCCGGGCATTGCGCGACTATCTCGTCGACCTCGCTTCGACGGTAAAGCTCTCGACGCTCCGTCGGCGCCTGGCGGCGATCGGGCGGGCACATCGCTTGGCGGGCCTCCATCTCGACCGGCTCGACCCCGCGATCTATCACGCGCTGCGGCGCCTGGCCCGGGAGAGGGGTTCGGCGCCTAAGGGGCGCGCCGAGCTCATGACGGCCGATCTCGCGGCAATGCTCCGCGTCGTCCCGAAATCGCTCCGCGGCACCCGCGATCGTGCCATCCTGCTCTTGGGCTTTGCCGCGGGCCTGCGCCGGTCGGAGATCGTTGACATCGAAGTCAACGATTTGGATTGGCGGCGGGATGGGCTCCTGATCCGGATCCGCCGCTCGAAGACCGACCAAGAGGGCCACGGGCAATCGGTCGGCGTCCTCTACGGCAAGCGCGAGGGCACCTGCCCGGTCCGGGCATTGAAGCACTGGCTCGCCGACTCAGGAATCACGGAAGGACCGCTCTTCCGCTCGGTGAAGCCAGACGGCTTCGGGAAATCGAAGCTCTCCGACAAGATCGTCTGGCGCATCGTCAAGCGATACGCCGAGCAGGCCGGGCTCGACCCGCAGCAGCTCGGCGCCCATAGCTTGCGCGTCGGCCATGTGACGCAAGCGCTCGCCAACGGCGCCGATCCGGTCAAGGCAAAAGACCAGCTTCGCCATCGCCGGCTCGAGACGACGCTCGGCTACAACCGCGGGCGCTCCTTCAAGGACAATACGAGCGGGAAGCTGGGGCTTTGACGCGCATCATCAGGGCCAAGCCGCCGATCTACGACGAGATTGCGGAAGTTTTCCCCGTGCGCACGACCCATGGCGTCATCTTCGCTTGGGGCGACACGATCTTTAATCCCGACGGCGTGCGGATCGAGCCGTTTCTGCTGGCTCATGAGGCCATCCATTGTCGGCGGCAGGGCGCCGACGTGCTGGGATGGTGGCGCAGCTACCTCTTCGATCCTGAGTTCCGACTGCGCGAGGAGACCGCCGCGCATAAGGCGGAATTCTGGCATCGGTGCCGCGGTATCGGGTCCATGCAGCGGGATCGCATCCTATGGGAGACGGCCAAGCGGCTGTCCGCGCCGCTCTACCGGCACGGCATCAGCCCGGAGGACGCGCGCCGGCTCTTGCGCGCGTCGTGATCGGGCGCGGCTGAAAAACTATCAGGAATTCAAATATCAAAGGAGCACCTCATGGGCGACTTCGTTGTCCGCGTGCATGCGGTCGGCGGCCACGGCTGCCAGCGAGACAAGGGTCACGGGGAGAAGGTCGAGGGTTGCGGAGAGCCGGGCTGCCCCGACTGCATCACCCGCGACTATGTCCGCAGGCTGCAGGCTGCGGGCAATAGCGTCCAGGTCGCGTCGCTGACGCACTGGCCCGCTGAGCTGCCCGGCCGCGATCCGTTGGGCGAGGTCCGTGATGATCTCCTCAGCGGCGTGAGGCGCGGTAGCTTCCGGTAATGCCCTCCGGCGGAAAACGCCCCGGCGCCGGCCGCCCCAAGGGCGCGCGCAACAAGCGCACGCGGCAAATGATCGAGGACGCGCAGTCCAAGGGCCTGCTGCCGCATGAGGTGCTGGCATCCGTCGCGCGCGGCGAGGGCATGCTCTGCTCGCTCTTTGACGAGGACGGCCAGCCCGTGGGCCAGCCCTTCATGGTTTACCCCTCGCTTGACCAGCGGATCGATGCGGCGAAGGCGGCAGCGCCCTTCTACGCGCCTCGATTGACCAGCATCGAGCACGGCGGGGGCATCAGCGTGACGCGGAATGCCAGCGACCTCAGCGACGAAGAGCTTGCCGCCATCGCGGCCCAGGATACCGACGAGGATCACGAAGGCGCAGGCAGCGCGCGAGCTGCTGGCGCGCCGGATCGCCCGCCGCAGCCTGCGCCAGTTCATCGGCGTGGCAAGGCCGGATCTGGCGCTCGCGCTCCATCACGAGCACCTCGTCGCCGAGCTGCAGAAGGTTGAGGACGGCGAGACCCGGCGCCTTGCGATCTTCATGCCGCCGGGCTCGGCCAAATCGACCTATACGAGCACGCTCTTCCCGCCGCATTACCTCGGCCGCCACGACCGCAACTGCATCATCGCCGCAAGCTACGGGCAGCGGCTCTCCGCGCGCTTCGGCAAGCGCTGCCGCAACCTCGTCGGCTCGAAGCTCTACCGCCGCGTCTTCGGCTTCGGCCTGGCGCTCGACAGCCAGGCCAAGGACGAGTGGGAGACCGAGCGCGGCGGCGAGTTCGTCGCAACCTCCGTCGATGGCGCGGTCACGGGTCGCCGCGGCGACGTCATCCTCATCGACGATCCCATCAAGGGCCGGAAGGAGGCCGACAGCGCCGTCCATCGCGACACGGTCTGGCAGTGGTATCTCTCCGATGTGAGGACGCGCCTCAAGCCCGGGGGCGCCATCGTGCTGATCATGACGCGCTGGCACGAGGACGATCTCGCGGGGCGCATCTTCCCCGCCGATTATGATGGCCGCTCGGGCGCCGTCGCCGCGAAGGACGGCGAGGTCTGGCGCGTCGTCTGCATCCGCGCCGAGGCCGAGGCCGACGACCCCCTGGGCCGGAAGCCCGGCGAATGGCTCTGGCCCGAATGGTTCACGCCGGGTCTCTTGGCGCATGAGAAGATCGTCCAGGGACCGCGCAATTGGAACGCGCTCTATCAGCAGCGGCCATCGCCCGAGGACGGCGACTTCTTCAAGCGGAAGCATCTGCGCTGGTACGAGACGCCGCCGCCGCGCTCGACGCTCAAGATCTACGGCGCCTCCGACTATGCCGTCACCGATGGGGGCGGCGATTGGACGGTCCACATCGTCTTCGGCGTCGACCCCAACGACGACATCTACGTCCTCGATCTCTGGCGCGGGCAGACCGAATCGGACAAATGGGTCGAAGCCTTCATCGAGCTCTGCCAGCGCTGGAAGCCGCTCGAATGGGCCGAAGAGAACGGCCAGATCAACAAGGGCGTCGGCCCCTTCCTCGTGCGCCGGCTCCTCGAGACCAAGACCTATGTCGCGCGCGAGCAGTTCACATCGTCGGCAGACAAGCCGACGCGGGCGCAGGCCATCCGCGGGCGCTACGCCATGGGAAAGGTGCTGGTCCCTAAGAACGCGCCTTGGGTCAATGCGCTCGTCGCCGAGATGATGAGCTTCCCGACGGGCGTCAACGACGACCAGATCGACTGCCTCTCGCTCCTGGGCCGCATGCTCGACAAGCTCGTCAAAGGCAAGCGCGACCAGAGCGCCGAGCCGATCCGCGGCGTCCAGGAGATGACCATGGAAGAGGCCTGGGCGAAGCTCCTCCCCAAGGCCGGCGACCGCGACTGATGGAGAAAGTCCTTTGACGTACTTTCGATCGCTCGCCGCAGCACTCCTCGTGCTCGTCCGATGCTGCGGCACCCCGGCCTTCGCCGATTCGCAGCTTCCGTTCTCGCCGTCGCCCGGCGGCACGACGAAGATCACGGCGAACGCCACGCCCTCGTCCGTCAGCGGCTCGCTCACCAATGCGAGCGCCGGCAATCGCGTGCGCATCTGCAATGCCGGGACCGTTTTGGGCTTTGCGCGGCTGGGGGCGACCGCGCCGACGGCGACCGCGGCCGACCTGCCGGTGCTCGCGGCCTCCTGCATCATCGTCGAGCTCGGCCCCAACACCTTCGCGGCCGTAATCTCGAGCACCACGACAGCCGATGATTTCTATTTCACCATCGGCGAAGGCGGCCAGTGAGCGATGCAGGTCGACACGCCCGTCGGCAATGACGGCATTCCCCTCCCGGCGATCCGTCTCGGCAATGCGCAGAACGTCACCTGCAACGCGGCCGGCGGGGGCGCAAATCAAAGTGCCGCTTTTGGCGCCAATACGCGCCTCATCATGGTGAGCGGCGTCTCCTGCGATGTGCGGATCGCCATCGGCGCCAATCCCACGGCGGGGCCGAGCTCCACGCTGCTGCCCAAGCCCTTCGTCCAGTATTTCTCGGTGGCGCCGACCGATCTCGTCTCGGTGATCAGCAACGATGCCACAAGCGGCTCGGTCTCGATCACCGAGTGCCAGTCCAAGGGCTAAGGCCCGAGCACCTTTTGATCGCGGAGGCGGGCCTTGGCCGACAACGTCATCGCCAATGCGGGCGCCGGCGGCGCCACCTTCGCCACCGACAACAAGGGCGGAACCGAGCATTGGCCGATCACGAAGGTCGGCTACGGCACGCGCGACACGAACTACAACCTCGTCGACGACAGCGACGGCAACCGGCTGCCGACGAAGCCCATCGGGCCGATCGGCGCCTTCACCGACGCGCACGCCGCGATAGCGACAGGGGGCCTGGACCAGCAGCTCCTTGCGGCGGCGACGCGCAAGATCCTGATGATCTGGAACCCGCCGACGGAGACCGAACTCCTCTACGTGAATTTCGGCGCCGCGGCGGCGGCCGATAACACCAGCATCCCGTTGGAGCCCGGTTCAATGATCGAGATGCAGTCGCCCGGCTTCGTCTCGAACGAGGCCGTGCATGTCATCGCCGCGACCGCGGGCCACAAGGTCGGTTGCAAATGGGCATGAAATCGTTCCTTGCGGGCCTCTCCGCGGCGATCCTGCTTGCCGCCGGCATCGCTGGCGCACAGGTCTCCGGCGGCTTGCCTTTCGGCACGGCCGGCTCGCCGAATGGGAACGTCCTTTCGGTCCAAGGCGTCGCGAGCGGCACCGCCGTTCGTGTCGATCTCTCCGGCACGGCAGCCAATGCGACCGCCATCAAAGTGGATGGCTCGGCGGTGACGCAGCCGATCTCAGCCGCTTCTCTTCCCCTGCCCACGGGCGCGGCGACTTCAGCCAAGCAACCGGCGCTCGGCACAGCGGGTTCAGCCAGCACCGATGTTCTGACGGTTCAGGGCATCGCCTCGATGACCGCGCTCAAGGTCGATGGCAGCGCGGTCACGCAGCCGGTCAGTATCGCTGGCAACCAACCGGTCAACGTCGCCCAGATTAATGGCGTCACGCCGCTCATGGGCAACGGCACGACGGGCACGGGCTCGCATCGCGTCACGATCGCATCCGACAACTCGAACAGCGCCGGCATCGGCGGCTCGGCCACCGGCTCCGCCGTCCCTTCTGCCGCGCGCTATATCGGCGGCAACGGCTCGGGGAACCTCACCGGGATCACCGTCTGCGACACCCGCGCGAAGATCAACCAGACTGCCGGCGCCCAGATCATCACCGGCACGGCATCGAAGAAAACCTATATCTGCTCGATCAACCTCGTCACCGCGACCGCGCAAAACATCGCGATCGTCGAAGGCACTGGCGTCACCTGCGGCACCGGCACCGCGGGCGTCAGCACGGGTGGAACCACGGCGGCAACAGGCTGGAACCTCGCCGCCAATGGCGGTCTCACGCAAGGCTCTGGGCTCGGCGTGATCATGGCCGCTGACAGCGCTGCCGCCGACAACGTCTGCATCCTGCAATCCGGGACCGGCCAGGTCTCTGGCGTCATCAGCTACACGCAATTCTAAGAAAGGCTCAGGACGATGGCCGCTTCGCGCTCCGACATGAACGTGCTCCAGACCGACGCGACCTTCGTCGGGCGCGTCCGCGCCTCGATGCTTGCCGCTTCGGTCTCGATCACCACTGAGGCGGTCACGACCCCGCTCCACAAGAAGCGCACGACGCAAGCTGCCGCGATCCTGAACGCCCCCGATAGCTGGAAGCAACTCTTCGCGGCGACGGTAGCGACCGACGCCAACGTGATCTCGGACGCGACGGCGGGCGGCACGGTGGCGCTCACCTCGGCCGATGTCGCAGCGCAAGCGGCGCTCGTCACCGACGCCCATATCGACGCCGCAGTTTCGGCGCAGTTCAACAGCTTCTTCGGGAACTACGATTGATTCGTCGCCTTCTCACGGCGCTCGGCCTCTTCGCCGCACTCTTCTGGAGCCACGGGGCGCACGCGACCTGGACGCTCGTCCAGCACAAGGTCGCGCTCTGCTCCTCCGCGAACGTCACGACCTGCTCGGTCTCGGTGACATCGACCGGCGCCGGCCATGTGATCGTCGCCATGTCGCTCATCTTCGACGGCACGACAACGATGTCGACGAGCCCGACCAATGGGGGCAACTACACGCATTGCACCTCCTGCCGCGCCACGGACGGCTCGCGCGGCACGGATGCCTGGTACACGCTATCAAGCAGCTCGGGAGCAACCTCGATCGTCGCCAATTGGTCGGCTGCGACCCAAGGCGATGTCGAAGTCTGGGAACTCTCGACGACGGCCACGGCCGCCTTCGACACCTCGGGTGCCACGACGAACACGACGGGCGCGGGCGTCGGCCTCACCTTGACCGGCACCGACGACGCGATCCTGCAAGGGATCGTCACCGCCGGCACCGTGACCGGAATCTCCGCCGGCTACACCAATGACGACGCCAATCCCGACGGCAATGGCTTTGCGCACGCGATCAACACATCGTCGGGCGCGGCGCCGACATGGACCGGGCC
>Ga0070738_10003499_pt1 | contig 20494 bp, 18 predicted proteins | sample Coa_R2_2_FD_66446 | JGI IMG/M metagenome (GOLD analysis project Ga0070738, IMG submission 66446) | Surface soil microbial communities from Centralia Pennsylvania, which are recovering from an underground coalmine fire - Coalmine... | ecosystem: Environmental > Terrestrial > Soil > Unclassified ... | reverse complement strand
TCGCGATGGCGAAGGTCAGGAGGGCGACGCATGCCGTTTGGATGGAACATTCCTGCCAGGGCGAGGGCATCGAGAACCGAGCGGCCAACCATTGGAGGATCCGTGTCAGAACAATCGCAGTGGCAACGGGAATAAGGATCGATGACACACGCCAGGGGAAGAGGAGCGATAATGTGTCATTGCCGGTGCTAACTTGTACCAGCGATAGCGCCAGCGCGAAGGCGAAGGATACGAACAGAGTCACGAACAATCGGCTGCCGCGAATGAGGAACATCGCTGCCACGATCCAGCCGATTTGTCCCCACGCGATGCCATCAAGCCAGCGGTCCACCTGAGTGTGATGCGGAATGCGGAAATGGGCCAGGAGATGCTGTGACTCCGCGAACGTCTCCGGGGAGGAGGGCGCGAAATTACGGAGATTGTAAATCAATACGGGGAGAACTACGAGCAATGCCCACAGACCCACGACGAAGGCCTCGCGAATGCGTTTATCGCGGAGAAGCAAATAGAGATAGGCCAGGGTAAGCAGGGCTGCACAGAGCAGGTAGGTGGAGTGCATCACGGCTGCGAGCGAGGACCACGTCACGGCCAGTATCGGACGATCACGAAGGAAGGTGCTGATCGATAGGACAAGCAAAACGCCGAAAACCGAAGGCTGCAAACCCGCGCCGAGAATGTATTGACCAGCGACGCCCGTCTGGAAATACCAAGGATAATCGTCGCCGAGCAGAATGCACGAGAGCCAGCGCAGCAAGGCGGAATGCAGAATGACGAAAAGAGCCATGAATCCGAGACGCATCCGGGGAGTCGCACGGCCGCCGCAGAGATGCTCGAAGATACCGAGCAGAGCATGGAAATAAATACCGAGTAAGAGGATGTAATAAAGGTAAAATAACGACTCGTGCAAGTATCGATAGGTCAGGGCCACGATGGCGCTAAAGATCGGCGTGGGGTCGGCTGTGTTCGCCAGCCAATCGTCCTTGAGAAAACCAAGCCCAGCCGTCGCGAGTCCGTGCAAGAAATACTGGTTCTGATTGGAGTAGTAAAGTCGAGGCTGTGTGTAAGCGACTCCGAACACCAACGACCAGAACAAGAAACGGGCCAGCCCGCGGCTTGTTGGGTGGTTAGGTGGTTGGGTGGTTGCGTGGTTCGAGAGCCGGACCATCGGGGCCAACCACCTAACCACCCAACCACCTAACAAGCTGCGGGCTGGTGAAATGCCTTCGTGCATGGAAGCTCTCGCGTACGGTTTCCGAAATCGCCTCTCGCTCTCGCGGAAAGAACATCTATAAAGAATAGAGAAGGCCGGCGCAATGTCTGAGCCGGCCGCCTGCTTCGGTCGTCGAAAGGATGAGGATGAATCGGTTGTCGCGGTTGGTGCTCTCGTCGGTCGGCTCAAAGTACGTGATGGCGCTGACCGGCCTGGGTTTGACAATCTTCGTAATCGCCCACATGAGCGGAAATCTGCTCATTTATTTTGGCAAAGATGCTCTAAACGCCTACGCCCACGGCTTGATGGATCATCCGGGCCTGTTATGGACTGCACGAATCGGTTTGCTCGCCATCTTCCTGATTCACATGTTCTTCGCCTTTCGCACCTGGCAGGACAACCAATCAGCCCGCCCCATCGGATATGTTCGTAAGGATTGGGCCGAGGCGAGTTGGGCCTCGCGGTACATGATGTTGACAGGCATAGTCATCCTCCTTTTCGTTATCTATCATCTGCTCCACTTTACATTCGGTGTCATCGATCCAAGTCAATTCAAATATGCACTCGAACCCAAAGCCGGCGACGTCGCCGGAATGGTCATTGCTGGATTTCAGCAACCTCTGATCGCAGTTCCCTATATCGTAGCCCAGATTTTCCTGGGACTGCATCTGTGGCACGGCGGCAGCAGCTGGTTGCAACACCTGGGGCTGAATGGACGCGGCTACGATACGGTGGTGAACAACCTCGGCGCAGCGATCGCTCTTATCGTTGTTGTCGGCAATTGCTCGATCCCGCTCGTCATTTTGATGAGATGGATTTATTAGTGGGGAGCCGCGACCGTAAGGGAGCGGTTGGACTTGCCGCTCCCTTACGGTCGCGGCTCTGCCAAGGTTTTGCGGGAGTGACATACGATGAAACTCGATCCCCACGTTCCTTCCGGCCCGCTAGCGCAGAAGTGGGAGCGGCATCGTTTCGAGATGAAGCTCGTCAATCCAGCGAACAAACGCAAGTTTCGCATCTTGATCGTCGGCACTGGGCTGGCCGGCGCCTCGGCGGCGGCTTCACTGGCCGAGCTTGGCTACAACGTCGAGAGCTTCTGTTTCCAGGATAGCGCGCGGCGGGCGCATTCCATCGCCGCACAGGGCGGCATCAATGCCGCCAAGAACTATCAGAACGACGGCGACAGCGCCCGCCGGCTTTTTTACGACACGATCAAGGGGGGAGACTTCCGCTCCCGCGAGGCCAACGTCTACCGGTTGGCTCAGATTAGCGTCAACATCATCGACCAGTGCGTCGCCCAAGGTGTGCCATTCGCCCGCGAATATGGCGGGCAGCTCTTTAACCGATCTTTCGGCGGCGCTCAGGTGTCGCGCACGTTCTATTGCCGCGGGCAGACCGGCCAACAATTGTTGCTGGGCGCCTACCAGGCGATGATGCGGCAAATCCATGCCGGACGAATCAAGATGCACCCGCGAAGCGAGATGCTCGATGTCGTCGTTGTGGATGGGCGGGCGCGCGGCATCGTCGTCCGCGATCTCGTTACCGGACAGATTCAGTCGTACAGCGGTGATGCCGTGGTGCTGGCGACGGGCGGCTACAGTCCCGTTTTCTACCTCTCCACCAACGCCAAGGGCTGTAACGTGACGGCGACCTATCGCGCCTACAAGCGCGGGGCCGCCTTCGCCAATCCTTGCTTCACGCAGATCCATCCGACTTGCATCCCTGTCAGCGGGGAATACCAAAGCAAACTGACGCTGATGTCGGAATCGCTGCGCAATGACGGTCGCATTTGGGTCCCCAAGGATGGAGGCGATCGCCGTCCGGCGAATCAGATTCCGGAATCGGAACGCGATTACTATTTGGAGCGCAAATATCCTAGTTTCGGCAATCTAGCTCCGCGCGACATCTCCTCGCGGGCGGCCAAGGAAGTCTGCGACGAGGGACGCGGCGTCGGTCCGAACGGCCGCGGCGTCTATCTCGATTTCGCCGATGCCATCCGCCGTGTGGGCGAACACACCATCCGCGAACGCTATGGCGAGCTGTTCCCCATGTATCAGCGCATCACCGGCGAGGACGGGCTGAAACAGCCGATGCGCATTTATCCCGCGCCGCACTACACGATGGGCGGCCTGTGGGTCGATTACAACCTCATGAGCACCATTCCCGGCCTGTTCGTTCTCGGCGAGGCCAATTTCTCCGATCACGGCGCGAACCGCCTCGGCGCCAGCGCCCTCATGCAGGGCCTGGCCGACGGCTACTTCATCGCCCCCTACACCCTGAGCAATTATCTTGGCAGCACGAAACAGACGCCAGCCCCCGTCGATGGTGCCGAGTTCAAACGCTGCGAGGCCGAGGTCCTCGAACGCATTCAACGCTTGTTGGCCATCAAGGGCAAACGCAGCGCCCAATCGTTCCATCGCCAACTCGGTAAGTTGATGTGGGACCAATGCGGCATGGCCCGAAGCGAGCAGAGCCTGAAAAAAGCCCTTAACGAGATTCCCTCCATTCGCGAGGAATTCTGGCACAACCTCGCTGTTACCGGCAGCGGGCAAGAGCTAAACCAGGAACTGGAGCAAGCCGGCCGCGTTTCCGACTTTTTGGAGTTCGCCGAATTGCTGTGTCATGACGCTCTCGACCGCGATGAGTCTTGTGGAGCGCACTTCCGCATCGAGCACCAAACGCCTGACGGCGAGGCCGCGCGCAACGATGAGAAGTATGCGTATGTCAGCGCCTGGGAATATACGGGCGTCGATAAAATGCCGAATTTGCACAAAGAAACACTGGAGTTTGAGGAAGTGCATCCGTCCGTAAGGAGTTACAAGTAGGTGCCGCGAGCCGAGCGGCACACGGTCCGGCTCGGCTCGCCGGACCTACAGTTTCGGGGTTATAAATAAACATGAATTTCACTTTGCACGTCTGGCGGCAGAAGAACGCCCAGGACCAGGGCCGCATGGTAACTTATGATGCCCGCGACATCTCGCCGGAGACGTCGTTTTTAGAGATGCTCGATGCAATCAATCAGGGGCTTATCGAGAAGGGCGAGGAGCCGATCGCCTTCGATAGCGATTGCCGCGAGGGCATCTGCGGCAGCTGTTGCCTGATGATAAACGGCATCCCGCACGGCCCGGAGCGCGGCGTGGCGACTTGCCAAACGTACATGCGCGAGTTCTACGATGGTCAGGAGATATACATCGAGCCGTGGCGGGCGCGGGCGTTCCCGTTGGTGAAGGATCTGATCGTCGATCGCAGCGCCCTGGATCGCATCATCCAGGCCGGCGGCTTCGTGTCGGTAAACACCGGCGGCGCGCCGGACGGCAACGCTGTGCCGGTGCCCAAGACCAACGCCGAGCGAGCGATGGACGCGGCGGCGTGCATCGGCTGCGGCGCATGTGTGGCTGCGTGCAAAAACGCCTCGGCCATGCTCTTCACCGCCGCCAAGGTATCCCACCTGGCCCTTTTGCCGCAGGGCGATCCTGAACGGGGTCAGCGCGTCCGCAACATGGTCGAACAGATGGACCGCGAAGGATTCGGCAACTGCACCAACTACTACGAATGCGAAGCGGCCTGCCCCAAGGAAATCAGCGTGCAGTTCATCGCTCAGCTCAACCGCGAATATCTCGCCGCCTGCCTGGAGGGCAGCGAGGCATGAAGGACGTAGAGACGGCGAGCGGGGCGTGTCAACACCCCGGTAGGACATCCAACCGGGGCATTGGCACGCCCCGCTCGCCGTTTTGGCGGCCCGCCTTGCGATCGCGTCTTTCTCTCTTGATGTTCTTGGGATACGCGCCCGCCGGTGCTGTACTGCCTATTTACAGCTCCTACCTGCAAGAACAGCTGGATTTCTCCAGTATGGGCATCGCCGTCTGCTGTGCCACGAATGCAATCGCCACCATCTGTGCCCCGCTGATTGCCGGCCACATCGCCGATCGCTGGATTCCGGCCGAGCGCCTTCTCGGGCTATGTTCGCTTATCGCCGGCCTCGATTTGTGGCTGCTTGCCGAACTGAATCAGCCGCTTCCCATTTTTTTCAGTACCCTCCTTTATTGGCTCTTGACCTGCCCGATTTGGATGCTCTGCGCGACGATTGGCTTCACGCATCTCAAACAGTCGGTGCAGCAATACGGCCCCGTTCGTTTGTGGGGCACGATCGGTTGGATGGCGACGGCCTGGCTGGTGAGTTACTGGTTCAACAACCCGGACTGGCTTAGTGGAGCGATCGGTTGGCTACGGCCCGATCGGCCTTTCAGCGAAAGACCGGACCTTTTTCGCATCGGCGGCTTGATGTCATTCGCTTTGACGGCTTACACTCTGACCTTGCCCCATACGCCGCCGAAGCCGAGCCACGACGGCCGGCTGGCACCGCTCGCCGCCCTACAAGTTCTGAACAGTCGGGCGTTCTTCATCTACGCTTTGTGCTTCTTCGGAGTCTGTATCACCTTCCCCTTTGGCACCCAGGGCACGCCATTGTTGCTGCGTCAGCTTCGCACCGATGAGGCGGACTTGCCAGCCCTACTGACCATCGCCCAGGCGACGGAAGTGGTCTTCCTGGGGTTGTTGCCATTTTTTTTCCGGAGTCTCGGGGTGCGTGGCACGGTGATCCTCGGAATGGCGGCGTTGACGGCCGGCCTCGCTGTGCAAGCGCTAGCGTCCTCCCGCGATCTGGTCGCCAGCTCGTTGGGTTTCAACGGTCTGGTTATCGCCGGCGTCTTCGTGGCCGGCCAGGTTTTTGCCAACGGCCGCGTCCACGACGGCCTGCGCGCTAGCGTGCAATCTCTATTGATATTCATCAGCGGCGTCGGCCAGCTGCTCGGCAATCTGCTTTTCGGCTTTCTACGCCACCGGTCCGGCGGAGCGCTGCAACCTGCCTTCGCCGTAGGCGCCATCGTCATGGCGATATCGGTAGCTGTGTTCATCTTTGGATTCAATGACCGCGGGAAGTCCCTGGAGCGATGACGGTGGAGCTTATCGTACGGACCCTAGATTTTGTCCTGCCGCTTTGCTAAACCCAAAGCATGAGCGCACGCGAGTTGATCCTTCTGAGTCCGTATCGAGTTCCGACGCACAACACGCTTTACCTGGGCGATGAGGAAATGGCCGCTTTCCTCAACGGCTACACCGCCCTTTGGCACCCGGCCGCTCTCATCGGTGCCTCCGCACCGCCGCGGTTGGGGTCGCCTTACGACTACGAGCAACCGGTGGCCGGACACATTTACGCCGTACCGGACAATCCGCCGCTGGTCCTGCCCGATGACTGGGATGAGCGCGTTCGCGCCGCCGGAGCGCTCGCCTTTCGCGCCGCCGCGGATCGCGAGACCACCCTCGAAAACTTGCGTGAGGCGTTGCGCGGCTGGAGAGAGAGTGGCCAGCCATCGCAGCCGTTGCTCGATCTGGAATTGGAGCGCGTGGCTCCGTTTTTCGGTATCGGTTTCGGCCATCTGCATATCGAAGCACTTTTCGAGGCGATGTCGCACGAAAACCTCCTGGCGTCCTCCGAATTCTGGCAGGAAGTATCGGCAGCGGTGGACGCTCTTGGAGGGTCCGATCCCGAGGCTCCCCGGCAACATTTGCAGTCCGCCGCCGAACGGTTGCTTTCGGCTCGTGAGGTGTTGTATCCCGTCACGCTCCATCTGATTGATTTGTGTTTGCTCGACGGCGAACGATTAGTAGAGCCGTGGCCACGTAGCTTCGAGCGTGGCGTGCCCGTCAACTTCATCGCTTGCGCCGCCTTGCTCGAAAGGCTGGCAAAAGAGCATCCCGAACTATTGTCAACCCTGCGCGAACGAGTGAGCGGTGGTAACGCGGAAGTCTGCGGCGGGCCGTATCGGGAGCGCGAAGATCCGCTGCTGCCGCTCGAATCACAAATCTGGAATTTACTGAAAGGAAGGCAGATTTATCAGGAACTGCTCGGGCAAGAAGTTCGCGTCTTTGCCCGCAAGCGTTTCGGCTTCCATCCGCAGCTGCCGCTGTTGTTGCAGAACGCCGGCATCGGTCGCGCCCTCTTGATCGCCTTCGATGAAGGCGTGCTCCCGCCGCACCGCTCGCCCGTTATTAGCTGGCCATCAAAGGATGGCAAGTCGGTTGAGGCGTTCACGCGAGCGTCCCATCCCGCCGACAGCCCCCAAACTTTTTTTCATCTGACCTATCAATTGCATCAGACCATCATGCAGGACCAGACGGCCACCCTGGCCCTGTTGCACCGTGAAAAGCCCGCCGCTCCTTGGTATTCTGACTGGATCGAGCTGAGTCGGCTCGCTCCGGTTCTCGGCCGGTGGACGACGCTGTCGAATTACTTTAGTGAGGTCATGCCCGGCGATTACACATCCGCTGCCGAGGCCGACGAGTTCCACGGCGATTATCTCGTCGAACGCTGCCCGGTCGAAAGCTACACCTACGAAACGGACGAGGCCAAAGCGCAGCCCGGCCTGGGCGGCGATCAGCCGATCAGCATGTTCGCGCGGCACCTGCGCGCCCGTCGCCAGCTAGACACGGTCTGGACGCTCGCGGCGCTTCAGCACAGCCTCGGCGGAGCATTGCCGGAAGTGGAAGGGGGGCGGGACGCGCGCCAAGTTAGCGATTTTCTAACGCATCTGATGCAGCTGGAGGATCGGTTAGAGAGCCAGGAAACGCCGCCCGAAAAGGATTTGTCAGAGGCCATGGAACGGATCGCCGAAAGCCTGGCGCAACGGCTAACAGCGCGCGGACAGGCCAACAATCCTGGCTTTCTCGTGCTGAATCCATGCGGATTCAAACGGCGGGTGGCTTTGGAGCTGGACGGCGTTCGTTCGCTACCGCCGCTGGCGGGACCGCTCAAGGCCGGCCAACTCGATGGTGAGACGGCGCGCGTGGTCGTCGAAGTGCCGGCGCTGGGTTTCGCCTGGCTCCCGCGCGAAGGGCCGCCGGGCAGCGCGCCGACACGGCGAATGCGACTGGCTGACGAACGCATCGTTCGCAACGAGTTCTTCGAGGCCGAGGTCGATCCGCAGACGGGCGGATTGCGCGCCTTCCGCGATGCGCGGACGCGCGTGAGCCGGCTGGGACAACAGCTCGTCTTCAACCCCGGCAGCACCATGCGCGTGCAGCAGATCACCGTCACCTCGCAAGGACCGGCCCTCGGCGAAGTCGTTAGCGACGGCGTCTTGGTCGATTCACAAGATCAGCCCTTCGCGCGCTTCCGTCAACGCTTCCGTGCCTGGCTCGGCAGACCGGTCCTCGACCTCCGTATCGAGATCACTCCGGATCAGGAGCCTCAGGGTTATCCTTGGCATGCTTATTATGCCGCCCGCTTCGCCTGGCGCGACGAGCGTGCCACGTTGGTACGCGGTGTCAACGGGCTGTCATCGATCACCAGCCACACCCGACCGGAGACGCCGGACTATCTCGAAATCCGTCTGGGCCGCCAGAATACCCTGATATTCCCCGGCGGTCTGCCGTTTCATCAGCGACACGGCGGCCGAATGATCGATGTGCTGCTTCTGTGTCCGGGCGAGCAGACGCGATCGTTTGACCTGGCCATCGGCCTGGACCGCGACTATCCGATGCAGACGGCACTGGGCCTCGCGACACCTGCCCCGGTGACCGCGACGATACAAGGTCCGCCGCATGTCGGGTCCGAAGGCTGGCTATTCCACCTTGACGCTCCCAATTTACTGCTGACCGGCCTTCGTCCAGCTCTTGCCGCTGAGGGGAGTGGAGAGGCTACCGCCATCCTGGCCCGTCTCGTCGAGATTGGCGGCTTCGGCGGACAGGCCGAATTGCGTTGCGTCCGTGATCCAAAGCGAGCCGTGCTCCTCGACTCGCTCGGCACTCCCCAGATGGAGGTGTCCACACACGGCGATGCTGTCCACCTCGACGTGGCCCGGCATGACTTGGTGCAGCTGCGCGTCGATCTCAGCTGATCTCTACCTCCAGCTGTAAAGAGCAATTCTCTTCAGCGCGCGATTTTTGCGTGCAACTTGAAGCGAAAACACAAAAAACGCCGAGCGCGGCGGCAATGCGCTGGAAAACGCCGTACAGCTGATTTTTTCTCTCTGTTCGGGAAATTTTTCCCTGGCTACCCAGCTGCTTATGGGTAATTCTTGTTTTGTCCCCGGCTCATGCAGTTCTCGCAGGGAGACGCGGGCCGGCTTTGGCAATTCGAGAACAGAGGATCGGTTCATGAAGCGTTTACTGGTTGGGGCCGTGGTGGCCCTTGGATTGGCCTCAACGGCCACGCCGGCGTGGGCGGACTGCTACTTCGATTACAGCTGTTGCCGGCATTTCTGCTGGGTCCACACTGCCAAGAATCGCTGCTTCACTTTCAGCAGCCATTCCAATCCGTTGCCGTGCGCTCCTTGCGCTGGCGGCTACGGTGGTCCGGCTTTGTGGAATAGCTTGGCCGCTTACGGCCCTCATGGCTACGCCGTGGCCGCTCAGCCCGCCGCGGCAGCAGCTCCGGCCGCCGCAGCTCCGGCCGCCCCCGCACCTTCGTTCAAGGCGCCCCAACCCGCGCCGGCCACGAACGGCGTGAAACAAGCGGTCTACTACTATGGACAGCCCACCAATCCCGGTTATGGGTATAACGCCGGATTCAACTATTATGGGACCAGCACCGGCTACAGCTACTACGGCTATGGCGCCGATTACAGCTACGCCCAGGCTCCCAATTACTGGTACTAACCAGATCCACGCCGACTCTCATTTCCGATCTCGTTCCAGACCGGGGGTTGTGGGGGCGCTCGCGGAAGGCATCCCGAGCGCCGCCCACGTTTCTCGCCAAGCTTATCAGGTGCGTTCCTAAAGCATTTTTACCACGGATTACACGGATAACACGGATAAAGGAAAAAGGAGCAATCGATTTTTTTTTCTTTTTATCCGCGTTATCCGTGGAATCCGTGGTGAAAGTTTTTCGTGGAAATGGCCTTCTGGCTGGACGCTTCTCATCGCAGCGGGAATGTTTAAGGGTTCGTATCCTGGCGTTTTTTCAGGAAGGCTACGCCCCGCCGCTTGCCGGCCGGGCTTGCCTTGTCACAGGAGGATCGATTCATGAAATGGTTATTCGGCGTCGCCTTACTGGCCTTGCCGTTGGCGTCCGGCGCGCTCCATGCGGAAGGCTGGCCGTTCAACGTTCAGGCAGGCGGCAGTTTCTACATCAAGGGCGGTCCCGGCCCAGCGTTTCCCCAGGCCGGACCCTGGTATCTGTATTGGCCATTGGAAGCGCACTTCGTCGCACCGGCGCCGACCGGGTATCCCTACTGGCCGTCGCCGCAAGGTCTGCCGGCGACGACGATCGGCGGACCCGCGTGTCCGCCGGGCGTTCCCTACGTTGCTGCGCCGCCCGTTGCCGCGCCCGCGGTTGTGCCCGCGCCTGCGGCTGCTGTCCCGCCTCCGGTCTCGACCACACCAGCCCCAGTACCTCCGGCACCACGGACCCCACCGCAACCTTCACCGACCTCGACGCCGCAATTGCAACTGCCCCCTTATTTACAGCCAACAAGCTACTATCCTGCCGGTTCTCCAGCACAAGCGCCAAGCTACTGGTACGATCGATAAAGTGATCGGCTTTCGGTTTTCAGTTTTCGGTTTTCAGTGTTCAATACAACAGACGCTGGAAACCGAAAACCGAAAACCGAAATCCGAAAACTTACCAAGGATGCCGACGCTCTTTATTGTGGGAGGGGGGTTGTTCGGTTCTCTGGCTGCCGGGTACGCCCGCAGCAAGGGGATCGAAGCTATCGTATTCGACTCCGACTGCGCGGGAGCCGCATCTCCTGCCGCTGCGGGGCTTTTCCAGGAGAAATGGGCTGCTCGCAAGTTGCGCCCCCATTATCATCATGCCCTTCCTCTGCTGGAACAACTCTCGAACATCCGCCCCATTTCACTGAAGCGCGACGATGGCTGCACAGAATCGCTCCTTTGCATCCCGCCATCGCACCTCCTTGAACGGAATCCGATCCGCAAGCAAGTGACCTCTACCGGCGATGGTTGGCTGGAAGCGGGAGGACGCCGATACGAGGGCTGGGTGTACATCGCCGCGGGTGTCTGGTCCGGGCAGTTCCTCTCTGGACTCGATGTGTACGGTAAGGCCGGGGCCGCTTTCGTATTTCCGGGCGAACGCGACGGACGAATTCGACAATCCGAGACCGGTCCACAGTGCATCTCCTTCGTCCGTGATGGCGGGACCACGTATTTCAGCGATGGCACGGCCGAGCGCGTCTATACCGAGGAGCACGATCGCCTCTCGTTGTCTCGGGCTGCCGAGATGGGCCTGACCGAGCCGAGCCAACGTCTATGGGGCAATCGTCCCTATACGCCGCGCGGTCCCTTCTTTCAGAAAATCGCCTCGCGTACCTGGCTGGCCACGGGAGGGCGAAAACTTGGCACCATTTTGGGGGCTTCCTTCGCTCGCCGGCTGGTGGAAGAAGAATTGCGATGAGGTCTCGGTCGCGCACGACGGCAAAAACGGATTATCTATTCACGCTGTCGCGGCGCGAGTTATAATAACAGTGGATTCATGTGAGATTTCGTCACATCGTTCGAAGCGAGTCAGCTATGAGCTATGAAGTACATGGGGAATTGCAACCAATAGGCGGCGGAGATCCCATTCCACTTATCCGTGAAGTACTAACCATCGGCCGGCGCGAATCGTGCGATATTTGCTTGCGCTATCCGAACATTTCCGGCAGGCACGCAGAACTTTCCTTCCGCAACGGCTACTGGTACATCCGCGACCTGAACAGCACAAATGGCGTCAAGGTGCAGGGCATTCGGATCCAGGAGAAGCTATTGCACCCGCGCGACGAAATCACTATCGGCAAACGCAAATACACGATCGAATACGAGTTGCCGGCCGATCGTCGCGCTCTGGATGAAGTGGTGGAAGAGGACATCATGAGTCAGTCGCTTTTGGAAAAAGCGGGCCTGGAGCGTCCCAAACGCGACCGTTCCTCGCGCAAGTCGTCGGATTCGTTTGATGCCGGCGACTTCCTGCTCTCCGATGAGTGAGCGATCAACTTCGCCAGCCCGCGGCGCAAGCAAGGTTGTCCTTGCTGGCGCTGCGGGCTGGGGCTAATACATCGGCCAGAGCAAATCCCAACCGATGACGAAAATCCCCGCATCGACCAGCAGATGACTCAACCACGGCGGCCAGATGCTGCCGCTTTGTTCATAGAACCATGCCCACACCGCGCCGCCGACGGCGATGGCCAACGAAAACGGCAATGCCGCCATCCAGAACTGGCCCGGCAAATAAACATACAGCACGACAACATGATGGGCCATGAAGGCGAGACTCGATAGAACCATCGCCGGCGCGAGCGGCAGTATTTGGCGCAAACCGCCAAAGACGAACCAACGCCAGTAGTATTCTTCCAACAGAGAATGAGCAGCTACGACAAACAAAGCCAACAGGGCATAGCGCGCCGGCGTATCCATGCCGACTTGCTGCAACTTCTGTTGTAGACTGGCCGGTGTCTTCGCCAGCAACGATGAACCGCGAAGGCCGGCGAAATAAATGACGAGCATGAGGACAACAACAGCCAGCCCGAAAATGAGGGCGGGTCGAAGTCCGCGGAAATGCGGTTGCTTCAGCTGAACCCAGGCTGGATCGCGCCATCTGCTTTCGAGCGAAAGTTTCCAGTCTTTCCGATCCGAAGTTAGTTCGCCGATGGATGCATGGGCCGCATACGTGCGATTTGGTTGCGTTCGTGAATTTGCCCGCCGGCCAAGGTACACCAGAAAAACCAGCGGGAAACTGAACTGGATGATCTTGCCGAGAACGTAGGCTGCCTGTTGTTGTGGATTCACGCCGGAGCCGCTGCCGGCCAGGGCCAGAAAATAGCTCCAGGCAGCGAGAGTAGGAAAGATCATGGCGAACAGCAGTGCGAAGATCAGCAGTAACTTCGTTCGCATGGCGGATCAACACTCCTGCACAAGCCGGCGCACCAGGACGCGCAGTTTTTTCTCGGCAGCGTTCGCCGTTTCAATGATGTCGGCGATGTTGACCGGCTCCAGAGCGTCGGGCAAACACATATCCGTGATGACGGAGATGCCGGCATTGCGCATGCCGGAATGAACACCGACCAGGATCTCCGGAACCGTGGACATGCCGACCACGTCTGCCCCGATTCCGCGCAGGAAGCGATACTCTGCCCGTGTCTCCAGGTTTGGCCCCGGCACGGCCACGAAAACGCCCTGATGCAGAACAATCTTCTCTTCCAGGGCGATTCGCCGCGCCAGGGATAATAATTTTCGATCATACGGATAGCACATATCCGGAAAGCGCGGGCCGAGCCGTTCATCGTTTCTGCCGATGAGGGGGTTCGCGCCCAGCAGGTTGATGTGGTCTTCGATCATCATCAGATCGCCCTTGGCGAACTGCGGATTCATCCCGCCGCAGGCGTTGCTGACGATGAGGGTATCACATCCCAGCGCCTTCATGACGCGCACCGGCAACGTGATCTGCTGGAGCGAGTAGCCTTCATAGAAGTGAAATCGTCCTTCCATCGCGACGACGAGCTTGCCGGCGAGGCTGCCGCAAACCAGCCGTCCCGCGTGCGTTGGCGCCGTCGGCTCGGGGAAGTGCGGGATATCGTGATAATCCATCGCCGCTTCGATGCTGATCTCCTCGACTAGCCCGCCCAGTCCCGTGCCGAGAATAATACCGACCCGCGGCTTGCCCTTCCACGACGATCGGATCGCCGCCTTCGCTTCCTCAATCTGTTCGTACAGTTCCGGCATAGTTGTTCCTCGTGATTCCGTTTAGCGACGCTTCGCAGAAGCGTCTCGGCCGCACGACGCTTCTGCGAAGCGTCGCTAAACGCGAACGGCATGTTTGCCGACATGAAGTAGAAACGTGGGATTGACCGCCTCAAATCGCAGGGTCTCCAATTGCTCGGTGCCGCGCGCGATGTTAATGAGCAGCACGCGAACGCCGTGCGCCAGGCGTTTCAAGGCGGCATGGGCGGCAGTCAGGCTCTCCAATGTAGCCACATTCACAACCATGTTCCCGCCAGGACGCAACGCCTCCCAGGCCGATTCCAGTAAGCGCGTTACTTCATGTCCGGACCCGCCGACGAAAATAGAATCGGGAGACGGCAACTCCGTGAACACATCTGGAGCGATGCCGTGAATGGCATGGAGATTGGTGACGCCGAATGTCTGGGCGTTGGCCAAGATCAAGTGATAATCGGCGGCATCTTGCTCAATCGCGTAGACGGGACCGGGGTCGCTCAGCCGGGCCGCTTCGATCGCTACCGAACCGGAACCGGCGCCGATGTCCCACACGACGTTTGCCGGCTGAATCGCCATCTCCGCCAGAGCGATGCAGCGCACTTCTGCCTGGGTGATGAGTCCACTTTTGGGCCGGCTCTGCGCGAACACGTCGTCGGGATTGCCAAAGAGTCGAAAGCGCGTCGCCGTCGCGGGCCGATCCGGCCTTCCTGGCTTGCGTTTCAAAATGACGACGTTGAGCGGGGCGAACTCCATGTCTTGAAGATCGCGCGGGTCGCCCTGCGTGACACGCTCGTCGGGGCTGCCGAGGTTCTCGCAAACATACATGCGGAAATAATCAAGCCCGCGCGCCAAAAGCGTGCGGGCAATCTCCGGCGGCCCCTCGTTTTCACTGGAGAACAACCCAACCGTCTCGGCCGTACGGATACGATCGAGAACCGTCTCTAGTGGGTGCGTTTGCAGATTCGTTAGATAGGCTTCTTCCCAGGTCTCCTTGATGCGCGCAAAAGCCAACTGCATGCTGCTGACATGCGGCAGCACCTCGAAATGCTCCTTGCCCAGCCGATCGCATAGATAGCGAGCCACGCCGTAAAACAGCGGGTCGCCGCCGGCGACGATCGCCAATCGTTTGCGGCCCAAGAGCGAGGTCAGCGCGTTGACCGTCTCTTGCAGGTCGGCACCGATGATGCGGTGCTCGGCCTGGATCTCCGGGAGCAGTTTTAAAGTCTGTTCAGAGCCGAAAACGATATCGGCGGACAAGAGCAGATCGCGGGCGCGGCTCGTCAGTCCGGCTGCTCCGTCGCTGCCAACGCCGATTATGTGGATACGAGGTTCAGGGGGGTTCACGGCTGGTTCCTGTGGACCGGGAATTTCGCTTCTGGGAATTGATATACGCGGAGCGCATAGGGCTGTCCTCCTTCACAACGATCTCAGCAGCACTTGTGTTATGGCAGACGCGCTGCTAATTTCAGCTGGGAGAAACGATCATCTCCTAACGGTGCGGAAGGGAGAAGCTCCCTATGAAGCCGTTTCCTTGGAAATGCGGTACGTGCCGGCAGCGCGGGCTTGTTCCGGCCGTCCTCGATTACCAAACGGAAATCACTCACGACGGTCGCGTCTATCAATTGAGTCTTCCCGCACTTAAGGTATTTCGTTGCGAACAATGCGGTGCCATTGTTTTGGATGACGAGGCTTGCAGGAAGATTACCGCCGCACTCCGTATGGCTGCGGGGTTGCTAGCTCCCGAAGAAATCCGTCGCGGACGCGAAACCCTCGGCTTGAGCCAAGAGCAATTCGCTCGTTATCTACAAGTGGACCGGGAGACGCTCGCACGTTGGGAGACAGGAGGGCAGACTCCTCAGCACTCTATGGATCGGCTCCTGCGCCTCTACTTTCAAGTCCCCGAAGCGCGACGATTCCTCGAAACAACGGCGAGCGCTCCCGTCGGCTTGAATCAGCATACATCTTCCTTGTGAATCCATTAGAAATTCGCGCTCGCCCCCTTGCAACTCATGGCCGCGCTTGAAATAATAACCCCTTCACTGAGGCGAATTGCGCCCGCAATTGGATGGGCGAGGATCGACAAGACTGCGAGATGCGAACATGGCCGAGTCTGTGGAATTGACGATTGAAAAACGCGATGGCCGCGGCACCCGCAAGGCCCGCAAGCTGCGCGAGAAGGGGCATGTACCCGGGGTTGTTTACGGACACAAGGAAGAGACTGTGTCGGTGTCAGTGGCTGCGGATGCCTTGATGTCCGCGGTGCGGCATGGGGCGCGCGTCGTCGATTTGCGCTCGGATGGCGGGTTGCAGAAGGCGCAGATTGCCGAATTGCAATGGGACCATCTGGGCATGGAACTGCTGCACGTCGATTTCCGCCGCGTCGCTGCCGATGAGCGCATCCATGTCACAGTGCCGGTCGAGGTCAGGGGCATCGCGCCCGGTGTCACCGCGGGCGGCGTCCTGGATCAGCCGATCCATACCCTCGCCATCGAGTGCTTGGCCGCGAGTGTGCCGGAATCGGTTCGCATCAACGTTAATGAATTGCAGCTGGGCGGGGCCATCCATGTGCGCGATTTACATTTGCCGCCGAGCGTGACGGCGCTGGCCGACCCTGACGCGATTGTCGTCCACGTCACGGCGCCGCAGGCCGAGCCGGAAGCCGCCGCGGCTCCGGGTGCCGAACAAGCGGAGCCGGAAGTGATCGGACGCAAGGCTGCCGCTGAAGAAGGCGAAGAGGAGAAGTGAGGCTATCCGAGCCGCGCACGCAGCGTAGCGGAGTAAGCGGCCTTGGTGCAAGAGCCACTTACTCCGCTACGCTGCGTGCGCGGCTCGGATCGTACTGCCATGAAAGTCGTGGTCGGTTTGGGCAATCCCGGCAAGCGTTACGACGGCACGCGGCACAACGTGGGCTTTGCCGTGATCGACAGCCTGGCGGCAAGCCCGAAGGCCGGCCGTTTTCAGTCGCGCTTCCAGGCCCAGGTGTGCGAAGTGATGGAGGAGACCGGCAAAATTCTGCTGGTCAAGCCTGAAACGTTCATGAACCTAAGCGGCCGCTGTGTCCGCGAGGTCGTTGATTTTTACCAGCTGCCGTTGACCGATTTGTTGGTGGTCTGCGATGACATCAACCTGCCGTTGGGCAGACTGCGAGTCCGAGCCAAGGGAACGCACGGAGGCCACAACGGACTGCGCGACATCCAGAATCACCTGGGTACGACGGATTACGCGCGCCTTCGCATCGGCGTCGGCTCGCCGCCCGAAGGAGCTATCGATCACGTTCTCGGCCGTTTTGGTCCTGCCGAGCGAAAGGTGGTTGAGGATGCCATCGGCCTAGCGGCGCAGGCGGTGCTCGTGTGGGAAAGCCGGGGTGTCGAGGCGTGCATGAACCAGTATAACGCCCCCAAGGAGTGAGTTACGAAATGCCAGCCAACGTCTACGAGTGCATGTTCCTTCTGGATACCAACAAGGTTGCCGGAGACGTACCGGCCGCGGCCAAGCAATTGCACGCGGTCCTGGAGCGCAACCATGCCGAGGTATTGGCAAGCCGGCCCTGGGACGAACGCCGCCTGGCCTATCCCATTAACGGCCACAAAAAAGGACTGTACTACCTGACCTACTTCCGCAGCGAAGGCAAGAACATCGTCGGCATTGAGCGCGATTGCGCCCTTACCGAGGTCATTCTGAGGACGCTCATCCTCAAGGTCGATCCCAAGCATGTGGATATCATGCTGCAATTGGCCCGCGATGAACACGCCGTGGCCTTGCAGACCGTCACCGAGCCGCCGCCGGAGGAAGATGGCCTAGGAGGGGAAGAGTTGCACGAAACGGAACGCGGCCATCGCCGCGGTCCGCGCCGCAAAGAGGAAGCGGGTAAGGAGTAATCAGCTTACCAACCCGAAGCGTAAGCGAGGACAATCCTCGCTTACGCTCCGAGTTGGTAAAACGAGCATGCTTTGGGGTTTGTGAGGCTTTGATGGGAGAAAAAATCGGCACGAATTTGCCTACCAGCCTTGCACGCGTCTAGAAGACGGATGTATACTATCCCCTGGCGTTGATGTGAGATGGTGTATCGACCCGGCGAACGGGTCTTCTCTCGCGCAGGAGATGCCCACATGGCGAACCTCAACAAAGTGATGCTCATCGGCCGATTGACCCGCGACCCGGAAGTGCGAACATTCTCCAATGGCGGCAAAGTCGCTAAGTTTGGCTTTGCCGTCAATAACAAAAGAAAGAACCAACAAACCGGGCAATGGGAAGACGAACCCGTTTTTTTGGATATTGAGGCGTTTAACCGCCAGACAGGTCGGCAGCTCGCGGACCTGGTGGAGCAGTACTTCAAAAGAGGAGCACAGTTCTACCTGGAAGGGCACCTTCGGCTGGATTCATGGCAGGATAAGAACGACGGCTCGAAGCGCACCAAGCTGACGATTGTCCTTGACGATTTTCAGTTCTTTGAACCGCGTGCTGAGGGAAGTGGAATGGGTACCCAAGCGCCGCGAGCGAGTGCTCCGGCACAACGAAAGCCGGAACCCAGCTATCCCAATGGCGGCTACGGGGGCGGTGGCTTCGATGAACCGGAACCGGCGCCCGGTGAGAATCCCGATGACATCCCGTTCTGAGTCGAACGGGAACAGTTAGACAGGCAGGAATGATTATGGTCAAGCAGCGCAATCAGATACCCAAAGGCAAGCACGGCGGAATGCAGCTCGTGCTTACGGAGGACGTTGCTCATCTGGGCAAGCAGGGCGATGTGGTTGAGGTAAAGCCCGGCTATGGGCGCAATTACCTGTTGCCGCGCGGCATGGCCACCATTCCGACACAGCATAACCTTCGCCTGCTGGAGCGCTATAAAATCCGAGTCAAGCAGGCTCGCGAGGCGCGCATCGCCGACCTTAAGGCGCTTGCCGAGCAGTTAGCCAAGATGGCCGGCATCACCATCGAAGCCAACGCCAACGAGGAGGGCCATCTGTATGGCTCCGTCGCCGCGCCGGAGATCTCCAAGGGTCTCAAAGCCAAGGGCATGCAAATCGAACAAGACATGGTGAAGCTTGAAGGACCGATCAAGGAGACCGGCCTGTACGCCGTGAAGCTAAACCTGGGTTACGAGATCGAGACCGAGGTCAAGGTCGCGGTCATCAAGTCGCAGAAGTAGGGCGCCAATCCGAGCTGCGCACGCAGCGCAGCGGAGTAAGCGGCTGAAGTTTACTTTGCTGCGCTGCCTGCGCGGGTTGGATCGATCTTGGCATGGTTGCCGGAAAGCGCCGACCACAAGGAGGTCGAGTCGATGTCGCCGGATTCCATCGCGCCGGAACGCCTGCCCCCGCAAAACCTCGATGCCGAGCGCTCTGTCCTTGGCAGCATGTTGCGCGACAATAGCGCCATAGAGGATGTCCAGCGAATCCTCTCCAGCGCTGAGAGTTTCTATCTCGACGCCCATCGCAAAATCTTCCAAGCCATCTTGGATCTCCGAAATAAGGCCGGCCAACCCGTCGATCTCGTCCTTCTTCACGAAGAATTAACCCGGCGCGGCCAACTCGAGGATATCGGCGGCCCCGCCTATCTGGCCGTGTTATGGGATGCTGCCCCGACCGCCGCCAACGCGGAGTATTACGCCAAAATTGTCCGCGACAAGGGAATCATCCGTAGTCTCATCCACGCCGGCACCGAAATCCTCCACGACGCCTACGAGCAGAACCAACCCGCGGAGGAATTGCTTGAAGGCGCGGAGCGTAAGATCCTTGATGTGGCACAAATGGGCGTCACCGGCCAAACCATCACGCTGTACGATGCGATCACGGAGACGTATCGCCGCATCGACGACCGCGCCAGCGGCAAAGTAAAGGCCGGCGGACTATCAACCGGCTACGTTGATTTGAACGAAATCACTGCGGGCCTACACGACGGCGAGTTGATTATCATCGCAGCACGTCCCTCGGTCGGAAAAACATCTTTTTCTCTCGGTATAGTCCGTAATGTGATCGTGGACGAGCGAGAGCCGGTTTTCTTTGTCAGTTTGGAGCAATCGCGCATCGAATTGGCCGAGCGTCTCTTGTGTAGCCAGGCCCGCGTGGACAGCCACCGCATGCGCAAGGGCACGCTCAATTCCGACGATATGGATCGCTTGATCGACGCGGGCGGCGTGCTACGCAACGCCAAGCTCTTCATCGACGATTCGCCGATGCAGAGCATGTTGCGCATCGCCGCGAATGCCCGGCGCTTGAAGCGAGCACACGGCATCAAGCTCATTGTGATCGATTATTTGCAGCTGATCGAGCCGGACAACCGCCGTGATCCGCGTCAGGAGCAGGTCGCCCAGATCAGCAGGCGCCTCAAGGCGCTGGCGAAGGAATTGCAAATTCCAGTTGTCGCGCTGGCCCAGGTCAACCGCGCCTCCGAAGACCGGCAGGACCATCGACCGCGGTTGGCGGATTTGAGGGAATCTGGATCAATCGAAGCCGATGCGGATACGGTCATGCTGTTACATCGTCCGGATCGATATGAGCCGGGCCAACACGAGGGCATCATCGAGGTGATTATCGGCAAGCAGCGTAACGGCCCAACTGGCGAAATCACGCTGGC